>Ga0182792_1000263_pt1 | contig 51615 bp, 40 predicted proteins | sample Passage237B_FD_130497 | JGI IMG/M metagenome (GOLD analysis project Ga0182792, IMG submission 130497) | Cellulose adapted compost microbial communities from Newby Island Compost Facility, Milpitas, CA, USA - Passage2 37B (version 2) (version 2) ...
CCCGCCTGCTCCGGCGTGATGGTACCGCCGGCGCCGAGAATTTTGCGGCCGGCGACGTGGTCGCCGGCGCGATTGACGGATTCGACGGCAATGAGCCGGTCGCCCTTGTAGCAGAACACCGAGAACGCCCCCTGCTCCGGTGCGCCGCGCACGACCGTGCGGTCGAACCCGTTGAACAGTCCGACGATCTGCAACTTGTCAGAACCCTGATCGCTCCAGAACCATGGCAGCGCGTCGTAGGCATGCGGCTTGCCGGTGAGGCGCGCGGCCACGCAGCGTGCCTGATCGGTGGCGTTCTGCACCGATTCAAGCCGTGCGAAAGCGCCGATCTGCCGGCACGGAAACAGCGCGACATCGCCGATCGCGGAAATGTCAGGGTCCGAGGTCAAAAGCTGCTCGTCAACGACGATGCCCGACTGCACCTCGAGCCCGGCTTCCGCGGCGAGCGCGGTGTTCGGCAGAATGCCGATCCCTGCAACGATACAATCGGCGGAAATGCGCGTGCCGTTGTCGAGCGTCACGCCGCCGATACGGCCGCCGCCAGGCACGGCGCCGGCGATCTGCGCGCCGAGATGGAAGCGCACGCCGGCCGCTTCGTGGCGCGCCTGGAAGAAGGCGGCCAGTTCCGGCGACACCGCGCGCGCCATCAGCCGCGGCCCGAGCTCGACGACATCGACCTCGAGGCCCTTGGCGCGGGCGGTGGCTGCGAATTCCAGCCCGATGAAACCGGCGCCGACCACGACGACGTGGCGCGCGCGTAAAAGCCTGAGTCGCAACTCCTCGGTCTCGACAAAGGAGCGGATATAGGCGACCGGAACGCGCGGGTCCGGCAACGGCAGCGGCCGGTTGGCGGCGCCCATGGCGAACACGAGGTGATCGTAGGCAAGGCTTGTGCCCGAGGCGAGGCGGACGCTGTGCGCCGCGCGGTTGACGGCGACGGCGCGGTCGCCGACGAGGTCGATGCGCTGCTCGACGAAAAACTTCTCCGGGCGAAACGTGAGGGCGGCAACCCCGCCCTCGCCCTTGAGATAGGTCTTCGACAACGGCGGGCGCTGATACGGCAGCTCGGCCTCGCCGTTGATCAAACGGATGGTGCCGTCGTAGCCGCTCTGGCGCAGCGAGACGGCAAGCTGGAAGCCGGCGTGGCCGGCGCCGACGATGACCGTGGTGTGCGATGGCATGATGCGGTTACGACAGGCTCGGCGAAAAAGAAAAGGGCGGCCGGGTGGTAGCCCAACCCGGCCGCCCTCGCAATCCGGTGACGGAGCGCGGCGGCTACTCCTTCAGCAACCGGAATTTTCCGCCCTCGACCTTGATCAGGAAGGCCGAGCGCTCGTCGTAGCCGTTGTGATTGGTCGGGGTCATGTTGGACAGACCGTTGTTGAGATAGATTTCCTTGCCGTTTTCCAGCGCAGCGCGCAGCGCGGCGCGAAACTCCGCCGTGCCCGGTTTGGCGGTCTTCAACGCGACCGGTACGGCGTTCTCGACCAGCACCACGGAGTCGAACAGGTGCGCGCCGAACGCGGCCGGCTCCTCCTTGTGCAGCGCCTTGTAGGCGGCGATGTAGCGCTCCGGCGCGGCGCGGAACGGGCTGTCCTTGGGCAGGTCGTTCACCACGGTGAACGCCTCGCCGGTGTAGATCGCGCCCTCGACGTCCTTGCCGCCGAGCCGGATGAACTCGTTGGTGGCAACGCCGTGGGTCTGGAAGATCGGCCCCTTGTAGCCGCGCTCGCGCAGCGCCTTCTGCGGCAGCACCGCGGGCGTGCCGGCGGAGGCGATGAACACCGCGTCCGGCTTGCTGGCGATCACCTTCAGCACCTGCCCGGTGACGCTGGCATCGTTGCGGGCATAGACCTCGTGCGTGGTCAGTTCGATGCCGACCTTGGGCGCCTCGACCTTGAGCACGTTGTAGTAGCCCTCGCCGTAGCCGTCGGAGAAGCCGATATAGCCGAGCCGCTTCACGCCGGTCTTGGCGATGTATTTGAGAATGGCGGCGGCCATGATGTCGTCGTTGGGCACCACCTTGAACACCCACTTCTTCTTGTCGTCCATCGGCGTCACCAGCACGGCTGCGGCGGCGAGCGTCAACAGCGGGGTCTTGGCTTCGGCGGCAATGTCGATCAGCGGCAGCGACACCGGCGTCAGCGACGAGCCGATCAGCACGTCGACCTTCTCGTCGAGGATCAGCTTGCGCGCGTTCTGCGCCGCCTTGGTGGCGTCGGATTCGTCGTCAAGCGCGATATAGGTCACCTTCTCGCCGGCGATCTCCTTGGGCAGCGTGGCGACGCTTTTCATCTGCGGCTGGCCAAGTGCTGCGCCGGGGCCGGAGGCGCTCATGGTGATGCCGATCTTGATCTCGGCCTGCGCTGCGGAAATGCTCAGGCCGATGGCGGCCACTGTCGCGGCAGCGAATCCCAGATATGTCCTCATGGTCCTCATGCGTCTGCTCCCGTTTGTGGTTGGTTATCCGAACCCGTCAGTATTCGTTCCTGCCGAAGCCGAGATAGCTTTCGATCAGCCGCTGGTCCGTGGCGATCTCGTCCGGGCGCCCCTGCGCCGTGATCTCGCCAAGCTCCATCACATAGGCATAATCGGCGATTTGCAAGGCAGCGCGCGCGTTCTGCTCGACGAGCAGAATGGAGACGCCGGCCGTGCGCAGTTCGGTGAGGATGTGGAACACGTCGCGCACGATCAGCGGCGCAAGCCCGAGGCTCGGCTCGTCCAGCATCAACAGTTTTGGACGCGCCATCAGCGCCCGGCCCATCGCCAGCATCTGCCGCTCGCCGCCCGACAGCGTGCCGGCCAACTGGGCGCGGCGCTCGTGAAGACGCGGAAAGCGCGCGAAGATATCGTCGAGGCTCTCGCCGCGCTCGCGCGCCGGGCGGCGAAAACCGCCGAGCAACAGGTTATCCTCCACCGACATGTCGGCGAACAGTTCGCGCCGCTCCGGCACCAGGCTCAGGCCGGCGCGCACCCGCGACTCCAGGGGCCTGGCGGTCATGGCCTCGCCGGCCAGCTCCACCGTGCCGCTCGCCGGCAGCAGGCCGACGATAGCGTTAAGCAGCGTGGTCTTGCCGGCACCGTTGGCGCCGATCACGGTGATCAGCGCCCCTTGCGTCATCTCCAGCGACACGCCGTGCACGACCTCGACGCGTCCGTAGGCAACGTGCAGATCGCGCACCTTGAGGATGGTGCCGCTCATGCCACGCCCCCGAGATAGGCTTCGATCACCTTCGGGTCGTTCTTGACCTCGCCCGCCCCGCCCTCGGCTATTTTCGTGCCGAAATCGAGCACCACGAGGTGGTCGGCAAGGTTCATCACGAAGTCCATGTCGTGCTCGACAAGCAAAATGCTGATGCCCTCGGCGCGCAGTTCGCGAAGCAGCCGGGCGAGCGCCTTCTTCTCGCCGACGCGCAGACCCGCGGCCGGCTCATCGAGCAACACCAGGATCGGATCGAGCGCGAGCGCGCGCGCCACCTCGACGAGGCGCAACTGGCCGAGCGCCAGCGAGCCGGCCGGGACGGTCGCGACGTCGGACAGTCCGACCCGCGCCAGTTGCTGCCGCGCGATGTCGAGCAGCACCATTTCCTCGACCCGATCGAGCCCGGCCATCGCCTGCATCATGCCGGCATGCCCGCGCAGGTGCGCGCCGAGCGCGACGTTCTCGATCACGCTCATGTCGGGCACGATCTCGGCGTGCTGGAAGGTGCGGCCGAGGCCGAGCGCCGCCATCTGCTGCGGGCGATGATGCGACAACGGCCGCCCCTCGAAGGAGATGCGGCCGGCCGTCAGCGGCAGCACACCGGTGACGAGGTTGAACGTCGTGCTCTTGCCGGCGCCGTTGGGGCCGATCAGGCCGACGATACGGCCGGCCGGCACGGCGAACGATACGTCGTTGACGGCGACGAGCCCGCCGAACTCCTTGCGTACCGCATCGGCCTCGACCAGCACGGCATCCGCCGCCGGCCGCGGACGCGGGGGCGGCGCCGCATCGGGCGGCGGGGTCACGATCCGGGGCGCGGCCTGCGGGCCGAACAGGATCGGCCAGATGCCGTCGGAGGCCAGGCGCAGGATCAGCACCAGGATGGCGCCGAACACGATGATCTCATAGTTGCCGGCGCTGCCGACGATCAGCGGCAGCACGCTCTGCAACTGGTCGCGCAGCACGATGATCGCGGTTGCGCCGAGGATCGCGCCGTAGACGCGGCCGGCACCGCCGAGCACCGCCATCAGGAGATATTCGGTACCCGGAATGATGCCGAACGGTCCCGGCGACACCGAGCGCTGGAAATGGGCATAGAGCCAGCCGGCAACGCCCGCCAGCATCGCGGCGTAGACGAACACCTTGAGCTTGGTGGAGGGCGTGTAGACGCCGAATGCCTCGGCGGCATGCACGCCCTGGCGCAGCGCCCGCACTGCGCGCCCCATGCGGCCGCGCAACAGGTTCTGCGTCGCGACGACGGCTATCACCACCACGACCCAGACGACGACGAAGAACTCTTCGGGCGCGATCAGCGCGTGGCTGCCGATATGGAGCGGCGGGATGCCGGACATTCCGTCATGGGCGCCAAGCCAACTGATGTTGCCGAACAGGTAGTAGAACGAAATGCCCCACGCGATGGTGCCGAGCGGCAGGTAGTGCCCCGACAGCCGCACGGTGATGGCGCCGATCAACAGCGCGGCGATGCCGGTGACGGCCACCGAGACCGGCAGCGACAGCCACGGCGACAGGCCGGTATCGATGGTGACGACGGCCGTGGCATAGGCGCCGAAGCCGACAAACGCCGCCTGCCCGAACGAGGTCATGCCGCCGACGCCGGTCAGCAGCACGAGGCCGATGGCGACGAGGCTTGCGATGCCGATATAGTCGAACAGCGCGACCCAGTAGTCCGACAACAGGCCCGTGAACGGCAGCACCAGGATGACGAGCGCGAACAGGGGAGCGATGGCACGCCGCATCAGTCGTGCCCTTCCGGCGAGGTGAAGGAGCGCCACAACAGCACCGGCACGATCAGCGCGAACACCAGCACTTCCTTGAAGGCGCTGGCCCAGAACGAGAACAGCGCTTCGGCGAAGCCGACCGCGAGCGAGGCGACAACCGCCAGCGGATAGCTCAACAGGCCGCCGAGGATCGCGGCAACGAACGCCTTCAGCCCGATCAGAAAGCCGGAGTCGTAGTAGACCGTCATCAGGGGACCGACCAGCACGCCGGAAATCGCCCCCATGAAGGCGGCAATGCCGAACGACACCTGGCCCGCGATGGATGTCGGGATGCCGACGAGGCGCGCGCCGATGCGGTTGGAGGAGCAGGCGCGCAGCGCCTTGCCGAGCAGCGAGCGGCCGAAGAACAGTGCAAACAGCGCAAGAAAGATCGCCGTTGTCGCCACCACGGCGACGCTCTGCCCGGTAATGACCAGCGCGCCGAGCGAGAACGACTGCGACGACAGCGGGGCGGTACCGATCCCCTCGGGGCCGAAGAACACCAGCCCGAGGCCGGTCAGCGAGAAATGCACGCCGAACGCCACCATCAGCAGCACCAGCACGCTGGAATGGGCGATCGGCTCGAAGGCGATGCGATAGATCATCGGCCCCATGGGAATGACGAGGACGACCGCGAGCAGGATGTAGACGGCCTCGCCGAGTTTCATCGGCGCCACCACGGTCGCGATGGCGATGAAGACGAGCGGCAGCACGATGTCGAAGGCAGCGATGCGCGCGAGCCGCTTCAGCGTCATCTCGGCGCGGTACTGCGCGATCTCCGACAGCGCGGCGAGAACGCCGAGCGCCAGCAACAGCCACACCGTCGGCGGCAGCTTGCCGTTCTCAAGCGCCGCGATGGTCAGCGCGGTGAAGGCGACGAACTCGCCCTGCGGCACAAAAATCACCCGCGTCACCGCGAAGATCAGGACAAGCGCGATCGCCGCCAGCGCATAGACCGCACCGTTGATGATGCCGTCCTGCAGCAGGAACAGAAAAATGGTGCTATCCACGGTGGCCTGGCCCCGGCGTTCCGATCCCGACAAATCGTTTTTGGCATCCGTCCGGCTGGGCCAAGGCGGGCTGATGGAAGGCCCGACTTCAATTAAGCATCAAAGCGGAAGGCTGTGCCTGTTTTTTTGTAACATGTTTTCTAGTCCGGTCGATGCCCGGCGGTCAACATCGCTCACGCAGCTTTCAGTTCGACCGGCAGCGTTCCGAGGCAGCGCAACGTGTTGTTAGGCTTGCGCGTCGGCTCGCCGGTGAATTCGATCGCCGCGACGCGGCTGATCATGGCGTTGAGGATGACGTCGGCTTCGAGCCGCGCCACCAGCTGCCCGACGCAGGTATGGATGCCGGTGCCGAAGGCAACATGGCCGATCGGTCGGCGGCGGATATCGAACACCTCCGGGTTCTCGAAGCGGCGGCGGTCGCGGTTGGCGGCCCCGAGGAACAACAGCACCTTCGCGCTTTCCGGGATCGTCACGCCTGCGACCTCGACGGCGCACGTCGTAGTGCGGAAGAAGGTCTGCACCGGCGCTTCCCAGCGCAGCACCTCGTCGAAGGCGGGGCGGGCCAGCGATGGCTCGGCGCGCAGAGCCTGCCACTGATCGGGATGGCATGCGAAGGCGTAGATGGTGTTGGCAAGGCCGTTCACGGTGGTGTCGAGACCTGCGGTGAGCATCGAGCGCACCAGCGTGTGCGCCTCGTCCTCGTCGATGTCGCCGGCGTCGTAAGCATCCCACACCTGCGCGCCGAAGCCGCCGGGCGTCAGCATGTGGCGATGGCACTGGTCGTAGATCCACTGCACCACCGGCTGGGCGTTCTTCACCGAATTCTCGAACAGGGCGTTGCGCGGGCCGAACGAGTTGAACACCATATTGGCGAACGGCAACAGGTTCTCGCGGCCCTCGGCGCGCAACCCCACCGCTTCGGGAAAGACATGCAGCGGGAACACCTCGGCGAGGTTTTTCACGGCATCGATGCGGCCTTTTTCAAGCAGCGCATCGATCAGCGCGTCGGCGCGTTTCTGAAAATCCTCGCGCAGCTTGCGCATGGCGGCGGGCGACAAGATCCGATTCATCACCGAGCGGGTGCGGGTATGCAGCGGCGGATCGACCTCGAGGAGCTTGCTCGGCGGCCGCCAGGCTTTCACCTTGGCGAAATCCTCGATGCCGACGCCGCGCCCCGAGCAGAAGGTCTGCCAGTCGGTCAGCGCGGCATGGACATCGGCGTGGCGCGCCATCGCATAGATGCCGTAGGTATCGAGCCAGACCACGGGGCCGGCCTCGCGCAATTCCTCGTGGTAGCCGTAAGGGTGGGTCAGAAAATCGTCGCTGAACGGATCGATTGCGGAGGTCGGGCAATCGCTCCCGAGCGCGGAGTCGAGCTGGATGGCCATGGCGTCACCGTCGTTACCTGCCGATGCCGGCACCAAGCAGAGCGACCCGTTTACCGCGCCGCCGGGGCCTTCGTCTGTCCCCTCTCCTTGCGACGAAAGCTTTAGGGTTCCAGCTTTTCCGGCCGCGCCGGTGCCGCTACACTGCGCTCAAAATGGCGCAGGGAGCAACGACATGGCAGGCACGGGCGAGGCGGCGGACCGCTCCGCCGATCCCGGCGGAGACGGCATCGGGCGCACCGTCCTGAGCATCGGGGCGCCTGAGTTCCCGAAAGCCCTGATGCGGACGGTGAAACGGCTCGCCGCGGTCGATCACTGCATGGTGTTCTGGTTCCCTGACGATCGCAACGCACGCTGCCTGATGACCGCGGGCGCCATCGGCAGCGGCCCCGACCTTGGCGACGCCTATGCCGGGCACTTTCACCCCGCCGATCCCAACAAGGAATCCCTGCTCGGCGGCCCGCGCGCGGCCGCGCCCATCATGCTACCGTCGTTCGAGCGACGGATGTACAGGCGCGACTACCTCAAGCTGTTTTTCGAAGATGCCGGGATCGTCGACAAGTTTGCCACGGCGGTGTGGCACAACGGCGGCTGCTTCTACGCCAACTTCTACCGGCTCTCGTGCAGCGGCCCGTTCACCGCGGCACAATCGGCCCGCCTCGCCCACGCCGCGCCCTCGCTCGCCGCCGCCATCGCCCGCCACTTCGAGCGCGCGGCGCCCGCGCCGCAACAGAGCGACATCGCCCCGCTGCTTCAGGCGCTGTTCGCCGCCACGCCGTTCGCCGTCCTGACGGCACGGGAGCGCGAGGTCTGCACAAAGATCCTGCTCGGCTTCAGTTCCGAGGCGATCGCCGCCCACCTCGCCATCAGCCCGCACAGCGTGCTGACCTATCGCCGCCGCGCCTATGAGCGGCTCGGCATCTCCTCGCAGAACGAACTGTTCGCCATGGTGATCCGGGCGCTGGCGGGAGCGCCGCAGGGCGAGAGGCCCGTCCTGTCGCCCTCGACCATCAACTGAACGTGACCCCCGGAGAGCGGTGCGGCGCCCGGCCTGCCTGCCGCAATGCAGCCGCCGTGCTAAGGTATAATTTGTAACAGTTCAATGGACGGCGTGTGGAAGCGATCGATCCCCGCCGATGCCGGCCAGCGACACGCGGAGAATGGTGTGAGCGTGCCTCCTTCCGATCCCGCCGCCCCGCCCGCTGAGGCCGGGCGCACGGACCTGCGGCTCACGCAGGCGATCGAGCGCGCGCGGCTGGCGATCGCCTGGGAGCGCGCCTGGCCGCACCTCGCCCGCTGCCTCTGCGTGGTGGGAGCGTTCCTCGCCCTGTCGTGGGCCGGCGTCTGGCTGGTGCTGCCGGTCTGGGCCAGGCTGGCCGGCCTTGCCATGCTGGCGCTGGCGGCACTGGCGACGCTGGTGCCGGTCGTTCGCCTGCGCTGGCCGACGCGCGCCGATGCGCTGCGCCGCCTCGACAGCAAAGCCGGTCTCGCCCACCGCCCCGCGACCGCGCTGACCGATACCCTGACCTCGCAGGACCCGGTGGCGCGCAGCCTGTGGCAGGCCGAGCGCGAACGGCTGTTGCGGACGCTCGCCCGGCTGCGGGCCGGCCCGCCCGAACCGCATCTGCCGCGCCACGATCCGCTGGCGCTGAGAGCCCTGGTCTTGGTCGCGCTGGTCGCCACCTTCTTCGCCGCCGGCGGCGAGCGTACGGCGCGGATCGCCGCCGCGTTCGACTGGGGCAACGTGCTGGCGCCGGCCAATGTCCGCCTCGATGCCTGGGTGACGCCGCCGGCCTATACCGGCCGCCCGCCGGTGATCCTGTCGGCCAGTGGCCGCGAGCCCGGCCCCGACAACGCGGCGCTGTCGGTGCCTGCCGGCAGCACGCTGGTGGTGCGCGCCAGCGGTGCCAGTCTCGACGTCGCGGTGTCGGGCGGCGTGACCGAAGCCGAGCCATCCGGCGAGGCGGCCCCGGATACGGCGGCGAAGGGCGGCGCGACGGCGGGCGCCGAGGAGCGCCGCTTTACCATCACCGGCGACGGCACGGCCGAAGTGCGCTCCCCTGCCCGTCAGCCGCCGTGGCGCTTTGCCGCCGTCACCGACCAGCCGCCGCGCATCGCGCTCGCCAAGGAGCCCGAGCGGCGTGCCCGTGGCGGCCTCGAACTGTCCTACAAGATCGAGGATGACTACGGCGTCACCGAAGCCAAGGCGAGGTTCAAGCCCGTCGCCGAGGCGCCGCCGGACCCGGCCGCAAAGCCGGAGCCGACCGGGGCGGCACGGCCGCTGTTCGACCCGCCCGACTTCCCCCTCGCGCTGCCCAACGCGCGCACCCGCAACGGTGTCGGCCAGACGGTCAAGGATTTGAGCGACAGCCCCTATGCCGGCGCCGAGGTCGAGTTGACGCTGGTGGCACGCGACGAAGCCGGCAACGAAGGGCTGAGCGAGCCCCTGACCTTGCGGCTGCCGCAGCGCGTGTTCACAAAACCGCTGGCGCGGGCGCTGGTCGAACAGCGCCGGCTGCTCGCGCTCGATGCCCGCCAGAGCGAGACGGTCTCGACCGCGCTCGACGCGCTTTTGATCGCACCGGAGATGTTTGCGCCGGAAGCCGGCCAGTATCTCGGCCTGCGCAGCATTGCCGCCGAACTCTCCCGCGCCGGTGACGACGACGCGCTGCGCGGCGTGGTCGCGAGCCTGTGGGCGCTCGCGCTCGCGATTGAGGATGGCGACATCACCGACGTCGAGAAGGAATTGCGTGCGGCGCAGGATGCCTTGCGCGAGGCGCTGGAGCGCGGCGCCAGCGACGAGGAGATCAAGCAGCTCACCGACCGCCTGCGCGCGGCGCTCGACAACTACATGCGCCAGCTCGCCGAGCAGCTTCGCAACAACCCGCAGCAGCTCGCCCGGCCGCTCGACCCCAATACCCGCATCATGCGCCAGCAGGACCTCGACAACATGATCTCGCGCATGGAGCAACTGTCGCGCTCCGGCGACAAGGAGGCAGCGCGGCAATTGCTGGAGCAGCTTCAGCAGATGCTGGAGAACCTGCAGATGGCCCAGCCCTCGCAGGGCGACCCCGGCGGCGACATGGAGCAGGCGCTCAACGAACTCGGCGACATGATCCGTAAGCAGCAGCAGTTGCGCGACCGCACCTTCAAGGAAAGCCAGGATGCCCGCCGCGACCGCCGCAACGGCCAGCAGCACGACCGCAACGCAATGCAGGGCCTGCAGCAGGACCAGCAGGCGCTGCGCGACCGGCTGCGCCAGTTGCAGGAGGAGATGGCCCGGCGCGGCATGGGCCAGCGCCCCGGCCAGCGCGAACAGGGATCGCAAGGGCAGCAGGGCCGCGAAGGGCGCGGCGGCGATCAGGGCGAACAGGGCGCGGGCAATGCGCTGGGCGAGGCCGATGGCGAGATGGGCAATGCCGAGGGCCAGCTTGGCGAGGGCAACGCCGGCGGCGCCGCCGATGCCCAGGGCCGTGCGCTCGAGGCGCTGCGGCGCGGCGCGCAGAACCTTGCCGACGCCATGCAGCAGCAGATGGGCGAAGGCGGCGGCGAGGGCGACGGCCCGCGCGACCGTCTCGGTCGCCAGGGCCGCAACGGCGAGCGCACCGATCCGCTCGGCCGCCCGCTGCGGGGCCGCGAATACGGCGACGACCAGACCGTAAAGATCCCCGGCGAGATCGACGTGCAGCGCGTGCGGCGGATCCTCGAAGAACTGCGCCGCCGCCTGTCCGACCCCGCGCGGCCGCAGGTCGAACTTGACTATCTCGAGCGGCTGCTCAGGGACTACTAGCACACCATCCGGCCGCGTCAGCGCCGGCCCGCAGCCGAACACGCGAGAGCCGCATCATGCGCGCATCGCGCAGGGAGGGCCTGCGCTTCCGAGCGATTGCATGGCTGGACAGACAACACTACACTGGCGGCCGACGATGAAACGCACATCGCTTTCCCGCCCTTTCACGACCTCGACGTCCCGCGCCGGCGGGCGCGGCGATCTGCGGTCCTGAGCGGAACGCCGCTCCGCAGCGCCGACGAGGCTTCCGATCGACGGGCAACGCCCGAACAACAGACGAGGTAAACGCATGGTCAACCGCTTGCAGTTCTATATCGATGGCGCCTGGGTCGACCCGGTGGTGAAGAAGACCACGCCGGTGATCAATCCGGCGACCGAGGAAGCGATGTACGAGATCGCGCTCGGCTCCAAGGCCGACGTGGACAAGGCGGTTGTCGCCGCGCGGCGCGCCTTCGAGAGCTATTCGCAGACCTCCCGCGAGGAGCGCGTGGCGCTGATGGAGAAGGTGATCGCCGTCTACAAGACCCGCATGAAGGACCTCGGCGTCGCGGTGTCCGACGAGATGGGGGCGCCGCTGCCGTTCGCGGAGAAATTCCAGGCCGGCGCCGGGCTCGGCCACCTCGCCTCGACGCTCGAGGTGCTCAAAACCTACGCGTTCCAGGAGCCGGTCGGCACGGCCATGGTGGTGCGCGAGCCGATCGGCGTCGTTGGTATGATCACGCCGTGGAACTGGCCGCTGAACCAGATCACCTGCAAGGTGGCGCCGGCGCTCGCCGCCGGCTGCACCATGATCCTCAAGCCGTCGGAGTTCACGCCGTCGTCGGCGCTGATCTTCGCCGAGATTCTCCATGAGGCCGGCGTGCCGAAGGGCGTGTTCAACCTGATCAACGGTCTCGGCCCCGACGTCGGCGCGGCGATGAGCGAGCATCCCGACATCGACATGATCTCGTTCACCGGCTCGACGCGGGCCGGCATCGACGTGGCGCAGCGCGCCGCGGTCACCGTCAAGCGCGTCAGCCAGGAACTGGGCGGTAAGTCGCCCAACATCATCCTCGACGATGCCGACCTGCAGAAGGCGGTGAGCGGTGGCGTCGCTCACGTCTTCAACAATTCCGGCCAGTCCTGCAATGCGCCGACCCGGATGATCGTGCCGCTTGCGAAGATGAAGGAGGTGGCCGAGATTGCCAAGGCGGTCGCCGACAAGACCAGGGCGGGCGATCCGCGTGATCCCGAGACCAAGATCGGGCCGGTGGTCAACGCCAACCAGTGGAACAAGATCCAGGGCCTGATCAAGAAGGGCATCGACGAGGGCGCCACGCTGGTGGCTGGCGGCCCCGGCCTGCCGGCCGGCGTCAACAAGGGTTACTATGTGCGCCCGACGGTGTTCGCCGACGTCACCAACGACATGACCATCGCGCGCGAGGAAATTTTTGGTCCGGTCATCTCGATCATCGGCTACAAGGACGAGGCGGAGGCGCTCGCCATCGCCAACGACACGCCCTATGGCCTCGCCGGCTACGTCTCCGCCGGCACCGTCGAGAAGGCGCGTGACTTCGCCCGCAAGATCCGCGCCGGCAATGTCAACCTCAACGGCGTGCCCAACGACCGCACCGCGCCGTTCGGCGGTTACAAGCAGTCCGGCAACGGTCGCGAGTGGGGCAAGTTCGGCCTCGAAGAGTATCTCGAGGTGAAGGCCATCGCCGGCTTCGATGCCGCCTGACCCGCGCAAAGCGCACGCGTCACGCACATCCGCCGCCGGGTTCGCCCGGCGGCTTTTTTCTGGCGGCAGATTGGCCGCGAGCCGTTGCCATGGCGTTGTTGAGCGAAGCATTCCCCAAGCCATATCCTTGGAGCCTGACCCGAAGATGGAAACTGGCCTTCGCCGGGCCATAGCCGGGCCCGGCGACGGCCGGTTCGCGTGAAGAAAACGCGTCAAAACAAAAAGCTAGAATCTCTCACCAGTTCCGCGAGACGGTGAGGACTTAGGCCCACTGAGCGCGCTGATCGACCACAACGTCTCGAACAGCGCCGTCTGCAACCGTGCATAGTCCTCGCTTTCGATCACGAGGCGATAGTCGGTGACCGCATTTACCTTACTTCTCGCCAGCGGGATGCCTTACCGCTCATGATGACTAAGGCGACAGCGCGATCGCGGCAACCGCTTTAGCCAACACCAATTCTATTCAAACTTGATCTGATTGATAGTATGGACAGCTTGAGAGAATCTGATCTTCACCCATTTCATTTTCGGTCGAACAACAGACACCAGATCAGCGTACTGTACTGGGGTCCACTGATCAAGGTCATCAGATTCTGACACCATCATCTGAGCGCCAATCGCACCCTCTGCGCTTATTGAAATGGCGGATGCACCATTTACAGGAATAAGAATGAACCCGGGGCACCTGACCTTCATTACTGTCGAGGTGTCGTCATCCTCCACGAAGTCAAGCGCATTAGTACGCCAATTACAATGATTGACGACCGTCGCCCTCCTCGGCGCCGAGCGAATTGGCATTGCCGCTTGTAACGCAACAAGCCTTCCATTCGCTTCATAAATATTCACTCGAAATGACGATGCTACGATCGGATCAAACTCTATAGTGAGCGTGTCGCTGGTATTGTTATTGGTCTCAAAAATGGCGCGCCATTCCTCTCCGACCTTGGCTTCAAGACTAAATGCCTTAGGGATTCCGGTAGTAAGACTATCTAGTTGAAATCCTCGTACAGGCTCTTTCCTATCGAAATCTATACGAAGCCAGGTCGGAAAGGCGGAGTGACCCAATATGCCGACTTATACAATGCCTTCGCCTGAGATGGACCATGACTCTTTTCATTAATCGATCCCATCGCCGTGTATACGTCGGCATTCTTCTCATACCCCCTAAACAGAGCCGCATAGTCAAGATAGATCGAATCTTTGGTTTCCTCATACATCCATAGCAACTGCTCTATGTGGAGAGCATTATATCCTCCTCCAAGCTCCGCTGTAATTCTTCCCCGCGAAGAATCCAACGAGTAAAGGGACGTAAAACCCGCATCGAACTTCGATAGATCGCGCCTAACCGCCGCGATCGCCCTTTCGTAAAGCTCCATCCATCTCTGGTCATGCGTCAGCTCATAATAATCTTTGATGTTGCCAATCGCAGTAATATGTCCATTCAAAATCTTGAATGACTTCCCCGTAGGATGTGGAGCTTCTTCAAGCCATGCCACGCCATCGTCATTGCTCACAACGCCCCCATCTTGAAGCGAAGTAAGATAAGGAAACATAGCTCTATCGGCGGCTACCCGAAACCTATCATCCCCCGTCAGCAGGGACGCTCGCAGCAGCACCAGCGCAACTCTCGCTTGAGTGATCCCAGAAATCCAACCAGGCTGAAGATCATAATGCTCATTCCGAAAAGGATAGGTCCAGACGAGAGCCTCACCACGTTGAACTGCGTTCTTGAGAAGCCACTCGGACTGAAGCAAGAATTGCTGCCGCAGCCCACTGTCCTGGCAACCGGACCCCATAAAGTCTCGATAAAGTGCCGCAGCATACTGCGCTATAAAATAGGGATTGTGGAAACGCCCCAAGCCACCATAAGCTCGACCGTAATCCCGATAAAGTATTCCATTATCGTCCAAGCCAAACGGGGACGTGGCATAGTCTGCGGCTGAGGTATATGGAGTTCTAGGAGGAGACGGAACGTCAATGCATTGGCTGGCGCTGCCAATCGCAGGCCAGATAATGACGGCCGTTAGAGACAGTAACCTTTGCCAGACCCGCATAACTATGCCCAAAGTGCGCTTTATTGGTATATGAGTCTCTCATATATCCTTCGCAATTTCATAACAAGTCAGAAAAGCAAGCGGACAATAGCACGCCGATCTCGAACACAAGAATCTTGCTCTCCACTTTTATTTGTATCAACCTGAGATCGACGCGCTGAAGTACCTCGAAGACGACCAGCGATGATCGGTGGCCACGCATTGGCAGGTGTATCAACAAGTAGGAAGAACCTGCGTCACGCATGCTGCGGAATTTCAACCGTATCCTACACCGAGTTCGCGCATTCATTCAGGATACCAGCGAACTTATCCGCCAGCATCCGATAAGAATAATGCGCCTGAACATGACGGCGGCCGGCGAGCCCCATTGCCGCTCGTTCTTCCGCGTCCTTGACAATTAAAGCGCGTATAGCCTCCGCAAGGGCGTCGGGCTGCTCCGGAGGAACTGTAAGTCCTGCGCCGGCATCCATCACCGGGTTATTGCTTGAGTTGCAACAAAAGATAACAGGCCGTTGCGCACCCATATAATCGAAAAGCTTGTTTGAACTGATCCCATACTTGAAAACCGGTGCATCAATCAAATTAAAGATAAAAGCATCGGCTTCCGAGGCAAGCGACGGGATATCAGACTTGCGAACCGGCGGCTCGAAGCTCACATTTGCCAACGCCAACTCCCTGGCTAGCTGCACAAGACGCGACTTCGCAGGACCGTCACCGATCAGACGCAGGCGAACTGGAAGTGCCTCCCGCTGAAGACGCTCCATGGCGAGCAGTGCATTCTCAAGGCCATTCGCACTGCCATGAGCTCCAAAATACATCAGCACAAATGCACGCTCGCCGGTCAGTGGAGCCGGAAGCGTTCTATCCGTGATCTCGACCCCATTGGACACCCAGACGACACGATCCGGTGAAACGCCGATTGTTTGCAGATACTGATCCGCCTTCGGCAACAACGTCACGACGCGGCAGGCCTTGTGACACAAGGATTTTTCCAACCGACCGAGCGCAAGCGCCATCGGATGGTGGGACTTCAAGCGTCCCATATCGATTAACGTCTGGGGCCATAAATCACGTATCTCAAATATAAACGGCACGCCAAACCGACTCGCCAATCGCGCGCCAGCCCAGGCGGCGAAGGGGTGAACGCTCGAGCCAACGACGATATCGGGAGCGGGCAGCACTGCGCTCGGCACACGCAGCGCGGCCAGCGTATAGCCAAGCATATTGCGGATACGATCGCCGCCATTGCCGGTGTAGGAGTTGCCGCGCAGCCAGAGAAACGTGACGCCGTCATAGCTGTCGAGCCGAAACCGCTCGCCATCAGCAAGACGTTGCCGGCCGGTGCCATGCTCGACGCTCGACGCAATGATGATCGCGCGCCAGCCATGCTCCCGCAAATGTCGCGCCAGGGAAAAATGGCGAGTCCCGCCGGGACCGCCCGGCTCCTGTGCGTAGTGGTTAAGAATCCAGACCGTTTTCATCCGGCAAGTACCGCGGCGATAGCGTTTGCCGCTTTGCCATTCCCATACGGCGATGCGGCGCGGCCGCGACGGCCGACCGCGGCAAGAATCTGCGCGGCGATGGCAGCGCCGTCCGGCGCGGCGAGTTCGTTCCAGCCAAGTTCAAGCAGTTCCGACCACTCGGTCTCGCCGCGCAACGTGACACAAGGCACCTCGTAAAAGAAGGCTTCCTTTTGCACACCGCCCGAGTCCGTCGCGATCACGGCCGCACCGGATTCGAGCGCGACCATATCGAGATACCCGACCGGTTCGATCGTTCTGACGCGATTGAATGTAAGCCCATGCTGGGCCATTGCGCCAAGGGTACGTGGATGAAGCGGTAACACAACCGGCATTTGAGCTGCGACCAGTTCAAGCGCAGTCACCAGCATGGCCAAGCGCTCCGGGTCATCGGTGTTCTCCGCACGATGAAGGGTAGACAGGATATAGCCGCGCGGCTCCACCCCGAGCTCAGTAAGGATAGGTCGCTCTTTCGCTCTGGCCGCAAAAAGCAGCGCCGCATCGTACATCACATCGCCGACCTGATGGATGCGGGCGTCGGCAATCCCCTCGTGGCGCAAGTTCACGACAGACACATCGGTGGATGCGAACAGCCACTCCGACAGATGATCAGCAACCACGCGGTTGATTTCTTCCGGCATCGCGCGGTTGAAAGAGCGCAGCCCCGCCTCCACATGCGCGACCGGGATATGCAGCTTGGCGGCGGTCAGCGCCCCGGCCAGCGTGGAATTGGTATCGCCGTAGATCAGGACGAGATGGGGTTTTAGTTCCTGCAACAGCGGCTCGAGGCGCTGCATCATCAATCCGGTCATGGCGCCATGCCCGCCGCCACCGATATCGAGATTATGGTCCGGCCGAGCGATCCCAAGCTCCTCGAAGAAAATATCGGACATGTTGTTGTCGAAGTGCTGTCCCGTATGGATCAAAACGTCGGTTACACCACCGACGTCACGAAGAGCACGGCTGACAGGGGCAACCTTGATGAATTGTGGCCGCGCCCCGACGATGGTAGCGATAACTTTCATACTTTGAACCTACTGTGTTACGCCTGTCATCGAACCCAATCCGCTGCCGCCAGCAGTCGCTCATAAAGGCCGATCAATTTCTTTTCTTCCATCCTCCAATTGTAGCGCTCAACAACCGCCCTACGCCCGTTCTCACCCATCCGGCGCGCAACGTCCGGATTCTCCACCAGATGGTCGATGGCATCGGCGATCGCCTGAGGATCAAGCGGATCAACACATAGGCCGCAGTCATTCCCTTCAATAATTCCACGCCAGAGCGGAAAGTTGGAGGCGATAACGGGAATGCCGGCAGACATATACTCAAACATTTTGATTGGCAGCGAGGTAAGAAAGGTCGGTATGGGGTGTAATGTAACCAGGCCGGCCACAGACTGAGCAAGCACTGCCTTTATCTCGATGCGCGAAAGGAAGCCAAGCCGACATACCCTATCCCAACCATCGAGACGCCGCAGATCTTGCTCAAATCCCTTTGGCTGGAAAGACCCTCCAAGATTAAGCCTTACCCCCGATTTGGTAAGCGCCATTGCCTGAACAAGCTCACGAAGGCCCCTTTGAGCACTCATGCCGCCGATGTAGCTGATCTCCGCCCTCTTATCGCTGCAGGATGATTCTGATCCCAGCTCTTCCTCGATCGGAAAATTCTGGACGACAATCGTCTTGCTCGGAGAGAAGCGCCGAGCGATCGTTGGCGTAGCAGCGACGATCGCACTTAACTGTCGGTCAGAAAAAGCTTCTATGCTGTCAAGTAGAAAGGAAATCGGCCGGCGGAGCATACCGGGAATCCAATCCTTGGTAAGGATATCGCCCGGGACATCTTCATGCACATCATAGATTACGAGATGCCCCCTCCAACGCAATAGCAGGCCCGCCACCAAAAGCTCGGGATCTTGAAAGTGCACAACACCATAGCCACCAGCCCTGGCAAAACGGTACGCACGAACGTTTCCCACGATTGCTCGAACAATCCGGCTCCCTCTCCTCACATCGAGATCGTAAATCGGCACGCCGAAATCAGTGCGAGAGTTGCCCAATCCATCGGCAAAGGCCAACGCCAGAGCATCGGCAATCTTACTAAGCGAGCGCGCCTCCTTCAAAACGATGCGCGTATCGTTCCGAGCATGCACTGTACTCAGAATGAGCCACCGCTTGCGAGATATAGAGGCCATCGGACGGAGATTTCCGAACACGTTAAGCTGTCACGTGGAACATATTCTCCCATAGCGCAAGGCTATAGAGACGCCACCGGCTCCGTTTATCGAGATTTGGATAGTCGCTCTTTAGGCGACTTGTATCGGTGAGCGAACGGATTATCTGTGACGACAGCACCGCGTGCTGCATCTCGCTAAGATGCGCCGTCAGCCAAATATCTTCCGGCGCCTCAAAGCCGAACTTGTTCTTACGCCAAACAACGTCGTGCGGCATCTTCTTGTCCATCGCCTTCCGCAGGATCCATTTGGTCCAGCCGTCGCGCATCTTGTATTCGAACGGGAGGGCCAGACTGGCCTCGACGACGCGGTAGTCCATGAACGGCAGTCGCGCTTCGATGGCGTGCGCCATCGAATTCTTGTCCTCGTAGCGCAGAAGAGGCGGCAGATTTGTCGAATCGATCTCCAATCTCTGCAGCTCAATCTCATTCATGCACGCCCTGGAAAATTGCTTCAGATAGGCCGGCGCGGGAGGGTGGTGCAAAAAGTAGCGATGCTGGTGCTTGTAGTAGGCATAGCGCGCGGGCGCAACAAGCCCTCCCACGAGATACTTGAGAAGCGCCCCTATGCCCAGCGACGCGTTGTTATGCATACTGTATCTTGCGGCATTCGCAGCCGCAGCCACACCTCCTTCCCTAAAGGAGCGTGCGATATAGGCGGCATAATACTTGGTATAGCCAAGCAATACCTCGTCGCCACCCTGCCCATCCAGGAGCACCGTGATTCCATTGTCTCTTGCAGCTTTCATAACGAAGTACTGCATCGTCAAAGATGGGCTTCCGAAAGGCTCTTCCTGCGCTTCGACAACCGCTGGAAGGCTGTTGTGAAAATCCTGATAGGAGGGCCGCACCGTATGCCAATCCAGGTCGCTCGCATTGACGACCGCTTCGGCAAAGTGCCTTTCGTTGTTGCTTTCCTGCTCACTGACGGCCGTGATCGCCGAAAACCGCGACCCGCCGCCATGGCGATAGAGTTCGGATGCCAGCGTGGCAACCGTCGAGCTGTCGAGACCGCCGCTCAGGCATGTCCCCACCTTGACGTCCGAGCGCAGCCTTATCCTGACAGCATCCCGCAAGAGATCGACAAGCCGCTCCGCCGCATCGTCGGCCGCAGGCACCGGGCCTTTGGATGGCTCCAACCGATAGAAACGGTCGATCGTGAAAGAGTGGGATGCGAGATCGTAGATTAACGAGTGCCCTCCAAGGAGCTTCGTGACACCGTCGAAGAACGTAGCTTCACCCAGATCGCATCTGTCCGTGATCAGATACGTGGTGACGGCCTCCTGATTTGCCTTGGCGCGTCCAAGCACGGGCAGGAGCTGGCGAATCTCCGACCCAAAGGCAAAGTAAGTCGGCGTGGCGATATAGTAGAATGGCTTTACGCCAAACCGGTCGCGCGAGCAGAAAACGATCCCGTTGCGCCGATCGAGGATCGCAAAGGCCCACATTCCATTGAAGCGGGCGACGCAATCCTTGCCCCAGGCGCTATACGCGGCGAGGATGACTTCCGTATCGGTGCCGGAAGCGAACTGATAACCCATGGCGCCCAGTTCGGCACGCAACTCAAGATAGTTATAGATCTCGCCGTTGAATGTAATGCTGAGCTGCCGGGTCGCGTCCTCCATCGGCTGCCGCCCGGCATCTGAAAGATCGATCACGGACAGACGGCGGTGGCCGAGCGCCACCGGACCATATATCTTGCACTCGCCGCCGTCCGGGCCGCGATGGCGCACGCTGTCCGTCATATGGCGGATCGTCGTGAGATCCGCCGGCCCGCCATCCCGCCTGATAAGGCCAGCTATTCCGCACATCTAGCCGCCCTGCCCCGCCGTTCTCGATTCTGAAAAGAGCCGCAGTTGCGCACGTGTCGGCATCGCCAGCAGCAATCCGATCGCGAACCAGAACGGCAGCCACGAGAAGAATGTCGCCAAGGCTGCAACAATGAATGTTACGGCAATGAACGCGATAACGACCGTGTCGTGCATTCCTTTCACAAAAGACCTGACGCGGCTTGCTAGGAATCCAATCATCAGCAGCGAGCCGACAATACCCAGATGCGTTTGAATCGAAAGGAGAGAATGCAGGTATTTGCTCGGGGTACCAGTCACTATCTCGGCTCCGAGATCACCAAAGACAGGGTCCACGGAAAGCTGGGCCATGCCGTAGGTAACCAGAATCTCGCTTCTGGACGTAACGCTGCTGTCTTCCAGAATACCTTCCAGGCCTAAAGAGCTATCCGCCAAGCTGGGGGGCCCTGTGTCGACACGTTCCGGCGCAGGAACGGTGGAGAGAGCAGAGAGATATGGAGCCGGCTTATAGCCGAACAACCGTATCGGCGGCAGATTTGCAATAATCGTAGCCGCAACAAGCAGCACCACCAACCCCTCACCCGAGAGAGAAAGGCTGCCAAGCCACCGCCAGCGCCCGGCCGTCTCGCGAAAATACTTGATGGTGTCTCCGATGAAAGTCAAAGCTCCGATCGCAACGATTACGACCGCGGCATTGTTCGAGCCAACCAGTTGAACAAGAAAGAACAGCCACAAGGTGAAGATCGATTGGGCGGCATTTCGATAGATCAACGCTCGGATGGCAACCTTCGACGATATCTCGCGGCGCAAAATCATCGCAATCGATCCATAGAGAACGATCGCGTAATTTCCGAAAATCTGGTAGTAATATACGGAGTCCGTGTTCGATATTATGAAGAAGGAATCCTCTGCCCTGCGCAGATACAAGCGCCATGACACATAGACAAGCGCGGCGATACTGATGGCGATTACTACCTGATAGGCGCCGCCGAGATCGCGCCGGGAAGACGCGTCAATGCCCGATCGAAAAAAAAACGAAAGGGAGAGGAAACCGAGGCCGGCCCCCGTGACGATTTGGATCACCCATATTTTCAGATAGTTCTCGCTTACGCTCCAATCCGGATACGTTAAGGCCTGAAACAGCAGATGGACGCAGAACAGGCACAGAAGCAGAGCGCCCCAATCACGCCTATAGCCCGGGATGACTTTGCGCCTGAACCACGGGCTCAATGCGGCTAGAATAATGACGCCAGCGGAAAGAACGTAACATCCGCGCAACAGCAGCTTCGAATCCGTTTCGATCAGATAGTTGACGGCGACGAGATAGGCGCACAGGACAGGCAGCACAGCGATGCACATGTCCTTGCGCACCGCACCGATGAAAGACCGCCAATACACAGCATACGATGGTCGGAGCATCTAGTGGCCTCCGACCGAACCGGAGAACCGGATCGCATCGTCGCAGCGCATCAAATATAAGGCGCGCCACAACGCGGAGCGATCGTCGCATCGTGGCGCGCGCGAGTTTGAACGGTTGACCAATTCACAATCCTCGGGGACGCAATCCGAACCAGGGCCAGAGCAGCCGAGGCTGTGGTCGTTGCCACAAGCGCCGATTTTATGACGGGCGGCTTGCGAGAACGCGATCGCATTAACGACCGACGGACCGCAAACGCCATCCGCAGCCGCAAGGTTCGTCGCACGAATGCCCTCTGCCCACTCCAGAAACGACCGGTTTGCATTCATGTCGGGGGCAACCTGGCCGATCCGAGAGCCCAATGGGAGAGACCATTCCATACCCGTTCCACCAGATGGCACGCATCCCTTGTACAGATTCGCCGTCTCCCGATAAACCATGCGCCTTCACGTCCCTCACTCTCGATAGTCGTGCGATAGCGCCAGAGCCGCGGGGAGCAGGACGTCGAACCGGAACCCAGGCCACGACGTCGCTGGCCTTTTTCATGGCCCGGCACGCTTCCTTTTGACCACGTCGACGGTCATTCTCCCACTTGCGCACCTATCATCTGGCGATGAACCCTCTGATGCAGGAGGTACCGTAGCCAATAGCCGAAAAGGGACGCAAAGGAACACAAGGCGACGGCAACGACGATATCGAAACCGAGTCTCCCGCAGACAAAAACCGCGCCGACGCACAAAATCAGGCGTGTCATATCGGCAACGAGCTGCAGCGATTGCCGCCCCAGCACGAAGAGATGGTTGGTCGGCGAGAACAGCGCTCCGCCGATCAGCATCGGCGCCATCGCCAGGAGCACTGTGCCCGCTGCCCCCCATTGATCCCTGCCAAACAGGGGACCTACCACAAACGGGCCGGCCGCGCACCCGATGAGGATAGGAACCGTCAGCCAGGCCAGCCGTCGTGTGGTCCGCTGGTAAAGCGCGCTGAGCGCCTGGATATCGCGCCGCCGGGCGAGATCGGCGGCCGTCCCCCAAAAGCTCTGGCCAAGCGATGCGGAGACCAGCGCGATCGGAGTCGCCGCCAACCGATACATGAACGTATACCATCCGACTTCGTGGAGGGCATAGTTCGCAGTCAGCACGATGACGATCGCGGAAAAGCTCGCTGCATTCACAACAGCCACGAGACTGGACCGCGTTGCCTCGCCCCGAAACCGGCGGAACACGGCTCTCAGACGCATCGCGGTGAGGCGTTTCCGCTCGCGCCAGAAGTCCGTTGCGCCCAGCCCGAGGCGCCCTATGCCGACCCAGCCTGCGATCACGGTCGCGACCACCAGCCCGAACGGGCCCGGCTTCATCAGTCCGGCGCCGACCGCCATCGCGATGTTGGTGACGCTCTGGGCGATCCGCGCATTGCTGACGAGGCGCAGATCGTTGGTTCGCACATACCAGCCCTCGAACATCAGGATGGTGCCGGCTCCGACCAGATAGAGCGGAATCAGAACGGAAAGCACACCGAGCCTCCCGAACCACTCCGGAGCCATCAGATAAATCACCACGACCCCACAAAGGGTCACCAGGCTGCTGATGGCCAGGGCGAGAAAGCCAAGCACCATCAATGCGGCGGCAGTTGCCGGGTGGCGCGTATTGGGCACCGACCAGTCGAAGCGCCAGGTGCAGACAGCCACGGCGAGGCCCGCGACCGACATAAAAAGGGCGAAGGCGCCGAAATCAGCCGGGCTGTAAATTCGGCTCAGGACAGGCGAGGCCGCAAGTCCCGCTGCCTGGGCAACGACATTTGCGCGGGCGACGCGGACGAAGTTCCGTCGCAGCGGCGAACCGGTTGCCGAGAGCAGGCTGATAATGCGCTTCATCGCGGGTAACGATAGCTGCCCGCAGAGGGAGCGGCGAGGTCGGCGCCTGCGGATGATGCGCTAGACGGAAGACGGACCGTGCCCATGATCCCCTTCGACGATCACCTCCAGCTTCCCATCGGGCGTCTCGCGGTAACGTTCGCCGGTGCGCGGGCAGGTCAGCCCGGAACCGAGTTTTTCGCCCTCGCGGCTCATCCAGCCGATGCGCCGGGCCGGTACGCCCGCCATCAGCGCGAAGTCGGGCACGTCGCACGTCACCACCGCCCCCGCGGCGATGAAGCAGTAGGCGCCGAGCGTGTGGCCGCAGACGATCGTGGCGTTGGCGCCGATGCTCGCCCCCGTTTTTACCAGGGTCTTGCGGAACTCGTCCTTGCGGCTGACGAAGGCCCGCGGATTGTTCACATTGGTGAAGACGCAGGACGGACCGCAGAATACCCCATCTGCCAATTCCACGCCGGCATAGAGCGCGACGTTGTTCTGCACCTTGCAGCCGTCGCCGATCCGGACATCGGGGCCGACCATGACGTTCTGCCCCAGGATACAGTCGCGACCGATCTCGACCCGCGGCAACACATGCACGAAGTGCCAGAGTTTCGAGCCCTCGCCGATCGTCACCGGATCGTCGACGTAAGCCGATTCATGGATGACGACGCCGGGAAACCGTGGATCCTGCCGCATCTGGCCGGTCACCGTCAGGCAGCCCGGTAGCGCGCCACCAGCGGGTGGCGCTCGCCGGTCGTGACGATCGGCGCGGTGCGAAAAGCCGAGACGATCTCGACGCAAGGCCGAACATCGTTCAGCGAGAACCCGCGCCCGGCGAGGATTTCGCGATAGCTGTCATTGTGCAGCTCGGTAAAGCCGTCAGAAAACTCGACCTCCTCGCCGCTCACCGTGAGCGAGCGATAGGTGGTCTTCTTCCCCTTCACCGCCTCGGGCAGATCGGTGCGGTCCACCGAAAGAAACCAACGCACGTCGGCTTTCTCGTAGCTGAGGAATCCGGCGGCGCGCGACTCTTCGCGCAAATGCGCGACCGAGGAGCGCACCGGGCCGAACACATGGCCGAGCATGTCGAAGAAATGGATGCCGATATTGGTGGCAACGCCGCCGGATTTGCGGTCGTCGCCTTTCCAGGAGGCATGATACCACCGCCCGCGCGAGGTGATGTAGGTCAGATCGACGGACTGGCGGGTGTTGGCGGCGGCGAATTTCTCCTTGAGCGCCTTGATCGCCGGGTGCAGCCGCAACTGGAGAATCGTCGAGATCTTGCGGCCGGTGTCGGCCTCGATGCCGGCGAGCCCGTCGATGTCCTTCGGGCTGAGCACCAATGGCTTCTCGCAGATCGCGTCGGCGTCCGAGCGCAGCGCAAAGCGGCAGTGGGCATCGTGCAGATGGTTGGGCGAACAGATCGCCATGTAATCGATTCGCTCGCCGCGCCGGCGCAGCGCATCGACATGGCGGTCGAACTGCTCGAACTCGGTGAAGAACTCGGCCTGTGGAAAATGGCTGTCGATAATGCCGACGGAATCGTTGGGGTCGAACGCCACCAGGAGATCGCCGCCCACTGCTTTGATGGCCCCCATGTGACGGGGAGCGATGTAGCCAGCGGCGCCGATCAGGGCAAACTTGGTCATGGTGTCCTAAAACCTCCCGCCGCGGCTGCGGCCATCGATCAGACCTTGACGACGTTGGCAGCGAAGGCGCCGTGCCGCACGCAGGCATTGCGTGAATCGACCACCAGCTTCGCCGCCCTCACCAGCGCCTGATAGTCGATGCCGTCGTGATCGGTGGCGATCAGCACGGCATCGTAATCGGCAACGCGATCTGTCTCGAGCGATACCGACTTGCGGCCGGCGAGCGCGGCATGCTCGCGCGTCTTCGGCAGCAGCGGCACATACGGATCGTGATAGTCCACAGTGGCGCCGCGTTGCTCGAGCATCTCGACGAGGCGCAGCGACGGGCTTTCGCGGATGTCATCGACGTTCTTCTTGTAGGCCAGGCCGATCAGCAGCACCCGCGCGCCGTTCAGGCCACGGTTGGCGCGCCGGTCAAGCGCCTCAGCCAGTCGCTCGACGACAAGGCGCGGCATCGAACTGTTGATCTCGCCGGCCAATTCGATAAAGCGGGTGTTGATCTCGTATTCCCGCGCCTTCCACGACAGATAGAACGGATCGATCGGGATACAGTGGCCACCGAGGCCGGGGCCGGGATAGAACGGCATGAAGCCGAACGGCTTGGTCTTGGCGGCGTCGATCACCTCCCAGATGTCGATGCCCATCGCGCCGTAAATCACCTTCAGTTCGTTGACGAGGGCGATATTCACCGAGCGAAAAATATTCTCGGTCAGCTTAACCGCCTCAGCAGTTGCCGACGACGACACCGGCACGGTCTTGACCACCAGTTGGCTATAGAGCGCGTTGGCGATGGCGAGAGCATCGGCGCCGTCCGCGCCGACCACCTTCGGGATCGCCGTGGTGCCGAAATCCTGGTTGCCGGGGTCCTCGCGCTCCGGTGAGAATGCCAGATAAAAGTCCTCGCCGCTCTTGAGGCCCGTCGCCTCGAAAATCGGCTTGAGCACCTCGTCGGTAGTGCCGGGATAGGTGGTCGATTCCAGCGACACCAGATGGCCCTTGCGGAGCTGCGGCGCGATCGCCCGTGCAGTATTTTCCACGAACGACAGATCCGGCTCACGGTTGCGGGTCAGCGGCGTCGGCACGCAGATGATGATCGCATCGACCTCGGCGACCCGGCCGAAATCGGCGGTCGGCTCGAACAGCCCCTTCTTGAGCGCCTCGGCGATCGCCGTACTGGGAATGTGCTTGATCGAACTGACGCCATTGCCGAGTTGCTCGACCCGCTCGGCGTCGATATCGAACCCGACGACCGGAAACCCGGCGCGCACCGCCGCCAGCATCAACGGGATGCCGACATAGCCAAGACCGACGATGCCGACCCGGTAGGAGCGCTCATCGATGCGCTTGAGAATTGCGGTCGTCCCAGCCTGCAACGTCGGCGGCCTCGTCGAAACGTTCATGAATTAAGCCTTGCGGTCGATTTGCCGGCGAGAATGCCCACGCCCCGCGGGCCGCAAAGAGAATCAATCCCCGAGAGGTCCAGCCCGGCACAGCGGCACCGCGCGAGGTATACCCGCTCCCCGGCGGCAGGCGCAACGGGTTTTGCGCCTTACGGCCGCCTATCCGACACGCTAGATTCGCATTTTGTTACAGGATGTTACGAAAATTGAGGCATAGCCGGTCAGATAGTGCTCTGGGCGTCATTGCTCAAAAACGTCATCATGCCATAGGTACGTGACACTTGGTTCCCCGCCCTCCACTGTACCGCGAGACCAGCCCAGCGATGAAACGGGCGTTCGACATCATTGTATCCGGCATCCTGCTGGTGCTGTTAGCCCCGGCTCTGGTGATGCTCGCCCTGCTTGTGCGCTGGCAGCTTGGAAGCCCCGTGCTGTTCCGGCAGACACGGCCGGGCAAGGATACCAGACCGTTCGAGATGCTGAAATTTCGGACCATGCGCGATATCCGCGACCGCAAGGGCCGCTCCCTGCCGGATGCCGAGCGGCTGACGTCGTTCGGGCGCTTCCTGCGCTCGACCAGCCTCGACGAACTGCCTGAACTGTGGAACGTCCTGAAAGGCGATATGAGTCTGGTCGGCCCGCGACCGTTGTTGATGGAATACCTTCCCCTCTATTCGGCGGAGCAGGCCCGTCGGCATGAGGTGCGCCCGGGGATCACAGGCTGGGCGCAGGTCAACGGCCGCAACGCGCTATCCTGGGAGGAGAAGTTCAGGCTCGATATCTGGTACATCGATAATCGGTCGTTTCGGCTGGATATGAAGATCATTGCGCTGACAGTCGCCAAAGTCCTGAGCCGCTCGGGGATTGCCGCCGACGGCGAAGCGACCATGCCTCGTTTCACAGGCCGGCAGAACGGTGGTTCTAATGCATAAGCCAATATTCGCCGTGTACGGCGCCAGTGGATTTGGGCGAGAGGTGATGCCACTCGCACGCACCCAGCTTCTCACGCTTGGTCATCCGAAAGAATGTCTCTACTTCATCGACGACAACTATCCTGCCGACCAGATCAACGGTCATCGCGTTGTAAAATATGCGGAGTTTCTCCGCATTCCCGCGCCACGACGCACGGCGACGCTGGCAATTGCAAATTCCGAGGTGCGCGAACGCCTGGCCAGCCAATGCGAGGCAGATGGCATCGAGCCGTGGTCGATCCGAGCCAGCAATCTGACCATCATGGACAATGTCGAGATTTCTTCCGGAGCCATATTGTCCCCTTTCGTGACACTAACGTCCAACATCAAGATCGGACGATATTTCCACGCCAATATCTACAGCTACGTTGCGCACGATTGCATCATCGGAGATTTTGTCACGTTCGCGCCGGCAGTGAGATGCAATGGCAATGTTGTTGTTGAAGATCATGCCTATATCGGGACGGGAGCAATCCTGAAACAAGGCCAACCTGGACAGCCGCTTGTGATTGGACGGGGCGCCGTCGTCGGCATGGGGTCCGTCGTCACCAAGGACGTCCCGCCCGGAACGGTTGTGGTCGGAAATCCTGCTCGTCCAATGCTAAAGTCCTGACACATGCTCAACACCCCCTTTTCGCCCTGGCCGTCCTTTTCGGAGGACGAGGTCGAGGCCGTTTCGCACGTGCTGCGCTCCAACCGGGTCAACTACTGGACCGGCGAGGAGTGCAGGCAGTTCGAGCGCGAGTTCGCAGATTGGGTCGGATCGAAGTACGCAATCGCAGTAGGCAACGGCACGCTGGCACTCGATCTCGCGCTGCGTGGACTCGATATTGCGCCAGGCGACGAGGTGGTGGTCACGCCACGCACTTTCCTTGCCTCCGTGTCCTGCGTGGTCAATGCGGGCGCGGTGCCGGTGTTCGCCGACATCGATCCGGATAGCGGCAACATCACCGCCGACACCATTGCCGCAGTGCTAAGCGAACGCACGAAGGCTGTCATCCCCGTGCATCTCGCCGGCTGGCCCTGCGACATGGACCCGATCACGGCGTTGGCCGAGCGGCATGGGCTCAAGGTGATCGAGGATTGCGCGCAAGCTCACGGCGCGCGTTACAACGACCGCTCGGTCGGCTCGATCGGTCATGTCGGCGCATGGTCGTTCTGCCAGGACAAGATCATCACCACCGGCGGCGAAGGCGGCATGGTCACCACCGACGACGAGGTCGTGTGGTCGCGGATGTGGTCGTTCAAGGACCACGGCAAGAGCTGGGAGGCCGTCTTTGAGCGCGAGCATCCGCCGGGCTTCCGCTGGCTTCACGAAAGTTTTGGCACCAACTGGCGGCTGACCGAGATGCAGGCCGCCATTGGACGCGTTCAACTCAGAAAAGTGACGGATTGGTCTGCGGCACGTGAGCGCAATGCTGTCGCAATTCACAGCGCGCTTGCGGCTTTCGCCGATGCGGGCGGTCCGCTGCGTGCGCCGGCCCTTTCCAACGATCCCCGCAGAAGCAACGGCTCGCGGCATGCCTTCTACAGGCTCTACGCTTATGTTCGCCCGGAGAACCTGGCGCCGGACTGGACGCGCGACCGTATCGTCAACGAGATCGTGGCGCGCGGCGTACCCTGCTATCAGGGGTCATGCTCGGAGGTTTATCTGGAACGGGCATTCGAGGGCACGCCGTGGCGACCTCGGGAGCGTTTACCGGTGGCTCGCGAACTGGGCGAAACCAGTCTCATGTTTCTCGTCCACCCGACCCTGACCGACGCCGAGATTACGAAAACGACCGACGCCATCCGGGCCGTTATGAAGCAGGCGTCGGCAGCCTGAAGCAGCAGACGGCTCATGGAGAGCCGTCACTCACGCCGTCATCATCTTGCAAACCTGACGGGGACGGTGAGGGAGATCGAGTTTCCGCCGACGTTTGGGGGTGGGGCGGGGACGGGGCTGGCGCGGCGGACCAGGGCGACGGCCTCGGTGTCGAGCGCGCTGTCGCCCGAGGAGCGCACCAGCCGCGCCGAGGTCACGCTGCCGGAACGGTTGATCGAGAACGCCACCGTCGCGATGCCCTGGCTGCCGCCCGGCGGAAAGCGCTTGTGACGGTTGAGATGCGCCATCAAGGCGCCGCGCCACGAGGCCGGCGACATCGACGACGACAGCCCCTCGGCCGGGGCGGCCGCCCGGTCGGCCCGCTGTGCCTGCGAACTCGGCGGCGCGGTGGTGCGCGGCGCCGCCTTCTGCTTTTTCTTCTTCGGCTTCGGTTTCGGCTTCGGCGGCTCGACCCTGGGCGGCAGCACGGCCTCGGCCATCTCCACCTTCGGCAGCTCCGGCGGCTTGACCTCGGTCTCGACCGGCGGCTCCGGCGGCGGCTCGGGTTCGGGCTTCAGTTCCTCCTCGACCGGCTTCTCCGGCTCGGGCTCCGGCTGCTCCTCCGCCTCGACCATCTCTGGCCCCGGCGCCACGTCCTGCTGCGGCACCTCGGGGGCGACCGCGAGCGGCGCCAGTTCCATCATGATTGCGGCCGGCGGATCGCCCGGCGCCTCCGCCGCCGCCGGCCAGTTCAGCACCAGCCACGCGCCCCCGGCATGCAGCGCCGCCACCGCGACGGCGGCCGCCGTCCAGCGCAGCGCCGACACCAGCGATACGGCACCGGCCGGCCGGCCATCGGGGTCGCGCCAGTCGATCATGGCTCAGTCGCGGCGACCGGCGCCGGGGCCGTCGCCGCCCCCTGCCCGGTGTCCTCGAGGCCGACCAGCGCGATCTTGAGATAGCCGGCCTCGCGCAATAGGTTCATCACCTTCATCAGCTCGCTGTAGGCCACCGCCCCGTCGGCCCGCAGAAACACTCGCTGCTCGCGGTCGTTCTCGGTCCGGCTGTCGAGCGTGGCTTGCAGAGCGCTGCGCGGCACCTCGTCGTTGCCGAGCGCCAGCGTCAGGTCCTGCTTGACGGTGAGGAACACCGGCTTATCCGGGCGCGGCTGTGGCTCAGCATTCGACACCGGCAGGTCGACCGCGACATCGACGGTCGACAGCGGCGCCGCCACCATGAAGATGATCAAAAGCACCAGCATCACGTCGATGAACGGCGTGACGTTGATCTCGCTCAGTTCATCGATGCCGCCGTCCTGCGGGTTCTTCAGCGAGACCGCCATGGCGCCTCACTCGGCCGCCGGGCGGGCGCGCGCCAGCGACACCACCGAGGACACCAGCCCCCGCTCCTGGCGCTCGAGGTCGCGCGACATGTGCTGGACGATCTCGCCGGAGGCGTCCGACAGCAGCGCCCGATAGCTCGCAAGCGCGCGGGCGAACACGTTGTAGATGATAACGGCCGGGATCGCCGCCACTAGCCCGAGCGCGGTTGCCAAAAGCGCCTCGGCGATGCCCGGCGCCACCACCGCGAGGTTGGTGGTCTTCGACTGCGAGATGCCGATGAACGCATTCATGATGCCCCACACCGTGCCGAACAGGCCGACGAACGGCGCGGTGGCGCCGATGGTGGCGAGCAATCCGGTGCCGCGGGCGATGTCGCGCCCGGCCTTGGCCTCGATGCGCGACAGCGCGATGGCGAGCCGCTCCTTGACGCCCTCGGCCGATAAGTCCGGCGAGCGCTTCAGTTCCCGCTCGGCCGCGGCCATCAGCTCGGCCACCGTGCCCTTGCGGGTCCAGCCGCCCTCGATGGCGGTGCGCGCCACCGCCAGGCTGTCGGCGCGGGTCAGCTTGCGCACGCAGCTCTGCGCCCGGCGTCGCGCGGCCGCCAACTCCACCCCCTTGGCGAGCCAGATCGTCCACGTCACCAGCGAGGCGAACGCCAGCCCGATCATCACCGCCTTCACGACGATGTCGGCCTGCATGAACATCCCCCACGGCGACAGGTCGTGCGGCAGCGCAGACGCCGAAACAGACGGCGACGGGGCGGATGACGCTGAGGAAGGTGGAACAGGAGCAGTAGGCGCCGCCGCATCCTGAGAGACGGCGTCAGGCGCAGACGGCGCAGCCCCTTCCGAAACGGCCGGCGAAGCAGTGTCAGCCGCCGGCGGATCGCTCGGCACGGCCGGGGACGCCGGGACGGCCGGAACCGCAGCGGGCGCGGTGCTGGAAGCCTCCGGGGTGACCTGCGCCACCGCGGGGCCATTGCCGGCGCCGGCAAGCATCAGGGCGGCAGCGACCAACCGTGGAATCCTGTGCATCGACTTCTCTCTCCTGACCTGCCACGCCATCAGCCTTGGCGGCGGCCGTGCCGGACCGATGCAAGTGGCGCCGCGACCATGGCAAGAATAGGCAAAAGCAGGCGCCGCAACCGAGGCTCTGCCCCGCACCGCACGCTGGCCCGCCACCTAATCGCTGACCGGAGCTTGTAACCACATCGGGCCGCCTTGATTTTAGAAAGTCTCTGAACTTGCGCCGGGTAATACCGGCACGCGTCCGGCGGTGGAGCATTTCCAGGGATCGGCGCCCACGTTCGTTCACACGGCGGCACGGCCGCGCACCATGACGAGCGCCGCCGCCACGAGTTGCAAGCCGACACACATCGCGAACGGCACGACGTAGCCGCCTGCGAGATCACGCAACAGGCCGATGACGCCCGGCCCCAGCGAATAGGTGATCTGGTTGATCGCCGTCAGCAGGCTGACCAGCACGCCGAAAGCCGCCGCATCGAACTCGCGCTGGATGATCAGCGCCGGTAGCGTGATGAGGTTGCCCACGGAAAAGCCGAACAGCGCCGCCGCCGCATAGATCAGGCCGGCGTCGCAAGCGTTGATCAGCACGATCAGCGCGACAGCCTGGCTCGCAAACGACAGTGCCGAGGCGAGGCGCTGATTGAGGCGGTCGATCATCGTCGAGAGCGTCAGCCGCCCCACCACCGCCATCGCCGTCAGCACGGCAACGGCAATGGCGGCGCGGTCGCGGCCGATCACCGGATCGAGGAATGAGACGAGATGCACGATGAAGCCGACCTGCACGAACAGCACCAGCGAAAACGCGATGGTGACGCTGAGAAACGCGACCGAGCGCAGGGCTTGCGCGCGCACGCGTGCCGGCACGGCGGCGGCACCGCCAGCCACACCCGGCGGAGCAAGCCGCGCCGGCAACGGCGAGCGGCCGATGAAGATCACGATCAGAGGCACCAGCACCACGACCATCGCAACGCCCGCGGCCAGCACGGCGCCCGCGAAACCGAAGGCGCCGATCGCCAGCACCAGCAGCGGCACGCCGAGGATGCCGCCGAAGCTCGCACCATTGAGCGCAAGACTTATCGCCATGCCGCGACGGCGATCGAACCACAGTCCGAGCACGGTGGTGATGGCCCCGAGGCTGGTGCCGGCCCAGCCGAACGCCATCAGGGCATAGACCGCATAGAGCTGCCACGGCGCGGTGATCTGTCCGAGCGCCACCGTCGCCGCCGCCATGCACGCCACCCCGGCGAGCAGACAGTTACGCGCCCCGAGCGCGCGGATCGCCTCGCTGATGAACGCCACCAGCAGTGCGCCGAGCAAATAGAAGCCGGTGGTGGCGGTCGCGATCCATGTCGCCGGCCAGCCGTGGACGCGCTGCAACTCGGCGAGATAGACGCTGTGACCGTAAAAGCCGAGGCCCCAGCCGAACACCGCCATGCAGAAGCAGACGGCGACGACGCGCCAGCCCTCATAGCGCCACGCGGCTTCGGCGGGCAGTGGCGCGCCGGCGGGGATCATCCGCTCAGAGCCCGAGCGCCGCCCGGGTCTGGCGCAGGCTGTCCTGATGCGGCGAATACATGCGGCCGCCGATCACGCCGCCATCGACGACGATGTCGGTGCCGTTGACGAAGGTCGAGCAGTCGGAGGCGAGCCACACCACGCATTGCGCGATATCGTCCGGAACGCCGGCGCGCGGGATCGGCTGTGCCTTGGCAAAGCGCTCCTTCATCGTCTCGCCGACCGCATCGGCACGATCCGGCGCCATGCCGAGCGCCTTGGCAACGATACCGGTGGCGATGGCGCCGGGGGAGACCGAGTTGACCCGCACGTTGTGCTCGCCAAGCTCCATCGCGGCGCAACGCGAGAGATGATTCACGGCCGCCTTGGCGGCGCTGTAAATCATCGAACTGGAGTAGCCGGCGAGATGTCCGGCAATCGAGCCGTTGTTGACGATGCTGCCGGCGCGCGCCTTCATCATCACCGGCGCGACGTGCTTCATGCCGAGCATGACCGAGCGCACCAGCAGCGCCATCGCCGCGTCGAAACCCTCGACCGGAATGCCGGTGATGCTGCCGGTCGGCGCCGGCCCGCCGGCGTTGTTGAACAGGCAGTCGATGCGGCCGAAAGTGTCAAGCGTGGTTTCGACCACCCTGATCCAGTCATCCTCCAGCGTGGCGTCGGCCGGAACGAAAAGCACCGCCTGGCCGAGCCGTGCCGCCAGCGCCTCACCTGCCGCCCGGCGCCGCCCGGTGAACACCACGCGCGCACCCTCCTCGACAAACGCTTCCACGGTGCGCGTGCCGATGCCGCTGGTGGCGCCGGTGATGATGCCGACCTTGTCCGAAAGCAGCGCCATGTCGTTCCTCCCGCCTTGCCGCGCGGCGGTTCTTCGCCGCGCTCGTTGGCGCGGCATCCTGCGCGAGAACAGGGGCATGGACAACAGCACCGGCGGCAGGGCTGTTCCTCCGCTTGGGTCGCCACCGGCTTGAGGTCGGACGCCGGCTCAGCTATCAGGACCGCCAACCAAGATCACCGAACGCAAGGCTCCGGCCGCGCGGCGATGGCCCGCATTCCCGGCTCCGGCCTTCGTTGTGCTTCGGCCGCCGCATGACCCTGTTCGCATCGCCGCTCGCCCGGCGGGCCACCGTCGTCGTTCTCGCGCTCGTTGCGCTGCGGCTCCTCGCAGCGGCGCTGACGCCGCTTGCCTTCGACGAAGCCTATTACTGGATGTGGTCGCAGCATCTCGCCGGCGGCTATTACGACCACCCGCCGATGGTGGCGCTCACGATCCGCGCCGGCACGCTGATCGCCAGCGACAGCGAGTTCGGCGTGCGGCTCGTCTCCATCCTGCTCGCGCTGCCGATGAGTTTTGCGGTCTATCGGGCAACGGACATCCTGTTCGGGTCAGAGCGCGCCGCAGCCACGGCCGCGATCCTCTTGAACGTGACGCTGGTGGTCGCGGTCGGCACCATCATCGTGACGCCGGATGCGCCCTTGATGGTCGCCTCCGCTTTCGTGCTGCTGTGTCTCGCAAAAGTCCTCCACGACGACCGCGGCGTCTGGTGGCTCGCAGTTGGTGCCGCCGTCGGCGCGGCACTCCTGTCGAAATACACCGCGCTGTTCTTCGGCGTCACGATCCTTCTGTGGCTCGTCGCCGTGCCGAAGCTGCGGCGCTGGCTCGTCTCGCCGTGGCCCTATCTCGGTTTCCTCGTGACCTGCGCGATGATCGCGCCGGTGGTGGCGTGGAACGCCGATCACGGCTGGGTCTCGTTCGCCAAACAGTTCGGCCGGGCCAGGTTCGACGGGCTGACGCTGCGCTTCATCGGCGAACTGATCCCGGCGCAGATGGCGTTCGCCACGCCGCCGGTGTTCCTGCTCGGCGCGATGGGGCTGGCCGCGCTGTTGACGCGGCGCGGCGGCCCGCGGCCGGCGCGTCTCCTGATCAGCCTCACCGTGTGGCCGATCCTGATCTATTTCGTGGTGCACTCGCTGCACAGCCACATCGAGGCCAACTGGCTGGCCCCGGTCTATCCCGCCTTCGCCATCGCCGCCGCGGTCGCCGCCCACGAGGTGGCGTGGTCGCCGCGCTGGCAGCGCGCCGCCGATCTTAGCCGCCGCTTCGCCCTGCCGGTCGGCGTCGTCATGCTGGTCGCGCTGATCGTGCAGGCCAACACCGGTTGGCTCAACGGCAACCGGCGCGACCCGACGCTGCGCAGCATCGGCGTCGGCTGGCCCGACGTCGCGCGCGAGATCGAGACGGCCCGCGTGCGCAGCGGCGCGAAATGCGTGCTGGCGCCCGATTACGGCACCACGGCGTGGCTTGCCTTCTACCTGCCGCGCGGCACCTGCGTGCATCAGGCGTTCGAGCCGATCCGCTGGGTCAACATGCCGGCGCCGGATGCGGCCGCACTCGGCGCCACCAGCCTGCTCGTCGACAGCGAAGGCATTGCCCGCGCGCTGGCCTCACGTTGCTCGCCGCAGCAGACGGTCGGCGAGGCCGTGCGCCGGCGCGGCCAGCTCGTGATCGAGCGCTATGCCCTGGTCGCAATGCAGTGCCCGCTTGCGCAGGTGCTCAGGCTTCCGGTGCCGAAGCAATAAACGAACGAGAAAAATAGTGTGCGGGCCGCGTCAGCGCGGTGCGCGTTTGGCGAGAATGCGCTGCAAGGTGCGGCGGTGCATGTTGAGCCGCCGCGCCGTCTCCGAGACGTTGCGGTTGCACATCTCGTAGATGCGCTGGATGTGCTCCCAGCGCACGCGATCGGCGGACATCGGGTTCTGCGGCGGCTCCGACTTGGCGGTGCCGCTGGCGAGCAGGGCCGCCACCACGTCGTCGGCATCGGCCGGCTTGGCGAGGTAATCGACCGCGCCCATCTTCACCGCGGTCACGGCGGTGGCGATGTTGCCGTAGCCGGTCAGCACGATGGCGCGCGCCTCCGGCCGCTGCCGCTTGAGGGCAGAGACCACGTCGAGGCCGTTGCCGTCGCCGAGCCGCAGATCGACCACGGCGAAGGCCGGCGCCGCCTCGCCGATGCGGGCGAGACCGCCGGCCACACTGTCGCAGGCCGTCACCTGAAAGCCGCGGCTCTCCATCGCCCGCGACAGCCGTTCGAGAAACGGCTTGTCGTCCTCGACGATCAACAGCGAACGGTCGGCCTCGGCGGGCATCTCGGTGGCGGGTGTTGCGATCATGAACCCTCTGCGATTGCGGTCAGCGATTGTGTCCGTTTCTTGATATGGAGCGGTACCGCAATCCTGCCAAGATGGCGGGGCCGCGACGAAACGTCCTTTGCCGTCACGATGCCGTCAACACGGCCTCGCTCTCGAACGTCCCGCGCGGCCAGGCGATCCGCACCACCGCGCCGTGATCGGGAAAGGGCCGATTGGCGAAGGTCACCCGCGCCCCGGTACGCTCCAGCAGCGTCTGCGCGATGAACACGCCGAGCCCGAGTCCGGCACGGGTCCCGATGCGGGCGCCGGTACTGTCATCGCCGGGCCGCCGCCGGCTGAGATAGGGCTTGCCGATCCGCTTGAGCACATCCGGCGCGATGCCGGGGCCATCGTCGGAGACGATCAGTTCGACCAGGGCCTCGTTCCACCAGGCGCTGACACTGACCTGCGTGCGGGCAAAATCCACCGCGTTCTCAAGGATGTTGCCGATGCCATAGAGGATCGCGGGGTTGCGCATGCCGACCGGCTCGGGGCTGCCGTTGGCCGCCGCAACACGGATGTCGATGGCGACCCCGAAGTCGCGGTGCGGCGCCACCACCTCCTCGATCAGGGTGGAAAGCGGCATACGGTCGAACGGCGCGCCGCTCGACGACAATTGCGTGATCTTGGCGAGAATGTCGCGGCAGCGTTGCGCCTGCTCGCGCAGGGTGGCGAGATCGGCCGCCATCGGGCTGTCCGGCGCAACGCCGCGCTCGAGTTCGCGCGAGATCAGGAAGATGGTGGAGAGCGGCGTGCCGAGTTCGTGGGCGGCGGCGGCGGCAAGACCGTCGAGCTGGGTAAGATGCTGCTCGCGCGTCAGCACCAGTTCGGTCGCCGCCAGCGCGTCGGACAGTTTACGCGCTTCCTCGGTGACCTGGAACGCATAGAGGCTGGTGACCCCGATCGCCAGCACGATCGACAGCCACACCCCGAACAGATAGATGAGCGGCAGCACCAGCGGGGTGTCCGGCTCCCACGGCAACGGCAGGTGCACGAAGCCGACCAGTGTCGCGCACGCCGCCGCGAACACCCCGAGGGCGATGGTCAGGCGGGTCGGCAGCGCCGTCGCCGAGATCAGCACCGGCACCAGGAACATGAACGAGAACGGATTGGTGAGCCCGCCGGTCAGAAACAGCAGCGCCGCAAGCTCGGCGATATTGAGCGCAAGCAGCGCCGCCGCCGCCAGCGGCGTCAGGCGGTACATCGGCCCGAACACCAGTTGCAGCGCCAGGTTGAGAACCGCGGAACAGCCGACAATGGCGATGCACGGCACCACCGGGAGTTCGAATTCGAGCCCCCGCACCACGACGATGATCGCCACGAACTGCCCGAGCGCCGCCAGCCACCGCAGCCGCAAAATGGTGTCGAGCAGGACGTAGCGGCGCGGATCGCGGAAATCGGACAACGCAAGCTCGCTCATGGGCTTGGGTTGTAGAGCATGTTCGCGCGATATTGAAACGCCGGCCGCCGGCCGGCCCTTGCTCCCGGCCTCGCAATGCCTCATGGAACGCCGCCATGACCAGCGCCCCACGCCCCGCCGTCACGCTGCCCCGCGCCCTCCCCGCCGACGCGGCCGTCGCCGTCGACCGCCTCGTCAAGATCTACAAGACCGTTCCGGCCGTGGACGGCATCTCGTTCCAGATCGCGCGCGGCTCGACCACCGGTCTGTTAGGGGGCAACGGCGCCGGCAAGACCACCACCATCGCCATGATCATGGGGCTGGTGCTGCCGACCGCGGGGCACGTCAGCATCTTCGGCCTGCCGATGCCGGCGGAGCGCGCCCGTGTGCTGGCCCGGATGAATTTCGAAAGCCCCTATGTCGATATGCCGATGCGGCTCACGGTGCGGCAGAATCTCACCGTGTTCGGCCGCCTTTACGGCGTCGCGAATTTGAAGGAGCGCATCGCGCAGCTCGCCTCCGATCTCGACCTTGGCGACTTCCTCGACCGGGCCAGCGGAAAACTTTCGGCCGGGCAGAAGACCCGCGTCGCACTTGCCAAGGCGCTGATCAACCAGCCTGACCTCCTGCTGCTCGATGAGCCGACCGCGTCGCTCGATCCCGATGCCGCCGACTGGATCCGCAGCCACCTCGAAGCCTACCGCCGGCGCCGCGCCGCCACCATTCTGCTCGCCTCGCACAACATGGCCGAGGTCGAGCGGCTATGCGACCGCGTCATCATCATGAAGCGCGGCCGCATCGCCGACGACGACACGCCGGACGGCATTCTGGCCCGCTACAACCGCGCCAACCTCGAAGAGGTGTTCCTCGACGTCGCGCGCGGCCGCAGCCGCACGGTGACGCCATGAACGACGACCGCGCTTTGCACGACAACCGCGCCTTGAACGATCGCACCTTGGGCATCTCGCTCGCCCGCATCAACGCCATGGTGCTGCGCTACGGCTATCTGCTCAAGTCGTCGTGGCCGCGGCTGCTCGAACTGGTGTACTGGCCGGCGCTGCAACTCATCACCTGGGGCTTTCTGCAAACCTACATCGCCGACAATGCCGGCTTCTTCGCGCGCGCCGGCGGCGCCTTTCTCGGCGCGGTGATCCTGTGGGACATCCTGTTTCGCGGCCAGCTCGGCTTTTCGATCTCGTTCCTCGAAGAGATGTGGGCGCGCAACGTCGGCAACCTGATGATGAGCCCGCTGAAGCCGATCGAGTTCCTGCTGGCCCTGATGGTCATGAGCGTGATCCGGCTCGCCATCGGCGTCGTGCCGATGACGCTGATGGCGTTGGCATTCTTCGATTTCAACCTGTACGCCATCGGGCTGCCGCTGATCGCGTTCTTCTGCAACCTGATCTTCACGAGTTGGGCGATGGGGATCCTCGTCTCCGGCCTGGTGCTGCGCCATGGCCTCGGCGCCGAGAGCCTGGCCTGGACGCTGATGTTCCTGCTGCTGCCGCTGACCTGCGTTTATTATCCCGTGGCCGTGCTGCCGTATTGGCTGCAACTTGCCGCCTGGGCGCTGCCGCCGACCTATGTGTTCGAGGGCATGCGGGCGCTGCTCGCGGACGGTGTGTTCCGCGCCGACCTGATGGTGCAGGCGCTGGCGCTCAACGCCGTCTATTTCGTCGCCGCATGTCTTGCCTTTTTCGCCCTCCTCAACAGCGCCCGGCGGCATGGCGCCCTGATCCAGACCGGTGAATAATCCCCGGTTCCGTCCGGTTCCACGGCGAAACCGGTGTGGCGGGTGGGTCACGCCATCGTCATTCCGTTGCCACACTCCACTTCCGGCGCATTGACGCCTCCCGCGGCTGTGATCACTATGCTGCGATGCGGCGAGCGCAGGCTGGAGAAAATCCCCATATTTCTTCTCCGGATCATACGTTTACTGGAACGGAACTGTTTGCGGCGACGATTCGCGGCAGGCTGACCAACCGAGGTGGAGACGTCGATGCCGATTGGAGAGTTTGGCCGCCCGCCGGATTTGCCGGTGGAAAACAGCCCGGTCCTGACCACGCCGATGTACTGGATGTACGAGATGGCGCAGGCGTCGCTGAACCCGGCCCGCGCCGTCGCCGACGCCACCCGGCTATTGTACCGCAACCCCCTCAACCCGATGTCGCGCACCCAGATCGGCAAGTCGATCGCCGCCGGCTGCGAGGTGTTCGAGCGCACCACGCGCCGCTACGCCAAACCCGAATGGGGCCTCGACGAGACCGTGGTCGATGGCCTGCGCGTTCCGGTGTCGATCCGCACCGTATGGGAAAAGCCGTTCTGCCGGCTGCTCTATTTCGACCGCCTGATCACCCGCCCGCAGCGCCGGCCGGCGCCGCGCGTGCTGATCGTGGCGCCGATGTCCGGCCACTACGCGACGCTGCTGCGCGGCACCGTCGACGCCTTCCTGCCGACCCATGACGTCTACATCACCGACTGGGCCGACGCCCGCATGGTGCCGCTCGCCGAAGGCCGCTTCGACCTCGACGACTACGTCGACTACGTGATCGACATGCTGCACATGCTGGGCGGCGACGTCCACGTGGTGGCGGTGTGCCAGCCGGCCGTGCCGGTGCTGGTCGCGGTCTCGGTGATGGAAGCCGCCGGCGATCCGAACGTGCCGCTGTCGATGACGCTGATGGGCGGACCGATCGACACCCGGCGCAACCCCACCACGGTCAACAATCTGGCCGCGGAGAAGGGGCTCGACTGGTTCCGCAACAACGTCATCACCAAGGTGCCGTTTCCGCATCCGGGCGTGATGCGCGACGTCTATCCGGGCTTCCTGCAACTCCACGGCTTCATCAGCATGAACCTCGACCGCCACATGGACGCGCACCGGCGGCTGTTCGAGCATCTGGTGAGCGGCGACGGCGACCTGGTCGACAAGCACCGCGACTTCTACGACGAATACCTCGCGGTGATGGACCTGACCGCCGAATACTACCTTCAGACGGTCGATCAGGTGTTCGTCCGCCACGCGCTGCCGAAAGGCGAGATGACCCATCGCGGCAAGCTGGTCGAGCCGGCCAAGGTCAGCCGCGTCGCGCTGATGACCGTCGAGGGCGAGAACGACGATATCTCCGGCCTCGGCCAGACCGAGGCGACGCATGCGCTGTGTCCGCGCATTCCCGACGACCGCCGCGTCCACTACGTGCAGCCGGGCGTCGGCCATTACGGCGTGTTCAACGGCTCGCGCTTCAAGGCAGAGATCGTGCCGCGCATCCGCGACTTCATGAGCAACACGGGCGAGGGACGGCGCCGGGCCACGCTCGCCGCCGGCTGAGCCGGCGAAAACGTGAAAAGTCCCGATCTGCCGGGGCTTTCCGCCGACCGCAGACCCCGCCGCGACGGGCATTTGTTATGGCCCTGATAAGCTATTGAAGTAGCTCGTTGTTTTACGCATCACGAACGTGTTACTGAACGATTCGGAGTTCATTTCTTCTACCGCTGATTTTGCATAGGAATGAATCTCGATAGCGGTCTTTAAGCTACATGGTCTAGCGGGTCCACGGGGTATCACCGCTACATGATGGGCAAATGATTTGTTTTTGCGCGGCACGCTTCCCGTGGCTGCGGATGTGGCAGAATCCGGGCGACGTTTCGTCTTCCGGACTCACCGACATGGCCTTTCGTGCACTCCTTTATCGGCGGCCGAGCGAGCCGCGCGCGCTCGCGATCACATTCGGCTCGCAAATCTATTCGATCCGCCTGCGCCGGCATCGCCGCGCGCGGCGTTACACCTTGCGCATCCATCCGAGCGAGCGCGAGGCCATCCTCACCATGCCGCCACGCGGCACACTGCGTGAAGCGCGCGAGTTCGCCGAGCGCCATGGCGCATGGATCGCCGCGCGGCTCGGGCGGCTGCCGAAGGCGGCGCCGTTCGCGCCGGGCGTCACGGTGCCGCTGCGCGGCGTCACGCACCGCATCGTGCATCGCGCCGGGCGCGGCACGGTATGGACGGAAACCCGCGACAGCGGCGAGCGCATCCTGTGCGTCGCCGGCGGCATCGAGCACATCGACCGCCGGCTGCACGATTTTCTCAAGCGCGAGGCGCGCCGCCACCTGACCAAGGCGTCGCACGCCTACGCCGAAATGCTCGGCGTCAAGATCACCCGCATCACCATCCGCGACCAGTCGAGCCGCTGGGGCTCGTGCACCTCGGCGGGATCGCTGTCGTTCTCGTGGCGGCTGATCCTGGCCCCGCCCTACGTGCTCGACTATCTCGCCGCGCACGAGGTCGCCCACCTCGTCGAGATGAACCACTCGCCGCGGTTCTGGCGGGTGGTCGCGCGCATCTGCCCGCAGATGGAGCGCGCCAAGACGTGGATCGACACCTACGGCAACGATCTGCACCGCTACGGCGTACGGGACTGACGACCGTACTCTCCGTCTCCAACCCCTTCTTCACCAGCGGGGGCCATAAAGGGAGGGGGGCTCCCTCCCCCGCGAGTTGGGACGAAAAACACAAAGGCCCGTGTCCCGGGCACGGCGCGGCGTGCAACGCTGCGCCGCAGGCCCGGGACCGCCGCGGATGCCGTGGCCGGAACGATCCCGGGTCAGCAGCGCGGTATTTTGTACCGCGCAGCATCCGGGACACAGGCGCCGAAAGCGTTTTGCTTTGTTGGAATCGTCAAGCGTCATGCCGGCTTATGCCGGGCACGTTTGGTAAGTCTATCAAAAGCAAAAATGCTCTAACGCCCGAACAGCCGCTGCATCAGCCAGCCGTCGAGCCCTGCGTCGGCTTCCGGCCGTGCCGCGGCACGGGTCACGGCTGCGCGCTCGGCCGCGGCGCCGGGAGCGGCGGTCCCCCCGCCGTTGATGCCGCCGCCGTCGATAGCGCCGCCGCGCCCCGCCCCGGGCAGGCCGGCGACAGCGACACCCTGATGGGCGGCGCGCATCACGCGCGTCCAGACCTCGACCGGCAGCCCGCCGCCGGTCGCCTTTCTGGTCGGCGAGTTGTCGTCGTTGCCGAGCCACACCCCCGTGACCAGGCGCGCCGTGTAGCCGACGAACCAGGCATCGCGGAAATCCTGGCTGGTGCCGGTCTTGCCGGCCGCCGGCCAGCCCGGAATGTCGGCCTTGCGCGCGGTGCCGCTGCGCAGCGTCTCGGCCAGCATCGTGTTCATCATCGCGACGCTGCGCGGATCGATCACCTGGGCGCGGGCGACTTCCTTGCGCGCATAGAGCACCTTGCCGCCGGCATTGCGGATGCGGGTGATAACGTAAGGCGACACGCCGCGCCCGCCATTGGCAAAGGCCGCATAGGCGCCGGTCAACTCCAAGAGCGACACCTCCGAGGTGCCGAGCGCGATCGAGGCGTTGGCGTCGAGCTTCGAGGCGATGCCGAGCCGGTGCGCGGTGCGCACCACGCTCCGCGGGCCGACCTCCATGCCGAGCCGCACCGCGACGGTGTTGAGCGACATCGACAGCGCCTGCGTCAGCGTCACCGCGCCAAAGTACTCGTGGGTGTAGTTTTCCGGCTTCCAGCCCTTGATATTGATCGGCGCGTCCTGCCGGATCGTGTCCGGGGTCAGCCCCTGCTCGATCGCGGTCAGATACACGAACGGCTTGAACGCCGAGCCAGGCTGGCGTTTCGCCGTCACCGCGCGATTGAACTGGCTGTCGGCGTAATTGCGGCCGCCGACCATGGCGCGCACCGCGCCGTCGGGCGTCATCGCCACCAGCGCGCCCTGTGAGACGTTGAACTTGACGCTCTTGGCCGCCAGTTCGTCGATGATCGCAGCCTCCGCCTCGCCTTGCAGCTTTGGATCGATGGTGGTTTCGACCACGATGTTCTGCTCGACCTGGCCGACGAGATCGTCAAGCACCTCGCCGATCCAGTCGGCAACGTAATTGACGGTGCCGGCGGTCGGAGGCCGCATGGCGTAGGACGGGTTGGCGATCGCCGCCTTAGCTTGCGCCGCGGTGATGAAACCGGCGTCCGCCATCGCTCCCAGCACGACGCGGGCACGGCTTGCCGCACCCTCCGGGTTGCGGTTGGGCGCCAGCCGGCTCGGCGAGCGCACCAGCCCTGCGAGCATCGCGGCTTCCGCCAGCGTCACCGCCTTCGCGGGCTTGCCGAAATAGCGCTGCGCGGCGGCATCGACGCCGTAGGCGCCGGAGCCGAAATAGACGCGGTTGAGATAGAGTTCGAGAATTTCGTTCTTGGAGTATTTGTGCTCCAGCCAGAACGCCAGTTCCACCTCCTGCAGCTTGCGCTGCAAGGTGCGCTCCTGGGTGAGGAACAGGTTTTTGGCCAGTTGCTGGGTCAGCGTCGAGCCGCCCTGCGAGACGCCGCGATGCAGGATATTGGCGACCGCGGCGCGGGCGATGCCGAGCGGATCGATGCCGTAATGCGAATAGAACCGCCGGTCCTCGATGGCGATGAAGGCTTGCGGCAGATAGCGCGGCAGCGATTTCAGCGCGACGTTGTCGCCGGCCATCTCGCCGCGCACCGCGAGCACGCTGCCGTCGAGCGCGGCGATCTGGATGGTCGGCGGGCGCTTCGGTACTTCGAGCGACTGGATCGGCGGCAGGTGCGCGCCGACCCACACCACGACGCCGACCACGGCGATCGCCGCCCACAGCCCCGCGACCGCGCTCCAGTAGGCGCCGCGCGACAGGAGCTTGCGCAGACGCCCCGGCTTGCGCTTGCGGCCCCCGCCGCCGGCGGCACGGCGCGGCGCCGCGGTCTTGGACTTGGAGTCGGATTTGGACTTCGGCTTGTCCTGTTCGGGGCCGAGGATGCGGTCCTGCAGGCTGACGCGCAAATCGGCGAGCGACGATAACGGGCCGAACACCGGCTCCTTGCGCACCTGCTTTTTCTTCCGCGCCATCGGCAAGTCCACCCTTTCCTCAAGCGCATGAGGTAGCAGGGCGCGCTTAAAGGCAGGTTACGCAAAGGTTAACGGGCAACAACACATCCCGGATGCGATGCGGCGCAGCGTGCCGCGTCGCTGATCCGGGATCGTTCCGTAGGACAGCACCTGCCTCTTTCTTTCCCCCGTGGGGAGGGTCAGGGGGAGGAGATGCTTCACACTGGCAACGGTCCCGGATCTGCGGCGCAGCGTTGCACGCTGCACCGCGTCCGGGACACCGGCTCTCTATGTCCCTGCCGCTGCGTAGCGCGCCTCGCCCGAGGCGGGCGGCGGCACGGTAAGGCCGCTGTCGGCGTACTCGTTGAGCTTGTTGCGCAGGGTGCGGATCGAGATGCCCAGAATGTTTGCGGCGTGGGTGCGGTTGCCGAGGCAGTGCTTGAGCGTTTCCAGAATGAGGTCGCGCTCGACTTCGGCGACGGTGTGGCCGACCAGCGCCCGCGTCACCTGCTCGGCCGCCGCCGTGGCGTGGGCCACTGCCGGCGGCGTCTTCGCCACGTCGAAACGGTCGCCGTCGGGCGTGACGATGGCGTCCGCGCCGATCTCGTCGCCCGAGGCGATCAGCACGGCGCGGTGCAGCGTGTTCTCCAGTTCGCGCACGTTGCCCTGCCAGCGATTGGCAGCGAGCGCCTTGCGCGCGTCCGCCGACAACGGCCGCACCGGCACGTTGTTGGCAGCGGCATACTTCTTCACAAAATGCTGCGCCAGTTCGAGGATGTCGGCTGGCCGCTCGCGCAACGGCGGAATCTTCAGGTTGACCACGTTGAGGCGGAACAGCAGATCCTCGCGGAAGGTTCCGGCGCGCACCGCATCAACAAGGTTGCGGTTGGAGGTGGCGATGATGCGGATATCGACGGCGACAGGCTTTCCGCCGCCGACGCGGTCGATGACGCGCTCCTGGATGGCGCGCAAGAGTTTCGATTGCAGCCGCACGTCCATCTCGGAAATCTCGTCGAGCAGCAGCGTGCCGCCGGAGGCCTCCTCGAACTTGCCGATGCGCCGCGCCACCGCGCCGGTGAAGGCGCCCTTCTCATGACCGAACAGTTCCGATTCCAAGAGATGCTCGGGGATGGCGGCGCAGTTGATCGAGATGAACGGCTTTTTGGCACGGCGCGAACGGGCGTGGACATGGCGCGCCAGCACCTCCTTGCCTGTGCCGGATTCACCCGTGATCAGCACCGACGCCTCGGAGCCGGCGATCTGCTCGGCCAGCCGAATGACCTTGGCCATCGCCTCGTCGCGATAGATCAGGTCGCGCGCATCGTCGGCAACGGCGGCCAGCACCGCCGCGATCAGTTCCGGGTCGGGCGGCAGCGGGATGTATTCCTTTGCGCCGGCGCGGATCGCGGCGACGGCGGAGGCCGCATCGCAATCGATGCCGCAGGCGACGATCGGCACATGGATGTGCTCGGCCTCGAGCCGCAGCACCAGATCGCGGATGTCGAGGCCGACGTCGACCAGCAGCAGGTCGGCGCCCTTGCCACCGCGCAGCACCGCCAGCGCCTGCGCGATATCGGTCGCATGCGTCACCGTGGCGCCGTTGTCCATGGCGATGCGGGTCGCCGTGGTCAGTTGCCCCTTGAGGGTGCCTGCAATGAGAAGCCGCATGGGATGCTCCTTGTCAAATCATTGTCGCGCGAGCGGCGCGCTTGAGCAGGATCCCGAAAAGTGGCAACCGGTTTTCGGGCGAGATCATGCTCCCTCATAAAAGTCGCTAGCGATCCGCCTTGATGATCTCGGTCATGGTGACGCCGAGCTTGTCCTCGACCAGCACCACCTCGCCGCGCGCGACGAGCCGGTCGTTGACGTAGATGTCGATGGCTTCGCCGACGCGACGGTCGAGTTCGAGCACGCTGCCGGGACCGAGCTTCAACAATTCCGCAACGTCCATGCGCGAGCGGCCAAGCACGGCGGATACCTGCACCGGCACGTCGAACACCGCCTCAAGGTCGGATGCGACGCGGGCGGCCGGCTCATCGTCGCCGCCGAGCGAGGGGTCGGCGAGCGGCGGCGCCTCGGCTGCGTTGAGGTCAGGCAGCGGCACGTTGCTGCCCTGCGGATCGCTGTTGCGTGTATCGGTACTCATGGCAAGCGTCCTCGGTCGGGAAGGGAGGCCGCGCGCTCGCGGCGTGCGGCGACATAGCGTTCGACCATCTCGGAAACACGGGCATCGATCGCAGCGCGGCTGCGCGCCACGCCGCCATCGGCCCACTCGATGCTGCAGTCGCCGAGCTCGATGTCGGGATCGGCCAGAATGATCAGGCGGCCGGCAAAGCCGCGCTCAGCCGCAAGCCGCTCGATCTGCGGCTGCGCAAAATCGTAGAGCGCGGCGTTGATGCGCACCACGAGATGCGGCACGGCGACCAGATGGCGGAAGCAGTCGTCGAGCAGCGCCGTGGCCTCCGCCAGCGGCTCGGCCGCGACCAGCGTGGCGGCAAGCTTGCGCGCCGCGGCCAGCGCCACCTCGACGGCCTCCGTCTCGATGTGCGCCATCACCTCGTCCACTCCGCCGGCCACCGTGCCGAACGAAGCGGCGATGGCTTCCAGCGCCGCCATGGCACGCCGCGCGGTCTCGGCCTCGGCCTCCTGGCGGCCGGCCGCAAGCCCGCGCTGGTAGCCGCGCGCCTCGGCCTCGGCGACGCGCTGCGCCACCTCCGCGTCGCTCGCCCCGCGCGGACGGCCGCCATCCGGGGCGGAGAAGTCGGTGTCGAACAGGAATTTCGCGATCGCCACCATCAGTACACCAGCTCGTCGTCGGCGCGGTTCTTGGTCAGCATGATCTCGCCCTTGGCGGCGAGGTCCTTGGCGAGGTTGACCAGCAGCACCTGCGCGTCATCGACGTCGCGCAGCCTGACCGGCCCCATCGCCTCCATCTCGTCGGTCAGCATCTTGCCGGCGCGCGTCGACATGTTCTTCATGAAGAAGGCCCGCACCTCCTCGGTCGCCCCCTTCAGCGCCAGCGCCAGCTTGTCCTTGTTGACCTGACGCATCATCGTCTGCATCGACACGGTGTCGAGCTTGATGAGGTCGTCGAAGGTGAACATCAGCGCCTTGATGCGCTCGGCCGCGTCGCGATTGTCGTCCTCCAGCGCGGTGAGGAAGCGGGTTTCGGTCTGGCGGTCGAAATTGTTGAAGATCTCCGCCATCACCTCGTGGGAATCGCGGCGGCGGGTCTGCGACAGGTTGGACATGAACTCGGTGCGCAGCGTCTGCTCGACGCGCTCGATCACTTCCTTCTGCACCGGCTCCATGCGCAGCATGCGGTTGACGACGTCGAGCGCCATGTCCTCGGGCAGGATCGCCAGCACGCGGGCGGCATGCTCGGGCTTGAGCTTGGACAGCACCACGGCGATGGTCTGCGGATATTCATTCTTGAGGTAGCTCGCGAGGATTTCCTCGGAGACGTTGGAGAGCTTCTCCCACATGTTGCGACCGGCAGGACCGCGGATTTCGTCCATGATGTTGTGAACGCGGTCGGAGGGCAGGTATTGCCGCAACAGCCGCTCGGTGGCGTCGAAGGTGCCCATCAGGGCTCCCGACGCCGACATCCGCGAGACGAATTCGAGCAGCAGGTCCTCGACCACGTCGGCCTCGACGGTGCCGAGCGCCGACATCTCGATCGACAGTTCGCGCAGCTCGTCGTCGTCGAGCAGCTCCCACACCTTGCCGCCATACTGTTCGCCAAGCGCCAGCATCAGGATCGCGGCGCGCTTCTTGCCGGGCAGCGGGGCGCTCGCCTGGCGCGACGACTGCCGGCTCGCCAGCGTCGCCACCACGCCGGCAATCTCGGCATTGCTCTGCGCCACGTCGGGCGGAGGGGATGTCAGGGATGCGGGCATGGGTTATGCGGGCTCCGCAAGCCATTGACGGATGATGTTGGCGGTCTCGTGCGGATTGCGGTCGGCCAGTTCGCCGACCCGGTGCACCGACTGCGCGTGCACCTGGCCCTGGATCTGGGCGACGTCGATCATGCTGCCGCCGAGCGGCGGCGAAGGCACCAGCGCGGTCGCCGGCGGGGGCGGCTCGGGCGCGGGCGGCGGGGGCGGCGGCGGCAGCGGCAGGCTCTCGCGTGCGGGATCGGGGGTGAGCGCGCGCTTCACCAGCGGCCGCACCACGGTAAACAGCACCACCAGCGCCAGCACCGCGATCACGCCAAGCTGGATCGCGCCCAGGATGTCGTCCTTGGTGAAGGCGAACAGGCCGAACAGCGTCGCCGGCTCCGCCACCGGCAGCGTGCTCGGGCCTTCGGCAAAGCGCAGGTTGACCACCTCGACATGGTCGCCGCGCTTCTCGTCGAAGCCGATCGCCGAACGCACCAGCGCCGCAATGCGCTCCAGCTCGTCCTTGCTGCGCTCGGTGTAGACCAGTTCGCCCTTGTCGTTCTTGGTATAGACGCCATCCACCAGCACCGCGGCCGAGATGCGGTTGACGCGGCCGGCCTCGGTCACTTCGGTGCGAGTGGTGCGCGAGATCTCGTAGTTGGCGGTCTCTTCGGTCTTCTTGCTGACATCGCGCGGCGCATTGGCAGGCGGCGGCTCGACGCCCTGGCGCTGGTTGCCGGGCAGTTCGTTGTTGACGGTGACCTGGTTGTCGCGGCTGTCGGCGGTGGAGCTTTCCTCCTCGCGGGTCTGGCTCGAGCGCAGCACGCGGCCTTCGGGATCGAAGCGGTCGGAGGTCTGCGTCACCTTGTTGAAGTCGAAATCGGCGGTGAGCTCGACGCGGGCACGGCCGGCGCCGACCACCTGCGAGACGATGGCTTCGACCTGGCCGCGCAGCCGTTTTTCGAACGCGGCACGGCGCTCGTCGGCGCCGCCCTCGCCGCTGGTATCGCCCGGCAGGCCGCTCGCCAGCAGCACCCCGGTCTCATCGACGATCGAGACGCGCTGCGGCTTCAACCCGTTGACGGCCGAGGCGACGAGATGGCGGATGGCGCGCACCTGCTGCGCCTCCAGCGCGCCGCGCACCCGCAGCACGATCGAGGCCGACGGCTCCGGCGTCTCGCGCGAGAACAACGGCCGCTCCGGCAGCACCAGATGCACGCGCGCGGCCTGCACGCGGTCGATGGCGCGGATGGTGCGCGCCAGTTCGCCCTCGAGCGCCCTGAGCTTGTTGATGTTCTGCACGAAGCTGGTCGAGCCCAGCGTGTCCGCCTTGTCGAAGATCTCGTAACCGACGCCGCCGCCCTTGGGCAGGCCGCCCTCGGCGAGCTTCATGCGCAGCCGCGCCACATTGTCCTTCGGCACCATGATCACGGCGCCGTCGTTCTTCAGTTCGAACGGGATCGCCTGCCGCTCCAGTTCCTTGATGATGGCCGCGGAGTCCTCGAAAGAGAGATCGGTGAACAGCGTAGTCATCTGCGGCGCGGTGACGCGCACGATGACGAAGGCGAAGAAGCCGATCAGCGCCGCCGTGACCGCCGCCATGGCGAGCAGCCGCGTGGCGCCAAGCCCCTTCAGAAATCCGACGAGATCCCGCAACGCACCCGCGCCCCTTGTGTGCCCCCGGGGGCGGGGAGGCCGCGCCCGGAATCGGCTCTGGAACCGACCCGGCAAAATTTGCCCATGGTATGGTTTCCAACTGGTTAACGATGGTTAACGAGAGGAGCCGAGAGTGGCGGGCGGGCAACAAAAAACCGGCTTTCTTGCGAAAGCCGGTTGGCAGACCTGCGGTTAAGGCCGCTTATTGCCGGTATTGCTGGATGCGCGTGGTGCGCAGGCCGGCGAGGCCATGCTGGTCGATCGAGAACTGCCACGACAGGAACTCGTCCACCGTGAGCGTATAGCGGCTGCACGCTTCCTCGAGAGACAGCAGGCCGCCGCGAACGGCGGCGACGACCTCGGCCTTGCGGCGGATCACCCAGCGTTTGGTGCCGGGGGCCGGCAAGTCCGCGATCGTCAGCGGGCTGCCGTCGGGCCCGATGACGTATTTCACCCTCGGGCGGTGGGGTTCTGTCATTTCTGTACTCGCATACTCACCAACGAAACTGACAGTCGCGACGCTACGCCACGGCGCTTAAAAATTGGCTAAGTCGATCGCAGCAATGCGAGCGGTCCGGTTCATTCGGCCGTGGGACCGGTTGCGCGGCGCCGCTTTCGCCGCGGTGCGAGCCGCCGGGTGCCGAAAATCGCCACAGGCGGGCGCGAGTCGGATAAGCATCGGCCTCAAACCTCACGAATACCCGCATCCCACCATGCCGCAGTTCACCCCGCATCAGGACGACGCCCTCAAGGCCGTTGCCGGCTGGCTCAAGGCCAGGCCGGGCCGCAAGGGCACGCCGCAGGTGTTCCGGCTGTTCGGCTATGCCGGCACCGGCAAGACCACGCTGGCGCGCCATATCGCCGAGGGCGTCGACGGCGCGGTGAAATACGCCGCCTTCACCGGCAAGGCGGCGCTGGTGATGCGCAACAAGGGGTGCGAGGGCGCCTCCACCATTCATTCGCTGATCTACCGCGCGCGCGAGAGCGGCGAGGAGCAGCCGAGCTTCCAGCTCTGGGACGATGCGCCGGCCTCCAAGGCGAAGCTGATCATCATCGACGAATGCTCGATGGTGGACGAGGAGTTGGGCCGCGACCTGATGTCGTTCGGCGCGCCGCTCCTGGTGCTCGGCGATCCGGCGCACCTGCCACCGATCC
>Ga0182792_1000265_pt1 | contig 51590 bp, 43 predicted proteins | sample Passage237B_FD_130497 | JGI IMG/M metagenome (GOLD analysis project Ga0182792, IMG submission 130497) | Cellulose adapted compost microbial communities from Newby Island Compost Facility, Milpitas, CA, USA - Passage2 37B (version 2) (version 2) ...
GCAGCGCCGAGCCAGTGAACCCACCGCTCGCACATGGCGCGAAGCTGGTCCCCTGGGGGAGGCGGAATGAACCGTGCCTCGGCCACCCGGCGATGCTTCGCTCCGATGAACACTTGGCTCTGGCGGATCGAGCCGGCCTCCGGCCCGTCGCTGTCTGTGCCTCGAACGATCTCGGCCTGCAACAACGCCAACATCCCCAACGTGATCGGGCGCTCGCCGACCCAGCCGTACGCGGCGTCGGCAGCACGGGCGTAGTTCATGACCTCACGCACGTTGGGCGCGACCTCGGTCTCCTGCTCCTCGAAGGGGAGCACCTCGGCAGCGAACAACTCGGTGAGCTCTGCGTAGGTTCCCTCCAGCGCCGAGGTGCCGACCGCCTCACGGCGAGTCGCGATGCGAGTCACCAGCTGGGGGTTCGGGATGAGGCTCGCCGCTGCATCAAGACGGCCCAGTTCAGCGTTCGCCTCGCTGACCACCATCCAGACGGACCCCGGCAGATCGATGCGATCGGGAAGGTCGGCAGGGACGAACGCCTCAGCCCGGTACTCCTCGCCGAACCGAGCGTCGAACCCAGCGATGGGAACGACCGACCCGACCGGCGAGTCTCGCAACGACGTCATGACTTGGATTGTACCGGTCAGATTCCAAGTTTCGCGCGCGAAACTTGGAATTACGCCGCTGAAATCCAAGTCTCGGACGAGCGCCCGTAGCGACGAGACGCCGGGAGCAGCGTGACCCTAGCGTGACCCTACGGAGTGGGAACCGGGGTGTCTGAGCGATACGCGGTGGTACGGGAAGTACGGCGTGACCAGGGATTTCACGCGAACCACCTGGTCAGCGGACCCCCTCTGATCAGCTTCCCAAGCTGAATACGGGAGTTCGATTCTCCTCACCCGCTCTCCAGGGAAAGGCCCAGGTCAGCCTCGGCTCGCGGGCAGCCTGGGCCTTCGTCGTTCTGTCCGTTCCCGCCCGGCCTGACCCGGGGCGGTCAAGAACGCGGGCAGGGACCGAGTCGGACGGCCAGCTTGAGTACGTCACAGCTCCCGGGTAGCGTTGGCCGTGGTGCCGCTGCGGAGCGACGCCACGGGAGGGCTTCCAGTGGCCAAGAGACGCGGCTTCTTTGCTGAGCTTCAGCACCAGGCGAAGGTGGCGGAGCAGCAGCGCATCCGCGCTGCCAACGCGGCGCAGCGAGAACACGCAGCCGCAGTCCGCAAACAGGAAGCCGCGGCCAAGAAGGCAGAGGCGGCCAGGGCGAAGGCGCTCCGGGCCGCTCAGGCCGATGCCAAGCGAGCCGACGCCGAGGCGAAGCGTCTCCACCAAGAGGCACGCCAGGCAGAGGTCGATCAGCTGAACGCCGAGCTTGCTTCGACGTACGAGGCGATCGACTCGGTCTTATCCGCCACGCTCGAAGTCGATGACTTCATCGATCTCGCCACCCTCCGGGCAATCGTCGACCATCCTCCGTTTCCCCACCCGGAGTTGGAGGTGCCGATTCCAGCGCCGGAGCCAGTCCCGACGCCGGCCGAGCCGACTTGGTCGGAGCCGGCTCCCCCGACCGGCCTTCAGGCGGTGGTGGGCAAGAAGAAGCACCGGGCTGAGCGGGAGGCCACTTGGGCTGCGTTTCAGGCTCGTTACCAGCAGTGGCAGCAGATGGCCGCTGCGGTGCCGGCTCAGCAGCTCGCCCAGATACAGGACCATCAACGAGCCGAGGCCGAGCGCCTCGCTCGGCTTCAGGCCGCGCGAGCGGAGTACGTAGCCGAATGCGAGCAACGGGAGCGCAACATCGCTGCCGCCAACGACGAGTTGGATGCTCTGATCGCTGGGCTCGAGTCGGGTCAGGCTGAGATGGTCGACGAGTACGTCTCGATCGTCCTCGCGAACTCCGTGTACCCGACTCAGATCCGAGTCGACCACGACTACTCGTTCGACGCCACGCTCAAGGAACTCACGCTGACGGTCGTTGCTCCTGCTCCATCCGACCTACCGACGGCGAAGTCATACCGCTACGTCAAGGGCGAGGACGCCATCATCGCCTCGGACCTGTCGCAGAAGGCGCAGAAGGATCGATACAACGGGCTGATCCACCAGATCGCCCTCCGAACGCCGCACGAGATCTTCGAGGCTGACCGCCACGGCCACGTCGAGACGATCTCGATGACCGTGCAAACGTCAACCGTCGACCCCGCGACCGGTCAGGACGTCACCGTTCCCCTCGTGGCCTTGGCGACCGATCGACCGACGTTCGAGGCGATCGAGCTCGCCAAGGTCGAACCGGCGGCGACCTTGGGCCACCTCGGCGCCCTGGTGTCGAAGAACCCTCACGGCCTCGTTGCCATCGACACCTCGAAGGGCGTGCGCGGATGACCGAAGGCCTTCGGTTCAACCCTCCGCCGGGCTGGCCGTCGCCACCACCAGGGTGGACACCTCCCGAAGGGTGGGCTCCCGACCCGAGCTGGCGTCCCGCACCTCCGGGTTGGCAGTTCTGGGTCGCAGACCAACAACCCGATCCGACCCCACCTGCTCCGCCTCCACCGCCGCCCCCTGCTACTCCAACCGAACAGCCGAACCTCGTCGACAGGACGGCGACCTCGTCAACGCCAACAACGCCGACACCATCCGTGCCCGATACCGAAGCCTCACCGTCCGACGAGGGCGACCCCGATCCGAAAGCGGTCGAGGCGTCTGCCCCCAAGGAGCCGGACGCCGTCACCGCTGAAGTCGCAGAGCTACAGGCCACGATCAAGGGCCTGGAAGCTGAACTCGCCCGGCTGAGCGACGCGAGCGGGCCGGGCGATCACGGTGTCGTCGACCTGGACGACGAACGGGTGCTCCAAGACGTCGGCATCTACCGGTACCACCACCCGCTCGAGACGGCGGCGGCCTACCAGGATCGACTTCGGGACCTGCAGGACCGCATCAGGGCCGAGGTGAAGTCCGGTGCCGCCATCGACGTCTCGGACATGTTCACGTTCAACAACTCACTCGCTCGGGGCCGGAAGATGACGGCCGACCTCTCGAAGCTCATGCTTCGCGCCTACAACGCCGAGGCGGACAACGCGGTCCGAGCGCTTCGAGCAGGGAACGTGCTCACCGCCACGAATCGTCTCGCCAAGTCGAGAGACGCCATCGCGCGGCTGGGCTCGATGATGGAGATGAAGATCTCCGACAGCTTCCACGCCCTCAGGATCGAGGAACTCGAGCTCACCGCCGACTGGCTCATGAGGGCTCAGGAAGAACGGGAAGCCGCCCGCGAGGAGCGCGAGCGACTCCGCGAAGAGAGGAAGGCAGAGAAGGAGCTCGCAGCCGAGCGCGAACGCCTCGACAAGGAGCGCGCCCACATCGCCAACGCGCTCGTGACCGTGGCCGGCAGCGGTGACACCACCGCGGCCGAAGAGCTCCAGGCCAAGCTCGATCTGATCGACACCGCGATCAAGCACAACGACTTCCGCACCGCGAACATCCGCGCCGGATACGTCTACGTGATCTCGAACCGGGGGGCGTTCGGACCGAATATGGTCAAGATCGGGCTCACCCGCCGGCTCGAACCGATGGACCGCATCCGAGAACTTGGCGACGCCTCAGTGCCGTTCCGTTTCGATGTCCACGCCCTCTTCTTCTCCGAGGACGCCGTCACGCTGGAAACCGAGCTTCACCAGGCTTTCGAGAACCGACGGGTCAACCACGTCAACCTTCGACGCGAGTTCTTCTTCGCGAGCCCCGAAGAGATCCGATCCGTTCTCCTCGACAAGCTCGGTAACCTCCTCGAGTTCAACGATCGGCCCGAGGCCACGGAGTACCACCAATCCCGCTCCCTGTGGCCCGAGAGCGTTCGATCTTCAGCGACACCCTGACCTTGGAAGGCTGTTCGGATACTTCGTCTGGCCCGCGCTCGCCTCTATGCGCACCGTCATCGAGCATGGTCTCGACGGTCACCCACGGATCACCACCGACGACGGCACAGTGTTCGACCTTCCGCAGCCTGTCCTCGAGGGCGTGAGCGAGTTCCTCGAAGCTGCCGCTGCTGGCGACCGGGCGCCTGGTGCTCCGCTCACCGGAGGACCTCACGACAGAGCAAAGCCGCAGCCGCCGTCGGCGTGTCGAGGGCCCACCGTCGTCCGACTCGTCGAGGCCGGCAAGCTGCCCCGCACGGCGCGTGGGCACTCACCGGCGCCTCACCCTCGGTGACGTGCTCGCTACCGCGAGGCCCCTGCGACGAAGCGTCGAGCAGCTCTCGACGAGATGACCCGGGAGGCCGAGGAGCTTGGCCACTACGGCCGACGTCCTACACCTTCGTCCGAAGGGGACCGCAGTTCGCCAGCACGGGCCGCGGTTGCTCAGAGCGATGGCGACACGAGGAGCGCTTCGTCTTGGTCGATCAGGAGCGTCACACCGTGGCGAGTCGGCGCTCCCGGAGGACCGCGAACTCGATGGCGGCTCGGACGTGGTCAGCCGTGAGCTCCGGGAAGTCGGCGACGATCTCCTCGATGCTCATCCCCGACGCCAGGTGGTCGAGGACGTCGTAGACCGCGATTCGCGTGCCGATGAAGCAAGGCTTGCCGCTTCGCACGCCCGGGCGAGTCTCGATCATCGTCGTGAGATCCATCGGACTCGACGGTACGCCCGCTGCGGGCCGATCGTCCGACACTTCGACCGGCGTCTCGTCAGGCGAGACTCAAAGCTTCGGGGGCGAAACTTGGAATCACCGGGCCGAGATCCAAGTTTCAGGGGCGTTGGGTGGCGTAGGCGCTGCGCAGGGCAACTCGTCGCGGAGCCCCGGTCGTCAGCGAACGGTCATTACGAAGGCGCTCGGCTCACGGCGCGTCGGCTACCCGATACTCGACGTGAACCGCCCTGCACGCATCCCGAAGAAGCGGGCTGTCGGTGCGGACGACGATCGACGCCTCGACCGCCACGGCCAGCCCCAGCGCCTCGGCCGCCAGGTAGTTGAGCCGGCGCGGGGTGTTGATCGCAGCCATGATCGGCACGAGCGTGCGTGGTCCGATCAAGCCGATCGAGTTCGGAAGCGACGCCAACTTCGAGCGGAACACTCGCTTCTCATCGTCGGGCAGGGTGCGATCCGACCTGACAGGGAACCGGTGCTCGAGCCGTGGGCTGCAGCGTTGGCAACGCGGTAGTACCAGCTCGCCGTGGCGTACACCGCCGACTCTTGGAGTTGCTCACCGACCCATCCGGTCAGCCGTCCCACGAGATGATCGAGCAGGAGGTGGTCATCGATGACCAGCGCCACGGCGAGCGGGCCTGCCTACAGGGTCTGGGCGAACGGGCCTGCCTACAGGGTCTGAAGGTCGGGGTCGTCGGCGACGATCTCCGCGACCGCTCGGTCGTAGTCCCCGCTGTCCACCCAATCGGCGATGGCCGCCCAGATCGCCGGGGAGATGCCCTCGGACGGAGGCGGGCCCGGTCCGTCGAGGATCTCGCCACGGTCACGAGCCAGCTTTCGAGCGCGATCGACCACGGCTTGGAACTCCGGGTCGAACGTCATCTTCGTGGCCACGGGGCAAGGCTACCGGCCAAGCGGAGCACCGGCCATGGCGCGTTCGGCGACCCGCCGGACCCGACATCAGCCTGAAAGGCCGAGTACGCAGCGCCGGATCGGCGTGACCTTGGCGTGACCCCTACGGGGTGGGATCTGGGTGACGGAGGGCTATGGCATACGTTGTTCAAGCCTCAGCTCGTGAGAACAAGTTTGCGATATCCGCTCGAGTGAGCGGTACCTGACCGCCGACGAGGCCCGGACGGATGGGCTCACGCGGTGCCGTCGTCGGGGAGGCTGACGTCTGGGGCTAGGGCGATCGAGGCGATCTTCGCGATGTCGCCGATGCCCTTGACGTCGATGCCGCGCAGGCGGTCGATGACGACCCAGTCGGGGGCTGCGGCCGCGACCTCGGGCACGGCCAGGACCTCGCCGGGCTCGGCCGCGTCGCAGAGGCGCGACGCCAGGTTGACGGGGCGGCCGATGTAGTCGTCACCGTTGAAGAGGATGACGGGCCCCGAGGCCACCCCGGCCCGGACCCGCAGGTCGGTGAGGTCGAAGCGGGCCAGCAGCTCGGCCACCGCAGCGATCGTCGGACCGGGCTCGATGCCGACGACCATCGCACCGTCACCCAGGTGCTTGGCGACGCGGATGCCGCGGCGCGACGTCACCTCGGCCACGAGCAGGCGGAAGACCGAGAGCAGCTCGACCGCGGCGCGGGCGCCCCGGGCGTCGGTGAACGCGGTGAAGCCGGAGAGGTCCACGAAGGCGAACGTACGGGTGACCGCAGCCGGACCGCTCGTCGGCGGCAGCTCCTCGGGCCGCTCCATGCCGGTGCCGGCCCGCGCGGCCGCGGCCTCGTGCTCCCCGCCGGTGAGCTCGCCCTTCATCGCGTCACCTCGTGCACCGGCCTCATCGTCGGTCGTACCGGCCCTCGCGAGCAAGACCAGCGGCTCGGCACCCCGTGATCCGGCTGTCAGCCTCCGAACGGCCGACCAGAAGGGGGTGGTGCTCATGCCTCCTGTTCGAGGGTGCCAGCAGCGTCGACGGCGATGGTGACGGCGCCCCTTGGCAAGATCCATGAGCCGAGGTGCCGGACGTCGACCGACCTGGACTTCTTGAGGAGCTGGGCGTGGACAACGTTGGGTGCCCTAGAGGTCTGCCCGCTGCGCGCCAGGTGCCCCCAGCGCTAACCTCGACTGTCAGTCGGCTTCTGGACGGGAACCGTGGCGTTGCAGATCTCGATCTTCACCTCGGCAAGGGAATGGTGGAGATCTGATCTTCACCCGGAGCGGGAGATACGAGACACGATCGAGCACGACATCGACTTCCGTTCCGGGCAGGCGACCCTCCTCACCGCGGACGGCGCCCTCATCACGGGCATCGCACGCGGCGGATCGCGTGGACCAGCGTCGAGCTTCGAGCGAAGCGTTCCCTTCGATCGCATCGCTCCGATCGAGCCGATCCCGATCGAGAGCCTGACGGAAGCCGTCCGACCGGCCGCTCGCTCGGCTGCGAAGGAGCGGCTGCAGAGGGGCTACGGCCTGCTGAGCGAGACAGCCAGCGACGACGTGCGGCGGTGGATCCGCCGCCACCACCCCCATACCGCCGAGGTGCTCGACGCGGTGCTAGATCTCCCACCGGGTTGGCTCACCGAGCGCTCCGACGCGGCCGCCATCCACACGATGGAGCAGGACGGCGTCAACTCGTCCCTGTACCTCGCTGGCTTCAACCGAACCGCCGCCCTCGGCGACGCCGTCCGACCTCGCCAGCCCGAGCACCTGCAGTTCACCCAGACCAGCTCGAACGAGGACTCGATCATCCTCGATGACCTCGACGTCTTCCCCGGTTGGAATCGGATCAAGTCACTACGACCTGCGGGCAGGGTCTTCGAAGAACCCTCGACGGGACGGCGGCTCACCGTCCTGCACGCGAACAAGAACAACATCGAGCTGACCACGGGCGTCGACATCGTCTACTTCGTCGAGGACTTCTCTTCCTTCGTGCTCGTGCAGTACAAGCGCGTGCGCGAGGAAGGCGGCCGCCGAATCGTGCGCGTTGACGAGCAGTTCCGCAAGGAGCTCAACCGCATGCGGCAGCTCGAGGTTTCCCACCGAGGTCACGGTGGACCCGGCCTGATCGACCATCGGCTGTCTGATGTCACCTGCTTCGTGAAGATGTGTGATACAGGCCAGGACATCGAGGTGACCGGCCTGGCCCAGGGCCACTACCTCGACCTCGGTACCTGGTCTGCGCTCGAACACGACAAGCTCCTGAAGGGTCCCAAAGGCGGGACTCGATATCCCTACGACGACGTCACCCGGTACCTCACGAACACCGAGTTCGCCCAACTCGTCGGAGGTGGCTGGATCGGGTCACGAGCAAGTCGATTCGACGCGCTGCTCGATTACATCTTGGAGCAGTACCAAGAGGGCAAGTCCGTGATAATGAGCGCCATCGAGCTCGGCAAGACGCGACGGCGATCGGTGCGCAGCGGTCAGTACATCCGATCTCGATCGGTAGTCACGAACGACAACACGGATGGCGCGGAGGACCGCCCGCGCTGAGCACCGACGAGGCGGGCTGACCTCACCATTCGGATCGTGCTCATCAGCCGGTGTAGGCGGGCCTTGCGCGCACCGGGGTGGCGGGTGCGGCGGTGCCCGGGGTCCTCGCGGTGGACGTGCCGGCGGTCGTGGTCGTGGCGCCCGTCGGGGTGGTGGAGGTGGTGGTCGTGGGCTCGCCGCCACAGGGGGTCGAGGTCAGGGGCTCGCCGGCCGCCCGGGCCTGGAGCCAGGCGATCGCCTCGGGGCCGGCGATGGTGCCGGCGGTGTTGTGGGTGCCCTCCGGCACCTCCACGTAGGTGTGGGGCTGGCCGATCGCGCACAGCGAGGCCCGCAGCGCACGAACCCGGGCGATCACCACGGTGATGTCCTTCACCCCGCCGACCACGAACACCGGCGACGCGCCGACCCGGCGCCCCACCTCGTTGCGCTCCCGATAGTCGGCGAACAGCGGGTTCTGCTCGGGGTCGCTGCGGAACAGCGTGCCGGTCGCGGCGAACGGCAGCGCGGCGAGGATGCCCTCGTTCGCGCACTGGGTCGTCATCGGGCCGACGAGCGCGGCGTGGGCCTCGGGGGTGAGGAGGTCGGCGGGGTCGAGGTCGGGCCGCTCCTGGCTGTTGCCGAACACGGCGAACGCCATGATGATCTGCACCTGCGCCCGGTCGTCGAAGGTGCGGGTCATCTCGGCACCGGGCACCATCGCCACCGTGCCGAGCAGCCGGTACTCGGGGAGGTCGGTGGCCGCGTCCTCGTTGGCAGCGAGCGCGGCGTGGCCGCCCTGGGACCCGCCGACCAGGAACCAGTCGTCGGACAGCTCCGCGCCGGCGATCTCGTGCGCGGCCCGCACGCTGTCGAGCACCGCGTTGGACTCCGCGGCCCGCTGGAGGTACGGGTGCAGCTCGCCCACCGGACCGAGGCCCAGGTAGTCGGTCTGCACCCACACGCCCTCGATCCCGAACCAGCCGGGCAGCGACGGGCCGCGGCTCGGCGCGCACCGCTCGTTGATCCCGGTGGTGCCGTGGGCGTGGGCGACCACCGGCCAGCCCCCGACGGGAGGCGCGGCGTTCGGCAGGGTGATGACGCCGGTGACGGCGCGGTCCCGGCCCGCCTCATCGACGGTGTGGTACATGACCCGCCAGCCGGTCCGCTCCGCACCGGCCGACACGGCCTGCATGCGGATGATCTCGCCTCGCTCACCCGGCGGCAGCGGGTCGGGCACCTCGTAGAACTCGGCGACGGTGCCGGTGAACGGCGGTGGCAGCGCGGCGGCCGGTGCCGCGGGCGCCACCGGAGCGACGGGCGCACCGGGCGCCGCGGCGCTCGGGAGCGTGGCGGGTGCGAGCCCGAGGGCGCCGGCGAGCGCGGCGACGGCGACGAGCAGGCGGAGCGGGTGGCGACGGGTGGGGCGACCGGGCATGGCCGGCAGACTACCGATCGGGGAACGCCGATGTTCGTGAAACCGCGGGCGGGCCGCCGGCACGGCCAGCGACCTCGGCCGGCTCGGCGGCTGGCCCTGGGAGTCGGGCAGAAGGACCCGACCTTGCGTGCCCGTGCGGTTGCCGGCGATGCCGGGTGGGAGCACGACGAACGGCGGGACATGGGGGCGCTGCCCTGGGCGAGCGGCAAGCGGTCGCGGGCTTGCAGGCCGGCGCGACCCGGCCTACCGACGTGGCCGGGCGCCGACCCCGACGCGAACCGTGCGCCGCTCGACCCCGCCCGCCGGCGTGGCCGGGCGCCGACCTCGGCGCGAACGGTGCGCCGCTCGACCCCGCCTGCCCACGTGGCCGGGCGCCGACCTCGGCGCGAACGGTGTGCCGCTCGCGCCGGCCCGACGGACGCCACGCCGGGCCCACCGTTAACCATGCCTAACATACGGTCCTGGAGCGAGAAGAGCCCGCCTTCGATCACCTGCTGCACGTGGTCCCCGATGTCGCGGCCGTCGCGGCTAGCTACTCGGCGATCGGGCTGCCGGCCCACGTCAACGAACCGTTCGAGGGCTTCCAGAACGGGGGCTGGCGGCTGGACGAGCGCTACGTCGAGATCCTCGCCGTGCACGACCCCGAGCGGTTCTCGCGCTCGCCGTTCGGCTCGGCCTGGGGCTGCGTGGAACAACTGGCGAACGAGTTGCTCGGCGTCGGCGGCGGGGCGATCACTTTCGCCATCGACGTCGCGGACGTGACCGCGACCGCCGCACGGCTCCGGGCCGACGGGCACCAGCTCATCGAGGCGCCGGTCGCGTTCGACCACACCCCGATCAGCTTCACCGAGGTGTTCGTCACCGACGGTCCTCGCTGGGCGCCCTTCTTCATCACCTACGACCCGCCCCGGTCCGAGCTGATCGCCCAGCACCCCGACGTGATCCAGCGTGGCGACTTCGACCTCGACGCCATCGTGATCGAGACGCCGGACCCGCAGGCGGCCGCCGCCTGGCTCGCCGCGGTGATCGGTACCACGCCCGTCGACGCGACCGTGGTCCCGCTGGCCGGCGGCGACGTCCGCTTCCGGGCCGGCGACGCCGACGCCATCGTCGAGGTGGCGGTCACCGGCCCGACCCCGCTGGACGAGACGGTTGCCGGGCTGCGCTACCGCACCCGGTCCTGACCGCACGCGCCCGAGGTCGCCACCGGCCCGGGCAGCCAGCCGGGACGTGCCGACCGTCGCTCCGCCTGTGCCACCGACATGGCGTCGGGACCCGACCGCAGTGCGCCCGCCTCGCGTGAGGCTCATCTCACCGGCGCGTCGATCCATCCTGTGGCGGGCCCGACCCGCAACTGGCCCCTGGGCAGGCCGAGCGTCGGTCCGCCGTGCCATCGACGGGCCACGGCGTGGACCGATCCACCACCGCTCCAACACTCGTCCTGCACCGGGAGCGAGCCCCACCGCAGCGATCCATCCGACCCCCGAAGCGGCCGAGCCCCTGACAAGCCAGCCCGGCCGACCGGCCACCCGAACGAACGCCCCAGCGTTGCTCGGCCCGCGTCGCCATCGCGCCCTGGCGACGGCCCCACTCGCCACCGGCGCCGCGACTGACCCAAGCCCGTGACAAGCCAGCCCGGCCGACCGGCCGATGCCCCAGCGTCGCTCGGTCTGCGTCACCATCGCGCCCTGGCCACGGCTCGACTCACCACCGGGGCCGCGCCGGCCCAAGCCCGGCGGCACGGTGGGCCCAGCCCGTGACGGCGCGTCGGGCCAAGCTCGGCGACGACGCGGTCGGCCAAGCCCGTGGCGACGCCGGGAGCCCGAACCACCACCGGCGCCGCTCCGGCCCAAGCTCGGCGGCGCCACGTCGGGCCAGCCCCGTGACGATGTGGTGGGCCGACACACCACCGGCGCCGCTCCGGCCCAAAGCTCGGCGGCGCCACGTCGGGCCAGCCTGTGACGGCGCGTCGGGCCACGCCCGTGATGCGGGCTCAGCCCGTGTAGCGGGGGCGGGTCCGCACCGGGTCTGCGGGGCGGGCGCGGTCGACGGGTGGGTCGCCGGGGTCGGGGTCCGAGTCGGGGTCGTCGGGCATCGCCGGGGGCGCGGGGATGCGGGTCCAGCCGTCGGCGTCGATCGCCCAGGTGGCCGTGTCGGAACCGAGCCGGTACGAGGTGGCGAGGTGCTCGACGCGGCCCCAGCGGGACTCGTGGCGGGGGAAGTCGCCGATCGGCTGCTCCCGGCCGGCGACCCGGAAGGGGCCCGTGGTGGCCAGCTCGACCAGGCCGGAGGACGGCGACTCCCAGCTCACGGCGAAGCCGTCGGCGTCGCGCCGCACGCTCGGCTCGTGGGCGGTGAGGCGGCCGAGGAAGGTGTCGAGGTCGCCGTCGTCGGCCTCGGTGCCGACCTCCACGATCCACACGTTGTCGGGCCCGCCCTCGGCCACCAGGTCGAAGGGCTTCACCATCCCGCGGGTGGCGACCACGGCGGGATCGTGCACGCGCCAGGTCGGCTCCCGCCAGGACCACAGCGCGATGTAGGCGCCGCCCTTGGCCGCCACGGTCCAGTGGCCCACCTGGCGCACCTCCTCGAAGTGGTCCTGGGGCACGTAGGCGTGGGTGTAGGGCCGGTAGCCGAGGAAGCTCCACACGAGCGGGTCGGTCGACTCGTCCCAGCCGGGCAGGTAGAGGTGGACGGCGGTGCGCTCGTGCTGGGCGGAGCGGGGCATCGACGCCTCCCCCGTCCAGTACCCGGGGCGCCCGTCGTCTCGCCAATCCGTGCTCTGGGCGGGCTCGGTGATCGGGTGGTTGGTGAAGACGAGGGCGTGCTCGTCGATCGCGGCCTGCCACGCGTGCGCCTGGTCGCGCTGGCAGCCGGGGCGGTGGTCGAGCACCGTCGCCAGCGACACCGAGTCGTCGCGGTAGGCGTAGGTGTTGGCCTCGCCGAGGAAGCCGAAGTTGATCGCCTTCGTGCGCGGGTGCAGCCAGGTGCGGATGCGGACGGGGTCGAAGCCGTTGAGCGCCGCCAGCAGGGCGATCTGCTCGAACATCTCGGTGTCCCACAGCCGGAACTCGTTGCCGGCGGCGACGCCGACCTCGGCCAGCGGCCACATGCCGACGGCGCCGAGGCTCCACCAGAACGGCAGGTTCTCCCGCTTGCGGAAGTCCTTGCCGTGGGGCGCGGCGGGGCGGGCGGTGAGCGGCTGGAGCTCATCGAAGTGCACGCCGTGGCGCTCGCGCACGATGCCCGTGCCGGCGGCGGTGGCGATCTCGACCAGGAGCTGCGGGGGCCGGTAGCGGCGGGCGGCGCAGAAGAACGTGGTGCTGGAGTCCACCCCGGACCGGTAGTCGGCGGTGGTGTCGTCGAAGAGGAACTTGGCGAGGTTGAAGGTGCCCTCGTCCAGCGACGACATCTTGTCCTTCTTGTAGGTGCGCCCCCGGGGCGCCGTGTAGCAGCCGCGGTGCGTGTGGGCGGCGAGGTCGAGCAGGCAGAGGTCGAGGCCGATGCCGGCGGCGGCGACGACCTCGGGGTCCTCGGCCAGCTCCGCCAGCAGGCTCAGCGGCGAGATGTTGAGCGGCAGGTAGACGTGCGAGTGCCACTCGAAGAACCCCAGCTCGACCCGCTCGTGGATCCACTCCAGGACCTCGGGGCGGGCCCGGGCCGCGTGCTGGGCACCGGTGAGCCCGGTGACGGCGAAGCGGCGCGCCGCGAGGCGCCGGCCGGCCAGGAGCTCCAGCGCGAGGTTGATGATGCGGTGGTTCTCCGACCAGAACCAGAGGTGGTCGAGCCGGTTGGCGGGCAGCGGGTCGTCGTAGCGGTAGCGGTTCGCCACGAGCCGGGCCTCGACCGCCTCGATCACCGCGGGGTCGAGCCGGGTCGTGGGGGTGTCGCCCTCGCCCAGCTCGATCATCCGCAGGAGGTACAGGAGGTCGAAGTCGCGGGTGTCGAGCCACTGGTCGATCTTGCGGAAGGAGTCGGCCAGCGACGCGACGCTCACCGAGCGGACGTCCCAGGTGAAGGACGGGTCGCGGCGCGCCCGCACGAGGTGGGCGGTGATGCTGTTCGGGTTGCGAGGGTTGAGCGAGGCGGTGGCGTGCGCCAGGTACGCGTCGATGCGCTGCTGGTAGACGGCCTCGTCAACCACGCCGGCCATGCCTGGCTGGGCGAGCGCGTAGTCGGCGCGCCGCACCCGGCCACCCGCAGCGGCGCCGGCACCGGCCCCGGCCCCGGCCGCACCGAGCGCGCCGGCCGCATCGGCGGAGGGGCCGAGCCCCGCCCAGGGCCGATCCCCGGGCCCGAAGCCACCGATCGCGGCGCCGGCCACGACGGCCGACGAGGTCAGGAGGAACCGCCGGCGGTCCATCCCGTCCGGCCGGTCCGTCCCACCTCGCCGGTCCGTCCCGTCCACCCGGTCCTGCCCGTCGGGTCGCGTCGCGGGGATCGGCAGCGCCGGGTCGGTGGGGTCGTCGCTCGTCATCGGTGCTCCTTGGCGGGGGCCGGGTCGGGCTCGTTCGTTCCGGGTGGTGGGGCGGTGGTGCCCCTCGGCACGAGGTGGGGATCGAGGGTGGTGTGCGGTGCCGGGTCCTCGCCGCGGCGGAGCGCGTGGAGGTGCTCCAGGGCGACGCGCCCGAGGTCGTCGAGGGGAGCCGCCACGGTGGTGAGGGGCGGCGAGGTCATCTGGGCGAGGTCGAGGCCGTCGGAGCCGACGATCGACAGCTCGCCGGGCACGGCGCAGCCCTGCGAGCCGGCGGCGACGAGGAGGCCGGCGGCCTGGACGTCGTTGAACGCGAGCACGCCGGTGGCCCCGGTGCGGCGCACGGCATCGAGGGCGTCGCGCCCACCGGCGAAGGTGGCCGGTGCCGGCCCGACGAGGTCGAGGCGCAGGTCCCGCTGCCGGGCGAGGCGCGCCGCGGCGGCGACCCGGCGGGACGCGGCCCAGTAGCCGGCGGGTCCGCTCACGAGCGCCAGGTGGCGGTGGCCGAGGGCAGCGAGGTGGTCGACCGCGCTCGCCACGATGGCCGGTTGATCGACCACCACGCCCGGGACGCCGCGGCTGCGCCGGTTCACCTGCACCACCGGGACGGGGGCTGACGACAGGTCGGTGAGCGGGGTGAGGACGACGAGCCCGTCGACCTGGCGGCCGAGGGCGGCGAGCGCCCGGCGCTCCTCGTCGGGGTCCGCGCCGGTGTCGGCGACCAGCACCGCCAGGTCGTCGCGCCGGGCGCCGCGCTGGATGGCCTGGAGGATGGCGCCGAAGTAGGGGTTGGTGATGTCGGGGACGACCACGCCGATGGCGTCGAAGCGCCCCTGCACGAGCTGCCGCGCGGAGCGGTTGGGCACGAAGCCGATCTGCTCCACGGCGTCGAGCACCGCGGTGCGGGTGGCCGGGGCGACCATGTCGGGCCGGTTGAGCGCCCGCGAGACGGTGGCCGGGTGCACGCCGGCCCGTCGGGCGACGTCGTGCAGGGTCGGTGCGCGGGTGACCGGGGACACGGGGCGGCAACGTACCAGGTGCTGCAAACGTTTGCAGGACGAGGTCGCCACCGCGAGACTGCGGGCCCATGACCCCTGGTGACGACCCGCCCCTCACCGACGTCCTCGCACGGCTCCGGCCCGGCCACCGGCCGTGGGGCTGCGCCGCCGTGCTCCTCCCCCACCTCGACGGCCGCACGGTCGACTGGCCATCGTTCCGGTCCCTCCTCGCCCGCACCGCGGAGGCCGGCCTGACCCCGGCCGTCAACATGGACACCGGCTTCGTCCAGCTCCTCGACGGTCCCACCCGCCAGCGGGTGCTGCGCGAGGCCACGGCGGTCCTGGGCGACCGCGGAGCCGACGGCCGGCCCCCGTTCCTCGCCGGCGCCTTCGTCCCCGACCGCCCCGGCGAGCCGTTCGACGCCGACCGCTACCACCGGGCGATGGAGGCGGTGGCCGAGGCCGGCGGCACCCCGGTCGTGTTCCCCTCCCACGGCCTCAACGCCCTCGAACCCGACGCCTGGGTGGGCGCGCACCGCGACCTGGCCCGGGGCTGCGACCGGTTCGTGGCCTTCGAGTTGGGCGAGCAGTTCGTGCCCTACGGCCGCATCTACCCGCTCGACGCCTACCGGGAGCTGCTCGGGATCGACGCCTGCATCGGCGCCAAGCACTCCTCCCTGTCCCGCCGCGCCGAGTGGGATCGGCTGGCGGTCCGCGACGAGGTGCGGCCCGGCTTCCACGTGTTCACCGGCAACGACCTCGCCATCGACATGATCTGCTGGGGCAGCGACTACCTCCTCGGCCTCGCCGCCTTCTGCCCCGACCGCTTCGCCGCCCGCGACGGCGCCTGGGCATCGGGCGACCCGTCGTTCCACGAGCGCAACGACCGCCTCCAGCACCTCGGTGCGTTCTCGTTCCGGGCGCCCGTGCCCGCCTACCGCCACGACGCCGCGCTGTTCCTGCACCACCGGGGTTGGATCACCTCGCCCGCGGTGCCCACCGGCGCGCCGACCCGACCGGCCGCCGACCTCGACGTCCTCGCCCTGCTCGCGGACGACCCGGCCGAGGCCGACGTGGCCGGCGCGGCCGGCTCCACAGGCGAGCCCGATGCGACGGACGACGACCCGACGGTCGACGGCCGGGCAGGCACCAGCGCGGCGAACGACGGGCGGGGGCGGTGACGTGAGCCGCGGCGACGACATCGTGCAGGTGAAGCGGCTCGCGACCCCCGCCGACCTGCGGGACCGGGCGGCGGCCCTCGGCATCGACCTGCCGGTCGACGGCGCGGTCGAGGTCGACGGCCCGCTGGCCCGGCCGTTCACGACCGTCGACGGCTCGGCCGGCGAGCTGAGCGTCGGCAACCGGTGGACGATCCTGCCCATGGAGGGCTGGGACGGCACCGCCGACGGCCTGCCCACCGACCTCGTCCGGCGTCGCTGGCGCCGCTTCGGGGCGAGCGGGGCGAAGCTGATCTGGGGCGGCGAGGCCGTGGCGGTGGAGCCGGCCGGGCGGGCCAACCCCCACCAACTCACGATCACGAACGGCGCCGCCGAAGCGCTCGCCGGGCTGCGAGCCGAGCTGACCGACGCCCACCGCGCCGCCCACGGCTCGGTGGACGGCCTGGTGGTCGGGCTCCAGCTCACCCACTCCGGGCGCTGGAGCCGACCGGGCGGCGAGCCCGCGCCCCGCACCGCGTGGACCCATCCCGCCCTCGACGCCCGCCTCGGCATCGACCGGACCGCGGTGCTCGCCGACGACGAGCTGGACCTGCTCGCCGACCGCTACGTGGAGGCCGCCCGGATCGCCGCCGACGCCGGCTACGCGTTCGTGGACGTGAAGCACTGCCACGGCTACCTGCTCCACGAGCTGCTCGCGGCGACCGGGCGCCCCGGCCGCTACGGCGGCTCGCTGGAGGGCCGGCTCCGGTTCCTCAGCACCGTGGTGGAGCGCATCCGGGCCGCCCGGCCCGACCTCGCCGTCGGCGTGCGGCTCTCGGCCTACGACCTCCGCCCCCACGAGCCGGGACCCGACGGGCGGGGCCGACCCGTCGCCGGCGAGCTACCGGCGCCCTTCGGCGGCGACGCCACCGGCACCGCCCCGGACCTGACCGAGGTCCACCGCGCGATGGGCCGCTTCCGGGACCTCGGCATCGGCCTGGTGTGCGTGACCGCCGGCAGCCCGTACTACGTGCCCCACGCCCAGCGGCCCGCGTTCTTCCCGCCGTCGGACGGCTACGGGCCACCGCACGACCCGCTGATCGACGTGGCCCGCCTGCTGGCGGTGACCGCCGAGCTCGCGCACGAGCACCCCGACGTGGCGGTGGTCGGCAGCGGGTACTCGTACCTCCAGGACCACCTGGCGCACGTGGCCCAGGCCGTGGTCCGCCGGGGCGACGCCACCTCGGTGGGCCTCGGCCGGATGGCGCTCTCCTACCCGACCCTCCCCGCCGACGCGCTGGCCGGCCGGCCGCTCGACCGCCGGGCGATCTGTCGCACCTTCAGCGACTGCACCACCGCGCCCCGCCACGGCCTCGTCTCGGGCTGCTACCCCCTCGACGCCGCCTACAAGGACCGCCCCGAGCGCATCGAGCTGGCTGCCATCAAGCGCCGCACCCGCGCCCGCCGGCGCCCCGCCTGAGCGCCCAGCGGACCCGGTTCGGCCCGGCCGGTTCAGCCTCGGTCCACCGGGTGGAGGGCCTCGGGCACCAGGTCCGCGAGGCTCGGGTAGCCGTCGACGGCCATGATCAGGTCGGTCTCGGCCAGGAGCGATCGGAGCACGTGGACCACGCCCGCCGTACCGCCGAGCGCGAGCCCGTACACGTAGGGCCGGCCGACGGCGACCGCGGTCGCGCCGAGGGCCAGCGCCTTGACCACATCGGCGCCGGAGCGGATGCCGGAGTCGAAGATGACCGGGGCGTCGCCCGCGGCCTCGACCACCCCCGGGAGCCACTGGAGCGCCGAACCGCCGCCGTTGGCCTGCCGGCCGCCGTGGTTGGAGCAGTAGATGCCGTCGACGCCGGCGTCGAGCGCCCGCCGGGCGTCGTCGGGGTGGCAGATGCCCTTCAGCAGCAGCGGCAGGTCGGTCAGCGAGCGCAGCCAGGCCAGGTCGTCCCAGGACAGCGGGTTGCCGAAGGTGCCGGCCCACGTGGCGACGACCGTCCCCGGGTCGGGGTCCGGGCCGGTCATCGCCTGGAACACCGGGTCGGCCTGGTAGTTGGCCAGCGCCTTGTTCCGGAGCTGCGGGAAGTTCCCGCTGGCCAGGTCGCGCGGCCGCCAACCGGGCACCCAGGTGTCGAGGGTGACCACGATGCCGTCGTAGCCGGCCCGCTCGGCCCGCTGCACCAGGCTCGCGGCGAGGTCGCGGTCCTTCGGCGTGTAGAGCTGGAAGTACGACGGGGTGTCGCCGGTGTGGGGCACGACGTCTTCGAGCGGGTCGCTCATGAGCGTCGACGCGATCATCGGCACACCCGTCTGCGCGGACGCCTGGGCGGTGGCGATGTCGCCGTGCCCGTCCATCGCGCACAGCCCGATCACGCCCACCGGCGCCAGCATGAGCGGCGTCGGCAGCGTCTTGCCGAACAGCTCGACCGACAGGTCGCGCTCGGCGGAGCGGGTGAGCATGCGCGGCACCAGCGCCCAGCGCCGGAACGCCTCGACGTTGCCCCGCTGGGTGGTCTCGTCCCCCGAACCGCCCGCGACGTAGGTCCGCAGCTCGGGCGGCAGCGCCGCGAGGGCGTCGCGCTCCAGCTCGGCGTAGTCGAAGGGCATCCGCGGGAGCACCCCCTGGAGCGCGCCGAAGTACAGCTCGATCTGGTAGTCCCCGTAGGCCATGCCGCGGACCCTACCCCGGCCCACGACGAGCGCGACCGAGCGACCGAGCGACCGAGCGGCCGAGCGACCGGGCCCCCGGGCCGAGCGGGGCGTCGGTCAGTCGGTGAGGGCCTGGTAGACGCCGGCCTGGAGGTGCTTGCGGAGCGGGTAGGTGCTCGACGGCAGGAGCTGGGTCATGAAGACCACGCACACCTCGGCCGCGGGGTCGACCCAGAACGCGGTGCTCGCGGCGCCGCCCCAGGCGAAGGTGCCCTCCGAGGCGGTGGTGCGGTTGGCGGCGGCGTCGAGCAGCACCGAGAACCCGAGGCCGAAGCCCATGCCGGCCATCTCCGTCTCGGAGAAGGTGGCCTGGCCCATCGCGTTGAGGTCCTGGCCGCCGGGGAGGTGGTTGCGGGTCATGAGCGACAGGGTGCGGGGCGACAGCAGGCGCACGCCGTCCAGCTCGCCGCCGTTCAGCAGCAGGTGGCAGAGGCGGAGGTAGTCGTCGGTGGTGCCCACCAGGCCGCCGCCACCGCTCAGCAGCTTCGGCGGCACCGTCATGGACGAGGCCGGCAGCATCGGGGTGCGGGGCTGGGCGCCGGGCAGGGTGACGTACAGCGTCGAGCACCGGTCGAGGTCGTCGGCGGGGGCGTGGAAGCCGGTGTCCACCATGCCGAGCGGCTCCAGCACCCGGCGGCGCAGGTGCACGTCGAGGCGCTCGCCGCTCAGGCGCTCGATCAGCGCGCCGCACACGTCGGTGGCCACCGAGTAGCCCCAGCGGGTGCCGGGCTCGTAGAGGAGCGGCAGCTCGCCGAGGCGGGCCATCATCTCGTCCAGGTCGTAGCTCGGCACGGTGAAGTCACCGACGTCGACCCGCCGGTACAGCTCGTCCACGGGGTGCACGTACTGGAAGCCGTAGGTGAAGCCGGCGGTGTGGGTGAGGACCTGGTGGACGGTGATCGGCGTGGCGGCCGGGCGGGTCTCGGGGGCGTCCGCGGTGCCGCCGGTCCACACCTGGAGGTCGGCCAGCTCGGGGAGCCAGCGGGTGATCGGGTCGTCCAGCAGGAAGCGGCCCTCCTCGAACAGCATCAGGAGCGCGATCGACGTGATCGGCTTCGTCATGGAGTAGATGCGGTAGATGGTGTCGGGCTGCACCGGGGCGCCGGACTCCACGTCGGTCACGCCGTAGCAGTCCCGGTGGACCAGCTCCCCCCGGCGGGTCACGGCGGTCTGGACGCCGGGCAGCTTGCCCTCGTCCACGTAGCGGTGCAGGACGGTGTCGAGGCGGGCGAAGCGCTCCGGGTCGACACCCAGGTCGGTGGGGGTGCTCATGGCGGCCCATCGTTCCAGTTCCGCCGGGCCCGCGCGTCACGACCGCCCGTGCCCGACAGCGGCCGCGGCGCGGTGGGCGGGCCGACGCGTCGCGGGGGTGGGTCAGGTCGGTGGGGACCAGGAGCCTCGGGCGGGGTGGTCGGCGGGGAGCGGCAGGATCTCGGGGGCGCCGGTGCGGGCCGAGGTGTAGAGGGCGGTGACCAGCTCCAGGGTGGCCCGGGCGTCGTCCAGGGTGACGGGCAGGTCGCCGTCGGGCAGGGCGTCCACGAACGCCTGGAGCTGGCCGGTGTAGAGCGGCGGCCCGTCGACCAGCCCGGCCCAGGCGGCCTCGGCCCGCTCGGCCGCGGCGGGGTCGCGGAAGTCGAAGTGCCACGGGCCCCGGCCGGGGTCGTACGCCTCGGTGCCCGACTCGATGGTCACGTGCTCGAAGTGCCAGACGAGCCGGGACGACTCGGTGGCGGCGCCGGTGGTGGCGTTGAGGGTGACGAGGCCGCCGTCCGCGGTGCGGCCGATGGCGACGGCGCAGTCCTCGGCCTCGGTGTCGTTGACCCGGGTGGCGACGCGGGCGTCCACCTCCACCAGCGGGCCGCCGATCCAGGTGAGGAGGTCGTGGAGGTGGATGGCGTGGTTGACGAGGGTGCCGCCGAGCGCGCCGGACCACGTGCCGCGCCAGGGGGCCTCGGCGTAGTGGGGCGGGTCTCGCCGCCACCAGGTGGACGACGACGCGGTGTAGAGCCGGCCGGTGATGCCGGCCTCCACGAGCGCGCGGGCCCGCGCCGCGCCGCTCCCGAACCGGTACTGCTGGATCGGCAGCAGGCGGGCGCCGCGCTCGGCCTCGGCCCGGGCCACCACCTCGTCCAGCCGGTCGCAGGCGGCGACCGACGCCACCAGCGGCTTCTCGCAGATCACGTGCACGCCGGCCTCCAGGCAGCGCACGATCTGCTCCTCGTGGAGCCCGGGCGGGGTGCACAGGTCCACCACGTCCACGCCGAGGTCCAGCAGCTCGTCCAGGGAGGCGACCGCGGGCAGGCCCCAGTCGCGCCCGGCACGCTCGCGGCGCTCGGGGTCGACCTCGGCGATGGCGACCGCGTCGGCGCCGGTGACCTCCAGCCAGCACAGCAGGTGGAGCTGGCCGATCCCGGTGCCGACCACCCCCACCCGCAGCGGCGACGGGGTGGACGGGGTAGCGGGCCCGGGGGCCGGGGACGTCGGGTCGGGTCCGCTCATCGGGAGCTCCCCCAGGTGCCGGCGCCCTCCTGGGCGCGGAGGGCGAGGTCGCAGACGGTGAGGACGTGGGCCTGGGTCATGAGCCGCTCGCCGCCGTCGGCGAGGTCGGCCAGCAGGTCGGTGGCCCAGGTGATCGGTTCGTCGGACAGGTCGACGCGGCGCACGCCCTCGTGGTCGGTGACGATCAGGTGCTCGGCGCCGTCCGCCCCGGCGACGTCGACGTTCGCCCGCGCCTCGATGCTGCCGTCGGTGCCGACCACCACGAGGCGCACGTCGCCCCAGGTGGGCAAGCCGCGGGGCGACAGCAGGTCGACCCGGTGCTCGCCCACGACACCCGGCCCGAGCAGGGTCATGCTCCCGACGTCCTGCGCGCCCGGGTGGTCGGGGCAGGCGACGTTGCCCACCCGCGAGGCGGCGACGGTGACCCCGGCGCCGGGCTCGTCGGTGCCGCAGAGGGCGACGAACTGGTCGACCTGGTGCGAGGCGAGGTCGACCAGGATGCCGCCGCTGCGGGCCGGGTCCCAGAACCAGTCGGGGCGGCGGTCGGCGTCGAGGGTGTGGGGGCCGGTGCCGATCACGTGGACGATCCGGCCGACGGCGCCGGCGCGGGCCAGCTCGATCGCCCGGCGCACGGCCCGGTTCTCGAACCGCTCGGTGAACAGCACCGTCCAGGGTCGGCCCGGCCGTCCCTCGACCGCAGCGCGGAGCCGGTCGAGGTCGGCGCGGCTGGTGACGCCGGGCTTGGCCGACAGCACGTGCTTGCCGGCCTCGACCGCGGCGAGCGCGACCTCGGCCCGCTCGGCCGGGACGCCGACGGTCACCACCAGGTCCACGTCCTCCGCGGCGAGGATCGCCTCGGCCGGCCGGGGCTCCGAGCCGGCCTGCCAGCCGGCGTAGGCGTCCATCAGGTCGCCCGCCTCGGCGTGGGCCACCGGCGTCGCGCCGGCGTCGACCAGCCCGGCGACCAGGGAGAACAGGTGCAGGTGATCGGCGCCCACCACCGCGAACCGCACCGGTGGACCGGCCCCGTCCGGCGGCCGGGACGGGGGGTCCTCGGCGGGCGGTCGACCCTCGCCGGGGTCGTGGAGGGCGCGATCAGCACACCGCCGGCAAGGTAGCCGGGTCCGCGGCCGCCGACGAGCCGGACCGGCTCCCGGGCCGCGATCACCTAGGTTCGGGCCGTGATCCGAGCAGTCGTCGTCGGCAGCGGACCGAACGGGCTCGCCGCGGGCCTGACCCTCGCCGCCGCGGGCGTGCAGGTCACGGTCCTGGAAGCCGCCGACGTGCCGGGCGGCGGCACCCGCTCCACCGTCTCCGAGGCCACGGGGCTGCTGCACGACCTCTGCTCCGGCTTCCACCCGCTCGCGCTCGACAACGCCTTCAGCCGCCACGCGGACCTCGCCGCCCACGGCCTCGCCTTCGCCGAGCCGCCCGTGCAGTACGCCCACCCGCTCGACGGCGGACGGGGTGCCGCCGCGTGGCGCTCGGTGGCCGAGACGGCCGAGCACCTCGGCCCCGGCGGGCCGTCCTGGCGACGGATCTTCGGTCCGCTCGCCGAGCGCTTCGACCGCATCGGCGACGAGTTCCTCCAGCCGATGCTGCACCTGCCCCGCCACCCGATCGCCCTCGCCCGCTTCGGCCTGGTGGCCGCCCCGCCGGCCGCCGCGGTGGCCCGGCTGCTGCGCACCGAGGAGGCCCGGGCGCTGTGGGGTGGCGTCGCCGCCCACGCCTTCCGGCCCCTCGGGGGGCCGCTCTCGGGGGCCATCGGCGCCGCGCTCGGCACCGCGGCGCACCGCTACGGGTGGCCGGTCGCCGTCGGTGGCTCGGCCGCCATCGCCCGGGCCCTGATCGCCGGTATCGAGGCGCACGGCGGCACGATCGAGACCGGGATGACGGTGGACCGGCTGGACGACCTGGGCGGGCCCGACCTCGTCCTCCTCGACACGTCACCCTCCGCCGCGGCCGCCATCCTCGGCGGCCACCAGCCCCGGCGCATCGCCGCCGCCTACCGCCGCTACCGCCACGGGCCCGGCGCCTACCAGGTGGCGCTGGCCGTGGACGGCGGCATCCCGTGGGCCCACGAGCCGGCGCGGCGGGCCGGAACCGTCCACGTCGGCGGCACCTTCGCCGAGGTCGCCGCCGCCGAGCGGGCCGCCTGGCGGGGACGCACCCCGGCCGACCTGTTCGTGCTCGTCGGCCAGCAGTACCTCGCGGACCCCGACCGGGCCGTCGGTGACCTGGTGCCCGTCGACGCCTACGCGCACGTGCCGGCCGGCCACCGGGGCGACCTCACCGACGCGATCCTGGAGCGGATCGAGCGCTACGCACCCGGCTTCCGCCGCCGGGTCCGCCACGTCGAGACCCGCCGCACCGAGGCCATCGCCGCCCACAACCCGAACTACCTCGGCGGCGACATCGTCACCGGTGCCAACACGCCCCGCCAGCTCGTGTTCCGCCCCCGCGCCGCGCTCGACCCGTACCGGACCGGCGTCGACGGCGTCTACCTCTGCTCGGCCGCCACCCCGCCCGGTGCCGGCGCGCACGGCCTCTGCGGCTGGCACGCCGCGCGCCGCGCCCTCGCCCACGTCGGCCTCCGCTGATCGTCGCCCGCCACCCTCCTCGCCACCGGATCGTGACGAGCGGACGGGCCGGCGCTGCCCCCCGGCACCGAGCCGACCGACCCGAGGAGCGTCACGAGGCGACCGGCCGGCGGTGACCCCGGCATCGAGCCGATCGACCCCGAAGCGTGACGATGACCGGCCGACGGCGACCCCGGGCGCCGACCGGGGTCGGGGCGGACCGAGGCGCCACGCCCCGCGCATCGGGGTTTTCCCCTATGGCGCGGGCGACCGATCCGTAGGAGGCTGGATCGCCTGGCCCGTCCCGCCCGGGGCGGCCGTCGATGGGAGCACCGTGACCGAGTCGAACCCGATCCGCCGCGTCCTCGGTGCCGCGCTCGCCCTCGCGCTCGTGGCGGCGGGCTGCGGGGTGTCCGCCACCGACCGCTCGTCGTCGGGCGGCGGCGACCCGGCGGTCACCACGACGTCGGTGGTGATCCCCGACCACGACCCCCGCGAGCAGGCCGACGCGCTCGACACCTGGACCGTGTTCGTCTACCTGGCCGCCGACAACAACCTGGAGGCGGAGGCGCTGGCCGACATCGAGGAGATGTCCGAGGCCGCCAACACCCGCTTCCTGGTGCTGCTCGACCGCTCCCCCGACTTCTCCTCCGGCGAGGTGGCCGACCTCGGTGACTTCGACGGCACCGCCTGGCTCGACATCCAGGACGGCGAGATCGAGGCCCACGAGGTGGACGAGGTGAACACCGGCGACCCGGAGACCCTCGCCGCCTTCCTGGCCGACGGCTACGAGGCGGCGCCCGACGGCCACCACGCGCTCGTCGTCTGGAACCACGGCGGCGGCTGGCGGGGCGCGGCCTGGGACGACTCGACCGACGGCGACCGGCTGGAGGTGGCGGAGCTGGCGTCCGGTATCGCCGACGGCCTCGAACGGGCCGGCGTCGACGCCCTCGACCTCATCGGCTTCGACGCCTGCAACATGGCCACCTACGAGGTCGCCGCGTCGCTCGCCCCGCACGCCGCCTACCTCCTGGCCTCCGAGGAGACCGAGCCCGGCACCGGCTGGAACTGGACGGACCTCGCCACGCCCGCCCACGGCACCACCACCCGGGACCTGGCGGCCGCCGTCATCGACGGCTACGTCGGCGAGAACGACAGCAGCGGCTCGACCGACACCACCCTGTCGCTGCTCGACCTCACCCAGGTGCCGCTGCTGCACGAGGCGACGAACGACCTGCTCGACGCGCTCCGCGGCGACGGCGCCGAGCAGGTGGGCCGGATCGGTGCCGCCCGGGCGTCGGCCCAGTCCTTCGCCCGCCACGCCAACCCGGCGCAGGACTTCCACCTGGTGGACCTCGGTGACCTGGCCGACCAGCTCCGCCAGGTCGAGGCCACCCGCGACGTGGCGGTGACCTTCGGCCACGCGATCGACCAGGTGGTGGTGCACACGAGCGCCGGCCCCGCCTACCCGCGGGCGTCGGGCATCGCCGCCTACTTCCCGCCGAACAGCGAGGTGGCCGACGCCGCCTACCAGGAGGCGGCCCTGACCCCGGCGTGGACCGACGTGCTCGTCGCCTTCTACCAGGCCGCCCAAGCCGTGGACGGGGCCGACCTGCCGCTCTTCACCGACCCCGACCGGCTCTTCGAGGACGAGGACGTGATCGCCGCCGACGACGGGCTGACCCTGGAGGCCGAGGTGCAGGCGGGCGGCGGGGCGATGGTCACCGACGCCGGCATCCGCTGGGGCGAGGTCGACCTGGACGACGCCAACCTCGTCACCTGGTTCGGCCGGCGCAACGCCACCGTCGACGGCGACCGGCTCCGCGGGACCTACGACTGGACGGTGCTGGAGCTGACCGTCGACGGGGTGACCTCGACGGCCTACGCGCAGGAGCACGTGGACGAGCGGGGCGAGATCGACCTGATCGAGGTGCCGGTGCGGATCCACGAGGACTCGGACACCTTCGACGGCAACCTGGTCATCACCCTCGCCAAGGGCCGCACCCACACCCGCTTCGTCATCGAGTCGGTCAGCGGCGCCTACGCCGAGCTGACCCCGACCGCCGGCCAGACGTTCACGCCGCTGCTCGCCCGGCAGGACCTCACCACCTTCGACACCACCTGGATCCCGACGTTGGCGGCGGGCGAGCGCTTCGACGCCACGGCACCCATCGAGCACGCGTACGTCCGCCTGGAGGCGATGGCGCCGATCATGGCCGGCCTCAACCTCATCGACATCACCGGCAACGAGGACACCATGTACTACGGCACCGCCAGCCCCTGAGCGCCGTTCGCGGAGGTGGGATCCCCGGGCCGTCAGCGCCGGGCGCGGGCGAGCGCTCGGTAGGCGGCGGCCGCCGGGCGGGCGACCCGCGCCGCGTCGAACAGGCCGACCTCGGTGACCTTGCCCACGGGTCGGGTGAGGGCGAGGTCCCAGTCGTACTGGTCGCCCCGGCTGTACCAGCAGATGCCGCGCGCCGGGTGGCCCTCGGCGGCGAGGCGGTCGAGGGCGTCGACCATCGCGTCGAGCCAGGCGGTCTGCCGATCGACGGGGAGGCCGAGGTTGGAGGTCTCCGACACCCAGAACGGCAGGCGGTAGCGGTCGGACCAGGCGCGGGCGGTGGCGACGTACGCCTCGATCCGATCGGCAAGCTCCAGGGGCCGCTGGGCGCGCCGGCCGTGGGCGCTGACGCCGACGGGGTAGGCGTCGTGGCCGCAGACGATGCGGTCGTCGGGGACGGTGCCGGCCAGCTCACCGATGCGGGCGAGCACCGCGGGGTCGATCCGCGCCACCACCTCGGCCGAGGCGGGCGACGGCTCCACGCCCAGGTGCAGGTCCCACACCGCCCACTCCCGGTCGCGCACCGCCCGGCCCTCCGCCTGCCCCTCGGGGTCGTCCTCGTCCGCGAGCGGGCTGTGGAAGCCCTCGGCGCCGACCCACCAGCCGTCCCGGTCGGCGCGCAGCCGGGCCAGCGCCTCCAGGTTCGCCCGGACGATGTTGCCGAGCGCGGCGGCGTGGACGTCGGGGTCCGCGACCCGGTCGTTCCAGATGCCGAGGCCGGCGCTGAAGTTGGCGGTGATGGCGGGTTCGTTGATCGGCGTGAACCACCGCGGCTCGGGGTAGCGGGCGAGGAAGGCGTCGACGTAGCGGAGGAACGGCTCCACCCAGACCGGGTCCGCGAAGCGGGTGCCGTAGGCGTCGGGCAGCCCGAAGTGGAGCAGGTCGACCACCGGTTCGAGCCCGTGGCACTCGCACGCGGCGAACGCCCGGTCCCACAGGGTCCAGTCGTAGGCCCCCGGCTCGGGCTCGGTGAGGCGCCAGGGCATCCCGTAGCGCCAGACCGCCACGTCGAGGCCGGCGACCGCGGCCAGGTCCTCGTCCATCCGGTCGAGGTGGCCGCTGAAGGCCAGCTCGTCCACCCGGTGGTCGCGCCCCTCGTGGGTGACGACGGGGTCCGACGCCTCCTCCCCGAGCGCCACGGCGAAGGCGGGGAAGTCGAGCGTGACGCCCGGGTCGGTCCGGCGGTTCGGTGCGGTGTCCACGACGCGATGATCGCGGATCGGGGCGGCGGGCGACCGGCGCGGCCCGCCGGCCCGTCGGTGGGTGGCGCTACGGTGCGGACGACGCTGCGACGCGCGGCGGTCCTCGGGGCTCCGGCCCCCGATCCGCCGGCCCACCGTCCCCACGGAGCGATCGTGTTCGACCACCACCCTCCCCCACCTTCGGACCCCGGCGCCGAGACCTGGTTGGGCCGCGTCGAGGCGCTGCTCGCCAAGGCCGAGTCCACCGAGTTCCCCGACGAGGCCGAGGCGCTCGTGGCGAAGGCCCAGGAGCTGATGGCCCGCCACGCCATCGACGGGGCGATGCTGGCCGCCGCGGGCCGGTCGCGCGCGGCTGCGGTCACCGTCGAAGCCGTCACCGTCACGGCCCCCTACGCCTCCGCGAAGGCCAACCTGCTGGGGGCGGTCGCCCACGCCAACACCTGCCGGGTGGTGATGACCCGCTCGGGCGGCGGCGACCGGACCTGCCAGGTGGTCGGCCACCGGGACGACCTCGACGCCACCACCACGCTGTACGCCGCGCTGATCCTGCACGCCACCCGGGTCATGCTCGCCACGCCCACCCCGGCCGGCGACACGGCTCGCCGGTTCCGCCACTCGTTCCTGCTGGCGTTCGCGGCCCGCATCGGTGAGCGCCTGCGCGCGGCCCGCGAGCACGCGGCCGCCGAGGCCCGCCGGGACGGCGGCCGCGGGGTCGAGATCGTGCTGCGGGACCGGGCGGTGGAGGTCGACCGGGCGTTCCACGCGGCGTTCCCGCGGGTCCGCACCGCCCGGGCCAGCAGCTCGTCGCTCGCCGGCCACGTGAGCGGCCGGCGGGCCGCGGACGCGGCGGCGATCGGGAGCCGTCGGCTCCCCGGCGGCCGCCGCGGCCTGGGCCGGGGACGTGGCGGTGGCGGTGGCGGTGGCCGGGGCGGCTGAGGGATCAGCTCAGGAGGGCGGCGATGAGGCCGGTGCCCACCATCGCGACGACGGCGACGAGCACGCAGACCTTCGCGATGGTCTGGCGGTGGTCGGAGAACCAGTCGAGCACCCGGTCGTAGGTCCCGTACTGCTGGGTCTTCTTCGCGGCCATGGCGTCCACCTTCGCACGTGTGCCGCCCGGCGACACGTGCCCAGGTCAGGCCGCGGGCCGGACCGGGGCGGGCCGGGGCGGCGCGTGCTCAGGTCAGGTCGCGGCGCATGACGACCCGGGCGGTGACGTCGAGGCCCAGGTCGGCTTCGTGGGCCCGGAGCGCGAGGAAGCGCTCGTCCAGCTCCTCGGGTGCGAGCACCCGGAAGCCCCGGCGGGCGTAGAGGGGGCCGTTGAAGGCCACGTCTCGGAAGGTGGAGAGGGTGAGGGTCGTGCCGCCGCGGCGGCGGGCCCAGCCGGCCACCACCTCGATCAGCGCGGTGCCGATGCCGCGGCCGCCGTGGCCCGAGCGCACCGAGAGCTGCTCCAGGTGGGGCTGGCCGTCGAGGTCCAGGGCGCGCGCGTAGCCGACGACCTCGTCGCCCTCGACCGCCACCCAGAGGAGGCCGCCGTCGATCGCGTCGCCAAGCTCGGCCGCGCTCGGCGGCTCGTCCTCGGCCACCTCGGGCAGGCCGACGTCACCGAAGCGCCGGCCGGCGTCGACCTCCACGTCGCGGATGGCCTCGACCTCGGCCCGGACGCCCGGCCGGATCAGCACGCCGCCGGGCAGGGGCGACGCCGGTGGTCCGACCGGGTCGGCGCCGCTCGTGTCGGGAGCGGCCGGATCGGGGTCGGCCGACCCGGCCCGGTCGGTGCCCGGGCTCAACTGCGGGGGACGTCCTTCCAGGCGACGTCCTTGTCGGTGCGGGGCTCGCCGGGCAGGCCGAGGACCCGCTCACCGATGATGTTGCGCTGGATCTCCGAGGTGCCGCCCTCGATCGAGTTGGCGCGGGCCCGGAGGAACATCTTGCGGGAGGACCCGGGCGGGCCGGTGAGGCCCAGGTTCTCCGAGCGGCGCATCGTGTAGTCGTAGTCCACGAGACCGTCGGCGCCGAGCAGGTCGACGCAGAACTCGTAGATGTCCATGTTGACCAAGGCGAACTTGAGCTTGGCGATGGAGCCCTCGGGGCCGGGGTTGCCGGCCTTGCGGTTCTGGGAGGCCCGGATGTTGGTGAGCCGCAGCACCTCGGCCTCGGCCCAGAGCTGGAGCAGCCGATCCTTGGCCACGGGGTTGCGGGCCGCGTCGTCCAGCTCCTCCTGCCAGATGCGCACGGCCTCCGCGATGGCGCCGGAGCCGCGGGGCGGCACGCCGCCGCCACCGCCGCCGATGGTGGTGCGCTCGTTGGAGAGGGTGGTCATGGCGACCCGCCAGCCTTCGCCGACGTCGCCGATGCGGTCGCTGTCGGGCACCCGGACCTCGGTGAGGTACACCTCGTTGAACTCGGCCTCGCCGGTGATCTGGCGGAGGGGGCGGACCTCGACGCCGGGGGCGTGCATGTCGAGCGCGAAGTAGGTGAGGCCCTTGTGCTTGGGGGCGTCGGGGTCGGTGCGGGCCACGAGCATCCCGCGGTCCGCGAGGTGGGCGAGGGTGTTCCAGACCTTCTGGCCGGTGATGACCCACTCGTCGCCGTCGCGCACGGCCTTGCAGGCGAGGCCGGCGAGGTCGGAGCCGGCGCCGGGCTCGGAGAAGAGCTGGCACCACGGGTCCTCGCCGGTGAACATCGGGCGGAGGAGGCGGGCGCGCAGCTCGTCGCTGCCGTGGGTGACGACGGTGGGGCCGGCCATCGTGAGGCCGAAGAAGTGCTCGCTGCGGATGGGCTTGGCGCCGGCGGCGTGCAGGGCGGTGTCGATGATGCGCTGGTGGGTGGGCGGGAGGCCGAGGCCGCCCCAGCCCTCCGGGAAGTGCACCCAGGCGAGGCCGGCGTCGTACTGGTGGCCTCGGAAGGTGATCTGATCCTCGACCTCGGGGTCGTGCTCGGCGAGGAAGGCGGTGACCCGCTCGTCTACGAGCTGCGCGGGATCGGTGGGCATGGGCACTCCTGGATGGGGCTCGGGGGGCCGACCGGCGGGGTGGACCGGTCGGATGACGACACGAACGTTGTGCCCGCGACCGTACCGTCCGGGGCGGACGCGCGCCCAGCGACCCGGCGGCGCCGCTCGCTTCGTGCGACGCGGCCGCCGCGGCCTACCCTTCGCCCATGCCAGCCGAGGGTCACGCCGCCGACACCGAGTTCGACCGGGCCACCGCGGTCGCCGCCGGGCCTGACGGCACAACGTTCGAGATGGCGATCGACCCGGGCTGGACGGTCGGTCCGAAGCCGAACGGCGGCTACCTGCTGGCGGCGGCGGCCCGGGCGGCGGGCCTGGCCCTCGGGGCGGCGGGGTCCGAGCACCGGGACCCGCTGTCGTCCACCGCCCACTACCTCGCCGCGCCCGATCCGGGGCCCGCGACGGTGGTGACCGACGTCATGCGCACCGGCCGCTCGGCGAGCCAGGTGCGGGTGACGATCGTGCAGGACGGCGTGTCCTGCGTGCACGCCACCTTCACGATGGGCACCCTCGACCCGGCCATCGAGGCGCCGTGGTGGTCCAACCAGCGCCCGTTCGACCTGCCGCCCATCGACGAGTGCGTCAAGGTGCCGTCCTCGACGGGCGAGGGCGGCCCGGTCGTGTCGATCATGGACCGCTCGGACCTCCGCCTCGACCCCGACGTGATCGGCTTCGCGCTGAACCAGCCGTCGGGCCGAGCCGAGCTGCGGGGCTGGATCAGCCTGGCCGACGGCCGCCCGGTCGATCCGCTGGCACTGCTGTTCATCTGCGACGCGTTCCCGCCGGCCACCTTCGAGCTGGCCCGCACCGGCTGGGTGCCCACCATCTCGCTGACCGCCTACGTGCGCGCCGTGCCGGCGCCCGGCCCGCTGCGGGTGCGTCAGGCGGTGCAGGTGGTCGACGGCGGCCGCTTCGATGAGATCTGCGAGGTGTGGGACACCCGCGACCGCCTCGTCGCCCAGGCCACCCAGCTCGCCGCCATCCGCATCCCCGACGGCCTCCAGCCCCCCGTCGTCCGCTGAGCCACCAGCCCGCCCGCTCGGGCGCCCGCCGGTCGGCAGCCGGCCCATCGGTCGGGGTCAGCTCTTGTCCCAGCGGATGAGGCGGCTGCCGATGAGGCCGACGACGGCGGCGAAGGCCAGCAGGCCGAGCAGCGGGGCGAGCACCGTGGACGGGCCCTTGCCCCGAACCATCACGTCGAGCATGCCCTCGTTCAGGTAGCGCAGCGGGAGCACGCGGGAGACCGCCTCGATCCAACCGGGGGCGACCGACAGCGGGATGAAGGAGCCGGAGAGGAACGCCATCGGCATGACGATGAGGTTGGCGAGGCCGGAGGCGCCGTCGTTGGTCTTGGCGATCGCCCCGCAGAAGACGCCCATGGCCATGAAGGCGGTGGTGGCGGCGAGCACGAGCGGGATGGCCGCCCACCACGAGTCGGTGAGCTGGAGGTCGAACGCCACGGTGGAGATGGCGAGGAACACCGCGGTCTGCACGAGCGCGACGCCGAGCGACACGACCAGGCGGGCCAGGAGGATGGCGGTGCCCGACACCGGCATGAGCCGCATCCGCCGCAGCAGCTCGGACTGGCGCCAGGTGACGAGGGTGAGCGCGGCGCTGAAGGTGGCGCTCATGGCGATGGCCCAGCCGAGGAGGCCGGGCGCCAGGTACTGGATGGACTCCAGGGACTCGTCCTCCACCTGCTGGAGGTCGAGCGCGTAGGTGGGCTCGACGTGGGAGGCGTCGAGGTTCGCCCCGTCCACGAACGCGCTGAAGGTGCCCTGGACGGTGGCGGCCTTGACCCGGTCGGCCTGGGAGAAGTGCAGGATCACCCGGTCGCCGCGCTGTTCGACCGCGGCGTCGACGTCGCCCTCGCGCACCCGCTTCAGCGCGCGGTCGAGGTCGTCCGTCTCGTGCGTCGTGAACTGCTGGTCGAACGCCTCCGCCGCGCCCGGGCTCAGGTCCTCGATCAAGGCCACCTTCCCCACCACGTCGAGGGACGACTTGGACGAGGACGGGTCCGCGAACAGCGCCCCGAAGAGGACGAGGAACATGATCGGGAACAGCAGGGCGAAGAAGACGGCCTGGCGGTCCCGGAAGAACCCCTTGGCGATGGCCCGGATGAGCGTGACGATGCCGGTCATGCCCGGTACTCCCGGCCGGTGAGGTCGAGGAAGACGTCCTCCAGCGTGGCGCCGTGCACCTGGAGGCCCTCCAGCACCTTGCGCTCGGCCAGCTCGGTGAGCACCGGCGCCGGGGTGCGGGTGACCAGCTCGATGGAGTCCGCCGTCTCGGTCACGTCCTCGACCCCGGCGACGGCCCGGGCCTCCGCCGCGTCGAGGTTGCCGGCCACGAGCGCGATGCGCACCGGCACGTCGAGCGCCCGTACGAGCGCGGTCGGGCTGTCGAGGGCGAGGAGGCGGCCGTGGTCCACGATGGCCACCCGGTCGCACAGCTCCTCGGCCTCCTCCATGTGGTGGGTGGTGAGCACCACGGTGCAGCCCCGGTCGCGGATGGCGCGGAGGAGGTCCCAGAGGTTGCGGCGGGCCTGGGGGTCGAGGGCGGCGGTCGGCTCGTCCAGGAACACCACCTCGGGGTCGTTGACGAGGGTGCAGGCGATGGAGAGGCGCTGCTTCTGGCCACCGGAGAGGTCGTCGGTGCGGTCGTCGGCCTTGTCGCCCAGGCCCACGAGGTCGAGCAGCTCGTCGGGCGCCTCCCGGCGGGCCCCGTACAGCTCGCCGAAGGTGCGGATCTGCTCGCGGGCGGTGAGCTTGTCGAAGAACGACGACGCCTGGAGCTGCACGCCGATGCGACGGCACAGCGGGAGGTTGCGGGGCCACGGCGACTCGCCCAGCAGGCGGACCGTGCCCGAGTCGGCCTTGCGCAGCCCCTCCACGATCTCCAGCGCGGTGGTCTTGCCGGCGCCGTTGGGGCCGAGGATGCCGAAGAACTCGCCGGCCTCGACCGCGAAGGTCATGGCGTCGACCACGCGCCGACCGCCGTAGGACTTGACGAGGTCCGCGACCTCGATCACCGGTGCCATGCGAACGACCCTAGGACCGAGCGTTCTCGGTTTTCGGCGCGCGGCCCCCGGATGCCGCCGCCGGGGTTGCCAAATGGTCAGGGTGACCGTATAAAGGTCAACATGACGATTTGGACCGCGCCCGTCGGCACCGACGGCACGCTCAGCAGCGCGCTGCTCACCGACCACTACGAGCTGACCGCGCTCGACGCCGCCCGCCGCTCGGGCGTGGCGGACCGGCGAGCCGTCTTCGAGGTGTTCGCCCGCAAGCTGCCCGCCGGGCGCCGCTACGGCGTGGTGGCCGGCCTGGCCCGAGCCGTCGACGCCGTGGGCCGCTTCCGCTTCGGCGACGCCGAGCTGGCCTGGCTGCGCGAGCGGGCCTTCCTCGACGCCGCCACCCTCGACCACCTCGCCGGCTTCCGCTTCCGCGGCGACCTCGACGGCTACCACGACGGCGAGCTGTTCTTCCCCTACTCGCCCATCCTCACCGTCGAGGGCACCTTCGGGGAGGGCCTGGTGCTGGAGACGATCCTGCTCAGCGTCCTCAACCACGATTGCGCGGTGGCGGCCGCCGCGGCCCGCATGGACGTGGCCGCCGGCGACCGCGTCACCATCGAGGGCGGCGGCCGGCGCACCCACGAGGAGGCCGCGGTCGCCGCGGCCCTCGCCGCGCACACCGCCGGCATCGACGTCACCTCCAACCTGGAGGCCGGCCGCCGCTTCGGCCTCACCACCGCCGGCACCACCATGCACGCCTTCACGCTCGCCCACCCGAGCGAGGAGGCGGCGTTCGCCGCGCAGACCGCCCGCTTCGGCCCCGGCGGCACCTACCTGGTCGACACCTACGACACCACCGAGGGCATCCGCCGGGCCGTGGCCGCCGCCGGACCGGGCATCGGCGCCGTCCGCATCGACTCGGGCGACCTCGCGGGCGAGGCCCGCCGCGCCCGGGCGCTGCTCGACGAGCTGGGCGCGACCGGCTGCGAGATCGTCGTGTCGGGCGACCTGGACGAGCACCGCATCGCCGCGCTGGCCGACGCCCCCATCGACCGCTTCCTTCTCGGTACCCGGCTCGTCACCGGCTCGGGCGCGCCCACCGCCGAGCTGGTCTACAAGCTCGTGGCGATCGCGGACGGCGACGGCCCCGACGCGCCGCTGCGCCCGGTGGCCAAGACCTCGCCCGGCAAGGGCCACCGCGGCGGCCGCAAGGTCGCCACCCGGGTCCTCGACCGCCACGACGTCGCGGTCGAGGAGCGGGTGCTCGCCCCCGGCGACGCCGCCGGGCCGATCCCCGAGGGCGGCGGCGAGCGCGGCCTCCAGGTGCCCTGGTTGCGCGACGGCGAGCCCGTCCGCCCGTTCGTCGCGGACGCCGCCCGAGCCCACCACGCCCTCGCCCGCGCCGAGCTGCCGCCCGAGGCGCTCCGCCTCGACCCCGGCGACCCGTACCTCGACGGCGACCACCCGACCCACCCGGACCCGTGACCGGGTCACGGACCCGCTGACGCGAAGGAGCCCCCGATGCGCACCACCACCCCCGAACCGACCCCCACCCCGGCCACCGACACCGACGCCGACGCCGTCGACACGACGACCGGCGCGGGCCCCGAGCGCTGGGCGCTCGGGGTGGTCGACGTGGAGAACGACTTCTGCGAGGGCGGCAGCCTGGCCGTGGCCGGCGGCGCCGCCGTCGCGGCGGGCGTCAACGCCTGGATGACCACCGACGCCGACCGCTGGGCCGTCCGCTTCGCGACCGCGGACCGCCACCCGCCGGTCCTCCCCGGCCACTTCGCCCCCGAGGGCGAGGCGCCGAACTACGTCGACACCTGGCCGCCGCACTGCGTGGCCGGCACCCCCGGCGCCGAGCTGCACCCCGACCTGCTGGCCGGGCGGCGCGAGGACGACCTGTTCGACGTGCTCGTGGAGAAGGGCCGGCACAGCGCCGCCTACTCGGGCTTCGAGGGTACCACCCCCGACGGCCGCGACCTGGCCGCTTGGCTGCGCGACCGCGGCATCACCGGCGTGGAGCTGGTGGGGATCGCCACCGACCACTGCGTGCGGGCCACCGCGCTCGACGCCCGCCGGGAGGGGTTCGCGGTGCGGGTCGTCACCGACCTCTGCGCCGGCATCACCCCCGAGAGCACCGAGGCCGCGCTCGCCGAGCTGGCCGAGGCCGGCGCGGAGATCGTCACCACCGCGGAGCTGGCCGGGCGATGACCGCCGAGGTCCGCCCCGTGGCGCTCACCGTCGACGTGGTGCTGTTCACCATCCGCGACGGCGCGCTCCACGTGCTGCTGGTCGAGCGCGCCGGCCGGCCCTTCGCGGGGGCGTGGGCGCTGCCCGGCGGGTTCGTGGAACCCGACGAGGACCTGGACGCGGCCGCCCGCCGCGAGCTGGCCGAGGAGACCGGCGTGGACCGCTTCGCCGGCCACCTGGAGCAGCTCCGCACCTACGCCGCACCCGGCCGCGACCCCCGCGGCCGGGTGGCGACGGTGGCCCACGTGGCCTTCGCCCCGAACCTGCCGGACCCGGTGGCGGGCTCCGATGCGTCGGGCGCCCGCTGGTGGCCGGTGGCCGACCTGCCACAGCTCGCGTTCGACCACGCCACGATCCTGGCCGACGGCCTCGAACGGGCCCGGGCGAAGCTGGAGTACACCACGCTCGCGATGGCGTTCGTGCGGGAGCCGTTCACGATCGGTGACCTCCGGGAGGTCTACGAGGCGGTGTGGGGGATCGACCTCGACGTCGCCAACTTCCGCCGCAAGGTGCTCTCCACCCCCGACTTCGTGGTCGACACCGGCGAGCGCCGCTCGGTCGGCCGGGGCAAGCCCGCCGCGGTGTACCGCCGGGGCACCGCCACCGACCTGCACCCCCCGATGCTGCGCCCCGGCGACCACCCGCACGCGACCCGAGAGGACCACCGATGACCGCCGACCACCCCGACCCCGCCCGACCCGCCGGCCCCGCAGGCTCCGCGGGGTCCTCGGGGCTGACCGCCGGGCAGCTCGACCGGGCACGCGGGGCGCTGGTCGGCACCGCGGTGGGCGACGCGCTCGGCGCCGGCTACGAGTTCGGGGTCGCCGCGCTCGGCACCCGGGCGGCGATGATCGGCGGCGGCCTGGGCGGCTTCGCCCCCGGCGAGTGGACCGACGACACCGCGATGGCGGTGGCGATCGCGCTCGTGGCCGCCGAGGGCGGTGACCTCCGGGAGCCGGGCGCGCTGGCCGCGGTGGGCGAGGGGTTCCTCGCCTGGGCGGCCACCTCGCCGCCCGACATCGGCGTCTCCACCCGGGCGGTGCTGGCGCGCGCCGCGAGCGGGGCCGAGCTGGCCGGCGCGGCCGAGGGCCACTACCGCGAGACCGGCCGGGCCGCCGGCAACGGCGCGCTGATGCGGACGGCGCCGGTGGCGCTCGCCCACCTCGGTGACCGGGCCGCGGTCGCCGCCGCGGCCCGGGCCGTCGCCCGGCTCACCCACGCGGAGCCGGTGGCCGCCGAATCATGCGTGCTGTGGTCCGTCGCCATCGCGGAGACGATCGTGGGCGGCGAGCTGGTCGGGCCGGAGCGGGGCCTGTCGCTGCTGGCGCCGGACCGGGCCGCGCACTGGCGGGACCGGCTGCGGGAGGTGGACGAGGCGGTGCGCGCCGGGGACCTGGGCCGCTTCAACCCCAACGGCTGGACGGTGACCGCGCTCCAGGCCGCCTGGGGAGCGATCCGCAGCGTGCCGGCCGACCACCCCGACCGGGCCGACGCGGTGCTCCAGGCCGCGATCCGCGTCGGCGACGACACCGACACGGTGGCGGCGATCGCCGGCGCGCTGGTCGGCGCCGCCGAGGGAACGGCGCCGTTCGAGCGGTACCGGTCGGTGCTGCACGGGCCGCTGCCGGCGGACCCGTCGGTGACGCTGCGCTGGGACGACCTGGTGGGGTTGGCGGATCGGAGCGCCGCCGCGGCGTGCGCCAGACTGAACCCATGACCGAGCCGAGCGACGCACCCGCCACCGACAACGGGGCCGGGCCGGCACGCGGCTCGTGGTCCTGGCGGCTCAAGTCGGCCTACGTGTCGACCGCCCGCGGGGCCGGCAAGGTGCTGACCGCGGCCCGCATCCTGCCGAAGGACCCGCCGCCGCGCGAGCAGCGGGTGCGCCACTGGCTCGTCAGCCTCACCCGGGTCTACGACTCGGTGGCGGTCGCGGAGCTGGGCGTGCCGTGGTGGACCTACGACGCGAGCGCGGCGGTGGAACGCTGGCTGGTGGAGCGGCACCGCCCGATCCGGGTGTTCGAGTGGGGCTCCGGCTCCAGCACCATCTGGCTGTCGCCGCGGGTGGACGAGGTCGTCACCGTGGAGCACCACGAGGAGTTCGTGGGCATCATCTCGCCCCACCTCGACCCGCTGCCGAACGTGACCCTCCGGGCCGTGCCCGCGGTGCCGGCCGCGTCGCCACGGATCGGCTCGTCCAAGAAGGGCAGCGAGGCCCTGGACTTCTACGACTACGTGCACGCGATCGACGCCGAGGCCGAACCGTTCGACCTGATCGTGATCGACGGCCGGGCCCGCGAGGCGTGCCTGACCGCGGCGATCCCGCACGTGAAGCCCGACGGGCTGATCCTCTTCGACGACCCGCACCGGGCCCGCTACCGCAAGGCGATCGACGACTCCGGCCTCGACGCCACCTTCCACAAGGGCCTCTCCCCCACGATCCCCTACCCCGTACAGACCGCCCTGCTCACGCCGTAGCCCCACCGGCGAACGCAGGTCCCCGAGCCCGACCACCGGCCGCGGCAGCGCTCGGGGCGCCGACGAAGAATCAATCCTCAAGCGTCCTCTACGAGCAGCTCGACGGGGCCGCCGTCGGGGTACTGGACGACGATGTGCATCTCGCCACCGGTGGCGGCGATGAAGCGCTTGAGGGTGGACAGGAGCATGTCGCTGCGGCGTTCGAGCCGCGAGACCTCGGACTGGTCCATGTCGAGCAGCTCGGCGAGGGTGGATTGGGTGAGCGCCCGGGCTTCGCGGAGCCGGCGCAGCGTCGCCTGGCGATCGCCGATCTCGGCCAGGACGGCGTCGTGGCGGGCCTTGGCCCGGGGCTTGGTCTCCAGGAGGGCCTTGAACCGCTCGTGAGCGGTGGCGGCGTCGGCCCACTCCTCGTCGGTGATGGTGGTGTCGGCGGCCTTGGCCGCGTCGGTGGGGATGGTGCGCGTGGTCATCGGTTCCCTCGTCTCACGATCGGGTCGGTGTCGGGGTGCTGGCGGGTGTACTGGTCGAGGCGTACCTCGGCCTCGGACACGTTGGCCGGGTACCAGGCGTTGCCCAGCCCGGTCTTGTCGCCGCCGAGGAGGGCGACGGCGACCTCGCCGTCGGGCGTGCGACACCTGGCGTAGAGGATGCGGAGCACCGGCGGGCGGTCCGCGTAGGGGGTGGTGCCGGTGGGTGGGGTCCGCCGAAGGGCGTGCAGGTCGTAGCGGGACGTGACGACGGGATGGGACTCGTCACGTCGCTCGTCGTCGAGGTCACGGCCGTAGGTCTCCAGAGCGGCCAACGACGCCATCACCTCACCGAAGATCTCCTCGTCGGCCTCGGCGAGCGCCGCGAGCCACCGCTGGAACAGCGGGTGGATCCGGACCTCCATGCATGCACCCTACCTCATAGGTGGTTCACCACATCGCGCGCGTTCGCGCCGGGGGTCGGGTCTTGGTCGGGCGGTGGGCGGGCCAGTCGGGGCGGGGGAGGCGCCAGCGGTCGTGGACGCCGCTGTCGGCGGGGGCGATCTTCTCCGCGGGGACGGGCACCTGGCCGAGGTGGGTGAAGCCGAGCTTCTCCGGCACCCGGCGGCTGGCGAGGTTCGTGGCGTCGTTCGCCAGGTAGACGGCGTCGACGGTCGGCACCCCGAAGGCGAGGTCGCAGAGCGCGGCGCTCGCCCGGGTGGCGATCCCGCGGCCCTGCTCCGGCCCGGCCACCCAGTAGCCGACCTCGGGGCCGTCGGGCTCGCCCCGCCAGTGCAGCCCGACCGACGCCACGGGGCGGTCGCCCCGCCACACGCCCATCACGAGGTCGCCGCCGCCGGCCCACGAGGCGGTCCAGCCCTCGATCAGCTCCCGCCGCTCGGCGAGCGTCTTCGGCTCCTCCGCGATCCACGGCATGCGCGGCCGCAGGTGCGCCAGGTTCGCGGTGACGAGCGCGTCGAGGGCCGCCGCGTCGTCCGGGGTCCAGCGGCGGAGGACGAGGTCGTCGGCCTCGGTGCGGTCGGGCAGCGGCTCCATCGACCCAGCGTGGCCGCGCCGCGGCGTCGGGCCCAGCGGGTTTCGGCCCAGCGGGTTTCGGTCCAGCGCGGCCTGGCGCGCCCGGCGCGACCGGTCGCCGGGGACCTACCGATCGGTAACGTCTGGGGCATGAGCGAGACCCAGACCCGCACCGCCACGCTGCGCCCCGGCCGCGCCGAGCTCGACCGCCTCGCCGCGCGGGTGGCCGTCGCCCCCGGCCGCGAGCTGAAGGCGGTCGCCTCCCCGCTCACCGGCGAGGTGATCGGGGAGGTGCCGATCGGCACCGCCGAGGACGTCGCCGCCGCGATGGCCGAGGCCCGCCGGGTGCAGCAGCGCTGGGCGGCCACCCCGCCGAAGCAGCGGGCCAAGGTGCTCCTGCGCTACCACGACCTGGTCCTGGAGAAGCAGGACGAGCTGCTCGACCTGATCCAGCTCGAAAATGGCAAGGCCCGCGTCTGGGCGTTCGAGGAGATCATGGACCAGGCGCTCACCGCCCGGTACTACGCCCGCACCGCCCCGCGCCTGCTGCGCCCGAAGCGCCGCCTCACCGCGATGCCCGGCCTCGTCTCGGCCACCGAGCACCACCTGCCGAAGGGCGTCGTCGGCGTCATCGCCCCCTGGAACTACCCGCTGGTGCTGGCGCTCTCCGACGCGCTCGCCGCCCTCGCCGCCGGCAACGCCATCGTCATCAAGCCCGACACCCAGACCCCGTTCACGTCCCTCCGCGCCTTCGAGCTGCTGGAGGAGGCCGGGCTCCCCAAGGGCCTCGTGCAGATCGTGACCGGCCCCGGCACCCAGGTGGGCTCGGCCATCATCGACTCGGCCGACTACCTCATGTTCACCGGCTCCACCCAGACCGGCCGGGCCATCGGCGCCCAGATCGGGGAGCGGCTCGTGGGCTACTCGGCCGAGCTGGGCGGCAAGAACGCCATGATCGTGACCGCGGACGCCGACCTCGACCGGGCGGTGCCCGGCGCGGTGGTGGCGTGCTTCGCGAACACCGGCCAGCTCTGCATCTCCATCGAGCGCATCTACGTCGACGCCTCGATCGAGCGGGCCTTCACCGACCGCTTCGCGCAGGCCGTCGAGGCCCTGCGCCTCGGCGCCGAGCAGGACTACACCGCCGACATCGGCCCGCTGGCGTCGAAGGCCCAGCTCGACAAGCTCACCGGCCACCTCCGCGACGCGCTCGACAAGGGCGCCCGGCTCGTGGCCGGCGGCAACGCCCGGGCGGACCTCGGCCCGTTCTTCCACGAGCCGACCGTCGTCGCCGAGGTCACCCCGGAGATGGACCTGTACCGGGAGGAGACCTTCGGCCCGCTCGTGGCGATCTACCCGTACACGAACGTGGACGACGCCATCGCCGCGGTGAACGACACCGAGTACGGCCTGAACGCCAGCGTGTGGTGCGGCGACACCAAGGCCGGCTACCGCATCGCCCAGCAGCTCCTGGCCGGCACCGTCAACGTCAACGACGGCTACTCGTCGGGCTGGGGCACCATCGACGCACCGATGGGCGGCATGAAGGCGTCGGGCATGGGTCGCCGCCACGGCGCCGAGGGGCTGCTCAAGTACACCGAGCCCCAGACCATCGCCGTGCGCTCCGCCGCCGGCCAGAAGCTCCAGGACCCCACCGGCAACCCCCGGGCCTACGCCGAGCGGTTCACGAAGATCCTCCGCGCCGCGAAGCACCTGCCCAAGTAGCCCGACCCGTCACCGGCGCGCCGTCGGCGTGCTCCCGGCACCCGGTCGCTCCCCGCCCCGGTTGGCGTCCCGTCGCCGGGCGCGGGAGCATGGAGGTCATGGCCGGTCCCACCGAGTACAGCCGCAAGACCTTCGTCCTCGCCGGTGTCGTGATGCTGGTGCTGCTGTTCCTCGGCGCGCTCGCGGCCGGCTTCTACGTCGACGCGAACGACACCCCGATGGGCGGGGCCGAGACGGCCACCATCGACGACGCCCCCGCCCCGAAGGGCGCCCCGGCGCCGCCGGCCGGTGCCACCAAGCCGAGCAGCCTCCCCCGCCCCGCGGACGGTCGGGCCCCCGAGGAGGACGGCGACCCCGGCGGCTGGCAGCAGATCGCCCTGTTCGGCCTGCTCGCCGCGTCGATGCTCGGCATCGGCGCCGCGATCTTCGTCGGCAGCCGCCGGACCCGGGCCAACAAGGCGGCGTGGCTCGCGGCCGCCGAGCCGGGTCAGGAAGACCTCCGGCGCTTCCACGCGCCCACCTGAGACCTGTCGCCGGGCACCCGCCCGAGCGGACCCGAGCCCGGCCCGCACTCAGGCCCGCGCTCGGGCTCGGGCTCAGGTGACGGTGCCGCGGACGTGGCGGGGGTCGAGGTGCTCGCCGGCGTCGAGCACGGCGCGGAGCGCGACCGCGGCCTCCACCGCCTCGGCGTGGCTCACGTAGGGGGCGGCGAAGCCGAGGCGCACGATGTCGGGCTCGCGGAAGTCACCGATGACCCCTCGCTCGATGAGCGCGGCGACGACCCCGAACGCGTCGGGGTGGCGGAGCGACACCTGCGAGCCGCGGCGCTCGGGCTCGGGCGGGGTGGCGACGGCCACCTCGGGCAGCAGCTCTGCGACCGCGTCGAGGAACAGCCCGGTGAGCGACAGCGACGCCGCCCGCACCTCGGCCATCGTGACGCCGTCGAACGCGTCGAGGCCCGCCTCCAGGGTGAGCAGCGACAGGACGGGCGGGCTGCCGACCCGGCCCCGGTCGATGCCGAGGGCGGGGGTGTAGCGGTCGGCCATCGCGAACGGCTCGGCGTGGCCCTGCCAACCCGACAGCGGGTGCTCGAAGCGGTCCTGGTGGCGGGTGGCGACGTAGAGGAACGACGGTGAGCCGGGCCCGCCGTTGAGGTACTTGTAGGTGCAGCCGACCGCGAGGTCCACCTCGTGGTCGTCCAGGCGCACGTCGAGCGCGCCGGCGGCGTGGCACAGGTCCCAGGAGACGAGGGCGCCGACGCCCTGCGCGGCCCGGGTGATGGTCGGCAGGTCCCACGCCTCGCCGGTGCGGTAGTCGACCGACGACACGGCCACCAGCGCCACGTCCTCGCCGCACTCGCCGAGGAAGCCGACCACCTCGGGCGGGCTCAGGCGCACGACCTCCCGGTCGAGGAGGTCGGCGACGGCATCCGCCAGGTAGAGGTCGGTGGGGAACGAGGCCACGTCGGTGACGATCAGGCGACGGTCGGGGCGCAGGCGGGTGGCGGCGGTCAGGACCTTGAACAGGTTGACCGACGTGGAGTCGGTGACCACCACCTGGCCGGGCGCGGCGCCCACGAGCGCGCCGATCCGGTCACCGATGCGCACCGGGGCCTCCCACCAGCCGTTGTCGTTCCAGGAGCGGATGAGGTCGGTGCCCCACTGGCGACGGACGACGTCCGCGGCCACCGCTTCGGCGGCCCGGGGCTGGGCGCCCAGCGAGTTCCCGTCGAGGTAGATGATGCCGTCGGGGAGGGCGAAGCGGTCGCGCAGCCCGGCGACGGGGTTGGCGGCATCGGCCTCGGCGGCTCGGCGGCGGAGGTCTTCGACGGTCATGGCGCGCTCCTCGGGCGGTGGGGGACGCCCAGCTTGGCCGATGGCCGCCCGCGGATGCGCCGGGGCACGCTCGGCGCCGCGGCGGGGCTCGGCCTCGACGGTCACCCGCGACGCGAGGCGCCGGCCCGCGGTGCGGCGTGGCGACCGGCTCGCCCGCTCGTGGGCCCGGGCTCAGCCCCGGATGAGCGAGACGAGCGCCCAGGCGGCGGCGACGAGGCCGATGCCGGCCATCACGAGGGAGCGGCCCACGGGCGCCCGCTCCAGGCGGTCGCCGTCCCGGTCGGCACCGGCCCGGCCTTTCGGGGTGCCCTTCGCGCCCGTGCCGGCGCCGCCGCGGGCGGGGCGACCGGGCCGGGCGGCGGCGCCCCGGCGCTCGGGCGGTCGCAGGATCGCGGCGATGTTGCCGACGAACAGCGCCCCGCCGAAGGCCAGCAGCAGGTAGGTGATGAGGTCGTCACCGAGGAACAGCGAGACGTCGTTCTCGGCACCCAGCAGCAGCACGCGGCCGAGGCTACCGAGCCCCGGCGCGCCCGCCCCAACCGCCCGACCGGCGACAGCGTCGGCGTCGCCGCCGCCGGCTCAGGCCGGGATGCCCTTGCCGGTGAGCGAGGAGAGGATGAGGTCCGCGTAGCGGCCTCGACCGTCGGTCGTGGGGTGCACGCCGTCGTGGCCGAACCAGTCGCCGTGGGGGTCCGCGTAGGCGTACCAGTCGATCAGGTAGGTGCCGTCGCGGCCCTCGGTGACGCCGTGGAGGTTGGCGTTCACGCTCGGGACCCAGGAGCGGTCGGCCCGGGCGGTCATGAACACGACCGGGGTGTCGCCGGCCGCGTCCGCCACCGCGTTGATCTGCTCGGGGGTGAAGGTGCCGTTGGTGCCGATGTGCACGAGGAGCACGTCGCCGAGCCCCCGCTCGGCCTTGATCGAGCGGACGATGTCGGGCACGCCCTTGGCCTGGCGGCCGACGTCGCCGTCGATGTAGATGCGGTCGCCGAAGCGGTCGTAGAGCGCCTGGGCGGAGCCGACCATCACCGAGTCACCGATCGCAGTCACGTACGGGAGCTGGCCCTCCTTGCCGAAGTCGGGGATGACCTTGGTGCCGTCGGGGTTGGTGGCGGGGACCGTGGTGGTGGTCGTCGCCGGCGGGACGGTGGTGCCGCCCTCGGGCCGGGTGGTCGTGGAGCTGCTGGGCGGCGGCGTCGCGGAGCGGTTGCGGGCCTCGATCGCCTTCTGCCCCTCCTCGATGTCGGCCACGATCTCGTCCTTGTGGACGGGGGCGACGGCGGTGAACGCCAGCGCGACCACCACGAGCAGCGAGCCGACGCCGACGAGCGCCGGGCGGGCGATCTCGCCGGGGCGGGGCCGCGAGAACAGGGCCCGGACGTCGGCCAGCGACCGCTGCCGGGTGTGCCAGGGCGTCTCCACGAACCGGAAGCACGCCTCGCTGAGCACGATCGTGACGACCATGCGGAGGGCGAAGAGCGGCACCTCCCCCAGCTCGGTGTCGATGGCGGGCCAGGTGTAGGCGAAGACCGGCCAGTGCCACAGGTAGATGCCGTAGGAGCGGGCGCCGATGGCGACGAGCACCGGGTGGCCGAACCCCCGGGGGCCGGCGAGCCAGGCGGTTGGGTGCGAGGCGACGGCGACGAGGACGACCGAGAGCAGGCTGAAGAGGAGGAACCCGATCCGGTAGGTGCCGGCGGCCTGGTCGCTGACCCGCAGGTAGAACAGGATCGAGACGACGAAGGCGGCGATGCCGATGCGGTCCGCGAGCCCGCCGAGGCGCGCGATGGGGGCGTCGTGGAGCTTGCGGGGCCGCCAGACCACGGCGAGCGCGGCGCCGAGCAGCAGGCCGGTCAGGCGCGTGGCCGTCGAGTAGTAGGCGGTGGAGGGGTTGTCGGCCCGGTAGAGGACCGCCATGAGCACCGAGGAGAACAGGGCGCCGCCGACGAGGATCGCCACGAGGGTGTTCAGCTTGCGGCCCCACTGGCGCAGCAGCACCGAGAAGACGACCGGCCACACCAGGTAGAACTGCATCTCGATCGCCAGCGACCAGAGGTGGCGGAGCGCCGGCGGCCGACCGATGGCGGTGAAGTACGACTGGCCGGACGCGATGAGGAACCAGTTCATGCCGGCCACGAGCGCGGCGATCGCCTGCCCCCGCAGCTCGTACAGCTCGGGCCGGTGGAACAGGAAGACGTAGAGGAGCAGCGCGAGCAGGAGGGTCACCTGCGCCGGCACCAGGCGGCGGATGCGGCGCACCCAGAACTCGCGCAGCGACACGGTCCCGTTCTTCTGGTGCTCGCCGATCAGCAGGCCGGTGACGAGGAAGCCCGACAGGACGAAGAACAGGTCCACGCCCAGGTAGCCGCCGCGGGCCCACGAGAACCCGCCGTGGTAGAGCAGCACGGCGATGACCGCGACGGCTCGGAGGCCGTCGAGACCCGGTAGCCGGACGGGCCGGCGGTCACCCCCCGAGGGTGCGGTCATCGGTTGGACTTCGGGGAGGGACGGGATACCACGGGCTTCCAATGCTGGGGTTCGGCGCAGCCGGATCGGCTCGGGGGCGCGGCGCCGGAGAACCCGTCCATTGTGCCCGCCACGCACCCGGCGACCGAGCCAACCCGGCGTGAACGGCGGCACGGGACGAGGGGGTGGCGCGGCCTACGCTGCCCCGGTGGACGCAGCCGATGCCCCGAGCGCGCGACGCCGCCGCGCGCTCGCCCGAACCACCGCGATCGCCGCGCTCGTGGGCGCGATCGCGGTCGTGGTGGGCGTGGCGCTCGCGTCGCGCCCGGTCCGGACCCCGCTCCAGGACTGCGGCGCCGCGGCGGCGTTCCTCCTCGACGGCCGCACCAACGTGTACGCGGACCCCGACGAGCCGCCCGCGGGCCTAACCCCGGCCGAGGTGCGGGCCAACAACGACGAGCCCTGCCAGGAGCGGGCGGCCAACCGGGCCCGGCCCGCGGCGGTGCTCGTCTCGGCCGGCGTGGTCGCCATCGGCGTCGCCGCGCTGGTCGAGGCGCTGGCCCGCTGGCGCTGGCGGGTCCTCCTGCGCCGGTCCCGGCTCCGCATCCCGCCGCTGCCCGGGGTCTGACCGCCCCGCCGGCGGCGCCGGGCGGTCCGGTCGACGTGCCGGCGGCGCGGGCGACGGGTCGGACTCGCCGTGGCGGTCCGTGCCGGCGGCGCCGGTCCGCGAAGCTGGTGCGATGTCGAACCCCAACGAGCCGAGGCGCCGCTCGCGCCTCCCCTTCGTCATCGTCGGCGTGGTCGTGGTGCTGGCCGCGATCGCGGCGATCGTCTGGTTCCTGGTGCTGCCGGAGGACGACGACCCGGTCGCGGACCTGAAGGAGTCGGTCGGCTCCGGCGAGTCGGTCGCCACCGATGACCTCGACGGCACCTGGCGGATCGTGGCCGGCTCCGGCGACGAGACCACCTTCGCCGGCTACCTCGTGGAGGAGGTGTTCGCCCAGGGCGCCCGCCACGTGACCGCCTCGGGCCGGTCCACCGCCGTGACCGGCGAGGCCACCGTCTCGGGCGGGACGGTCACCGCGGTCTCGATCACCGTCGACACCACCGAGCTGGAGAGCGACCAGGGGCGGCGGGACAACGCGATCCGCAGCCGCGGGCTGGAGACGGACCGGTTCCCGGAGGCGACCTTCGAGCTGACCGAGCCGGTGGAGCTGCCCACCGGCATGACCGACGGCAACGTGTCGAAGGCGACGGTCACCGGCGACCTCACGCTCCACGGCGTGACGAGGTCGGTGACGGTGCCGCTCGACGTGCGCCCGCTCGGCGACGCGTTCACCGTGCTGGCCCGCATCCCCGTCGACTTCGCCGACTACGACATCGAGGCGCCGAGCGTCGGCGGGTTCGTCGAGGTGGAGGACAACGGCCAGATCGAGCTGCGCATCAACTTCGCCCGGGGCTGACCGCCCGCCGTCAGGGGTCGCCGTCGCCCGCCGCCGGTCGGCCCGGCGGTGCGTCGCCCGTCAGGGGCGCAGCAGGGAGGTGGGGAGGTCGCCGCCGGCCACGTAGCCCTCGGGGGTCGCCCGGCGACCGGTGCGCGCCCGCCACTCGGCCTCCTGCCGACCCAGCTCGGTCACCGGCTCGGCCTGCATCCAGGGCCACAGCTCCTCGGAGACGGCCCGCCACCGGCCGGTGGCCCGCAACTCGCCGAGCAACGCGAACAGCCCGAGGTTGATCCGCTGGATCAGCACCATGAACCGCGGGACGTTCGCCGCCCGCATCACCTCGCCGTGCTCGCCCGACGCGTCGAAGAACCGGGCCACCATCTCCGACGCGTACGCCTGGGTGAAGGTCAGCTCCTCGTCGTCGCCGACGAACGTGTAGAAGTGGCCGAAGTAGGCGCCCACCTGTTCGTCGCTGAGGGGGCTACCGGCCTTCAGGAGGCCGATGCGCTCCACGATCGAGCGGAAGCGGGCGATGTCGGGGTGGATGACCGCGGCGTCGATCATCAGCTCGAACGGCTTCAGCTCGTCCAGCGTGAACCGCTTGACCAGGCCGAAGTCGAGGAACGTGACCCGGCCGTCGTCGCCGAACAGGTAGTTGCCGGGGTGCGGGTCGCCGTTGAACGCGCCGAGCCGGTAGAGGCTGCCGAACACGAACCGGTAGATGATCTCGCCGTAGCGGTCCCGCTCGGCGGCGGGCCGGCTCACGATCTGGTCGAAGCGGGCGCCGACCGCCAGCTCGGTGGTGAGGACCCGGCTGCTGCTCAGGTCGTGGTGGACGGCGGGGACGTGGATGAACGGGTGGTCCCGGTAGTGGTCCGCGAAGAGCTGCTGGTTGTCGGCCTCCAGCCGGTAGTCCAGCTCCTCGGTGATGCGCTCCCGGAGCTCGGCCACGAGCGGCTTCGGGTCGAGGCCCGGGAACAGCGCCCGCATCGCGCCGAACAGCAGCCCCGCGTTGTCGAGGTCGCCGCGGATCGCGTCGTCCACGCCGGGGTACTGGACCTTCACCGCCACCGCCCGGCCGTCTCGGGTGAGCGCCCGGTGCACCTGGCCGATCGACGCGGCGGCGATCGGCGACGGGTCCCACTCGGCGAACAGCTCGTCGGGCGGCGCGCCGAGCTCGGCCTCGACCACCGACGCCGCCAGCTCGGGCGCCATCGGCGGGGCGTCCTGCTGGAGCTGGGCGAGGGCCTCCCGCACCGGCTCCGGCATCCCCTGGTCGAGGTAGCTCGCCATCTGGCCGAGCTTCATCAGCGCGCCCTTCAGGTTGCCGAGGGTCTCGGCCACCTGCTCGGCGGTGCGGACCTGGCGCTGCCGGTCCAGCTCCTCGCGGCGCTCGGCGTCCGCGAAGACCCGCCGGGCCCGGTCCGCGGCCCAGGTGCCGCCGGCGCGGCCCGCGGCGCCCACGAGCACGAGGTTGCGGTGGCCCCGGCCGGTGGCGACGAGCGGCCCGGCGTCGGTCGACCCACCGGAGCCGTCGGCCCGGCCGGCGTCGGCTCTCCCGCCGATCGGCCCGTCCCGGCGGGCCCGGCGGGCGCCGAGGACCCCGGCGAGCGCGGCCGCCCCGGCGATCCCGACCAGCAACCCCCGGCGACGCGTGCCCATGCCGCCGACGGTAGCGGCCCACCCCGCGCCGGCCCGAGGCGACCCGACGCCACCGACCGAGCGATCCTGTCGTTCGTTGAGCGGAGCGACGAAGGAGCGGAGTCGAAACGCCACGGGCGGAGCGAAGCGCCGTCGGTGCGGTCCCGATGCTCGCGTCGCTGCGCTCGACGAGCCGACGCAGGACCACGACGGATCCAGGCTCAGCCGCGGGAGCGACGGCGGCGCTCGGGCGGTCGGGCGGCGGCCGGGTCGGCGGGCCAGTCGTGCTTGGGGTAGCGGCCTGCCATCTCCTTGCGGACCTCGCGCCACGAGCCGGCCCAGAAGCCGGGCAGGTCGGCGGTGACCTGCACCGGCCGGCCCGCCGGCGACAGCAGCTCCAGCACCACCGGCACCGCGCCGCCGCCGACGCTCGGGTGCTCGGTCACGCCGTAGAGGTCCTGCACCCGGGCCGAGGCCAGGGGCCCGCGGTCCGGGTCCTCGTAGTCGACGGCGAGGCGCCGACCGTTCACCAGGTCGAGGGCGGTGGGGGCGAGGCGGTCCAGCTCGCGACGGTCGCCCCAGCTCAGGCGGGCGCCGAGCACCGTGGCCAGGTCGACGGCGTGGAGGTCGGCGCGTCCGGTGGCGTACACCAGGTGCGGGCCGAGCCAGTCCTCCAGCGTGGCCAGCAGCACCGCATCGCTCACGTCCGGCCACCGCCCGGCGCCGGGCGCGGCGCCCGTGCCGCCATCGGCGTGCGCGGCGACGTCACCATCGGGATCGGTGTCGGCGCTCACGTCGGTGCCCACGGCCGTACCGGTGCTCGGGGCGGCGCCGCGGCCGGTCGGGCGGGCGACGAAGGCGAGACGGGCGCGCCACGAACGGGCGGCGGGGGTCCACCGGAGGGCGTCGAGGCCGGTCCGGCGCACGTGGTCGAGGAGCGCGGCGACCGTGGCCGGACCGGGGTCGGGTCGACCGACCTGGCGGCGCAGGACGAGCGCGCCGACCGACTCGGTGCGGTGCCGTCGCAGGTCGTCGGCCCGGTCGTCCCACCGCAGTTCGTCGGTCACCGTCCGTGCCGGCCCCAGGAGGGCTTCGACCTCCGCCAGGTCGAGGGCCGCAGCCCCACGGATGCGGCCGTCACGTCGACCACCGGTCCCGGGGCCGACCCCGTCGCGGGCACCGGTGGCCCCGGGAGAACCGGCGGCGTCGACCTCGGCCACCGCGAGGAAGTCGGCCCCGGCGAGCGGGTCGGTGTCGGGCAGCCACCCGCCCCCGCCGTCGCGGAAGCGGAAGCCTCCACCGCCCCGGGCCTGGGCGAGCCGGTCGGGGTGGGCGGCGGCCACCAGGGCGGCGACGCGGTCCGGCGCGAGGGTGCGCCCTGCGTCGGCCACGCCCAGGCGGCGGAGGTGCTCCGCGGCCCGGCGGCGCACGGTCGCGGCCGCCTCCCGATCGACGGTCACGGGCCCGGCCGCGCCCCGGTCGCCGGCCACCGCCCGCAGCCGCTCCACGAGGTCGGCCGGGCGCTCGTCGCGCCGGCCGCCGAGCACGTCCCGACCGTCGAGCAGCGCGGCGAGCAGGGCGCCGGTCCAGGCGTGGCCCTCGGCCGCCGCGGTGACGATGAGGTGGGCGAGGCGGGGGTGCAGCGGCAGGCCGGCCAGCTCCCGGCCGGCGGCGGTGGGGCGACCGTCGCCGTCGAGCGCCCCGAGCAGGCGCAGCAGCGCCACGGCCTCGGACCAGGCCGCGGCCGGCGGCTGGTCCACGAGCGGCAGGTCCGCCGGTGCGGCGCCCCACACGGCCAGCTCCAGCGCGAAGCCGGCGAGGTCCACCGCGGCGATCTCGGGCTCGGGGAACGCCGGGCGACGCTGGTGGTCGGCCTCGCTCCAGAGGCGGTGGGCCACGCCGGGCGCGAGCCGGCCCGCCCGCCCGGCCCGCTGGTCGGCCGCGGCCCGCGACGCAGGCTCGGTGACCAGGCGGGTGAGCCCGGTCCCCGGGTCGAACCGGGGTGCCCGGGCGAGGCCGGCGTCGACCACGATGCGCACCCCGTCGACGGTCAGGCTCGACTCGGCGATGTCGGTCGCCACCACCCCCCGCCGCCGCCCGGGCGGCGAGGGCGCGAGCGCCCGGTCCTGGTCCGCCACCGGCAGCGACCCGTGCAGCGGCCACACGTCGACGCCGTCGCCCGCCAGCTCGCGCAGCGCCCGCACCGCCCAGCCGATCTCGGCCGCGCCGGGCAGGAACGCGAGCACGTCGCCGTCCGGCTCGGCGCGGAGCGCACCCGCCACCACCCGGGCGAGGTGGCGCTCCGGTCGGTCCCGGGGGCCGGGCGGATGCCAGCGGACCGCCACCGGGTGCCGGCCACCGGCGGAGGCGACCACCCGCGCGCCGCCGAGCACGGTCGCGAGGCGGGAGGCGTCGACGGTGGCCGACATGGCGAGCACCCGCAGGTCGGGCCGCAGCGCCGAGCGGGCGTCGAGGGTGAGGGCCAGCGACAGGTCGGTGGTGAGGTTGCGCTCGTGGACCTCGTCGAGGATCACGAGGCCCGTGCCGGCCAGCTCCGGGGCCCGCTGGAGCCGCCGCACCAGGATGCCTTCGGTGACCACCTCGATGCGGACGTCGCGGCCGCCGACCCGCTCGTCCCGGGTGCGGTAGCCGACCCGCCGGCCGACGGGCTCGCCCAGCAGGTCCGCGATCCGGCGGGCCGCGGGCCCCGCCGCGAGGCGCCCGGGGGCCCGCCGCCCGAAGCGGCCCCCGGCGGGGCCCCGGGCGCCCGCCC
>Ga0182792_1000266_pt1 | contig 51367 bp, 50 predicted proteins | sample Passage237B_FD_130497 | JGI IMG/M metagenome (GOLD analysis project Ga0182792, IMG submission 130497) | Cellulose adapted compost microbial communities from Newby Island Compost Facility, Milpitas, CA, USA - Passage2 37B (version 2) (version 2) ...
ACACCCTGACCTTCGACCATCCCGCGGCACGACGGCCGGCGCGGGTGATGGCCACCCTTCACCTTCCTGAACAGGTGCCGGGGCCGGTCCCCTGCATGGTGCTGCTGACCAGCAGCGCCGGCGTGCAGCGCCATCGCGAGCACTACTACGCCGAGGCGCTCAACCAGGCCGGCACGGCCGCCCTGATCATCGACAGCTTCACCGGCCGCGGCGTCCGCCGGACGGTCGCCGACCAGACGCTGGTGTCGGCTGCCCAGATGGAGGGCGACGCCTTCGCCGCCCTGGCGCTTCTGCGGTCCGACCGGCGCATCGATCCGGATCGCATCGGCGTCATGGGAGTCTCCAAGGGAGGCGGCGCGGCGCTCAGCGCCGCCATCGCCGTGCGCCAGCACTGGCGCAACGGCTTCCCCCACCTGTTCGATCTGCACGTCGCGATCTGCCCCGGCGCGACCGCGCAGCACCGCGACCCTGCCACCCACGACCGGCCGATCTTCCTGATGCTGGCGGGGCGCGACGACTACACGCCGGCCGCGCTCGCCGTCGAGTATGCGGAGCGCATGCGCGCCGCCGGCAGCCGACGGATCAAGGTCAAGGTCTATGGCGGCGCCCACCACGGCTGGGAGACGATCGGACCGGTGTTCGACATCAGGGACGCCGAGAACTGGTCGTGCTGCAGGAACTACATCGAGGATGACGGCCGGCATTTCGTCATGGCCGCCGGACGCGCCATGAGCGAGCCGGAGTACCAGGCCTGGGCGCGGCGCCACTGCGTGACCCGGGGCGCCCGGGCAGGCGGCGGCACCATCGCGCTGAAGGAACGCGCGACCGGCGATCTGCTGCGCTTCCTGCACGACCATGGTCTTGCGCCTCAATGGACGTCCGACACCGTCCCTGCTAAATTACTGAAGTGATTCGCCGTCGCTTTTACGCCGTTCTGGTGGCTTTTCTGGTGCTGCTCTCCGGAGCCGCTCCTTCCTTCGCCAACGAGACCCTGTGGGTCGGGTCGACCGCCAACCAGGCACGGGCCGAGGCCCTCCTGCAGGCCCTCCGGTCGGCGGCAGACCATGGGCTGGATCCTGCCTGGTACGGGATCGAGGCGGTCGAGAAGGCGCTGGTGCCCGGCGCCGACCCGGCAGCGGCCGAGACGCTGCTGACTGCCGCCTTCGTGGCCTATGCCAGCGACGTCTCGACAGGCCGCGTGCGCGCCAACCGCGTCGACAAGGACATCGACATCCGGCAGCGCACGGCCGATCGCGCGGAGCTGCTCGGGGCCGCCGCCGCGGCCGACGATTTCCCGGCCTTCCTCGCTTCCCTGCCGCCCAGGGGCGACTACCCCGCGCTGCAGAAGGCGCTGGCGGCCTGGCGCGAAAAGCGCACGCGGGCGGCCTATACGCCGCTGCCGGCCGGTGCCGCGCTGAAGCCCGGCGCGACCGACCCGCGCGTTCCGATCCTGCGCATCCGCCTGGCCGAGCTCGATCTCGCCGTGCCCGAGCCGACCGAATCGCCCGAGCTGTATGACGAGCCGCTGGTCACCCTGGTCAAGGCTTACCAAGAGGGGAAGGGGCTGACGGTGGATGGCGTCGTGGGCGCCAAGACCACCCAGTCGCTGAACACGACGATCGACGAGCGCATCGACCAGATCATCGCCAACCTCGAGCGCCGGCGCTGGCTGCCCGAGGATCTCGGCCGCCGCTACGTGTTCGTCAATGCCGGCGACTATTCGATGGTCTTCGTCGACGGCGGCAGGACGGCGTTCCAGAGCTTGGTGATCGTGGGCACACCGAAGGATCCGACGCCCGAGATCCAGTCCACCATGCGCGGCTTTCAGACCAACCCCTATTGGACGGTGCCGCAGTCGATCTCCGGCGAGGAATACCTGCCGATGCTGCGTCGCGATCCCTACGCCCTGCAGTCGGCCGGCTTCAAGATCTTCGCAAGCTGGAGCGACGACATCGAGGTCGACCCCGCCTCGATCGACTGGTCGACCGTCCATCCCAAGGCCTTCCCCTTCCGCATCCGCCAGGATCCCGGCGCCGGCAATGCGCTGGGCTACATCTTCTTCCCGTTCGCCAACAAGTACGGCATCTACATGCACGACACGGCCAGCCGCTGGCTGTTCACGGAGGGCAGCCGCAATTTCAGCCATGGCTGCATCCGCCTGCAGAACCCGCTCGACTTCGTCGAGAAGGCCTTCGATGGACGGGCGGGCTTCAGCCGGGAGCGGGTGCGCCGGGCGATCGACGAGGGACAGCAGGCGCACTACACCTTTCCCGAGCCGATCACGATCTACGTGACCTACCGCACCGTGGCGGCCACGGCCGAGGGCGTCCCCACCTTCCGCGACGACGTCTACGGTCGCGATCGCCGCGTCGTGCGGGCGATGAAGCGGCCCTAGATCAGCGCCGCTTCGCACGCAGCTTCTTCCAGTACTCCAGCCGCTTCAGGATCTCGCGCTCGAAACCGCGCTCGACCGGGTGATAGAACTCCTCACGCGCCATGCCGTCCGGGAAGTAGTTCTGGCCGGAGAAGCCCTCCTCGGCGTGATGGTCATACTCGTAGCCCTGGCCATAGCCGAGATTCTTCATGAGCTTCGTCGGCGCGTTCAGGATGTGCATGGGCGGCGTCAGCGAACCGTGCTGCTTCGCCGAGCGCCTGGCCGCGCCGAACGCGGCGTAGCCGGCATTCGATTTCGGCGCCGTGCCGAGATAGATCACCGCCTGCGCGATGGCGAGCTCGCCTTCCGGCGAGCCCAGCCGGTCGTAGGTGTCCCATGCCGCCAGCGTCTGGGTGAGGGCGGCGGGATCGGCCATGCCGACATCCTCCACGGCGAAGCGCACCAGCCGGCGGGCGATGTACTTGGGGTCCTCGCCGCCATCCAGCATGCGGCAGAACCAGTACAGCGCCGCGTCCACGTCCGAGCCGCGCAACGACTTGTGCAGCGCGCTGATCAGGTTGTAGTGCGCTTCCTGCGCCTTGTCGTAGAGCGGCGCGCGCTTCTGCAGGAGCGCCGCCAGCCGCGCCGGCGGCACCGGCGCCGTATCCTCGAGCTGGGCGAGCTGCTCGGCCAGGGTGATCAGGTAGCGGCCGTCGCCGTCGGCCATGGCGAACAGCGCCTGCCGTCCCTCCTCGTCGAGCGGCAGCTTGCGGCCCAGCGCTGCCTCGGCGCGCTCCAGCAGCCGGCCGAGCGCCGCGTCGTCGAGCCGGCGCAGCACGAGCACCTGGCAGCGCGACAGAAGCGCGGCATTGAGCTCGAAGGACGGATTCTCCGTCGTGGCGCCGATCAGGGTCACCGTCCCGTCCTCGACATAGGGCAGGAAGCCGTCCTGCTGGGCGCGGTTGAAGCGATGGATCTCGTCGACGAACAGCAGCGTGCCCCGGCCGTCGCGCCGCCGCTGGCGCGCCGCTTCGAAGACGCGGCGCAGGTCGGCGACGCCGGAGAACACGGCCGACAGCGGCTCGAAATGCAGGTCGGTCGCCTCGGCGAGCAGGCGCGCGATGGTCGTCTTGCCGCAGCCGGGCGGCCCCCACAGGATCAGCGACGCGAGCTTGCGTGCCGCCAGCATGCGGCCGAGCGGCCCCTCGGGGCCGAGCAGGTGCTCCTGCCCGAGCACCTCGCCGATCGTCTTCGGCCGCAGCCGTTCGGCCAGCGGCGTCGGTGCGAGCGAGGTGAAGAGCTCGGCGGGCACGGCGTCGCGGCCCGGCTCAGCGGAACTGGACCGTGGACACCATGCCCTCGCGGGCGATGCTGACGCTGGAGACGCCTTTTTCGACGCGCTTCCTGAGCTCGGCCACGTTCTTCACCTCCTGGCCGTTGACGGCGATGATCATGTCGCCCGGCCGCACGAACCGACCGGCATAAGAGCCCGGCTTGATGTCCAGCACGACCACGCCGCCGCGCCACTCGACGAGTCCGAGCTCGTCGGCGACCGCCGGCGACATGTTGGCGACCCCGGCGCCCGACAGCGGCTGTCGTCCTTCCAGCACCGAATGGTCGCGCGGCGGATCCTCCGGCGGTGCCGCAAGCGTCAGCGTGAACACCATCTCCTTGCCGCCGCGGATGATCTTCACGGGAACCGTGCCGCCGACCTGCAGCGTGGCAAGACGGAAGCGCAGGCTCGCCTCGTCGTCGATCGGCTGGGCGCGCAGTCCGACGATGACGTCGTTGCGGCGCAGACCCGCCTTGGCGCCGGGACCGCCGGGGAAGACCTCCTTGACCACGAGGCCGGCCGGGCGGGCGAGACCGAAGCCCGCCGCGATATCGGCCGTCACCCGCTGCATGTTGATGCCGAGCCACGGGCGGACGATGCGGCCCCCCTGCTCGCCGATCGCCACCATGCGCGCCACGATGTTCGACGGCGTGGCGAAGCCGATGCCCACGGAGCCGCCCGTCTGCGAATAGATCGCCGTGTTGATGCCGATCAGCCGACCGTCGAGACTCACCAGGGCGCCGCCGGAATTGCCGGGATTGATCGCGGCGTCTGTCTGGATGAAGAAGTTCGAATCGTTGACGCCGCCCGCGCTGCGCGCGACGGCCGAAACGATGCCGCTGGTCACGGTCTGGTTGAGGCCGAACGGGTTGCCGATCGCCAGCACGATGTCGCCGACCTCGATCGAATCGGAATCACGCAGGTCGAGGTAAGGGAACTTCTCGCCGCTGGTGTCGATGCGCAGCAGCGCGAGATCGTAGCGCTCGTCCTGGGTGACCAGCTTCGCCTCGAATTCCCGGCGGTCCGCCAGCACCACGCGGATCTCGTCGGCGCCCTTGACGACATGGGCGTTGGTCACGATCAGGCCGTCCGGCCGCACCAGCACGCCGGAGCCGAGCGAATTCTGCATGCGCTCTCCAGCTTGCGGCGGCGCCGGCATGCCGGGGAACGGGAAGAGCAGACGACGCTGCACCCGCGCCGTGGTGGTCGTGTAGATGTTCACCACCGCCGGCGACACGCGCTTGACCAGCGGCGCATAGGAATAGGCCAGCTCGCTGCGGTCGTTCGGCAAGGCCTGCGCCATGCCCGTCGCCGGCAGCCACCCGGCCATGCAACCGCCGAGCAGGATTGCCGTCAGGATCACCCGCCGTATCATTCGTCCTCCAGTTGGCCGGCCCGGATTTCCGTCAGTCATATGGCAAAACGAGGGCCGAAGCACGCGCATGCGCTCACCGCATCGGGTCCTCGGCCACCATCGTCAGCCGCAGCGCGAATAGCCGCAGTTGAGGCAGACGTCGCAGCCTTCCTGATGCGTGAGGGCCGCCGCGCCGCAGTTTGGACACTGGCCGAGCATCGCCGGTCCCGGCCCGTCGCCGCCACTCTCGCGCGCTCCCGCGGTCCGCCGCAGCCGCTGCTCGGACGCGGCGGCGATGCGCGGCTGGTCCGCGGACGCCAGGAAGCCGATCTCCACCAGATGGCGTTCGATCACCCCGCCGATCGCGGCCAGCAGCGAGGGCACGTAGCGGCCCTCCATCCACTGGCCGCCGCGCGGATCGAACACGGCCTTCAGCTCCTCCACGACGAACGACACGTCTCCGCCGCGGCGGAACACCGCCGAGATCATGCGCGTCAGCGCCACGGTCCAGGCGTAGTGCTCCATGTTCTTCGAGTTGATGAAGATCTCGAAGGGCCGGCGGCGCCCGTCCTGAACCACGTCGTTGATGGTGATGTAGATCGCATGGTCGCTCCCGGGCCATTTGATCTTGTAGGTGTGGCCCGGCAGCTCCTCCGGCCGGTCGAGCGGCTGGGCGATATAGACCACCCCCTCCTTCGCCTCCTGTGGAGGCTTCGGAGGGTGAACCCTCCGTTGTTCTGGAGGAGGAGCGGCCGAGGGGACTTCGAGGACCGCTCCCGTCACCTCGTTGGGCCGGTAGGTCGTGCAGCCCTTGCAGCCGGTGGCATAGGCTTCCTCGTAGACGCCCTTGAAGGCCTCGAAAGAGATGTCGCGCGGCAAGTTGATGGTCTTGGAGATCGAGCTGTCGACGTAGTCCTGGGCCGCCGCCTGCATGACCAGATGATCGGCCGGCGTCAGAGTCTGGGCATCGACGAAGACGTCGGACGGCACCGGCTCGCTGCCCTTGAGCCGACGCCAGACGCGCAGCGCATGGTCCTCGACATGCTCCTCGCGCGAGCTGCCGTCGGGCTGCAGGACGCGGCGCACGAAGCTGAAGGCGAAGACCGGTTCGATGCCCGACGACACGTTGTCGGCGAGCAGCGAGATCGTGCCGGTCGGGGCGATCGAGTTCAGCAGCGCGTTGCGGATGCCGTAGCGGCCGATGGCCGAGCGCACCTCCTCCGGCAGCGCCTTCACCGTCTCGCCGGCAAGGAAGCGGGCGCGGTCGTAGAGCGGGAAGCTGCCCTTCTCCGCCGCGATGTCGGCCGAGGCGAGGTAGGACAGCCGCTGCACGGCCGCCAGCCATTCGCGCGTCAGGCGCTCCGCCTCCGGCGAACCGTAGCGCACGTTGCAGAAGACCAGGGCGTCGGCGAGCCCTGTGACGCCGAGCCCGATGCGCCGCTTGGCCTTGGCTTCCTTCTGCTGCTGCGGCAACGGAAAGCGCGAGACGTCGATCACGTTGTCGAGCATGCGCACGGCCAGCGGCACCAGCCGCTCCAGCGCCTCGCCGTCGAGCCGCGCTTGCGGCGTGAAGGGATCCCTGATCAGGGCGGCCAGATTGACCGAGCCCAGCAGGCAGGCGCCGTACGGCGGCAGCGGCTGCTCGCCGCATGGGTTGGTGGCGTTGATGCTTTCGCAGTAGTGCAGATTGTTGCGGCGGTTCACGCGGTCGATGAAGATCACGCCAGGCTCGGCGACGTCGTAGGTGGCGCGCATGATGCGGTCCCACAGCGCGCGAGCCCTGACGCTGCGAAACACGCGGCCGCCGAAGACCAGCTCCCAGTCGGCATCGTCCTTCACCGCCTGCATGAAGGCATCGGTGACCAGCACCGAGAGATTGAACATGCGCAGGCGCCGCGGGTCGCGCTTGGCGTCGACGAAGGCCTCGATGTCGGGATGGTCGCAGCGCAGCGTCGCCATCATGGCGCCGCGGCGCGACCCCGCGCTCATGATGGTGCGGCACATCGAGTCCCACACGTCCATGAAGGAGAGCGGCCCCGATGCATCCGCACCGACACCCTTCACGGGAGCGCCCTGCGGTCGCAGGGTCGAGAAATCGTGCCCGATGCCGCCGCCCTGCTGCATGGTCAGGGCGGCCTCGCGCAGGTTCTCGAAGATGCCCGACATGTCGTCGGGAATGGCGCCCATCACGAAGCAGTTGAACAGGGTGACGCTGCGGCCGGTCCCGGCCCCGGCGATCACACGGCCGGCCGGCAGGAACTTGAAATCCCGCAGCGCCTCGTGGAAGCGGGCAGCCCACTGGTCGGGATCGCGTTCGGGTGCCGCCAGGGCGCGTGCGATCCGCCACCAGGTCGCGTCGAGATCCGCGTCGCCGTGGCCGGCCTCGTCGCGAAACCGGTACTTCATGTCCCAGATGCGCTCGGATACCGGAGCCCAATCCATCATCAAACCCCAAGCGCCATACGTCCCCGGAGGTCGGACCGGGGAATTTCCGCAATTATCGCAATTTCCGCTACCGTGTTGGCGCGGCCCCGACGGAGGCGAGGGCGTCGCCGGCCAGCGTCCCGGCGGGCCGCCCTGCCTCCAGGCGGCCGATCAGTCTATCAGAACATACCATGAACTCAAGCCTGTTCCCCGAGGTACTCGAAGGCTCATGGGCCGCGCCTTGCCTCGTCGACGAGCCGGGCGGTCGCCTCCTCGATGCGCTCCCGCAAGGTCGCCATGAAGGTATCGCGGTCGAGCCCCGGCGGAATCGGCGACAGGATCTCGACCTCTATGAGTCCGGGGCGCTTGATGAACTTGCGCCGCCCCCAGAACAGGCCGGAATTGAGCGCTACCGGCACCACCGGAACGCCAAGCTGACGGTACAAGGCCGCCGTGCCGGCATGATACGGCATCTGGGAACCGACCGGCGTACGGGTGCCCTCGGGGAAGATCAGGATGGAGCGGCCCTCCGCCACGGCGGCCCTGGCTTGGCGCAGGAGGCTGCGCAGCGCCTTGGCGCCGTCGCCCCGTTCGACGGCGATGTTGCCGGCCCGCGCCATCGCCCAGCCGACGACGGGAATGAAGATCAGCTCGCGCTTGAGGACGGTCGCCGCGTTCGGGAAAAGCCGGTGGAAGGCCAGCGTTTCCCACGATGACTGGTGCTTGCAGGCCAGGATGACCGGCCCGGCCGGCCGGTTCTCCAGGCCACGCACGCGGTGGGTGATGCCGGAGGTGAAGCGGAGCCACCACAGGCAGAAACCGATCCAGAAGTCGGCCCAGGCGATGACGAAGCGCCGCGGCAGCAGCAGGATCGGCAGGCCGACGATCGCGATGATCACCGTCCCGACATACCAGCCCACATTGAAGAACAGCGAACGCAGCCACAGGCCGGACATGACGGGGTGCACGACGTGAGTTTCTTGTAAGCCCACTTTTAGTGGCCTAACGTCGCCGGGCAAGCACCCCTTACGGATTCCCTCCTGAGCCGATGCATGTCACCTGCCCCAACTGCCGCGCGCGATACGCCGTGGATCCCACGGCGATCGGGCCAGCCGGGCGTACGGTGCAGTGCAGCCGGTGCGGCCATCGGTGGCGCGAAAGGTCAGCCTCCGGTGCTCCGGCAATACCGCCTCCCCGGCCGCGTGCCATTCCCGACCTGGCGATCCGGCCGGCTGCTGCCGCCACCGCGGCACCGGCCGAGGATGGCGACGGCAGAGGACGGCATGGCCGCTGGTTCGCCGCCGCCATTCTGCTGATCGTCGTGGCCAGCGGCGTCTTCTTCGCGTTCCGCAGCGACCTCGGCAATGTCCTGCCGGCGGCATGGCAACCCTATCTCCCGTTCGGCACCGCGCGCGGCGGCTGACGACAACGACCAGCGAGCCTTCCATGCCCGACCGTCCCACCGTCACCGTCCGTTTCTCTGCTGCCGAGATCGCCGCCCGAGTCGATGTCATGGCGCACGAACTCGCGGCACGGCTCCCCGCAGATACGCTGGTGGTCTCCGTGCTGAAGGGAAGCTTCGTGTTCGCGGCCGACCTCATCCGCGCGCTGAGCCGCGCCGGTGCCGACTGGTCCATGGACTTCGTGACCCTGTCGAGCTACGGCACGGGCACGGAGACCAGCGGACGCGTGCGCGTCGTGCGCGACATCGTCGATGACGTGCGCCAGCGCGAGGTCCTGCTGGTCGACGACATCCTGGAATCGGGCCTGACGCTCAGCTTCGCCAAGAACCTGCTGCTGGAGCGCGGCGCGCGCCACGTGTCGATCTGCACGCTGCTCGACAAGCCGGGCAAGCGCAAGACCGCCCTCCAGGCCGACTTCGTGGGCTTCACCGCCGGCGACGAGTTCCTGGTCGGCTACGGCCTCGACTGGGCGCACCGCTTCCGCGGCCTGCCATATATCGGGGTGGTGGAAAAGACGACGGCGTAAGATCCGCCGTCATCATGCCGCGATGCGCAGCGGCTTGGCGCGCTCGATGCGCTTTCGCTCCAGCGGGCTGTGCATCGCTTGCCACAGGTCGCTGCGCCGCTGCACGTTCAGCCAGAATTCGGGACTGTTCCCGAACACCCGGGCAAGAATGAGGGCCGTGGCCGCCGTCACATTCCGGCGGTTGTTGCAAAGTTCGTTGACATGCTTGCGCTGAACACCCATCGCCTCGGCCAGCGCGGCTTGGGTCAACCCCAGCGGCTGCATGAACTCCGCGACGAGGATTTCACCGATCGTCGCCGGCTTGCGCTTCGTCATCAGCATCGTCGCCTCGCTCATCTGTAGCTGTGGTCGTCGAGAAGGCACACAGCCAGTCCGCCTCGCAAGGGCAGCCCTTGCCTGTCTATCATGAGGCGATGATGCGATGACCCCGGGGCCGCGGGCAACGAACCTCAACACCCACGTGCTACTGCCCACCGCAGGAGAGGTTCCCCTCCTGGCAGTTCAGCTGGGCCTCGAGGTCCTTGACCCGCTGATCGGTCAGGCGCGCCAGGCAGTTGGCGACGATCATCGAGTGTATGGAGCCGCCGACCGTGCCCATGGTCTCGAACTCGCATTCCTGGTCGCGGAAGCGCAGCCACGATTGCTGTGCCGCCAGGAGCCTCCGCTTGCCGGCGTCGGAGATCTTGGCCCGCAGCTTGTTGTAGACGGCGTTCAGCTTCTCGTCGGACTTGCGCAGTTCCGCACCGGCCTGCTCGTTCAGCTCCATCTGGCTCTGCGCCGCGGCCGAGCCGGCCGCCGCCGCAACGGCCGCGATGGCGGCGGCAGCAAAGAAGAGACGCATCACGACGCTCCCGCGAGGCCTTCCCCGTCGATCAGTAGGTCTTCAGCAGGCGGTCGATGTAGTCGAGCTCCTCCTGCGGCCGCTGCTCGCCGGCCCGGCGACGCAGCTCGTCCAGGATCTCGCGGCTGCGCTGGCGCTCCAGCTCGAGCGGCACCTTGTCGACGCCGGTGTCGACCGCATCGCCGTAGTTGCCGTCGGAGCGGCCGAGCGGATCGCGGTCCTCGCTGCGCCGCTCGCGCTCCTCGATCTCGGCGATGTCCTGGTTGTTGCCGGGCCCGCGCTGGCGCATCTGCTCGGCCATGTCGGTCATGCCCTGCTGCAGGTTGTCGAGTGCCCGGCGCTGGGCGCGCGACGCGTCGCGCGGATCGCCGCGGCGCAGCGCTTCCTCGGCTTCGCGCATGGAGCGCTCGGCCCGGCCCAGCGACTCCGGCATGCCCATGCCGTTCTCGTCGAGCTTGTTCATGAACTCGCCGAGCTGGCGGCGCAGCGACTCCTGGTTGCCGCGCTGCTGCTGGCCCCATTGGCCGTCGCCGGGCTGCTGCCCGCCCTGCTGGCCGCGCTGGCCCTGTTGGCCTTGCTGTCCCTGCTGGCCCTGCTGCTGACCGCGCTGGCCCTGCTGACCCTGGCGTCCCTGCTGCTGGCGGCCCTCGCGCTCCGACTCGCCCAGGAGCTGGTTCTGGCGCCGCGACAGCCGGTCGAGCTGGTTCATCATCTCGCGGCCCATCTGGCTGCCCTGGCCCTGCTGACCCTGCTGGCGCTGCTGGTTCGGCCCCGCCATCATCGGCGTGGCGTTCTCCATCATCTTGCGCAGCTCCTCCAGCAGCCGCTTGGCCTCCTCGCGCTGGCCGTTCTTGGCCATCTCGCGGATCTTGTCGAGCATCTTCTGGAGGTCGTCGCCGGTGATGGTGTTGTTCGGATCCATCTTCTCCGCCTGCTCCATCATGCGCTGGCGTTCTTCCGGATCCTTCATGCGCTCGGCCAGTTCCTTCTGCCAGCGCGCCATGGCGTCGTAGAGCTGCTGGATCAGGCGCTCGATCTCCTCGTCGCCCGCCTGGCGCTGCACCGCGTCGCGCAGCTCCTGCCTGGCCTGCTCGAGCGCCCGCTCGGCGTCGGACATCGCCCCGCCCTCGAGGCGCATGGCGAGGTCCCACAGCAGCTTCTGCGTGTCGGCGACAGTCTCCTTGTCGTCCTTCTCGGCAAGCCGCGCCGAGCCGACGCGCAGGCCGAGCTGGACCACCGGGTCGTCGCGGTAGCTGTCCGGCTTCCCCTGGATCATGCGCATGCCGTCGACCACGTCGGTGCGATAGCCCTTGGGATCGCGCGTGAGCGCCTTGCGCAGCACGATCAGGGCGCGCGCCGTCGGATCGTTGAAGACGCGCTCCGGCAGCAGGAAGGTCTCGACGGCGCTGCGGCCCTTCTGGCCCAGCGCGTCCGTCGCGAACAGCATGACCGTGACCTTCAGGCCCGCCCAAGGATGGCTGGTCAGGTCGCGCACGAACGTATCGGCCACCTTCTTCGAATTTCCGGCGACCGGCAGGTCGATGCGGATGACCTCGGGCTCCTCGTCGGCGCTCAGCATGTCGTCGCCCAGCACGCTGCCGTGCAGGCGGATCTGGAGCTGCACCCCGGTCACGCCGAAGTCGTCGCCGGCGATGTATTCGACCTTGGTCGACCATTTGTCGACGCCGATCGGGCGGGCGAACTCGACGGTTGGCGCCAGGTCAGGGATGACGTGCAGCTTCCAGCGCGCCTGCTCGTCGCCGCGCGCCTGCAGCGTGATCTGCTTGCCCTCCTCGATGACCTGCTCGACCTGGTACTTGCCCTTGCCGACCGTCGCGAACTCCGTCGCCTTGCCGTCGATCACGAGTTGCGGCGGCTTGCGGCCCCGCACGTCGTCGACGAAGCCGGCCAACTTGCTGCCGACGGGGACGCGCAGCAGCTTGTCGTGCTCGGCCATGTCCAGATAGATCGGCGGTTTGCCCGTATAGGCGGGCGGCGCGATCCACAGATTGGCCACAACCGGCGGCGGCGGCGGGAAGGCCGGCGTGAAGGCGGCCTCCATGCGGTCGGCTCGCCAGCCGCCCGCGGCGGCCAGCGCCACGACCAGGGCGATGATGGGCACGAACCGCAGCGCCCAGCGATCGAGGACCGCAAGGCCCGGACGGGCGGGCTTGTTGCCGAGGCCCGCCAAGCGGGCCGCCTCACTCCGCCGATGGGCCTCCCACAGGGCCGCCGCCATGGGATCCGCAGCGCCCGCCGCGAGCCGGTCCTGCACGGCCACGAGCGGCCGATGCGGCACCTCGCTGTCGCGTTCCAGCCGGCGCACGGCCGCTTCCCGCGTTGGCCACGCGAAATCACGCATCTGCCACCACAGAAGCGCCACCAGCGCGAGGGCCAGCCCGGCCAGCAGGCCGGTATGCACCCAGGGATCGAGTCCCGCGAACAGATCGAGATGGGCCGCGGTGATGAAGAGCGCGACATAGGCGAGGACCGGCACCAGCCGGGGCCACAGGCCTTCCCAGGCCAAGGCCGACCAGGCCAAGCCGATCTTGCGGCTGAGGCCGGGGGCTCGGACGGTCGTGCTCTGGCTGGCTTCCATCGCCATCCTTTCGCTAGGGCTTCGTCGGCTCCAGCCAAGGCGGGAAGCGCTCGGCGGAAAGCATCTCTTCTATCGTCGGCCTGGGACGGGTGACCGCAAAACGCGTGCCATCGACCATGACCTCCGGCACCAGCGGGCGGGAGTTGTAGGTCGAGGCCATGACCGCCCCGTATGCGCCGGCCGAGCGTATCACGAGCAAGTCTCCAGCGGCCAGCGGCGGCAGATCACGGTCCTGTGCGAGGAAGTCACCCGACTCGCAGATCGGACCGACAATGTCACAGCGGATCGTGGCGGCACCGGGGCGATCCCGCACCGGCAGGATGTCGTGCCACGCCTCGTACAGGGTGGGCCGGATCAGGTCGTTCATGGCGCCATCGACGATGACGAAGGTCTTGGAGACGCCCGGCTTCACCAGGATCACCTCGCATACCAGCACCCCGGCCTCACCCACGAGTCGGCGGCCCGGCTCGAAGGTCAACGTGCAATCCAGCGCGGCGGTTTCCCGGGCGACCAGGGAAACGAAGTCGCCGACCGCCGGCGGAGTCTCATGCGAATAGACGATGCCGAGACCGCCGCCGATGTCGAGACGCTCGATGCGATGGCCGTCCGTCCGCAGTTGCCCGATCAGCTCGCGCATGCGCACGATCGCGGCCCGATAGGGTTCGAGCGAGGTGAGCTGAGACCCGATATGCATCGCCACGCCCACGACGTTCAGGTTGGGCAGGCGCCCGGCCAGGGCGAAGGCCTCGCGCGCGAGGTCGATATCGATGCCGAACTTGTTCTCCTTGCGTCCGGTCGTGATCTTGGCGTGCGTCTTGGCATCGACATCGGGATTGACGCGGATGGTGATGTCCGCCTTCACGCCAAGCTGGGCGGCCACGGCGTTCAGCGTCTCGAGCTCGGCCGAGCTCTCGACGTTGATCTGCCCGACGCCGGCTTCCAGGGCGGCCATGAGCTCCGACGGCTTCTTGCCGACGCCGGAGTAGACGATCTTCCGGGCCGGGATGCCGGCCGCCAGCGCCCGCCGCATCTCGCCGACCGAGACGATGTCGGCGCCCGCTCCCATCTCGCCGAACAGCCGCACGACCGCCAGGCTGCTGTTGGCCTTCATGGCGTAGCAGACCTCGGCCCGCATGCCCTGGATGGCGTCCGCGAACTCCCGCCACGCCGCGCGCAGGGCGCCGGCCGAGTAGCAGTAGAAGGGCGTGCCGACCTGGGCGGCGATGGCGGCGAGCGCCACGCCTTCGGCCTGCATCTCGCCATCGCGATAGGTGAAGAAGTTCATGGCACTCACGATCCTCGGCGCAGGAAACGGCGGCGGGCCTCGGCGACGGCGCGCGCGACGTTGGCGGGCGCGGTGCCGCCCAGGCTCCTGCGCGCATTCACCGAGGCCTCGACGGTGAGCACGCGATAGACGCCGCGGTCGATGCTGGGCTCGACCGCCTGCATCTCCGCCAGGGAGAGCTTGTCGAGGTCGACTCCCTTGTCGGCGGCGATGCCGACCAGGCGGCCCGTGACGTGATGGGCCTGCCGGAACGGCAGCCCGACCTTGCGCACGAGCCAGTCGGCGAGGTCGGTCGCGACCGAATAGTCGGCCGCGGCCACGGCGCGCATGCGCTCGGGATTGGCCTTGAGGTCGCGCACCATGCCCGCCATCGCCGCAATGCCGAGCTCGAGCGAATCGGCGGCATCGAACAGCGGTTCCTTGTCCTCCTGCATGTCCTTGCCGTAGGTCAGCGGCAGGCCCTTGAGGATCGTGCACAGCGCCACGAAGGCGCCGACGATGCGGCCGACCTTGGCGCGGGTCAGCTCGGCCGCGTCGGGATTGCGCTTCTGCGGCATGATCGAGCTGCCGGTCGTGAAAGCATCCGACAGCGCGATGAAGCGGAAGGGCGCGCTGCACCAGATCACGATCTCCTCCGACAGGCGCGACAGGTGCACGGCGGTCAGCGAGGCGGCGGAGATGAACTCCACGACGTAGTCGCGGTCGGACACCGCATCGAGGGAGTTGGCCATCGGCCGGTCGAAGCCCAGCGCCCTTGCCGTCTTGCGCGGATCGATCGGATGCGGCGACCCGGCCAGCGCGGCCGCACCCAGCGGCGATTCGTTGAGGCGCGCCCGGCAGTCGGCGAAGCGGCCGCGATCGCGGCCGAACATCTCGACGTAGGCCAGCAGATGATGGCCGAAGGTGATGGGCTGCGCAGTCTGCAGATGCGTGAAGCCCGGCATGATGGTCGCGGCATATTCCTCGGCGCGATCGATCAGCGCGGCCTGCAGGTCGTGCAGCATCGCCTCGAAGCGGTCGATCGTGTCGCGGACCCAGAGCCGGACGTCGAGCGCGATCTGATCGTTGCGCGAGCGGGCGGTATGCAGCCGCCCGCCGGCCGGCCCGATCAGCTCCGTGAGCCGGGCCTCGACGTTGAAATGGATGTCCTCGAGCTTGGTCGAGAACTTGAAGCGGCCCGCTTCGATCTCCTCGCGCACCTTGGCGAGGCCGCGCTTGATGGCACGCCCGTCCTTGGCGGTGAGGATCCCCTGCGCCACCAGCATGTCGCAGTGCGCCATCGACCCCGCGATGTCCTGCGCGTAGAGCCGCCGGTCGAAACCGATGGAGGCGTTGATCCGCTCCATGATCTCTGCCGGTCCCAGCTTGTAGCGACCGCCCCACATCACGTTGGAGCCGGCCTTCGCCACTCGCGCAGTCTTGTTCTTCCGTGCCATGAATCCGAGCCATTGATCGTGTAGAAACGCGGCTTATGGCACATCCCGACCGAGTTTTCCTCACTGGCCGCGTTCTCACTGGCCGCGTTCTCACTGGCCGCGTTCTCACTGGCCGCGTTCTCACTGGCCGAGTCCATGGCCGCCGGACCCTCCTCGCCGCTGCGGCAGCAGGCTTCGCCGCGGCGGCGACCGCACGCGCGGAACTGCCCGCCTCCAAGCTGGCGTCGCTCGCCACGGGCGCCATGGAACGCTTCAAGCCGACCGTGCCGCCCAAGCCGGTGCCCGACCTTGAATTCCTGGACGCGCAGGACAAGCCGATGCGCCTGGCCGATCTCACGGGGAAGGCGCGGCTGGTCAATCTGTGGGCCACCTGGTGTGCGCCCTGCGTGAAGGAGATGCCCAGCCTCGACCGCCTGCAGGCGGCGCTGCCCAAGGAGAAGTTCGTCGTCCTGCCGATCTCGCTCGACGGGCCGTCCAAGGCCAAGGTTGCGCCCTTCTACAAGCAGCAGAAGCTTGCCAATCTCGGCATCTTCTACGACTCGCGCCGCAAGGCCATGGCCGTGCTCGGCGTCACGCTGCTGCCGACCTCGATCCTGATCGATCCGGCCGGGCGCGAGCTGGGCCGCATCGAGGGCGACGCGGACTGGGATACGCCGGAAGGCATCGCGCTCATGAAGGCGGCCTTCTGAGCCGCCGGCGGGGTCAGCCGCCAACCTGGCAGTGCTTGCCCATCTCCTTACAGACGCGCATCACCGCCTGCACGACCTGCGACGAGGTCGGCCCCTCGCCCGGTCCCGCGTGCCCGGCAATGAGAAGCTGCGAGACCTCGTCGCTGAACGGCACGACGGTCAGCGTCGCCGTCCGGTCGCCTTCGGCGAACTGGATGCGCCGCTGGGCCGGATCCTCCATCAGCAGGCGGACGGAACGGTTCTTGCGGATCAATTCCACTGCCGTCGAGAATATCCGGTTCGCAGGCGCATCGAGGACGACACTGGCGAAATCGTAGCTCGGCTGACCGCTCTGCTGGCCGCCTTCGCGCATATGCTCGATGCGGCCCAGCGCCTTGCGCGCGAGGAACACCCATTGCGCCTCCGCGGGCGCGATCGGCAGGACCACCGCGAGCGATCCTGCGAGGCCAGCCAGGGCCAGCATGCCGACGACCTTGGACTTCATGTTTCCTCGCGAACTTTCACGCTCGATCGCGACCGAGCCGGGATTCAACGCGTCGGGACCGGACGTTCGCCCGAGTAGTCGTAGAAGCCGCGCTTGACCTTGCGGCCGACCCATCCGGCTTCGACGTACTTCACCAGCAGCGGGCACGGCCGGTACTTGGAATCGGCGAGGCCCTCATGCAGCACCTGCATGACCGACAGGCAGGTATCGAGACCGATGAAATCGGCCAGCTCCAGCGGACCCATCGGATGGTTGGCGCCGAGCTTCATGCCAGTGTCGATCGCCTCGACGTTGCCGACGCCCTCGTACAGGGCATAGACCGCCTCGTTGATCATCGGCAGCAGGATGCGGTTGACGATGAAGGCGGGGAAGTCCTCGGCGTTCACCGGCTTCTTGTCCAGGCGCACGACCACGTCGCGCACGGTACGGAAGGTCTCTTCCTCGGTGGCTATGCCGCGGATCAGCTCGACCAGGCCCATCATGGGCACCGGGTTCATGAAGTGCATGCCCATGAACTTGCCGGGCCGGTCGGTCCCCGAGGCAAGTCGGGTGACCGAGATCGACGAGGTGTTGGTCGCCAGCAGCACGTTGGGCGGCAACCCCTCGCACAGCTTCTTGAAGATCTCCCGCTTGACCGACTCGTTCTCCGTCGCCGCCTCGACGACGAGGTCGCAATCGGCGAACCCCTTGTAGTCGAGCCCGACCGAGATGCGGCGCAGCGCGGCGTCCTTGTCCTCGGGGCGGATCATGCCGCGACCGATCTGGCGGTCCATGTTGCGGTTGATCGAATCGATGCCCTTGTCGACGTGCTCCTGATCGACATCCATCAGACGGATGTCGAATCCCTTGAGCGCGCAGACATGCGCGATGCCGCTGCCCATCTGGCCGGCACCGATGACGCCGATGCGCTTGATCATGACGCGATACTCCGCGTTACTTCTTTTCGACCGCCGCAGTGAGCTCCGGCACGATCTGGAACAGGTCGCCGACGATGCCGTAGTCGGCCACCTGGAAGATCGGCGCTTCCTCGTCCTTGTTGATCGCCACGATGGTCTTGCTGTCCTTCATGCCGGCAAGGTGCTGGATGGCGCCGGAGATGCCGACCGCGATGTACAGGTCGGGTGCGACGACCTTGCCGGTCTGGCCGACCTGGTAGTCGTTGGGCACGTAGCCCGCATCGACCGCGGCGCGGCTGGCGCCCAGCCCGGCGCCCAGCTTGTCGGCCAGCGCCTCGAGCAGCTTGAAGTTCTCGCCGCTGGCAAGGCCGCGGCCGCCGGAGACGACGATCTTGGCGCTGGTCAGTTCCGGGCGTTCGCTCTTGGAGAGCTCGGCGCCGACATAGCTCGACAGGCCGGTCGCGCCCGTGCCGTCGATCTTCTCGACCGGCGCCGAGCCGCCCGCGGCGGCGGCCTTGAAGTTGGTCGGACGGATGGTGACGATCTTGATCTTGTCGGACGTCTGCACCGTCGCCATGGCATTGCCGGCATAGATCGGCCGCACGAAGGTGTCGGGAGACACGACCTGGATCGCCTCGGAGACCTGCGCGACATCGAGCAGGGCGGCGACGCGCGGCGCCACGTTCTTGCCCACCGAATCGGCGGCCATGACGACATGGCTGTAGTTCGGCGCCAGCTTCACGACCAGCGGGGCGATGTCCTCAGCCACCCAGTTCGCATAGGCGGCATCCTCCGCCTCCAGCACCTTGGTGACGCCCTGCAGGGCGGCGGCCGACTTGGCCGCCTCGCCGGCATTGCTGCCGGCCACCAGGACATGGACCTCGGGGTCGATCTGCGACGCCGCGGCGACGGCGTTGGCGACGTTGCTGCGGACGGCCTTGCCGTCATGCGCGGCGACAACCAGAACGGCCATGTCAGATCACTCCCGCTTCGTTGCGCAGCTTCTCGACCAGCTCCGCGACCGTCTTCACCTTGATGCCGGCCTTGCGCTTGGGCGGCTCCTCGACCTTGAGAACCTTGAGGCGCGGCGCGATGTCGACGCCCAGCGCGTCGGGAGCCAGCGTCTCGATCGGCTTCTTCTTGGCCTTCCTGATGTTCGGCAGCGAGGCGTAGCGCGGCTCGTTCAGGCGCAGGTCGGTCGTGATCACCGCCGGCAGCTTGATCTTGATGTTCTCCAGGCCACCGTCGACCTCGCGCTTCACCTCGACCCAGCCGTCGGCGACGTTGAGCTTGTTGGCGAAGGTGCCCTGCGACCAGCCCAGCAGCGCGGCCAGCATCTGGCCGGTCTGGTTGGAATCGTCGTCGATCGCCTGCTTACCGACGATCACCAGGCCCGGCTGCTCCTTGTCGACCACGGCCTTCATCAGCTTGGCGACCGCCAGCGGCTGCAGCTCGGCGTCGGTCTGCACCAGCACGCCACGGTCGGCGCCCATGGCGAGCGCGGTCCGGATCGTCTCCTGGCACTGCGCCGGACCGGCGGAAAAGGCGATGACCTCGGTGGCGGCCCCCTTCTCCTTCATGCGAATCGCCTCTTCCACGGCGATCTCGTCGAAGGGATTCATGGACATCTTGACGTTCGCCGTCTCGACGCCCGTGTTGTCGGCCTTGACGCGGATCTTGACGTTGTAGTCGATGACCCGCTTGACCGCGACCAGCACTTTCATCGCGTTGCGCCTATAGGTGAGTTGCCGCCAGGCCTCCCGCCCGGCAAAGGGGCTTTCGTGTAGGGGTGTTCAGCCGATCATGTCAAGGCTATGGCGCAGTGCAACATACTGCATGGCAGACGCTTTTCTCCGGAGATTTCAACAGGTTGACCGATCCGCGCAGGTTCTCTGCCCCTGCGCCCTGCCTGCAAAGATCCACGACGGCAGGTTTCCCTTCAAGGGATGGGGATGTCATACCGTACATAGCCGGTGGCACAAGCGATACGATCATACAACCGTCGCGCGGCGATATTGTCGGCATCGACGTGCCAGTAGATCCGGCGCCAGCCGTGCCGGCGGCCAAGGGCGACCAGGGCATCGATCAGCCGGCGTCCGACGCCCGCGCCCCGTGCCGACGGCTCCACCCAGAGATCCTCAAGATAGCAGACCATCCTGCTGCTGAAGGTGTGCGGATGCAGCACACAATGCGCCAGACCCAGCAACGGCGTCCGCGCCACCGCCGGGCAGCACACCAGGGCATTCACCGGGTGCTCCGGATCCACGATCCTGCGCCACAGCTCGTCGTCCTCCACGGCAGAGGGCGACGCCCCGAAATGGGCGCAGTTCGCCGACCACATCCGGTGCCATTCCGCGCGATCCGCCGCCTCCACGGCCCGAACGTCGAGCCGTGCCGCCGCCGCGTCAGCGTGTGCCACCGGGCACCCACAGGACGTCGTCCGCACCATTGTCGTTCAGGCGGCGGGCCAGCACGAACAGATGGTCGGACAGGCGGTTGACGTACTTGATCGCGTCGGGATTGACGGGCTCCTCCACCGCGAGCCGAGTCATGCGGCGCTCGGCACGACGGACCACCGTACGCGCGAGATGCAGCCAGGCCGCCGCCTCCCGCCCGCCCGGCAGGATGAAGGAGTTCAGCGGCTTGAGCTCGGCATTCATGGCGTCGATCTCGTGCTCGAGACGCTCGACCTGGGAGGCGACGATGCGCAGCGCCTGCTCGTCGCGCCGGCTCTTGCCTTCCGGCGTACAGAGGTCGGCGCCGAGATCGAACAGGTCGTTCTGGATGCGGCTCAGCATCGCATCGGCTTCGGCGAGAAGGGAATCGCCGCCCGACCGGGTGATGGCGCTGCGGGCGAGACCGATGACCGAATTGGCCTCGTCGGTCGTGCCGTAGGCCTCCACGCGCAGGTCGTGCTTGGCGACGCGTTCGCCACGTCCCAGCGAGGTCTGCCCGGCATCGCCGCCGCGCGTGTAGATCTTCGTCAGGGTGACCATCGCATCAGCTCCGGGAGGCCAGGTACCACAGGACGATCAAGACGATCGTGAGCAACTGCAGGCGCACGCGCCACCACATGAAGCGGTTGCTGCGCAGCCCGCCCTCGACCGTATCCTGCGTGTTGCGGCCCATGCTGAAGAGGCCGGCGAACAGCGTGCCCAGCGTGGCAAGGCCGGACACGATCACGAGGACGAACAGGATTTTGGCGAGCATGATCTAGATTCCCTGGTTGTGACGCCCGGCGCCGGCACGCGCGCCGAACCACGGACGGGCCTCCTTCTTGGCATCGCTGCCGGTCGCCGCCCGGAAGACGGATTCCGCTGCCTGTTCCCCCGACCACAGCGCCGCATGCACCGTCCCGTACTCGACGGGCTCGGTCGCCTCGCCGGCGAAGAACACGCGACGGCCGAGCGGCCGAGCATGCTCCTCCCTGTCCTGCGCGGCGCTGCCGACGCCCGGATACGAATAGCCGCCGCGCGACCAGGGGTCGCTGAGCCACCGCGGCCGCAGCACCGCCTCGGGCTCGAGAACGGCCGCTCCGAACATCCGGCGCAGCGAGGCCATGGCCACCGCCACTACTTCGGCATCGTCGGCGCTGCGGTCAAGGCGGGCGGCCGTCGCGCCGTTGCTGAAGCTGAGCAGCACCGGCAGGCCCGTCTCCTCCTCGTGGCTGACCCAGCTGTTGAAGGTGCCGCGCCGGTCGGGCGCATCGGGCAGCCGGCCGAACCATTTGGGCCTTTCCGGCCAGAAACGGCGCGGGAAGCGCAGGTAGATCTTGCCCAGCACGCCGGCGCCATAGCCGATGCGCGCCAACGCGGCGCGCTGGCGTTCCGGCGGCAGCGGATCCAGCGTCGGCAGCCCGGCGCGCAGAAGGCCGATGGGAACCGTGACGACGGCACGGTCGGCCTCGACCTTCTCGCTGCCCGGCAGGAAGGCCGTCACGCCACCATCGCCCCAGCACAGCCGCTGCACCGGAGCGGCCAGGCGCACGGCAAGGCCGCGCGCGGCATCGCCGAGGAGTCGACGGAAGCCGCCGCGGGGCTGGGCATTGCGGTCCAGGCCCTCGACGGGGAACCATTCCTCGGCGGCGATCGCCTCGTACGGCGCGCCCTGCACGCCCTCGCTCATCTCGACGAAGGTCGCGACCACCAGCCGGTCGATCTCCGGCAGCCAGGCCGCATGGAGCAGCGGATCGACCGCCTGCTTGACCGATATCGAGCGCGGCCCGTCGACGCGCGCCAGCGCCTTGCTGCGCCAGCTCGCCCATTCCATGGCCGCCTTGAAGGCCAGCCGCCCCTTGAGGGCGCGACGTCGCTGGCCCTCGCGCGTCGGCGCGGTCGCACGATCGTCGATCAGCAGCCGGTCGCCCTGCGATTCCACGAGGGCAATCCCCAGCCTGTCGCACCAGAGCGCCAGCGGATTGCCGTCGATGCCGTGCACCCACGAGCCGCCGAGATCGAGCGGCGCGCCCAGAGAATCGTCGGTCCAGGTGCGGCCGCCGACCCGCTCCCGCGCTTCGAGCACGGTGACGGAGAATCCCGAATCGTGCAGCAGGCGCGCGGCGACGAGGCCGGCCATACCCGCCCCGACCACGATCACGCGCTCGGGCGGGCCCGCCCCCATAGACCATGAGCCGGTCGCGGCGGCCTCCGTCACGGCAGCACCAGGCGCGGCAGGTCCGCCATGTCGTCGAACAGCTCGCCGCCCGCCGCGGCCAACGCCCTGCGGTCGGCGTAGGGAGCGCCCGCATAGGCGAGCGCCCGCATGCCCGCCGAGCGGGCGGCCTGGAGGCCGGGGACGGAATCCTCGACAACCACGCACGAGAACGGCTGCGCGCCCAGGGCGATCGCGGCATGCAGGAAGAGGTCGGGGAACGGCTTGCCGCGCGGCACGTCGGCGACGCTGAAGATCCGGCCCTCGAAGAGCTCCCACAGGCCCGTGAGGCCGAGCGTGAGCCGCATCTTCTCGTGTGCTCCCGAGCTCGCCACGCAGGTCGCGATGCCCGCCGCGTGCAGCGCGACGATCGCCTGCCTGACATGGCGGACCGGCTGCAGCGGCGCCTCGCGGAAATTGCGGTAGGTCACCGCCTGCATCGTCTCGAGGAAATCGTCGGGCAGCCGGCGGCCGAGCTCGGCCTCGCAGATCTCCAGGCATGACGTCAGCGACCGGCCCATCAGCCGGCGCATCGTCTCCTCGACCGTCCAGTCGAGGCCCTGCCGCCGCAGCGCCTCCGAGAAGCTCGCATTGGCGATCGGCTCGCTGTCGACCAACACGCCGTCGCAATCGAAGATCACCAGCAACGTCCGGCCCGCCTGCGCGCCCATGCTGGAAGGGTGGCGCTTGGGCCGGCGCCGGCGGCATTGCCACCCGGGAAACTAGACACGATCATGACCTCGCTCGGCGAGCGGGTCACGAATACGCCACAAGGCCGCGCCGGCTCAAGCCCCGCGGCCTCGCGCCGGCGCGACGAGCGCCGTTCGGGCCGGGGTCAGTAGGGCTTGTCGCCCGCGACCGTGACCCGATTGCCGCTGCGGGTGTGCGGCCAGTAGTCCCACATCGCCCGGTGCTGGACGCAGCGATTGTCCCAGAAGGCGATCGAGTTCTCGCGCCAGCGGAAGCGGCACTGGAACAGCGGGTTTTCCATGTGCTCGTAGAGATAGCGCAGGATCCCGTCGCCCTCGTCGCGCGGCACGCCGACCAGGGCGCGCGTGAAGCCGCGATTGACGTAGAGCGCCTTCTTGCCGGTGACCGGGTGGGTGCGCACCACCGGGTGCTCGGCCCGCGGATAGGCCGGCTTGTCGGCCACGCCGTAGTTCTTGTAGAGGCCGCGATAGACCTGCTCGCCGTCATGGATGGCGGTCAGCCCTTCGAGGTAGGTCTTCATGCGATCCGACAGCGCCTCGTAGGCGGCGTACATCGAGGCGAACAGCGTATCGCCGCCCTTGGGCGGGCACTTCTTGATGTAGAGGATGCTGCCCATCGGCGGCTCGAGGTCGCAGCTCACATCGGTGTGCCAGCCCTCGCCGTTGGCCCGCGGGCTGTCCTTGTCGGCGTGGATGATCATGAGCTCGGGCTTGCCGGGCTCGTGCGGCGCCGCCGGATGCACATGCAGGTCACCGAACAGCCGGCCGAAGGCGAGATGCTGGTCGGGCGTGATGTGCTGGTCGCGGAAGAAGATGACCAGATTCTCGGCGAGCGCGCGGTGCAGCTCGTCCTGCTGGCGGTTGCCGAGCGGCTTGCTGAGATCGATGCCCTCGATCTCGGCGCCGATGATCGGCGTCACCTTGTCGACCTTCAGGGTCTCGTAGGGCACGCTCTCGTCCTCGACGTGGCGATAGCGCGGCCCACCGTTGCCACGTAGCGATCCTTGCATGGCCATTTTCCTACTCCAGTCTGATGTTGGCCTGACGAATGATCCTGCCCCAACGCTCCTTCTCCGCGATTCCGAAGGCGGCGAATTCATCGGGGCTCATGAGCTTTGGCTTGCCGCCCAGGGCTTCCAGCCGCGCCAGCACCGCCGGGTCGGCGGCCGCGGCGCGGATGTCGGCGTTGATCTTCAGCACGATCTCGCGCGACGTGCCCTTCGGCACGTAGTAGCCGGTCCAGGTCGTCAGCAGCACGTCGGGCAATCCCGCCTCCGCCGCGGTCGGCACGTCGGGCAGGAGAGGATAGCGCTCCGAGTCCGTGAGCAGCAGCCCCTTCAGTGCGCCGCGCTCGATGGCGATCTTGGCGTTGACCGTGTCGATCATCATGAAGGTGAGGAGGCCGCTCTGGACGTCCGGAATGGCCTGCGGGTTGCTCTTGTAGCCGACATAGACGGCCTCGGCGCCGGCAGCCAGCTTGTAGAGCTCGGACGCCACGCGGGCCGGCAGCGCACCGGCGCCGAAATTGTGCTTGCCCGGCTCCGCCTTGAGCTTCGCCGTCAGCTCGGCGGCCGTGTTGATCGGGCTCCTGGCGTCCACCAGCAGGACGAACGGCGAGGTCCCCATGCGCGTGATCGGCGCGAAGTCGGCGATCGGGTCATAGCTCAGCCTGTCGTACAGGGCCGGGTTGACCGCCTGGGTCATCGCCGAGGTGGCGAAGATCGTGAGCCCGTCCGGCCTGGCGCGCGCCACCATCTCGGCAGCCGGGATGCCGTTGCCGCCGCCGCGGTTGTCGACCACCACCGGCTGGCCCCACAGCGCCGACAGGCGTTCGGCATAGATGCGGGCGCTGATGTCCGTCGCCGCGCCCGCAGGGAACGGCACCACGACCGTGACGCGCGCCGAGGGAAACTTGTCGGCCCTGGCTGTCCCGGCACCTGTCAAGGCGGCCGCGGCGCCGAGCAGCGCCGGCAGCCGTCGTCTCGAGATGACCTTCTTCATGGCGTCTTGATGCGCCTCCTCCCGCAAAGTCCTTGCATGAGCATAGGCCGCGCCGGGCATCGCTGCCGCGGTGAACTCGCGGAAGTCCGCATTACGGACTAGACTGCGGCATGCCCGCCTCCGTCATCGAGCCTGTCCGGCGCAGCTTCGCGATCCTCGAGGCGCTGAGCCGCCGCCCGCACGGAACGCTCTCGGAACTGACCGCCGAGACCGGCCTGCCGCGGCCGACCGTCGTGCGGCTGCTGCACACGCTGATCGCGCTGGGCTACGCCACGCGCATCTCCCGCGATGCCGGCTACCGCCTGACGGACAGGGTGCTGGGGCTGGCGCAGGGCATCCGCTTCATCGACCATCTGGTCGACGCCGCCGTGCCGCACATGCGCCGCTTCACGCGCGAGCACGGCTGGCCCCTCTACCTGGGCACGATCAGCCATCGCGCCATCACCATCCGCTTCTCGACCGCGCCCGAGAGCCCCCTGTCGTTCGAGCGCGCGGCGCTGCAGCGCCGCAGCCCGATCCTGTCGGGCGCGCTCGGGCGGGCGTGGCTGGCCTTCTGTTCCGAGGAGGAACGCAGCGCCATCCTGCGGGACCTCGGGGTCCGCGAGGACGCGGCGCTGGCCGCCGCCTTGGCCCGCATCCGCCGCGACGGCCATGCCTTTCCGGCCTCGACCCGACCGACCAAGCTGCAGGGCATCGCCGTGCCGATCCGCAAGCATGGCCGTGTGCTGGGCTGCATCTCGATGCGCTTCACGCATTCGGCCATGGACGATGCCGAGGCGGGACGCCGCTACGGTTCTCTCCTCGAGACACTGGCGGCCGCCATCGCGGCCGATGCGCGCGCATAGCGGACTGCCCGGCCTGACGCCGGGCCGACGACCGGCTATGGAAGGCATAACCAGAGGGGGAGACATTGCCGACATTCGATCCGATCGCCACCCAGGCCGTCCGCAAGGCCGACCACCTCGAACCGGCCTTCGTGCACAAGGCGGACATCGAGGCGGCGGCGAAGAAGTTCGCGGCCCGCAAGAAGAAACCCAACATCCTGATCTACCTGATGGACGACGTGGGCTGGGGCGATCTCGGCTGCTATGGCGGCGGCGTGGCGGTGGGCGCCCCGACGCCGCACTTCGACCGGCTGGCGCGCAACGGGCTGCAGCTCACCTCCTGCTACTCCGAGCCCACCTGCTCGCCGTCCCGCGCCACGCTGCACACCGGCCGCGTGCCCAACCGCCACGGCCTGCACCGCCCGCCGATGTACGGCGAGCCCGGCGGCCTGCAGGGCGAGATCACGCTGCCCATGCTGCTGGGCCAGGCGGGCTACACGACGCAGGCCGTCGGCAAGTGGCATATCGGCGAGAACACCGAGAGCCAGCCGCAGCACGTCGGCTACGACGACTTCTACGGCTTCCTGTCGGTGTCGGACATGTACACCGAGTGGCGCGACCCGCACTTCTTCCCCGAGATCGTCTACTCGGCGGCGCGCAGCGACTGGATCAAGAACATGCCGTTCAACCGCTGCTTCGTGCACGCCAAGAAGGGCGAAGCGGCGACCAACGTCGAGGAGGTGACGATCCCCGTCCTCTCCGAGCTGGACGAGAAGTGGTGCCGCTACTCGATCGACTTCATCAAGCGCCAGGCAAAGTCCGACAAGCCGTGGCTGCTCTATCACTGCACGCGCGGCGCGCACTTCGACAACTATCCACACGAGAAGTATCTCGGCAAGTCGCCGGCCAGGCATCCCTACAAGGACACGCTGATCGAGCTGGACGACATCATGGGCCGGCTGGTCGAGGCGCTGCGCGACTCGGACCAGCTCGAGGACACGCTGATCTTCGTGTCGTCGGACAACGGCCCGCACATGGAGACCTGGCCTGACGCCGCCTTCACGCCGTTCCGCTGCGCCAAGGGCTCGACCTGGGAGGGCGGCGTGCGCGTGCCGGGCCTGATGTGCTGGCCGGGCACGATCGAGGCCGGCCGCCAGAGCGACGGGCTGTTCGACTTCAACGATGTGCTGCCGACGGCGCTCTCGCTCGCCGGCGCCTCCGACCTGCTTCCCGGCGACCGCTACATCGACGGCGTCGACCAGACGAGCTTCCTGCTGGCGCCCGACGGGCTGTCGAACCGCAAGTACCACTACTACTGGCTGACCCAGACCTTCTCGGGCCTGCGCTGCGGCGAGTACAAGATGGTGCTGTCGGCGACCAGCGACGATGCCACGGACGCCGCGGGCCCCGGCGGTTTCACCGGGGCGCTGGAGCGCTATGCCTATCCGAAGCTGTTCAACCTCTACCTGGATCCCAAGGAGCAGCACAACTACCTGACGCGCAAGCTGGCCTACGTCGAGGCCTTCCAGCTCGGCCTGCGCCAGCACCTCGGGACCTTCCGGAAATATCCGCCGAAGAAGGTCATGGGGCTGAAGGTCGAGGACAAGCGCGCGTAAGGCAGCGGCTGGTCGTCCTGAGCGAAGCCGAAAAAAGGAGCCTCATCACGGTTTGCAACCGGCATGAGATCCTTCACTTCGTTCAGGATGACGATGAAGGGAGCTGGCGAGGCGTCGCGCCAGCGACCCCTCAGTTCCGGCCCTCGATCAGGCCGCGGCAGACGACCTGGGCCTGGATCTCGGCGGCACCCTCGAAGATGTTGAGGATGCGGGCGTCGCACAGCACGCGGCTCACCGGATACTCCATGGCATAGCCGTTGCCGCCGTGGATCTGCAGCGCGTTGTCGGCATTGCTCCAGGCCACGCGCGCGGCCAGCAGCTTGGCCATGCCGGCCTCGATGTCGCAGCGCCGGTCGCTGTCCTTCTCGCGCGCGGCGAAATAGGTGAGCTGGCGGGCGATCATGGTCTCGACCGCCATCCACGCCACCTTGCCGGCGACGCGCGGGAAGGCATAGAGCGGCTTGGCGAACTGGATGCGCTCGCGGGCATAGCGCAGGCCGAGCTCCAGCGCGTTCTGCGCCACGCCGACGGCGCGCGCCGCGGTCTGGATGCGCGCGCTCTCGAAGGTCGCCATGAGCTGCTTGAAGCCCTGGCCCTCCTTGCCGCCCAGCAGGTTCTCCTTCGGCACCGCGAAGCCGTCGAAGCCGATCTCGTATTCCTTCATGCCGCGATAGCCCAGCACGCGGATCTCGCCGCCGCTCATGCCCTCGGCCGGAAAGGGATCGGCATCCGTGCCGCGCGGCTTCTCGGCGAGGAACATCGACAGGCCCTGGTAGCCCGGCCTGGAGGCGTCGCTGCGCGCCAGCAGGGTCATGATGTCGGCCCTGGCGGCATGCGTGATCCAGGTCTTGTTGCCCTGGATGCGATAGATGTCGCCCTCCAGTACGGCGCGCGTGCGCAGGCTGGCGAGGTCGGAGCCGGTGTTGGGCTCGGTGAAGACGGCGGTCGGCAGCAGCTCGCCCGAGGCGATGCGGCCGAGATACTTCTGCTTCTGCTCCTCGGTGCCGCCGGCGCGAATCAGCTCGGCGGCGATCTCGGAGCGCGTGCCCAGCGAGCCGACGCCGATATAGCCGCGCGACAGCTCCTCGGTGACCACGCACATGGCGAGCTTGCCCATGCCCAGCCCGCCCCACTCCTCGGGCACGGTTAGGCCGAAGACGCCCAGCTCGGCCATCTTCTGCACCACCGGCAGGGGGATCAGCTCGTCCTTCAGGTGCCAGTCGTGGGCGAAGGGCGCCACCTCACCGTCGACGAAGCGGCGGAATTGGCGGCGGACCTCCTCCAACGCCTCGTCGTCGAGGCCCAGCGCGCCGAAATTGCCGGTCTCCAGCCCGTCGGCGATCAGCTCGGCGATGCGCAGCCGCACCGCCGCCGTGTTGCCGGCCACGAGCCTGCGCACGGCCGGCGTGTCCAGCGCCGCGGCGTCGATGCCGAGGTCGGCCGGCCGCACGATCTCGACCTGGCTGATGGCGATGCCGCCCGAGAGCTGGGCCAGGTACTCGCCGAAGGCCGATTGCAGCATCAGCAGCTCGAGCTCGCCTTTCGCGCCAGCCTCCGCCCAGCGCCGCATCTGGCGCAGCGCCGCGACGTAGGTCGCGATCCAGGCGAAGCCGTGCGCGGCGAACTGCTCGCGCTCCAGCAGCGACGGATCGACCTTGCCCCTGGGAGCAACGAGGCTGCGCACCGCTTCGCGTGCCGCCACTTCATAGGCTTCGGCATCGCTCTCCGCATCGGAGGCGAGGCCAAGCAGGTTCTCCAGGATCATCAGTCTTCCAGGGCGTCTTCGAGGGTGCGCAGGCCGGGCCGCTTGGCGGACACCAGCACCGCCATGTTCCCGGGCTTGTGCTGGTTCTTCCACATCTTGGTGTGGGCCTTGGGAATATCGGCCCACTCGAAGACCTCGCTCATGCACGGGTCGATACGCCGCTCGACCACCAGCTGGTTGGCCTGGCTGGCCTGCAGCAGGTTGGCGAAGTGGCTGCCCTGGATGCGCTTCTGGCGCATCCAGACGAAGCGGGCGTCCATCGTGAGGTTGTAGCCGGTGGTGCCGGCGCAGAAGACGACCATGCCGCCGCGCTTAACGATGAAGCAGGAGACCGGGAAGGTCTGCTCGCCCGGATGCTCGAACACGAAGTCGACGTCGTTGCCCTTGCCGGTATGCTCCCAGATGGCCGCGCCGAACTTGCGGCACTTCTTCATGTACTCGGCATAGCCCTTCTGGTCGTCGACGTCGGGCAGCTGGCCCCAGCAGTCGAAGTCATTGCGGTTGATCACGCCCTTGGCGCCCAGCTGCATCACGAAGTCCGTCTTCGACGGATCGGAGATGACGCCGATGGCGTTGGCGCCGGCCGTGGCGATCAGCTGGATCGCCATCGAGCCCAGGCCGCCGGCCGCGCCCCACACCAGCACGTTGTGGCCGGGCCGCAGGATGTGCGGGCGATGGCCGAACAGCATGCGGTAGGCGGTGGCGAGCGTCAGCGTGTAGGAGGCGCTCTCCTCCCAGGTGAGATGCAGCGGACGGCGCATGAGCTGACGCGCCTGCACGCGGCAGAACTGGGCGAACGATCCGTCCGGCGTCTCGTAGCCCCAGATGCGCTGGCTGGTGGAGAACATCGGGTCGCCGCCGTTGCACTCCTCGTCGTCGCCGTCATCCTGGTTGCAGTGGATGACGACCTCGTCGCCGACCTTCCATCGCTTCACCTTGGCGCCGACCGCCCAGACGATGCCGGAGGCGTCGGAGCCCGCGATATGGAAAGGCTGCTTGTGCACGTCGAACGGCGAGATCGGCAGGCCGAGGCCGGCCCAGACGCCGTTGTAGTTCACGCCGGCGGCCATCACGAGCACCAGCACCTCGTCCTCGCCGATCGAATGCGTCGGCACGACCTCGAGCTGCATCGACTGCTCGGGCGGGCCGTGCCGGTCGCGCCGGATCACCCAGGCGTACATGTTCTTCGGCACATGGCCGAGCGGCGGAATCTCGCCGATCTCGTACAGATCCTTCTTGGGCTGGTTGGCCGTCGGATGAGGCCGGGGGCTGAACGCGACCACGGACATTCTGGCGTACTCCTCTCGCATTGCGGCCAAAGCTATTGCTGCGGCCGCGAGAGTGCAACGCACAATTTTCTAATCGTTGCAAGCAAGGCTGAGGAAAAACAACAAAATTACTCCCACCCTGCGGAAGTCACGGGTTGCATGGGACCCTGATCGTGGGCAGGCTGCCTCCAGGTAAACGATGATTTACCTACGGTCCGGGTAGGGAGGACGCCAATGAAGCTCATGTGGTTTCACCTGATGCCGTACACGGAGCTTCCCGACGACTTCAACCAGAAGCATCCCTCGGTGTGGGTCGACATCCATTCGTCGCTGTTCGACCCACGCCGAGCGCATCACATGTACAACGACTTCATGGACGAGCTCGAATACGCCGCGGAATGCTGCTTCGACGCCGTCTGCGTGAACGAGCACCATTCCAACGGCTATGGGCTGATGCCCTCGCCCAACCTCATCGCCTCCTCGCTGGCGCGCCGCACCACCGACACCGCGCTCTGCGTCATGGGCAACTCGCTGGCGCTCTACAATCCGCCGACACGGGTGGCGGAAGAGTTCGCCATGATCGACTGCATCTCCGGCGGGCGGCTGATCGCGGGCTTTCCGGTCGGCTCGCCGATGGACACCTGCTACGCCTACGGCCAGAACCCGAGCAGCCTGCGCGAGCGCTACTACGAGGCGCACGACCTCGTGAAGCGGGCCTGGACGGAGAAGGACACCTTCGCCTTCTCCGGACGCTTCAACCAGCAGCGCTACGTGAACATCTGGCCGCGCCCGATCCAGAACGAGCCGCATCCGCCCATCTGGATCCCGGGCGGCGGCTCGATCGAGACGTGGCGCTGGTGCGCCGAGATGGACTACGTCTACTGCTACCTGTCGTACTACGGCTACAAGGCCGGGCTCACGACCATGCAGGGCTTCTGGAACGAGATGTCCAAGCTCGGCAAGGACCGCAATCCCTACCGCGCCGGCTTCCTGCAGTTCGTCGGCGTCGCGGAGAGCCGCCAGCAGGCGCTCGACCTCTATACGGAGCCGGCGGAGTATTTCTACGGCCGCTGCCTGCACGTCGACGCGCGCTTCGCGGTGCCGCCGGGCTACACCACCGAAGCGACGCAGCGGGCCGGCATCGAGAGCATGGTGGCCAGGGCGGCCAACGTCGCCAATCCGGCGACCAAGGCCGCGCTCAAGGCCACCAACATGAAGGACATCGTCGACGGCGGCTACGTCATCATCGGTTCGCCCGACGAAGTCGCGGAGCAGATCCGCCACGTGGCCACCAGCCTCAATGTCGGCCACCTCATGCTGCTGCTGCAGTACGGCAACATGAGCAAGGAGACGACCAAGTACAACACGCGCCTGTTCGCCGAACAGGTCATGCCCAAGGTCAAGGACCTGTTCTCGGAATGGGAGGACAGGTGGTGGCCCAAGCCGCTCGACCGTGGGCAGCGCGCCGCGATCCCCGCCTTCCGCTCCCAGCTCGCCGCCGCGGAGTAGCCCCCTTGTCCGCACCGCAGACGACCACCGTCGAGGTCAACGGCTTCCCCTGCCGCGTCTGGACGAAGGGCGTGGGCCCCAAGCTCGGCTTCCTCGCGGGCCTGGGGGGCCTGCCGCGCTGGCTGCCCTTCCTGGACCGGCTGGCCGAGCACCGGACGGTCGTCGCGCCGTCCCTGCCCGGCTTTCCCGGCGCGACGGGCCACAACGTGCTCGACAGCCATCTCGACTGGGTGGTGGCGGTGCGCCAGCTCATCGACAAGAGCGGCCTGGCCGGCGCCGACCTGGTGGGCGCCTCGGTCGGCGGCGCCTTCGCCGCCGAGATGGCGGCGATCTTCCCTGGCCATGTGCGCAAGCTGGCGCTGATCGCCCCGTTCGGCCTGTTCGACGAGAGCGACCCGGCGGCCGATCCCTGGGCACAGCGCAGGGATGCCCTGCCCGGTCTGATGTGCGCCGACGGCGAGCGATGGACGGCCATGGTGGCCCCGCCGGATGGCGCCAACTCTGTCGAGTGGCCAATCGAGATGAACCGTGCGGCCGAGGCGGCGGCCCGCGCCTTCTGGCCGCTGGGCAACACCCGCCTGGAAAAGCGGCTCGGCCTGATCGAGGCGCCGACCCTGATCCTGTGGGGAGACCGCGACGCGGTGATGCCGCCCTCCTACGCCGGCAGGTTCGCCGCCGCCCTAGACGGTCATGCGCGGGTGGAGACGGTGCCGGGCGCGGGACACCTCGCCTACCTCGATCAGCCCGACGCGGTCGCGCGCGCCGTCCTGGCCCACCTGGCCTGAAACCACCCACGGATCACGTTCGCCGGCGCAGCCGCTTGGAGGTTGCGCGGCGGCTTCGGATCGCTATTGTCCGGCGCGTTGAGGTTTTGCGAGGTATACGCCGATGACTATGCGTTCGATGAAGTGGGCCGCAGGCGTTTCGCTGGTCGCTGCCCTCGCGGCGGGCGGGATCGCCCTGCCCGAGCGAGAGGCATCGGCCCAATCGGCGGCCCCTTCGATGGCCCAGGTGCAGGCCGTGCCACGCGAGGGCGTGGCGTTCAACGACTCCATGACGCAGCGGGTGACGATCAACACGATCGATCCGGACGATCGCAGCGTCGCCTTCACACTGTCCGACGGACAGGTCCTGGTGCTGCCCGTCGCCGAGAGCGCCGGCAATCTTTCCGGCATCGCCGACGGATCGACGGCGAACGTCACCTACACGCAGGTCGTGACCATGCTGAACCTGCGCCAGAAGGGACCGGGATCGCGCGACGCGCGCAAGGACCAGATGAACGTCAAGCCGAACAAGTCGGACATCGAGGCGGGCCGCTTCACGCTGACCGTGACCGCGGTCGATCTCGCCAACAACACAGTCTCCGTGATCGCCGGTGACGGCGGTCCCGTGCGGACGCTCAAGGCCACCAGCATCGCCAAGCAGAACATGCTGAAGAAGATCAAGGCCGGCGACGTCGTCATTGGCCTGACGACGCCGCTGATGGTCACGCGGATCACGCCGGCCAACTGAGGTCGACCCAGCGCGATACGCGATAGAAGCGAGACCGGTCAGCCGACCTCGACGTCCTCCCAGAAGCCGATCCAGTGGTCGACCGGCTTCATCGCGGCCTGGGGTGCTTCGTACGACCAGGCCGCCCGCGGACTGCGCGCCGCGCCATCGACCACGTCGTAGAACTGAACGCCATGCGGACATTCAAGGTCGCGCGCCGACTTCGGCGTGACCTCGAGCAATTCCATGCGCACACTGTCGCGCGGGAAATAGACATAGCCGCCGACCTCGAGCGTGCGCCCGCTCTCGGCAACGGTCTTGCCTCGCCAAGTCGCCTTCATCTCGAACCTCCTTGCGGCAGGGAGACCGGCAGCCGGAACAGGGCTCCGGCGATTGCCGGCACGCGGCCGCCCCCTTAAAGAAGGCGCGCCACGCCGCACGATGCGACAGCGCGGGCAAGGAGTCGAGGAGATGGAGCCGATCTACCGCGTCGAAGGCGCAACGGCCGTGACCAGCGCCTTCGCCGGCGGTCCGTGGGATCCCGGGCTGCAGCACGGCGCGGCCCCCTCCTCGCTGATCTGCTGGGCCGTCGAGCGGCTGCCGACCACCGCGCCGATGCGCGTGGCGCGGCTGACCGTCGATCTGATGCGGCCCGTGCCGGTGGCGCCGCTCGAGATCGAGACCGAGGTGCTGCGTGAAGGCCGCAAGATCCAGCTGGTCGGCGTCCGGCTGCTGGCCGACGGCACCGAGGTGGTGCGCGCCTCCGTCCTGCGCGTCCGTCGTCTGGAGCAGGCACTGCCGATCGAGACGCCCTGGCCGCCGCTGGAGCTCCCGGTGCCCGACGACAGCCCGGATCCGGCGGACACCGGCCTGTCGCACACGCCGTTCCTGTCCGGCCTGTCCTTCCGCGTGGCGCGGGGCGGCTTCCGCAAGCCCGGCCCGGCCGCCGTCTGGTTCCGTGCCAACCGCCCGATCGTCGAGGATGCCGCCCTCTCGCCGTTGATGCGCGCCGCCATCGCGGCGGATTTCTGCAACGGCACCTCGGCCGTGCTCGACTTCACGCAATGGACCTTCATCAACGGCGACCTGACGGTGAGCCTGGCGCGCGAGCCGGTCGGCGAGTGGATCCTCCTCGACGCGGAGACCTGGGCCGGTCCCGATTCCACCGGCATCGCGGCCGCCCGGCTGGCCGACCGCGACGGCTATTTCGGACGCGCCGTGCAGAGCGTGCTGTTCGAGAAGCGGTAGCCGGCGGAGCCGACGGCGCCGCTCGTCTTCCCCGCTATCCCCGCTTCCAGGTCGTGCCCTTGGGTCCGTCCTCGAGGATCACGCCCTTCGCCCTGAGCTCGTCGCGGATGCGGTCGGACTCCTTGAAGTCCCTGGCCTTGCGCGCGGCCTGACGAGCGGCGACCGCCGCCTCGATCTCGGCCTCCGTCGGTCCGGAGACGCCGGCCGGCGTCCAGCGGAACCAGGCCTCGGCATCCTGCTGCAGCAGGCCGAGCGCGTTAGCGCCGGCGCGCAGCTCGGCGGGATCGTCGAACTGGTGGATCGCCGTGATGGCGAGCGGCGTATTGAGGTCGTCGGACAGCGCGTCTTCCACCGTCGCCGGCACCGCTGGCGACGGCGCTGCGTCCTTGCCGCGCAGCGCGCCGTACCAGCGATCGAGCGTCGCCCTGGCCTGCACCAGCCCTTCGTGCGTGAAGTCGAGCGGCTGGCGATAATGGGCCGACAAGAGCAGCAGGCGGATCGCCTCGCCGGGATACTGGTCGAGCAGCTCGTGCACGGTGAAGAAGTTGCCGAGCGACTTGCTCATCTTCTCGCCGGAGATGTTGAGGAAGCCGTTGTGCATCCAGTACTTCGCCATCAGCGGATGACCGAAAGTGCAGCGGCTCTGGGCGATCTCGTTCTCGTGGTGCGGGAAGATCAGGTCGAGCCCGCCGGCATGGATGTCGAAGGTCTCGCCCAGCAGCTTGCCGCTCATGGCCGAGCATTCGATGTGCCAGCCCGGCCGCCCGCGGCCCCACGGGCTCGCCCAGCCCGGCTGGCCGGCCGTCGACGGCTTCCACAGCACGAAGTCGGCAGGGTCCTTCTTGTAGGGCGCCACCTCGACGCGCGCGCCCGCCACCAGCTCGTCGCGCGTGCGCCGCGACAGGCGGCCGTAGTCGCTCATGCTGGGCACGCTGAACAGCACGTGGCCCTCGGCAGGATAGGCATGTCCGCGCGCGACCAGCCGTTCGATCATGCCGATCATCTCGGCGACGTACTGCGTCGCACGCGGCTCGACGTCGGGCGACAGCGCGCCCAGGCGCTGCATGTCGCTGCGGTAGGCGTCGGCCGTGCGCGTCGTCAGCGTCTCGATGCTCTCCTTGTTCTCGGCCGCCCGCACCATGATCCGGTCGTCGATATCGGTGATGTTGCGCACGTAGGTGACGTGCGGATACCGGCGCTTGAGGAGCCGGTAGAGGACATCGAAGACGACGACCGGCCGGGCATTGCCGATATGGACGTAGTCGTACACGGTGGGGCCGCAGACATACATCCGCACATGGCCCGCATCGATCGGCACGAACGGCTCTTTTTCGCGTGACAGCGTATTGTAGATGACGAGGGACATGGTCCCTACTCCCCGAACAGCATCATGACAGGCCGCGAACCGCGAAAGCGGCGGCGTCAGTTACATCGCGCGACGAGAGCGCCGGGGAGCAAGTGGAACAGCATCCGATCAATTTATCCGATACATTCCTGCTGCGCAAATCCGCAGCGGCAGAAATGGATTTCGCGCCCTTCACGCCGTCATGCCGCCCAGCCGCGCCGCCGCCTTGGCACGCCCGATCAAGGGCAGCAGCCTCGCCATCTCGGGACCGGTCTCCCGCGCCGTCAGTGCCAGCCGCAGCGGATGGAACAGGGCGCGTCCCTTGCGCTGCGTCACCGTCGACACCAGGCCCGTCCATTCCTTCCACGTGCCTTCGTTCCACGGTTCCGGCGGCAGGTGTGCAGCAGCCTCCTCCAGGAAGAGCGGATCCTCCAGCACCGGCACGAGGGCGCCGCCCACGACGTCGGCCCACGCCGACACATCGGCAAGCGTCCCCAGGTTACCGCGCACCGCCAGCCACAACGGCTCGTCGACGGATGCCGGCAGGCGCTCGCTTACCGCGGCGTAAGGCAGCAGATGCAGCGTGCGCGCGCTGAGCTGGGCGAGCTCCTGCTCGGAGAACCGCGCGGCCGCCCGTCCGACACGGGAAAGATCCACCGTCGCGGCGAGGGTGCCCAGGGATGTCACCGGCTCGACCGGATCGGCCGTACCGAGCCTCGCCAGCAGCGCGCAGATGGCCAGCGCCTCGATGCCCCGCTCACGCAACTCCTGCACGGACAGCGAACCGGTGCGCTTGCTGAGTCCGCCGCCCTGGGCGTCGACCAGCAGCGGCAGGTGGGCGAAGGCCGGCGCTGCCGCTCCCAGCGCCTGGAAGATCTGCATCTGCGCGGCGGTATTGGTGACGTGGTCTTCGCCACGGATCACATGACTGACCCCGAAAGCGATGTCGTCGACCACCGACGTGAAGCTGTAGAGATAGCTGCCGTCACCGCGCACCAGCACGGGATCGCTCTGGCTCGCCTCGTCGATATGCTGCGGACCCCGGACGAGATCGTCCCAGCGCACTTCCTCTGAGACGAGACGGAAACGCCAGTGCGGCCGGCGCCCCTCGGTCTCCAGGCTGGCACGATCGGTCTGCGAAAGCTTCAGGGCGGCGCGATCGTAGATCGGGGGACGTCCCTGCGACAGCAGACGCCTGCGCTTGAAGTCGAGCTCCTCGGGCGTCTCGTAGCAGGGATAGAGACGGCCTGCCGCGATCAGCCGGTCGCGCGCGTCATCGTAGTGTGCAATCCGGTCGGACTGCTTCTCCTTGCGGTCCCAGCCGAGCCCCAGCCAGACGAGATCCTGCTCGATCGCCGCCTCATACTCCGGCCGGCATCGCGCGACGTCCGTATCGTCGAGACGGAGGATGAAGCTCCCGCCATGACGGTGGGCGAACAACCAGTTGAACAGCGCCGCGCGCACATTGCCGACATGCAACAGGCCGATAGGGCTCGGTGCGAACCGGACGATCGGCGGCGCGATGATCATGCCGGCCGACTTGCGACGGTGGCCCGTTGGCGGGTCAAGCCGGCTTCGCTAAGGTCGCCACAGGGAGGGAGCATGCGTATCGAAGACATCGCCTACGAGGCCGACGGGGTCCGCATGGTGGGCCAGTATGCCGTCGACGAGCAGAAGACCGGCAAGCGCGCCGGTATCCTGGTCTGCCACGAAGGCCCCGGTCTGACCGACCACACCAAGAAGATCGCCGTCCGGCTCGCGGGCCTGGGCTATGCCGCCTTCGCGATGGACTACCACGGCGGCGGCAAGCCGCTTGCCAATCCCGCCGATACGATGACACGGCTGGCCCCCTGGCGCACCGATCCGACAGGCATCCGCTTGCGGGCCAACGCCGCCCTCGACGTGCTGAAGACGCAAGAGGAAGTCGATCCGGGGCGGCTCGCCGCCATCGGCTACTGCTTCGGAGGCACGACGGCCCTGGAACTCGGACGCAGCGGAGCCGACGTCAAGGCGATCGTCGGATTCCATTCCGGTCTCGACACGGCCCGTCCGCAGGATGCCAAGAGCATCAAGGGAAAGGTCCTGGTCTGCATCGGCGCCGACGACCCGATCATCCCGCCCGAGCAGCGGCTGGCCTTCGAGAACGAAATGAAGGCGGCGAACCTGGATTGGCGGTTGCAGCTCTATGGCGGCGCGGGCCACAGCTTTACCAATCCCGCCGCCGACGCACGCGGCATGAAGGGGTTTTTCTACCATGAGCCGACCGATCGGCGGTCGTGGAACGCCATGATGGAGCTGTTCGGCGAAGCACTGATCTGAAAATGAGACAACGACAATCAACCGGAGGAAGCCCACATGAAAAGACGTAGCCTACTGGCGGCAGGCGCGGCAGCGCTTGCCGTGCCCGCGATTGCGCGTGCCGATGCCAAGTATCCGGAACGGACCATCCGCCTCGTCGTGCCCTTCGCGCCTGCCGGCCCCACCGACATTATCGGCCGCAAGGTCTGCGAGAAGATCACGCCGCTGCTCGGCCAAACGATGATCGTCGAGAACAAGGCCGGCGCGGCAGGCTCGATCGGCGCCGTCGAGGTCAAGAACGCGAAAGCCGACGGCTACACGCTGCTGTTCGCCCCTTCCTCGACCCATGCGATCAACCCGACGGCCTTCGTGAAGCCGGCCTATGACGCGGTGAAGGACTTCACGCCCATTTCGTCGGTCTGCGTCAATCCCCTGGTGCTGGTCGTGCACCCCTCGATGCCTGACACCGTTGCAGGGCTCGTACAGGAGATGAAGAAGAATCCTGGCAAATACTCCTATGGCTCGTCGGGCACCGGCAGCATCATCCATCTCGCTGGCGAATACTTCAAACGCGAGGTCGGCGGGCTCGATGTGGTGCACGTTCCCTATCGCGGATCCGCTCCCGCCCTGCAGGACCTGATGTCGGGCCAGATCGCCTGGATGTTCGAGACCTTCAGCACCACGCTGCAGCCGCATCGGACGGGAAAGGTACGCGTGCTGGCCTATGCCCACGCCCAGCGGGCCGCCATCGCACCGGAGATCCCGACGATGATCGAGGCCGGCGTGCCGGGTTACGAAGCCTACACCTTCAACCTCATCCTGGGACCGGCCGGCCTGCCGCAGCCCGTCGTCGACACGCTCGACCAGGCGTCACGCAAGCTGATGCAGGATCCCGAGATGGTGAAGTTCCTGCAGGGCATCGCGGCCGTGCCCACGACCGACACCACGCCGCAGCGCACCGCCAAGTTCATCAGCGACGAGATCGCCAAATGGGCGCCCGTGATCCGCGCAGCCGGAGTGAGGATCGAGTAGTTTCGAAACGGGAGGCGGCAGCCGTCGAGCCTCCCGCAGGGCGGTGCGTCTCGATGGCCGCCGGTCAGCGGTAGCCCGACGGCGCCGGAATGTTCGTCGGGGCCGGCGCGATCGGCGCCTGCTGCGGCATCTGGGCTGGCGTCGGCAGGTTGGCCGGATTGGGCATCGCCGTGACGTCACTGGTCGAGGCGACGCGGCCCGGCGCGACCGCCCCCGTTGAGCTGATGTAGTAGCCCGCCACCGCGTTCGACTGATCCCCTGCCGTCTTGGCGGGAATGTCCACCATGCCGATGCGCTCGCCTTCCTTGTCGACACGATAGCCCTGGTTGTCGAGCGTATAGTCGGCGTTGTCGAGGCGCGTGCCGTTCGGCTGGGTGCGATAGGACGCCGGCTGCTTCACGTCGACATAGTCCGGCCGCGGCAGCGGGTTACACCCTGCGATCAGCCCTCCAAGCGCCGCAGCCATCAACCATCGTACAGCAGCCATCTCGCCCCCTGTTCAGGGAGTGGTCGACTGCGGGCTGATGATGTTCCCCCGTGCGTCGAGCCGGTTCCCCTGGCCATCATAGCGGAATCCATATTCATCCCGAAAGGCCTGGACTCCCGCCGGAGGCGTTGTCGCAGCCGGCGCCGCGGGCGCAGGCGTCGCGGTCGAGTAGACGGTCGTGGTCGTGCCCGTGGCAGGCGAGGCATAGGTCGTCACGGTCGCTTCCTGGCGGTAGCGCCGGGCATCGACCTCCCGGCTGACGCAGCGATCATAGGTCGCCGTTCCCGCCGCGAGACCGTAGGAGCTGCAGGCCGCCCGTGCGTCCGCGGTCACGCTCGCCATCGGATAGGTCTTCGAAACGCGGCCGCGTGCCCGCGCGTCGGCTTCACGGGCCACGCAATGATTGTACGTGTCCGTCCCGGGCCGGAAGCCGTAGTCCATGCAGGCGCTTTCCGCGCTGCTGGCCGGAACGGCGGGCGGCAGGCTCGCCTCGGTCGTGGTGCTGGAATAGCTGCAGGCGGTTGCCGTCAGGCCGAGGCCGGCCACGGCCGCCAGAAACTTGATGGACGTCATCGCACCCCTCCTCGCTGAAGCTGGCGGGAGAACGTCCGCCGGGTCCGCGAGGTTGCAGGCGATGTGCGCGAACGCGTGTGCGCGAACTCAGGCGGCCGTCTTGAGCGGACTGTCTTTCAGCTCGCGTCGCAGGATCTTGCCGACGTTGGTTTTTGGCAGTGCGTCGCGGAACTCGATGTACTTCGGCCGCTTGTAGCCCGTGAACTGCTGGCGGCAGAAGTCCTCCAGGATCTCCACGGTGAGGTTGCGATCCTTCCTGACGACGAACAGCTTCACGGCCTCCCCCGATCCGGCATCGGGCACACCGATCACCGCGCATTCGAGCACGCCCGGATGGCTTGCCACGACGGCCTCGATCTCGTTGGGATAGACCTTGAAGCCGGAAACCACGATCATATCCTTCTTGCGATCGACGACCTTGATGTAGCCACGCTCGTCCATCTCGCCGATGTCGCCCGATTTGAAGAAGCCATCCGGCGTCATGACCAGCGCCGTCTCGTCCGGACGCTGCCAGTAGCCCTGCATGACCTGCGGCCCGCGGATGGCGATCTCGCCGGACTCGCCGAGCGGCACGTCGTTGCCCTGCTCGTCGAGGATCCTGATCTCGACATTCGGCAGCGGCAGCCCGATCGTGCCGGTGAACACATCCGAGTCGGTCGGATTGCAGGTCACGCCGGCCGACGTCTCGCTGAGGCCGTAGCCTTCGCAGATCGGACAGCCGGTGATCTCGAGCCAGCGCCGGGCAACCACTTCCTGAACCGCCATGCCGCCGCCGTTGGTGATCGCCAGCCCCGAGAAGTCGAGCTTGGCGAAATCCGGCTGATGCGCAAGCCCGTTGAAGAGCGTGTTGACGCCGGGAAAGATGTTGATGCGGTACTTGGCCAGCTCCTTGATCGTGCCCTTCAGGTCGCGCGGATTGGGGATGAGGATGTTGAGAGCGCCGGTTCGCATGCCGAGCAACCCGCAGGTGACGAACGCGAACACGTGGTAGAGCGGCAGGGCGCATACGATCGTGAACTGGCCGGAGAGATGCTTGCGCTTCAAGCCGGGCTGCATCCAGGCTTCCGACGCCAGCAGGTTGGCGACGATGGTGCTGTGCAGCAGGGTCGCGCCCTTGGCGATGCCCGTGGTGCCGCCTGTATATTGCAGGACGGCCACGTCGGAGGGGCCGAGCTCGGGCGGCGAGAAGGTCATCGACTGTCCGGCCGACAGTGCATCGTTGAACTTGATGTGCCCGGGCAGGGAATAGATGGGCACCATCCGCCGTATCGTGCGCACCACGAAATTAACGATGAGTCCCTTGGGAAAGCCCAGCAGGTCCCCCATCGATGCGACGACGACGTGTCTGACGGCGGTGCCGGCGATCGCCTTCTGCAACGTCGACGCGAAGTTCTCCAGCACGATCACCGCCTCGGCGCCGGAGTCCCTGAGCTGATGCTCGAGCTCGCGCGCCGTATAGAGCGGGTTCACGTTGACGGCGATCAGGCCGGCGCGTAGCACGGCCGACAGCGCGACGGGATACTGCAGGATGTTGGGCATCATGATCGCGACGCGCGCTCCCTTCGCCAGGCCGCGTCCCTGCAGCCAGGCAGCCAGCGCCCGCGACAGCCCGTCGACTTCGCCGAAAGTCAGCGCCTTGTCCATGCAGACGTAAGCACGCTGGTCATGGTACCTGGCGAAGCTTTCCTCGAGCAGCGCCACCAGGCTTGGATAGACCGACGGATCGATGTCCGACGGCACCCCTGCCGGATAGTGCTTCAGCCAGAACCTTTCCATACGTCCTCCAAGCCTCGTTCACCTCAATATATAGCCATGTCCAGCATCGAACGCTTTCACGTCGTCACCGGCGGCCCGGGGTCGGGCAAATCCACTCTCATCGAGGCCCTCGGCAATGCCGGCCATGCAGGCACCGTAGAAGCCGGCCGCGCCGTCATCCGCGACCAGATGCTGATCGACGGTCCTGCACTGCCCTGGAAGGACCCGGCAGCCTTCGCCGAACTGATGCTGAGCTGGGAGATGCGATCCTATCGCTTGGCCGAGACCGTCGCCGGGCGGGTCTTCTTCGACCGTGGCGTTCCCGACGTGATCGGCTATCTGCGCCTGATCGGCCTGCCCGTGCCGGCACACCTGCTCCGCGCGGCAGAGCACTTTCGCTACAATGGACTGGTCTTCGTCGCGCCACCGTGGCCGGCAATCTTCGTGCAGGATGCGGAGCGACGGCAGACGCTGGAGGAAGCGGAGCGCACCTGCCGCTCCGTGGCCGCAGCCTATGCCGACTGCGGCTACAGGCTCGTCGACCTGCCTCTTGCGCCGGTCGAGGCCCGGATGCGTTTCGTGCTGGAAACGGTTCGCGGTACCTAGGGCTTCTTCTCCAGGCTTGCGCGGATCTCCTCGTAGGACTCCTTCATGCGGTCCTGGACGATCTGCAAGGCCTCGGTGCTCGACTTCTGCACCAGCTCGGCGATGTCGCGCGTGTTGGCGATCGCCGCCTCGACGGCCTTCTGCACGAATTCCGTCTGCTTCGCCATGATCTGCTGAGGATCGCCGCCGGGCTTGTATTCCTGCGCCATGGCGCTGATGTCCTTGAGCGCCTCCTCGAAAATCGCCCGCTGCCTGTGGGCGACCTCGGTGGCGCCGGTGGCCATCGCCTGCCAGGACCGTGTCATGGCCTCCAGATTCTTCTGATGGTGCTCCATCACCTTGGTCATGTCGACCGTGGGGATCTTGAGCTGTTCGCCGAACTGCTTGAACATGTCGGTGAAGCTCTGCTGTGCCTGGGCCATCCGAACCTCCTTCGCTCAGGAGACGAGCTTCACCCCCTGCTCCAGCGCGTGCAAGGCCAAACCTGCCGCACCACCGATGATGGCGCCGTTGAACCGGATGTATTGCAGGTCGCGACCGGCCGTCAGCTCGATGCGGCCGACCAGCATGTCGATATCCCAGGACTTCACCTGATCGGCGATGAATCGTCCGACACCGCTCTTCTGGCTCTGGACGAAGTCGCCAAGCACGCGCACCAGGCCGCGATTGATTTCCGCGCGCAGTGCCGGCTCCGAGGCGAGCTGGTGGCCGATCTCGACCAGCATGGCCCCGAGCTGCTGGCGCACCTGGCCGCCGGCCGCCCGGGCATCCTCCTCCAGGAAGGTGCGTAGGCTCTCCCAGGCATCGTCGGCAATGGCGGCCAGTTCCGGCCGGGCCAGCAGGTCGCGCTTCAGCGCCTCGGCGCGGCGGGCATAGCTTTCGGAATGGCGCAGCCGCTCGATGAAGCCGGTCACGAAAGCGTCGAACTCCCGGCGCAACGGATGGTCGGGATCCAAACGGGCATCCTGGATGAAAGCGCCGGTCGAGGCCACGATCTTGCGCAGCAGGTAGGCGTCGGCCCGGTAGAGATTGAACAGGGCCGGCAGCTCCCGGCGAATCTTGTCGCGCAGCGCCGCCAGCGTCTCCTCGTCGGCCAGCACCTTGTCGAGCGCAGTCAAAAGCTCGTCCAGCAGCCGCTGATGGCGTCCCTTCTCCGTCACGGCGCCCAGCAACCCCGCGGCGAGCGGCGCCAGCTCGACCCGTTCCAGCTCGGTCATGATGCGCTTGCCGAGGAAGCCTTTCAGGCCCGACTGCTCGATCGCATCCAGCGCCTGAGGCAGCAGCCTCACGACGAAGCCCGCCAGCGACGAGGAGCGGTCGCGATCGGACAGCCAATCGGCGATCAGGGCGGCGAAGTCGACTTCGCCGAGGCGCGCCTCGACGGGTCCGGGTGCCAGAAAGTTGGTCTCGATGAACTCGCCGAGCGTATCGGCGATGCGCAGGTGGTTGCGCGGCACGATGGCGGTATGCGGGATCGGCAGGCCGAGCGGCCGGCGGAACAGCGCCACCACGGCATACCAGTCGGCCAGTCCGCCGACGGTCGCCGCGGCGGCGAAGGCCGCCACGTAGCTCCAGACCCAGTGGGTCGCCTCGTAGTGGCGCGCCACGAGAAACAGCGCGGCGGTGAACACCAGCAGCGCCGTCGCCGCGAGCTTGATGCGGCGCAGGTCGCGGGCGCGGTCGAGATCGCGGCTCATCGGAGCATCATAGCGCAAGGTGCGACTGCAACGCGAAAGTCGCCCCTGCCGGTTCCAGCGTCGCAGCGTATAGTTGCCGGAACAGCAGCGCGGGAGGAACGCTTGAAAGTCGGATTCATCGGCGTAGGCAACATGGGCGGCCCGATGTGCCGCAACATCATCAAGCGCAGCAACCACCAGGTGACGGTGTTCGACCTCAATGCGGCGTCCGTGAAGACCTGCACGGATCTCGGCGCCACCGCCGCGAAATCCGTCGCCGAAGTCGCCAGCACCGCCGATGTCGTGATGACGTCGCTGCCGATGCCGCGCGACGTCGAGGCGGTGACGCTCGGCGCGGATGGCATCCTTGCCAACATCGGGAAGGGCAAGACCTACATCGACCTCAGCACGAACGCGCCGTCCATGGTGAAGAGGATCGGCGCGGCCATGGCGACCAAGGGCATCCCGATGCTGGACGCGCCGGTCAGCGGCGGCACCATGGGGGCCGAGGCGGCGACGATCGCCATCATGGTGGGCGGCGACCGGAAGGTGTTCGACGACGCCCTGCCCGTCCTGCAATCCTTCAGCGCCAACGTCATCCACATGGGGCCGCTCGGCACGGGCACCGTGGCCAAGCTGGTCAACAACATGCTGGCCTTCTGCAATGCCGCGGCGGCGGCCGAGGGCCTGATGCTCGGCGTCACCGCCGGTCTCGACCCCGAGAAGCTTGTCCAGGTCGTGTCGAATTCGAGCGGCAACTCGCACGCCTTCGGCAACCTCGCCAAGCGCGCGCTGTCGGGAGAATTCACGGCCTCCTTCGCGCTCGACCTTGCCTACAAGGACCTGCACCTGGCGCTCGAGCTCGGCGACGAGCTGGGCGTTCCGCTGCAGCAGGGCGCATCGACCCACAACCTGCAGCGGCTGGCGCGCGGCATGGGCCTCGGCGCGAAGGACAGCTCCTCGATCCTGCGGGTCTACGAGACCGCGCTCGGGCGGACCGTGAAGCGATGACCGGGGACGCGGCGACCAGACGGCGCTGTCTCGGCGCCCTGGCCGTGGCGCCCCTGCTGCTCGGTGCCGTCCGCGCCGCGCCGGCGAGCACCCTGTGGAGCGCCTTGCGCGCGCCCGCACATGTCGCCCTGATCCGGCACGCCACGGCGCCCGGCACCTTCGATCCGCCGGGCTTTCGCATCGGCGACTGCTCGACCCAGCGCAATCTGTCGCCCGAGGGCCGTGCGCAGGCCGAGCGCATCGGCGATCTCTTCCGCGCCAACGGCATCACGGACGCGCGGGTCTTTTCCAGCCAGTGGTGCCGCTGCCTCGACACCGCGATCCTGCTGCGCCTGGGCGACGTGGTTCCGCAGCCGCTGCTCAATTCCTTTGCCGAGGATCGTGGACGCGGCGCCCAGCAGATCGCCGCCCTGCGCGGGTGGCTCGCCGAGCAGCCGCTCACCCGGCCCACCGTGCTGGTGACCCATCAGGTGGTGATCTCGGGTCTCGGCAAGGTGTTCCCGGCCAGTGGCGAGATCGTCGTCCTGCGCCGCGACGCCGCCTCGAGCTTCGTCGTCGTCGGCCGGCAGCCGACCGCCTGATCAGCCGAGATGGCGGGCGACGAGCCCCGCCACGAGGTCGGCGTGGACTCGTGCAAGATCGTGGTCGCCTCCCGGAACGATTTCGAGTCGGGAGTCCGGGACGCGCCCGGCGAGATGATGGCCTACCGCGATCGGGCTGATCGCGTCGCTGTCGCCCCAGATCAGCAGTGTCGGGGCGGCGATCTGCTCGACGGGCAACGCCGCAGCGGCGCGGACCTCGGTGATCCAGGCCGCCGCCTGCGGGAACGAGGCGCGATAGTCCTCCCGCCAGTCGCTGGCGCCGAGCCCCGCCACGTCAATCCCCCCGGAAGTGACCGCGAGCACGAGGCGGCGCACGCTTCGCGGCCGCTCGATCGCCAGCCGCGAGGCGATGACGCCGCCCATCGACTGGGCGACGAGGTCGACCGGCCCGTCGGCCATCCGCGCGGCCACCATGGCCACCAGATCGTCGAAGCCGCGGATGGCGGGATCGTGCGGCTGGTCGCCCAGGCCAGGCCAGCCGAAATACTCCCTGGGCCACGCCGCCGGCAGCCGCTCGCCGACCGGCCGCCAGAAATCCGGCGAGCCGCCGGCGCCGGGCAGGAACAGGATCCGCGGCCGCATCACGCGCTCAGCCTTGCCAGAAAATCGGGAATCCGGCGCCCCTGGGACAGCAGGTATCGCCCCATGGCGCCCGCCACCTGCCGCACGGCCGGCCGGCGGCCCATGCGCTCGCGCCATCGCAGCAGCCGCGGATGGCCGTCCAGGGGTGCTCCCATGCGTTCGCCAAAGAGCTGCGCCATGTAGAACGCGATGTCGGCATAGGAGTAGGCGCCCGCCAGCCACTCCCGGTCGCCCAGTTCCTGCTCCAACCGGTCGCAGTAGGCCCTTGCGGCATCCCGCGCCCCGACGGCGGCCGGATCGTCGGGCGTCGCCTGCAGGCCCATCAGCCGGATGATGGAAGGGAAATACACCTCGTCCGACTTGAGTTCGAGCAAGCGCGCCCGTGCCCGCGCCTTCGGCTCGGAGGGCCAGAGGGAAGGCTCGGGCCGGATCGATTCGAGATACTCGAAGATCTGCGTCGAATCGAAGATCTCCAGGCCGTCGTCGACCAGCACCGGCACCTGGCGCTTGGGGTTGATGCGCGCGACCTCCGGATGCTTCGGCTCGTAGAGCAGCTTCATGTCGAAGGGCACCATGACCAGTTCGAAGTCCAGCCCCTTCTCGCGAGCGGCAATCTCAGCCTTGGCGCCGAACATGCTGAGCGGTCCCGAATAGAGCTTCATGACGCAGACGGTAGCATCGCCTTCAGCCGGTTCAGCACGATCTATGCTGGGCCTGCCCGGCAAGATCGCTCATGCGCCCTCCATGTCCCTAAAGGACGAACATGCCGACCGCAGCAGCCAGCATGATGGCCGTCGCCGCCCATCCCAGAACGACCTGCCAGCGCGAGGCGACGAAGGCGCCCATGACGTCGCGTCGGCTGGCGACCACCATCATGGCCATCATGATGGGCACGACGATGATGCCGTTCACCACGGCGCTCCAGACCAGCGCCTCGAAAGGGCTGAGAGGCGAGAAGCCCACGGCCAGGCCGACGAGCATGGCTAGCGCAAGCACGAGATAGAAGGGCCTCGCCTCGGCGAGCGGCCGTTCGAGACCGGTGCGCCAGCCCCGGATCTCGGCGATCGCATAGGCGGCCGAGCCGGCCAGGACCGGAACGGCGAGCAGGCCGGTGCCGATGATGCCAAGGCTGAACAGCAGGAACGCCGCCTCGCCGGCGATCGGGCGCAAGGCCTCGGCCGCCTGCTCGGCTGACTGGACGTCCGTGATCCCGGCTGCATGCAACGTCACAGCCGTCGTCAGCATGATGAAGAAGGCGATCAGGTTGGAGATGGCCATACCGGCCCACGTCTCCCAGCCAATGCGGTTCAGCTCGCGCTCCGCCTGCTCGGGCCTGTCGACCAGGGGGCCGGCTTCGGGATCGCTCTCCTCTTCCTCGACTTCCTGCGAGCTCTGCCAGAAGAACAGGTAGGGGCTGATGGTGGTGCCGAAGATCGCGACGGTCAGGGTGAAGGTTTCGCTGTCCAGCGCGACCCTCGGCACGAAGGCACCGGCAGCGACGGCAGCCCAGTCGATCTTCACGGAAAAGATCACACCGACATAGGCGAGCAGCGAGAAGGTGAACCACTTCAGCAGCCCGACATAGCGGTGATAGGGAATGAAGACCACCGCCAGCAGGGAGAAGGCCGCGAAGGCGACGGCGTAGAGGCGCGCGGGGCCGCCGAGGACGAGCTTGGCGGCTGCCCCCATCGCTGCAAGGTCGGCACCGAGGTTGATGGTGTTGGCGACGAACAGCAGCAGGACAAGCAGCGACACCACGGGGCGCGGGAACACCCGCGTCATGTTGCCCGCGAGCCCATGGCCCGTGACCCGACCGATGCGGGCGCTGATCGACTGTACCGCCACCATCAGCGGCCAGGTCAGCACCACCGTCCACAGGAGAGTGAAGCCGCCCTGCGCGCCGGCCTGCGAGTAGGTGGCAATGCCGCTCGGATCGTCGTCCGCTGCGCCAGTGATGACGCCGGGCCCCAACCGGCGGAAAAGCGCCTCGAGACTCCAACGGGATGCGGATGACGACGGCCCCACGCTCATTGCGTGACACGGAACGGTTGCAGGCCTGCCCAGGTTCCAACGCAGCTTGCCAGCGTCCCGAGCCAGCCATCGAACCGCCAGACAGGAAACGCGATCGCCGTCGGCTCGAACATCATCGAGAGCGGTGTGTCGATACGGTCGTAGAGGAGTTCGCCCGGCGCCTTCACAGGCATGTCGGCCATCTGGCGGTCAGCATGGGCTATCCTCGAAAGCCGTTCACGATCGGATAGCGCCGTTCCTTGCTGATCAGGCGTGAGCTGATCTTCACGCCCGGCGGCGCCTGGCGGCGCTTGTACTCCGCCGCTTCCAGCAGGCGCCATACCTTCTTGACGACGGCAGGGTCATGCCCCTCCGCGGCCAGTTCCGCAAGGCCGACGTCCCGCTCGATCAGCCCCTCCAGGATGGCATCCAGGACCGGATAGGGCGGCAGGGCATCCTCGTCCTTCTGGTCCGGTCGCAACTCCGCCGACGGAGGCTTGACGATGATGCGCTCGGGGACGACCCGTCCGCGGCGGCCTAGTGCGCCTTCGGGCAGATGCGCGTTGCGCCAGCGGCAGAGTTCGAACACGGTCGTCTTGTAGACGTCCTTGAGCACGTTGTCCCCGCCGCTCATGTCGCCGTAGAGCGTGGCGTAGCCGACGGCCATCTCGGACTTGTTGCCGGTCGTGACGACCATGCCGCCGAGCTTGTTCGACACCGCCATCAGGGTGACGGCGCGGGCGCGGCTCTGGATGTTCTCCTCGGTTACGTCCGGCGGCGCGTTGCCGAACAGCGGCGACAGCATTCGGCGGAACGCCTCCATCGCCGGCTCGATGCCCACGACGTCGTAGCGCACGCCCAGCGAATCGGCGCAGGCCCGTGCATCTTCGAGCGACTGCGCGCTGGTGTAGGGCGACGGCATCATCAGCGCATGGACGCGCTCCGGTCCCAGCGCATCGGCGGCGACGGCCGCCGTCAGGGCCGAATCCACGCCGCCCGAAAGGCCGATCGCGACGGACGGAAAGCCGGTCTTGTTCACATAGTCGCGCAGACCCAGCATCATCGCCCGATAGATCGATTCGATATCGCCCATCTCGGGCGCGATCGGCCCCGGCAGGCACTCCCAGCCATCCGCCCCGCGGCGGAACTCCACCGTCGCCACCTCCTCGCGAAAGGAGGCAAGCCTGACCTTCAACGTGCGGTCGGCGCCGAGGACGAAGGAACCGCCGTCGAACACCAGTTCGTCCTGGCCGCCGACCTGATTGACATAGACGAACGGCAGGCCGCTTTCGACCACCCGGCGGACGCCGAGCTGCACGCGCAGATCCGTCTTGCCGACCTCGTAGGGCGAGCCGTTCGGCACCAGCAGGATCTCGCCACCCGTCTCGGAGATGCATTCGACCACGTCGGACGTCCAGACATCCTCGCAGATCGGCACCCCGATGCGCACGCCCCTGAACACCAGCGGCCCAGGCATCGGTCCCGGTGCGAAGACCCGCTTCTCGTCGAACACACCGTAGTTCGGCAGGTCGACCTTGAAGCGCTTGCCGATCACCTCGCCCTTGTCGAGGCAGATGATGGCGTTGTGCAGCTTGTCTCCTTCCCGCCATGGCGTGGTGACGAACAGGGCCGGCCCGCCCTCCCGCGTATCGGCCCGCAGCGCCTCGACCGCCTCGTGGCAGCGTTGCTGGAAGGCCGGCTTGAGCACCAGGTCCTCCGGCGGGTAGCCGGACAGCACGAGCTCGGACGTCAGCACGAGCTCGGCCCCTTGCCGGTCCGCTTCCGCACGGGCCGCCCGCACCTTCGCCAGATTGCCGCCGACATCCCCGACCGTGGGATTGAGCTGGGCAAGCGCGACCTTCAGTGAACGCGTCATGGCGTGGCCATATTATGCTCTCCACGAGTATTATTGTTTATGCTGTTTTTGAGCATAATTCGTGTCAACCTTGCGGCCGACATCTTCGGCGGGCACGAGGAAGTAGGCTGCCGCCGCGGCCATGAGGGACGACAAGGCGGCCAGGGCCAGCGCGAGCGATGGGGAATGTTCGACGAGAAGGCCGCCGATGGCCGAACCCAGCGGCAGCCCGGACATGTTGAAGCTCATGGACACGGCCAGCACGCGGCCCAGCCAGTCCGGATCCGTCCGCCGCTGACGAAGGGACAGCACGCCGACATCGACCGGCCCTTCGAACAGGCCGGCGAGAACGAGACCGATCGCCAGACCGACGAGGCCGAAGCTCGCGCCGACGGGATAGATCGCCGCCGCCGTGGCGAGCGTGCCCAGAGCGATGAAGTGCCGCTCGCGCCCGGCCGTGCTGAGATGCCCGGCATAGAGCGCGCCCAACCCGCCTGCCAGCCCGGCGGCGGCCCACAGGCCGCCGACGGCTGAGTCCGCGACCGCACCGGCGCCCAGGTCCCGCGCCACCACGACCGGAACGACGACCAGCAGCATGCCCCAGCTCACCTGGAACAGGGCGTAGGAAACGGCGAGGCTTCTCAGCGAGGCGTTGCGCACGACGTACAGGACGCCGGCGAACGCCTCGCGCGCGAGCGAGCGCGGCATGCCGGCGCGGCCACCCGCCGTGCGGCGCATCACCGGCACGA
>Ga0182792_1000269_pt1 | contig 51310 bp, 54 predicted proteins | sample Passage237B_FD_130497 | JGI IMG/M metagenome (GOLD analysis project Ga0182792, IMG submission 130497) | Cellulose adapted compost microbial communities from Newby Island Compost Facility, Milpitas, CA, USA - Passage2 37B (version 2) (version 2) ...
CCTCCGGATACGCCGGCATCGACAACCCCCTGTTCTACCGCGACAATACCATGATGCTCCTCGGCGACGCCAAAAAAATGACCGAAAATATCGTCAAGGCGATGTGAGGAATAATCAGACGTCCGCGCGGGGCGGCTCCGGCCGCGACAGGATGAATGCCGCGACCGTGCCGAGCGTGACCCCTTGCACCGCGACGATCCACCACGCGGTGCCGAGCGCGATCGTGAGCAGAAACGTGATGACGATGGCGACCATCGCCGCGATTTTCGCCCGCCGCGTGATGCCGCGATAGCGGCGCCAGTTCAGGATCGCAGGGCCGAACAGCGGGTGCGCGGTGAGCCAGCCGTGCCAGCGCGGCGACGAGCGCGCGAAGGCGAACGCGGCAAGCAGCAGGAACGGCGTGGTCGGCAGGAGCGGCAGGATCGCGCCGGCCATCGCAAGCACGAGGCTTACGGCGCCCACGACAAGCCAGAACGGGCGGGACCACACGCCGCCGGCCTCCTTGCTAATTGTAGCGTTTTCGAGCGAAGTGGAAACCGGTTCGCGTGAAGAAAACGCGTTAAACCAATAACCTAGAGCTTTGCTTTTGATTCCATCAAAAGCAAAGCATCTAACACGATGCCTGTTCGGCAGGCGTGGATAACAAAAACCGGAAGCGTTTTCGAGCGAGGTGGGTCTCGCGTCGCATAACGAAAATACAAACGGGAATCTGGAACGCATCCAATCGGCGGCGGTTTGCAGCCCTGCCATACGGAATTGTGCGTCTGGTCGATGGCGGCCGGCTTTGTTAGTCTCATGCGTCTCTGCCGGCCACCGTTGCGAGGGACCGGCGCCCATTGTGTCAGGAGGCGGCGATGACGAACCTGTCGACGACATCGCCCGGCGCTCTGCCGGGCGGCGCGGGCATCAGCTGGGGGTGGCTGCTGGCGCTCGGAATCCTGATGGCCGTGCTCGGCGTGATCGGCCTCGGCATGACCTACTGGCTGACCATCGTCGCGGTGTACTGGTTCGGCGCGCTCGCCATCGTCGGCGGCGTCGCCCAACTGTTCGATGCGGCCCACCACAAGGGCTGGAAAGGCATCGCCTGGCATGTCGTGATCGGCGTCGTCTACATCCTCGCCGGTATCGTGCTGATCGCGATGCCGGTGTCGTCGGCGTTCTGGCTGACGCTGTTCCTGGCCGCCTCGCTGGTGGTGGTCGGCATCTTCCGCATCGTGCTGGCCTTCCAGATGCGCGGGCCGCGCGGCTTCTGGTTCTGGGTGCTGCTGTCCGGCATCGTCTCGATCGTGCTCGGCCTGCTGATCTACGGCACCGTCGTGCCGCCCGACGCACAGGCGCTGGCCACCGCCGAGGGCCAGATCGTCTGGGTGAAGTCGTGGGGCTGGGTGATCGGCCTGTTCGTGGCGATCGAACTGATCATGGAAGGCGCGGCGCTGATCGCCATCGCGATGGCGACGAAAGCCCTGCAGCCATCCGATAGTTCGCACAGCGGCACACCGGCGACCTCCGCCGGGTAACGCGCGGACGATCAGTCGGGCTGGACCGTCATTCGGACTTCAGCCACGCGGCGATAAAGCTGATAAGCTGAAGGGATGACCCTCGACCAGCTTCGTGTCTTCATCGCGGTGGCGGAGCGCCAGCACGTCACCCGCGCCGCCGAGCATCTGCGCATCTCCCAGCCGGCCGTCACCGCCGCGATCCAGGCGCTCGAAGGCCGCTACGGCGTCGCGCTGTTTCACCGCGTCGGGCGGCGCATCGAGCTGACGGAGGCCGGCCGCAGCTTCCTCGACGAGGCGCGCATGCTGGTCGCCCATGCCGGCCGCGCCGAGCTGGCGCTGTCCGAACTCGGCACCATGACGCGCGGCACGCTGTCGATCAGCGCCAGCCAGACCATTTCAAGCACGTGGCTGCCGCCGCATCTGGCGCGATTCCGCAAAACCTATCCCGGCATCGCCCTGAAGGTGGGGATGGGCAACACCGCCGAGGTGGCGAAAGCGGTGCATGACGGGGCGACCGAGCTTGGCTTCGTCGAGGGGGCGGTCAGCGATCCCGCGCTGATCGCCGAGCAGGTGGCGCTCGACCGGCTGGTGATCGTGGTCAGCCCCGAGCACCCGTGGGCGGCTCGCGAAAAGCTCGATCCCGATGCCATGGCCGCCGGCGACTGGATCCTGCGCGAGCCGGGATCGGGCACGCGCTCGGAGTTCGAGGCGGCGCTGCCGCGGTTCGGGCTCAAGGCGGACGCGCTGCGGGTCGCGCTCGAACTGCCCTCCAACGAGGCGGTGCGGCGCGCCGTCGAACTCGGCACCGGCGCCACCGCCATCTCCGAGCTGGCGGTGGCCATGAGCCTGCAACTGGGCACGCTCCGGCAGGTCGGCGAGGCGGTGCTGGAGCGGCCGTTTCTTGCGATCTTCCACCGCGACCGCCGGCCAAGCCGGGCCGCCGGGACGCTGCTGGCGCTCACCCGCGCCGGCGCGCGATCCTAGAGCTTTGCTTTGGCGCGTTTTCTTAACGCGAACCGGTTTTCACTTCGCTTGAAAACGCTTTAAGTGCCGCCGGCATTACCCGGCGGCGAGGCCGTTGACCACCGGCCACAGTTGCAGGCCGCCGCGGTAGATCATGTCGAGCGCGACATAGAGGATGATCGCAAGGCCGACATAGGCGATCCAGCGGTGGCGGTTGAGCAGGCTCGCGATATACGAGGCGGCGATGCCCATCAGCGCGATGGAGAGCGCAAGGCCGGTGACCAGCACCCACGGATGCTCGTAGGCGGCGCCGGCGACCGCGAGCACGTTGTCGAGCGACATAGTGATGTCGGCGATGAGAATCTGGACCACGGCCTGGCGCAGCGTTTTGGTTGGCACCACCTTGCCGGCGATGGTGCCGTCGGCGTTGAGGTCGCGTTCGTGCAGCGCCTCCTCGGCATCGTGCTCGGCGCCGTGCGGCGTGCGCAGTTCGCGCCACATCTTCCAGCACACCCACAACAGCAAAATGCCGCCGGCGAGCAGCAGGCCCACGATCTGTAGCAACTGGGTGGTGACCAGCGCGAAGCCGATGCGCATCACGGTGGCGGCGACGATGCCGATCACGATCGCGCGTGTGCGCAGGTCCTTGGGCAGGCCGGCGGCGGCAAGGCCGATGACGATGGCGTTGTCGCCGGCCAGCACAAGGTCGATCATCACCACCTGGCCGAAGGCGATCAGTGCCTCGCGGGTCAGGTGTTCGGACAGATAGGCAAGGATATCGGGCATCTGGACTCTTCCATCGCTGGAGAAGAGCGGTGCCGGCACGACGAATCGCGCTCTCTCGACGAAAGCGGATCGCTCGGAACGAGTCGCGAAGCAGGGGCTGCCAGCCGCCGGTTTGGACCACTCTCCTGACGTTTCGGTCTGTCCAGTCCGACATCACAGCTTGCTTGCAACAAGCTGCCAGAGGGGCCCGGCCTGGCGGGATAGCTCTAGCGTTTTCGCGGCCCGCGTTCAAGCTGGCCGCCGCAGACCCGCTATAGGTATGCGGGCAAGTGCCTGAGCCTATTCGATATCGATGCGGAACGGCCGGCTCACGACAGAGAGGTCGCCGGGGCCGATCGCGTCGAGCGCGGCAAGCATGCGGCCCTTGCGGGCCAGCGCCTCGTCGGCCAGCGCGACGATGCGGCGGTTCGGATAGGCGCTCGGCGAGGCGGCGCGGATCGCCCGCGCGATGGTCAGTTCGTCGCGGTGCGGGTTGAGCGCGCAGGCGGCGAGAAAGGCGCTGGCCGTGGAGCGGCTGATGCCGGCGAAGCAATGGATCACCATCGGCGCGGCGCGGTCCCAGCCGCGTACGAAATCGAGCACGCGCACGATGTGGTCGGCGCACGGCGCAACGAAACCGTCGGCCGGCTCGGTGATGTCGTCCATCGAAATGCGCAGGTGGTTGGCCTCGATCACCGACGGCGGTCGCTCGACCCTGCTGATCTTGCCCATCACCGTCAGCACATGGCGCGCGCCGGTGGCGGCGACCGTGGCGTTGAGATCGGCGAGCGAGCAGACATGAATCATGGAACGGTCCGGTGACGGCAGCTTTGCAGCAATTATATCGCCACGGTCACGGTGACGAAAGCGCGGCGGCGAGCAGGCGGAAGCGCGCCAGAAGCCGCTTCTCGACGCGTCCGGCCGGCCACGGCGTGAGGTAATCGGCCTCGACCGACGGCGGCAATTTTGGATCGCGGCCGAACAGGCGGCGCGCTTCCGTCGGCGCAAAGCCGGCAAGACGCGTCGCTTCGAGGTAGGCCGCGCCGCGGTCGGCGGCCTTGATCAGCGCCGCGATGTCCGGCGGCGTCGCCGCCGGCAGCCCGAAGCGCAGATGGATGGCGCCGAGCAGGCGCTTTTCCACGGCCTTGTAGGAGCCGCCGATCACCGCCTTGAACGGCGAGATCATGTCGCCGACGACGTATTCCGGCGCGTCGTGCAACAGCGCGAACAGCCGCGCGCGATGATCGATGCGCGGTACTTGCGCGCGCAGCACCGCTTCGACCAGCAGCGTGTGCTGCGCCACCGAAAAAATATGCGCGCCATGGGTCTGGCCGTTCCAGCGCGCGACACGGGCGAGCCCATGGGCGATGTCCTCGATCTCGACGTCGAGCGGCGAGGGGTCGAGCAGGTCGAGCCGGCGGCCCGACAGCATGCGCTGCCAGGCGCGCGCCGGGACCTTCGCGGGCGCGGCCTTGCGTGCGGTCATCGCGCCGGGGACGGCCGTTTGGCCGCGCCGCAGGTGGAATGGCAATGGCAACTGACGAGATGGTCGTTGACCATGCCGGTCGCCTGCATGAAGGCGTAGACGATGGTCGGGCCGACGAACTTGAAGCCGCGCGCCACCAGCTCCTTCGACATCGCAATCGAAACCGGCGTCGAGGCCGGCACGCTGGCCGTGGTCTTGAAGGCGTTGACCTTCGGGACGCCGCCGACGAAGCCCCACAGCAGCGGCGAAAACCCTTCGCCCTTCTCCATGATGGCGAGGAAGGCGCGCGCGCTCGCCACCGTGCCTTCGATCTTGGCGCGGTTGCGCACGATGCCGGCGTCAAGCATCAGCGCTTCGATCTTGCGCGCGTCGTAGCGGGCGATCTTCTCAGGCTGGAAATCGTCGAAGGCGCGGCGGAAATTGTCGCGCTTGCGCAAAATGGTGATCCACGACAGCCCGGCCTGGAAGCCGTCGAGGATGAGCTTTTCGAACAGCGCGCGGTCGTCGTATTCGGGCACGCCCCATTCCTCGTCGTGATAGGCGAGGTAGAGCGGATCGTCGCCCGGCCACGGGCAGCGCATCAGGCCGTCGGCGCCCTGCCGCGCGTTGCGCGTCATACCCGCAAGCCCTTGGCCGGCAGCGCGATATCCTCGGGATGCGTGATCGTGAGCGGCGTTCCGTCGGCCTCGATCGGCTGGCCGGCCTCCAGCGCGTCGTTGACGCGATCGATGCGTAAGAGGCCGAGCGCCTTGCCGCCGGCGCTGGCGCCAAGCGCGCCGAGCGGCTTGCCGCCGGCGGTCACGGTGGTGCCGGGCGGCGGCGCCTTGCCGTCGAAGGCGAGCCGCACCGTACGGGTGCGCGCGGTGCCGCGATGCTGCATGCGCGACACCACCTCCTGGCCGATATAGCAGCCCTTGTCGAAATCGACGCCGTGGAGCCGGTCCATGTTGGTCTCGTGCGGGAAGGCGTCGCCATAGGCGAAGTCGATGCCGCCTTGCGGCACGCCGCAGGCGACGCGATGGGCCTCGTAGGCGCCGGCATCACTCGGCGTCGCGCCGATCTCAGCGGCAAGCGCCGCCGCGTTGTCGGGAGCCACGACGATGCGCAGGCCGAGGTCGGGGTGGCGCGGATCGGCGAAGGCGTTGGCCGGCCGCGTGGCCGGCGTGCCGTCCCACACCGCGAGGATGCCGAGCGCATCGGACTGGTTCTCGATGACGACCTTGGCGCGCAGCTTGTAGAAGCCGAGTTTGGTGGCGAGCGTGGTGGCGAGATCGCGCGGGCAGTCGAGGATGAGGCTGCCGTCGTCCGTCTCGGCCAGCAGGAAGTCGGCGACGATCTTGCCCTGCGGCGTCAACAGTGCGCCGAAGCGCGCCGCCTCTGGCGCGAGGCTGGTGACGTCGGTTGTGACAAGCCCGTTGAGCAGGGTGCGGGCATCGTCGCCGGTCAGCCGGACGACGCCGCGATCGGGAAGAAACGCCGCTTTCATCGCTCTGTCTCGTGCGGCGCGCGCGCCAATGCCGAAGCGGCGCCGCCCGCGCTTTTGAGACCGCAAGGTAGGACGCGTGCCCCGTGGCGGCAAGGGGTTTGGGTGACGCTACTGGCGCGCCACGAACAGCGAGAACTCGCCGGCGTGAATGCGCCCGGGCAGTCCCTCGGCGAAGGTCGCGACGGCATCCTCGCCATAGGTCGCGACCAGTTCGGCGAGCGCCGCGAACAGGCTCGCCTGCGCCAGGCAGTCGCCGTCGATGCCTTCGTGGCGTGCTTCCGCCCAGGCTTCGTTGAGGTAGCCGAGCGCGGCCTGCTTCTGGTCGCGGTCGCTCGGGTGGCTGTCAACGGGGCTGTGGAAGGAACGGTGCATGCGGGTCGGTACTTTCGCTGACGGCGGATCGGCGCGGGCGGGCCTTTGCTCCCGCCGGCCAAGATGTACCACGGCCGCGGCGGGCCGCGAGGCGGGTTCTTGAGGAAGGGTTAACGGCGGTGGATAAACTCGACCTGTTGCGCCGGGGTGTCAGTTCGCGTAGCGCGCGGTCAGGTCGCGGGCGATGGTCGCGCCCTCGGCGAGGTAGCGGCGAATGGCGATATCGGCGGCCGGCGTGCAGGTGCGGTAGGTCTGCTGAAACCCGCTGTAGCCGCGGTTGAAGCCGGCGATCATCCGCGCGCGGCGGGCGCCCGACGGGGTTTCTGCGTCGATCAGCGCCTGCATCTCGGCGCGCCACTTGGCGCCCTCGTCGCTGCCGCAGATGCCGCGCAGGTAGTGCAGCGCGCCGAGGATTTCGGACAGCCGCTGCAAATCGCCATCGAACGGCGCGGCGGCGTCCTGCGCCCGCGCCGGTGCGAGCGCGCAGGTGGCGGCGATCAGGACGGCGGCGAGAAACGGCTTCAGCATGGCGCGGCGTTGCTTTCGGCTGAGGCCCGTCATATGCGCGCCGCGCGGGACGGACGCAAGCCGCTAGCCCTACGCCCCGGCAAGGTCCCGTGCCGCCGCCACGATGTCGGCCAGCCCCTCGGTGGTCGGCAGGCCCGTGAGGTCGGCCGCCTCGCGCCATTCGGCGGCGTCGAGTTCCTCGTTGAGGTGCAGTTCGCCTGCGGTCCAACGGGCGGCGAACGACAGGATCACGAAATGTCCGCCGCCGGCCGCCCGCGGCAGCACCTCGCGGAAGCCGGCCAGCCCGACGACGGCGATGGACAGCGCGGTTTCCTCGCGGATTTCGCGGATCAGCGCTTCCGTCAGCGTTTCGCCGTATTCGACGCGGCCGCCGGGCAGCGTGTAGAGCCCCTGCGCCGGCTGTCTCGCGCGGCGCACCAGCAGCAGATGGCGGTCGCGGAAAATCGCGGCGCTGACCGCGATCCGCGGCAGGGCGGGAGCGCGGGGCTCGCCGCCCATCAGGGCGCGCGCGACAGGATGGCGTCGATATCGGCCGACGCCCCGCCGTTGATGACGCCGGCCGCGAGCACGGCCAGCGGCTTCAGCCAGCCGGCGGTCTGCTCGGCGAGCCGCACGCGCGCATGATGCTGCTCGGTGGCGCGCAGCGTTGCCGCCACCGTGGTCAGGATCGAGGTCATTGCCGCGGTGATCTCGTCGAATTCGGCACGGACGACGGGATCGGCAGTGTCGTAGGCCATGATGGCAATGTCCTGCGTCGAGAGCTGCGAGGCCAGAAAATGTTCGCGGTAGCTCCTCGGCGTCCACAGGAGAAACTCGTCGAGACATTCAGGGATGTCGCGAATCATCTCCAGCAGCATGATGGCTTCGCTGAAGTGGTTGAGGTAGTCGGAGGCGAGCCCGGTGCGCGGGTTGACGTGGGCGGCGGCCAGGCGTGCCTGAAGGCGTGTGTCGTCGTCGGTCTCGGGCAGCGATGCGGGAAGAGCCATGATGCTCCGACCATGACCGATCAAGGTTAAGGCCGGCTGAAAATATCGTAGCGACTTTGCCGGCATCGGTGCGGTAGAAGCATGATCCCGAAAAGTGGGAACCGGTTTTCGGACAAGGTCATGCTCAAACAAAAAGATAGCCATATAGTCTGACTCAACGCAGTTGAATCAGACTATATGGTCCGCGCGATTCGACCGGGGACCGATCATGTGCGGGCGCTACGTCATCGTCTCGCCGCCGGAAGCGCTGCGGCGGCTGTTCGGCTATGGCGAGCAGCCCAACATGCCGCCGCGTTACAACATCGCGCCGACGCAGCCGGTGCCGGTGGTGACGGGCGGGGCGGGCGCGCGGCACCTGCGGCTGATGCGCTGGGGTTTTCTGCCGGCATGGCTGAAGGATCCGCGCGGCTTTCCGCTGCTCATCAACGCCCGCGCCGAGACGGTGGCCGAGAAGGCCGCGTTCCGCAACGCGGTCCGGCGCCGGCGCTGCCTGTTGCCGGCCGACGGCTATTACGAGTGGCAGGCGCAAGGCGGCCGCAAGCAGCCGTTCTATATCTATCCGCGCGACGGCGGCCCGCTGGCCTTCGCCGGTGTCGCCGAGACCTGGTGCGGCCCGGACGGCGAGGAGGTCGATACCGTCGCCATCGTCACCGCGCAGGCGCCGCCTGATCTGGCCGTATTGCATCATCGCGTGCCGGTGACCGTTGCCGCCGCCGATTTCGCCTGCTGGCTCGATCCCGCCGCCGATCTCCGTGCCGCGCTGGCGCTGGCCGTGCCGCCGCGCGAGGGCGCGTTCGCCTGGCACCCGGTGTCGGTCGCGGTCAACCGCGTCAGCAACGACGATCCGCGGCTGATTGCGGCCTTGTCCGATGCCGAGCTGGCCGAGGATACGCGCCGCGCGGACACGGGCCTCACGCGCGCCCGCACCGCGCGCGCGACGACGAAGGCCGACGAGACGCAAGGTGTGCTGTTTTAGCTCACACCACCTTGCCGGGGTTGAGGATGTTCAAGGGGTCGAGCGTTGTCTTCATCTGTTGCATCAGCGCGTAGGCGACCGGGTTCTTGCCCCCCGGCAGGTCGTCGCGCTTCATCACGCCGATGCCGTGCTCGGCCGAGATCGAGCCGCCGAGCCGCGTCACCACCTCGAACACCACGGCCGAGACCTCGTGCCACCGCGCCATGAAGCCGGGATCGCCGCCCGCCGGTTCGCTGACGTTGTAATGGATGTTGCCGTCGCCGAGATGGCCGAACGGAAACGGCCGCGCGCCGGGAATGAGGCGTGTCACCGCGGCGTTGGCCTCGGCGATGAACTGCGGCACGGCGGCGACCGGCACCGAGATGTCGTGCTTGATCGAGCCGCCCTCGTGGCGCTGCACCGGCGAGATCACCTCGCGCAGCGTCCAGAAGGCTTGGCGCTGGTCGAGATTGGCGGCGATCACCGCATCGTCGATGACGCCGTCTTCGAGCGCCGCGGTGAGGATCGCCTCGATGGTGTCGCGGGCGTCCTCGCGCGGCGAGGAGACCTCCATCAGCACGTACCACGGATGGCGGCTCGCCAGCGGGTCGCGGATATCGGGGCCGTATGTGACGCAAGTGGCGATGGCGATTTCCGCCATCAGCTCGAAACTCGTCAGCGCGCTGGCCGCCTCGCGTTGCGCCAGCGCCAGCAGTTGCAGCGCGGCGTCTGTGGACGACAGGCCGACGAAGGCCGTCTCCACCGAGCGCGGCTGCGGAAACAGCTTGAGCGAGGCGGCGGTGATGATGCCGAGCGTGCCTTCGGCGCCGATGAACAGGTTGTGCAGGTTGTAGCCGGTGTTGTCTTTCTTCAGCTTGGTCAGCGTGTCGAGCAGGCGGCCGTCGGCCAGCACCACCTCGAGCCCGGTCGCCATGTCGCGGGCCAACCCGTAGGCCAGCGCCGCGGTGCCCCCGGCATTGGTCGAGAGGTTGCCGCCGATGGTGCAACTGCCCTCGGAGCCGAGCGACAGCGGAAACAGCCGGCCGGCCTCGCTGGCGTGCGCCTGCGCGGTGGCGAGCGGCATGCCGGCCTCGCACACCATGACGTTCGACTGCGTGTCGATCTCGCGCAATTTGTCGAGCCGCTTCAGCGACAGCACCACCTCGCCATGGTGCGGGGTCTGGCCGCCGACCAGCCCGGTGTTGCCGCCCTGCGGCACCAGCGCGGTGCGCGTCTGGCTGGCGAGCTTGCAGATCGCGGCGACCTCGGCCGTCGCGCCCGGCCGCAGCACCAGTGTCGAGCGGCCGTGATAGAGCCGGCGCTCCTCGGTCAGATAGGGCGCGATATCGGACGGCTCCGTCAGCGCGTGCTTGTCGCCGACGATGGCCGCGAAGCGGGCGAGCGTCTCGGGCGTCAACTGCGAGGGGGCTGGCGGATGGATCGTCATGCAGGGGTCTCGCGGGTCGAAGGGCGCGGCGCGGCTGCGCGCGCGAGGCGGTCGTTGATGGCTTCACCGAGGCCGTCGGCCGGGATCGGCATCACCGCGATGGCGGCGGCGCCGGAGCGGTCGAGCCGGCGCAGATGGCTGAACAGGTTGGCGGCGGCCTCGGTGAGATCGCCGGTTTCCGAGAGGTTGAGTGCGGTCATAGCCGTGCCGGCAATGCGCCCGGGACCGAAGGCGAGCAGCGCCTCGCCCGACGCCAGCGTTTCGGCGTTGAGCCGCAGCCGGGCGCGCGGCGCATAGTGCGAAGCCAGCATGCCCGGCGCCACCGGGCCGGAGGCCGCCGGGCCGCGCCCGGCAAGCCGCACGCCGAGCACCTGTTCGATGGCCTCGCGCGGCATCCCGCCGGGGCGCAACAGGCGCGGGCCGTCGAGGCAGCTCACGATGGTCGATTCGACGCCGACCGGAACCGGGCCGGCATCGAGGATCATGTCGATGCGCCCGGCGAGGTCGCCCGCGACGTGATCGGCGGTGGTCGGCGAGACATGGCCGGAGAGGTTGGCCGATGGCGCCACCACCGGTCGCCCGAGCGCCCGCAGCAGCGCCTGGGCGGTCGGGTGCGCCGGCACGCGCACGGCCACGGTGTCGAGGCCGGCGGTGGCGAGGTCCGAGACGGCGCAGCCGGCAGCCTTCTCCAGCACCAGCGTCAGCGGTCCCGGCCAGAACGCCTGGGCGAGCTTGCGGCTGTCCGGGTCGAGAACAGCGATCGTTTCCGCGCCGGCCAGGTCGGCGACATGGGCGATCAGCGGGTTGAAGCGGGGTCGTCCCTTGGCCGCGTAGAGCCGGGCCACGGCGGTGGCGTTGGTGGCGTCGGCGCCGAGGCCGTAGACGGTCTCGGTGGGGAACGCGACCAGCCCGCCCTCGGCGAGGCAGCGCGCCGCCGCTGCGATGGCGGCCTCGTCGGCGGGCTGCCGCAGCGTGGCCGGGCCGGCCGTCCTTGCCGCTCGTTCCATGGTCTTTGTCATCGTCGTCGCAATCCCGCCTCTGGATAGCGCGTTTGGCCGCCACGTGTGCGATTTTTTAGGCCCGACGGGCCGGCGGCGGCGTGCGGGCGGCCTTGCGGGGCGCCGCCGCGGGCGATATAAGCCGCCCGAAGTCGGAGTGTGGCTCAGTCCGGTAGAGCACTGCGTTCGGGACGCAGGGGTCGCAGGTTCAAATCCTGCCACTCCGACCAGCCGGCACCCCGACCGGCCCATGGCTTCAGTCTACCATTCAGAGATTTCGGCGGCCCGGCGCTGTTCCGTCAGGCCAGCAGGCGGACGTGGCCGTTCGACACGTCGTGCATGGCGGCGACGATGCGCAGCCGTCCGCCCTCCACCAGGTCCTTGAGGACGGCGCTTTTCGTGGTCAGCCGCGCCGCCGCCATGCGGGCATTGGTCTCGGCGACCGCCTGCACCATCGCCGGGTTCTTGGCGCTGCGTTCGCCGTCCACCCGGGTCGCCGCCACCGCCGGGCGGATGTTGGCGAGCGTCGCCGTCAGTTCGCCCATCTTGACATCGTCGATCGCCCCCTTGATCGCCCCGCACTCGCTGTGGCCGAGCACCAGGATGGCGCGGGCGCCGGCGACCTTGGTGGCGAATTCGAGGCTGCCGACGATGTCGGTGTTGACGAAATTGCCGGCGATCCGCGCGCAGAAGATATCGCCGATGCGCTGGTCAAACACCAGTTCCGGCGGCACGCGGGAATCGATGCAGCCGACCACCGCGGCAAACGGCGCCTGGCCCTTCGCCGTCGCCTTGACCTGTTCCATGAGGTCGCAGTTGACGGTGCGGCCGGCGACGAAGCGCGCGTTGCCGGCCATCAGCCGTTCGATCGCTTGATCAGGGCTGACGTCCTGCTGCCGCGCGCGGGTGAAGACCGCGCACTGGCTGGCGTTCGGGTTCGTTTCGGCGAAGGCGTGGTCCGCCACGAAGGCGGCGGCAAAAGTCGCGCAGCCGCAGAACGCGCGCCGGCTCAGCATGGTGTCCTCCCCCGTCAAGCGATGCCCGGCATCGGTTTTGCGATGCGGCGGCACGGATGCGTGGAAAATAGAATGCCGAGTCTGTAGGAAAGATTACTTCGCTGTTTCGACGTCGCGGCATCGTCCGATAGCGGCGGCGGGCGCCAAAATGCCGTGCAGCAACGATCCGGTCCCGGTCTACGCCCGGTCGGCCGCGTCCTTCAGTACCTCGAACACCGCCGCCGTGTCGCTGTCTCCGAGCCCCATCGCCAGCGCCTGCGCATAGACCGGCTGGGTGAGGGTGAACAGCGGCGTCTCGCAGCCGAGGCTCCCGGCGAACGCGGCGATGATCGCCATGTCCTTTTTCCAGGTCGAGACCCGCATGGTCGCCGGCTGATAGTTGCGCGCCGCCATCATCGGCGCCCGCATCTGGAACATGCGCGAGCCGCCGGCGCCGGGGCCGATCATTTCGACCACCTGCGCGGGATCGAGCCCGGCACGTTCGGCCAGCACCATGGCTTCGGCGGCGGCGACGTTGTGGATCGCCACCAGATGGTTGGCGATGAATTTCATCCGGCTGCCGTTGCCGTAGGCGCCGAGGTCGGCGCTCTGCCTGGCGAAGTCGGCAAACAGCGGCGCCGCGCGGGCAATCGCATCGCTGTCGCCGCTGGCATAGACCACGAGGTCGCGCGCTTGTGCCTGCGCGCCGGTGCCGCTCAAGGGACAATCGAGCGCGATGTGCCCGGCGGCCTCCAGCGTGTCCTTGAAGCGCAGCTTGTCGGCCAGCGCCAGCGTGCTCAGTTCGAGCACGATCCGTTGCGTTGTCCCGGAGGCCGCGATCTCGCTTGCGACGGTGGCCGCGGCGTCGGCACTCGGCAGGCTGGTGAGAACGATTTTCGCCGCGCGCGCGACGTCGCTGACGTTGCCTGCGATACGAACGCCGTCGCCGGCGAGCGCGGCGCTTTTCGCGGCATCGACGTCGAAGCCGATCACGGCCCAGCCGCGCTCGGCGAGGTTTCGCGCGATGGCGCCGCCCATGATGCCGAGACCGACGATCCCGACGGTTTTATCGCTCATCGCCGTGCTCCGACGCGGGTGCTCCGCCATTGGTCATGATCGGGTGATAAGCAGCGAATCGTGACCTGTCAAAATGCGGCGTTGTTTTGCCGGCGTCTCGCAGGAGGCGGCGACGCGCCTTGCCATCCGCCCTAAATTGTTTTATTTATCGAACGATAACTGAAGCCCGGTCGCGGCACTGCGGGAGTGAACGATGAAGGTTCTCGGCTTTAATCACCTGTCCGTCGGCGCAAAAGATCTCGAAGCCTCGGCACGCTTCTACCAGGACGTGCTCGGCATGGAATTGATCCCGACCTACAACTTCGGCTTCAAAACCAAATATCTGCGCTGCGGCGATCTCCAGCTTCATCTGTTCGAGCTCGACGATCACGTGCCGGTCTATCAGCACTTCGCGCTGGACGTGGACGATTTCCATGCCGCCTACGACAGGGCCAAGGCCATCGGCGCGCTGGACTCCACGGCGTTTCGCAATTCGGTCAACGAACTGCCGGACGGCTGCGTGCAGATGTACTTACGCGATCCCGCCGGCAACCTGATCGAGATCGACTGGCCGGACGTCGGCACGCTCGACCGCTCGCGCATTCCGGAAATGAAGCTGCTCACGGAATTCGCCGCGCAGGACGATGAGGGTCTCAAGGCTTCGCTTTATCTCGACCGGCCGCAGATGAAGAAGAAAGTTGTCGGCGGCAAAGCCGGGGCGCGCTGATTGCGAGGAGACGCAAAAATGCTGAGGACGGTGGAGAAACGCGACATCAGCCCGCGTGCAGGCGGACCCGACGACGGCCTCTACATGGAGATGCTCGATCGCGCCCGCGCGCTGGTGCCGAAACTGCGCGGTCGCGCCGCGGTGACGGAGGAGAAGCGCACGCTGCCGCCGGAGACCGAGCGTGACCTGCACGAGGCCGGCCTGTTCCGCATTCTGCAGCCGAAGCGCGTCGGCGGCTCCGAGCTCGACTATGTGGCGCTGGTCGATTTCGCCGACGTCGTGGCGCTGGCCGATGCGTCGGTCGCCTGGAATCTGACCAACCTCGCCAGCCACCACTGGATGCTCGGCATGTTCGACCGCCGGGCGCAGGATGCGATCTGGAACGACAACCCCGATACACTGATCGCCTCGTCGTTCATTTTCCCGGCCGGCCGCGCCCGACGCGCCAAGGGCGGCTATGTTCTCTCCGGCCGCTGGCCGTTTTCGTCCGGCGTCAATTCGAGCGCCTGGAATATGCTGGCCGGCATCGTTGCCTCCGACGACGAGGCTGACGGCGTCGAGTACCGCGTGTTCCTGCTCAACAAGGCGGATTACAGGATTATCGACACCTGGACCTCGACGGGCTTGCGCGGAACGGGCTCGAACGACGTCCAAGTGGAAGAGGTGTTCGTGTCCGAGCATATGACGCTGGCGGTGCGCGACGTCGCCGGCGGCCCGACGCCGGGCAGCGCCGTCAATCCGTCGCCGCTCTACACCATTCCGGTGTTTGCCCTGTTTCCGTTCGTGCTGTCGGGGGCGGCGCTCGGCAACGCGCAAGCCTGCCTCGACGACTACGTCGGCAATGCCCGTCACCGCGCCTCGACCTACAACCGCACCCGGCTCGGCGATTTGCAGACGACCCAGATCAAGGTCGCGGAAGCTTCCGCCAAGATCGACGCGGCGCGGCTGATCATGCGGCGCACCTGCATCGCCGCGATGGCCGATGCGCAGCGCGGCTATGTCCCGACCATGGCCGAGAAGGTGAAGTGTCGCCGCGACGGCGCGTATTCCGTCAACCTGTGCACGGAGGCGGTGTCGCTGTTGTTCGCCGCGAGCGGCGCGCGCGGGCTCTACACCGCCGGCGCGTTGCAGCGCCAGTTCAGGGACGCCCACGCCATCAACGCGCATATCGCGTTCAATTTCGATGCGGCCGGCACCAACTACGGCCGCGTGATGCTCGATCTGCCGTCCGACAATCTCACCCTCTGAGACGCCGATGGATTCCACCTTGCCCCGTCAGGACGACCCCGCCACCGAGTTGATGAGCGACGCCTCGTCGATCGATCCGCGCGATTTCCGCCGCGCGCTCGGGACGTTCGCCACCGGCGTCACCGTCATCACCGCGGCCGCCGCGGACGGCAAGCCGGTGGGGCTGACCTGCAATTCCTTCGCCTCGGTCTCGCTCAATCCGCCGCTGGTGCTGTGGAGCCTGGTGTCGTTCTCGCCGAGCATGGGCGTGTTCCGGAACGCGAGCCATTTCGCCGTCAACGTGCTCGGCGTGTCGCAACGCGACCTGGCGCTGCAGTTCGCAACGCCCGCCGAAGACAAGTTCGTCGGCGTGACCTGGAAGCCGGGGCTCGGCGACGCGCCGCTTCTCGCCGGTACGGTCGCCGCGTTCCAGTGCCGCTCCGTGGCCCGATATTATGGCGGCGACCACATCATTTTTCTTGGTGCGGTCGAAGCCTACGCTTACAACCATGACGAGCCCTTGTTGTTCGCGCGCGGCGGATTCGGCCGGTTCGCTCCCGAGCTGTAGCAGCCCGGCGGGTTCGGTGAGACAGATCTTGAACAGAAAGCAGCCCGGGCCGCCGATGATCCGCACCAGACAAAAGCGTCTGCCCCCGGAAGACCGGCGCAAGGAATTCATCCGCAAGGCGACCGAATTCTTCGCCGAGGAGGGTTTCAACGGCGGCACGCGGGAGCTTGCGCGGCGGCTCGGGGTGACGCAGCCGCTGCTTTACCGCTATTTCCCGAGCAAGGACGACCTCATCAGGGAAGTCTACAACAAGGTCTACCTCGAGCCGCTCGACAGCGGCTGGGAGCGGCGGCTGGCCGACCGGTCGCAGCCCCTGCGCGATCGCCTTCAGCAGTTCTATGACAGCTATACCGACGCGGTGTTCACCCGCACCTGGCTGCGCATCTATCTATTCTCGGGCCTCAAGGGGCTCGACATCAACCGCTGGTACGTCAGCATGGTGCGCGACAAGATCCTGACGCGCATCGTCAAGGAATGGCGCGCCGAGGCCGGGCTTCCGGCGCAGGCGAAGCCGACCGCCTCCGAACTCGAGATGGCGTGGGTGTTTCACAGCGGCATCTTTTACTACGGCGTGCGCAAGTTCATCTACGAATCGCCGGTCCTCGAAGACAAGTCGCAGATGATCGCCGACGCCATCGACGTCTACCTCGCCGGCGTGATGCGGCCGCTTGCGAAAAAGCCGCGCCCGGTGCGGCCCGCCCCGCGGTCGTCAGATCGTCTCAATCTGACCGTTGGCCACTGAGCGCTGGATCGCCTCGAACGTCCTGACATTCGCCAGCATCTCCTCGTGCGTGATCGGATAGGGGGCGGCGCCCAGCGCGGCGCGTCCGAACGCTTCGAGGTTGTCGCGCACCGCCTGGTGCGGCGGGTGGTGGGCGGTGACCGGCGGCGCGCCGCGCACGTTGCGCTTGATGGTCCAGCCTGTCGGTTTCTCGGGATGGGTCAGATCGCAAATCTCCATCCAGCCCTTTGAGCCGATCAGCGCCAGCCGCCCCATGAACGGCGTGACCAGCACCGCCGAGAGCAGCGCGGTCGCGCCGCCCGCGAAGCCGAGCGTGATCGTCAGCGTGTCGCCGTTGGCGAAATCGCTGCCGAGCGTGCCGAGCCGGGCCCACACCGTGGTGGGCTGGCCGAGCAGCGCGATGGAGAGATCGACCATGTGGATTCCGGTGGCGGACAGCGGGCCGACCGGGTTCTCCGCTTTCGACAGCCGCCAGTTGGTGCGCGGCAGGCTGAGGAACTTGTCCTGGCTGAAATTGCCTTCCATCACGAGCGCGCGGCCGAACTCGCCATCAGTGAGGAGCTTTCGCATCTCGATCACGGCGGGCTCGAAACGGCGCTCGTGGCCGAGGCCGATCTGCACGTTCGCGGCCTTCACGGCCGCCAGCGCGCGTTCCGCCTCCGCCCCCGTGGTGCACAGCGGCTTCTCGCAAAAGACATGGCGGCCGGCGCGGGCGGCCGCCTCGATCTGCCGCGCGTGGTGGGCTTGCGGCGTGCACAGGATCACGGCGTCGATATCCGGACGGGCCAGCGCCGCCTCGAACTCTGCGGCGGTCTGAAGGCCGAGCGCGGCCGCCTTGTCGCGCGCGGCCTCGAGCGGATCGATGCCGAGCACCGGGCGGACGATGTGACTGTCGGCGAGGTAGGCGGCGATGGTCTGCCCCCACCAGCCGAGGCCGACGATTGCGGCCCTGATCATGGGCAAGCTCCGTGATGTCTCCGTGAGGCCGTCGATTCGGCCTTTATTGCAGCGTTATTCGGCGGCGCTGGCTCGCGCAAGGCGTGTTCCGGCATTGACCAGAGGCATCACCTTCTCAGCCATCAGAATCATCGAGCGGCGCCCGAGTTCCCGGTCTTTCCAGTCTTTGCCGGCGTAGAGCAGGGTGCCGAAGGTGCCGACCTTATCCTGGAACGCGAGGATCTGGTCGGCAACGCTGTCCGGCGTGCCGTGAATGATCAGCTTGTCGCAGATCATGTCGAGCGTCACCTCGTCGTCGGGCTGGTCGCGCCTCGTCTTGAACAGTTCGAGGCGGCCGTTCTTCTTCAGTTTCGTGAACAGCGAGCGGTAGTAGTTGACGTAAGGTCCGTCGGGATCGGTGGCATAGGCTCGTGCGGTCGCCGCGTCGTCGGCGACGAACACGCTCTTGGCGACGCGCCAGTTGGCGGGATCGGCTGCGCGCCCGCCACGCTCGCAGCCCTCGGCATATTTCGGCCAGTGGCTTTTCACCCAGGCCGGCATCAGGAAGTTGGCGGAGATCGGGTCCCAGCCGCGCGCGGCCGCCTCGGTGACGCCTTTCGAGAACGGCGCCACGGCCGTCACCACGATCGGCGGATGCGGGCGTTGCAACGGCTTGCCGATAAAGCCCTGGCCGATGTCGGCCATCAGCGTGCGCTCGGTCGAGATCGTCCAGTATTTGCCGTGCAGATTGTAGGGCGGCTCGCCGGTCCAGATCGCGAGGATGTGGTTGATCGCCTCCAGGAACATCTCGTTGCGGTTGGCATCGAGGTTGCCGAACAGCTCGGCGTCCGACAACAGCCCGCCCGGGCTGATGCCGAAGATGAAGCGGCCGTCGAGCATGTGGTCGAGCATGGCGATGCTGGCGGCCACCGCCGCCGGATGCGCGTTCGGCATGTTGACCGTGCCGGTGCCGAGCCTGATGCGGCGGGTGGCGGCGGCAAGCCAGGCGATGAAGGTGATGCAGGAGGTGATGTTCTCCGCCTTGTCGGTGACGTGCTCACCGACATAGCCCTCCGTGAAGCCGAGTTCGTCGGCCAGCAGAAACGCCTCGCGATCCTCGGCGAGCGAGCGCCGCCAGTCCTTGTCGAGCGGATGGATCGGCATGGTGAAAAAGCCAAGATTCATGGTGCGTGGTCCCGGGTTGCGGTCGCGGCTCGAAGGGAATGGCGCCACACTAGCGATTGCGTGGTACTAGAAAAATGATTATTCATACTTCAAAGGATTATAAAGCATGATGGATCGATGAGTTCGCTTCGCCGCATCCGGTCGTTCGTCGCGGTGGTCGAGCAGGGCTCGTTCACCGCCGCCGCCGCGCGCGAGGGCGCCACGCAATCCGGCATTTCGCAGCATGTCGGGCAGCTCGAGGCCGAGCTTGGCGTCGCCCTGTTCACGCGCAACGGCCGCCTGGTAGCGCCGACCGCCGCCGGAAAGGCGTATTACGCCGAATGTGTCGACGTGCTGAAGCGGCTCGATGCGGCGCGGCAGGGCGTCTCGGCCGCGGGCGTCGGCGGAGCGATCCGCATCGGGCTGATGCCGACGTTCACCCGGTCGATCCTCACCCCGGCGCTGGAGCGCTTCTTCGCGTCCGCGCCGGGATCGGAGATCAGCGTCATCGAAGCCTATTCCGGCGTGCTGACCGACATGACCCTGAAGGGCGAGCTTGATTTCGCGGTGGTGCCGGCCTTCGAAGGCGCGGTCGGCATCTCCCACCGCCTGATCGCGCGCGACCGCGAGGTGCTGGTGAGCGCGAAACGCAAAGGGGCGAACCGCTTCATGCCGGTCAGGCTCGCCGATCTCGGCCCGCTCAAGGTGGTGCTGCCCGGCACGCAGAATACCCGGCGCCGCAGCATCGAGACCTACTGCGCCACCAACGGCGTTACGGTGGCGCGGCGCCTCGAACTCGATGCGATGATGGGGACGCTGCAATTTGTCGCGGCGAGCGACTGGGTCGCGATCCTGCCGTTCATCATGATGGTGTCCGACCTCGACGAGGGCCGCTTCAGCATTCGCCCGCTCGATGATCCGCCGTTCTATTCGGAGTTCGTGCTCATCGAGCCCTCGCGCAAGGCGATGGCGCCGGCCGCGGCGCTGTTCGCCGATATTCTGGCGGCGGAAACGCGGCGCGCCCAGAGCGCGTTTCGCCGGCGATTTGCCACGCGCGGCGCCCGCACGGCGCGGGCCTAGCCGTGGAGGCCGCCGGATTTGACTTAAGAGTCAGACGGATATTGCAGCGCAAGACAATATGTATGAGCGCGCCTTCATATTTCGGTTGACAGCCGGGTGGCTTGCTCAGAAACTTGTGACCATCTGGTCACAAATTCAACGTGGCTGAACGGGAGAGCATGAGCGTGACAGCGCCGGCGTTCGATTTCGATAAAGTGCAGGCCCCCTCCGTCAGCGAGGCGGTCGCGGCGTTTCGCGGCCGCAGGGCCGGGGTTCGCGATCCGGCCGGCGACAGCCTGTCGGTCGCGCTCGACCTGCGGTTTTCGGCTTTGAGCCTGTCGCATGGCCGTTGCCATCCCTGAACCCGAATTGCGCGCGCGTTCGACGCGGCTTTACCGTTGCCCGGCATGACGTTGCCGACAGTTCGCTGCCACCGGAGCCGATCCTGCCAACGCCCGAGCTTGATCCAACAAGCCCGATCCAAGTCGAGACCTGACGAGCCAGACAAAAGCCTTGAGAGGAGGAACGCATGACCATGAAGTCCACGAAAGCGACGGGCATCTCCCGTCGCCGCCTGCTGGCGACGGCAAGCGCCGGTGCCGCGCTCGCGGTATCGCCATTCCGCATCAATATCGTTCACGCTGACGAGGGCACCATCAAGGTCGGCTTCCCGGTACCGCTGACCGGCCCCTACGGCACCGAGGCGCAGGACCAGGTGCGCGCCGCGGAAGTGGCGATTGCCGAGTTCAACGAAGGCGGTGGCCTCAACGGCCGCAAGGCCGAACTGCTGGTGCGCGACGACAAGCTCAATCCCGGCGAGGCGGCGACCCGTACGCTCGAACTGATCGAGAAAGACAAGGTGAGCTTCATCGTCGGCAGCCTGTCGGCCTCGGTGCAGCTCGCCGTCAATAACGTCACCAAGGAACGCAAGGTCATCTACAATTCGATCAGCCAGTCCGACGTCATCAACGAGGCGAAGGATTTCAGCAAATATACCTTCCACGAGGCGCTCAATCCGCACATCACGGCGGGCGCGGTCGGCCGCTATGCGTTTCAGAAGTTCGGCAAGAAGGTCGCCTTCCTGACCGCCGACTATGCCTACGGTCACGAGATGGTGCGCGGCTTCCAGCGCGCCGGCAAGCCGTTCGGTATCGAGACCCTGGTCGATATCCGCCATCCGATCGGCACCACCGACTTCTCCGCGCTGTTGCCGCGCATTCAGGCGCTGAAGCCCGATATCCTCTGCATCAGCAATTTCGGCCGCGACCAGCAGATCTCGCTGAAGCAGGCGACCGACTTCGGCATGAAGAAGTCGATGAAGATCATCGCACCGGTCCTGTTGTTCACCGGCCGTCTTGCCGCCGGCGCGCAGGCGTTCGAGGGCGTCATCGGCGGCACGTCCTACTATTGGGGCATCGAGGACAAGGTGGCCTCGGCCAAGGCGTTCAATGACCGGTTCCGCAAGATGCACGACGGCAAGGTGCCCTCGGATTACGGCGCGCTCGGCTATGGCGGGGTGATGACGCTGCTGATGGGCGCCAAGAAGGCGGGCACGCTCGACGCCGACAAGGTGATCGAGGCCGTCGAGGCGCTGAAATACGATTACTACAAGGGCCCCGAATACTACCGCAAATGCGACCATCAGGCGGTGCAGTCGGTGCTCATCATCGAATCGAAGTCGAAGCCGGAGAAGGGGCCGGCGGACGTGTTCAACGTGCTGACCGTCGAGGAGCCGAACGAGGCGAACCTGCGGACCTGCGAGGAACTCGGCCACAAGGCCTGATCCGCGTTGTCAATGGTACGGTACGCGCCGTTGCGGCGCGTACCGTTTTTTGGAGCATTCGATGGCCGGCCTGACATTCGACCTTCTCGCCATGCAACTGTTCACGGGGCTCGCGCTCGGCGCGATCTACGTGCTGTTCGCCATCGGCCTGTCGCTGATCTTCGGCATGCTGATGGTGGTGAACTTTGCCCACGGCGCATTCTTCATGGTCGGCGCCTATGTCGGCCTGTTCGTGCTGATGCTCGGCGGCGATTTCTGGACGGCGCTGGTGGTGGTGCCGCTCGCGGTCGGTCTCATCGGCCTGGTCGTCGAGCGGTTTCTGGTGCGGCCGCTGTACGGGCGCGGCATCGACTATCCGCTGCTGCTGACCTTCGGTCTCGGCTACGTCATGATCGAACTGGTGCGCATCGCCTTCGGCAAGACCGGCTATCCGTTCGATACGCCCGAGCTGCTGCAGGGCGCGGTCAATATCGGCATCGGCTACTTTCCGCTATATCGCCTGTTCGTGCTCGGCGCGGCGGTGGCGGTGCTGCTCGGCCTGTGGCTGTTCCTTGAGAAGACCTCCTTCGGTCTCATCATCCGTGCCGGCGCCCGCGATCCGCAGATCGTGCGCGTGCTCGGCGTCGATGTCTCGCGCGTCTGGCTGGTGGTGTTCGGCATCGGCACCGGCATTGCCGGCCTCGCCGGTGTGCTGGCCGCGCCGCTGCAAGGCGTGATCCCCGAAATGGGCTCGACTATCCTTGCCGAGGCTTTCGTGGTCACGGTGGTCGGCGGCATGGGATCGATCGGCGGCGCGGTGATTGCCGGCCTGCTGGTCGGCGTCGTCGTCAGCATGACCTCGCTGTTCGCGCCCGAGATGGCCAAGGTGTCGATCTTTGCCCTGATGGCGCTCGTGCTCCTGGTGCGGCCGCAGGGCTTTTTCGGCCGTGCCGGATTGATGAGCTGAAGATGGCGGTGAATGAGATGTCACAAAGTCTGGCCGAGGCGCCTCCTTCGTCGGCAGGCTGGTTCGAGTTCGCCCGCCGTCATCGCGCAGGCCTCGCCAGCCTGTTCGTGCTGGTGTTTCCGCTGGTGATGCCGTTCACGGCGCTGGCGGCCAACATCCTGATCTACGGGCTCTATGCGCTCGGCTTCAACCTGGTGTTCGGCTTTCTCGGGCTGTTGTCGTTCGGCCATGCCGCGCTGTTCGGCACCGGCGCCTATCTGTGCGGCATCGCCATCGTCCACTTCGGGCTGCCGTGGTACGCGGCGATCGTGATCGGCGTAGTGGCCGGCGCCATCATGGCCGCGGCGATCGGGGCGCTGGCGATCCGCACCCGCGGCATCTACTTCGCGATGGTGACGATGGCGCTGGCGCAATGCGTCTACTACCTGTTCTATCAGGCCGAGGGCTGGACCGGCGGCGAGAACGGTCTGCGCGGCATCAACGTCAACCGCATCGAGATTTTCGGCATCAAGCTCGACTTCATCGATCCGCTGACCCGCTATTACGTCATCGCCGCCTTCGTGATCCTGGCGCTGTTCGCCTTGTCGCGCATCCTGGCCTCGCCGTTCGGCGCGGTGATCCAGGCGGTGCGCGAGAACGAGGCGCGGGCGCGCGCCTCGGGCTACAACGTGACGCTGACGCGCTTCATCACCTTCGTGCTGTCGGGCGCGTTCTGCGGTCTTGCCGGCGCGCTGGCGGCGCTGCATCTGTCGATCGTGCCGATCGAGATGCTGTATTACGAGACTTCCGGCATGGCGGTGATGATGTCGCTGCTCGGCGGCATGGGCACGTTCTTCGGCCCGTTCGTCGGCGCGGCGGTGTTTTTGCTGCTGGAGAACCTGGTCTCGCTGTGGACCGTCCATTGGCAACTGATCGTCGGAGCGGTGTTCGTGGCCTGCGTGCTGTTCTTCCCCGCCGGAATCTGGGGCACGATCCTGAAGAGGCTCGACCGATGAGCGCCGACAACCCCGACGTCATCCTGCGCACCTACGGAGTGAGCAAACTGTTCGGCAAGTTCCGTGCGCTGAACGACATCTCGGCGTCGTTCCCGCGCGGCGCCATCACCTCGATCATCGGCCCGAACGGGGCCGGCAAGAGCACCTATTTCAACCTCTTGTCCGGCTCGCTGGCGCCGTCCGGAGGCCGCGTCGAGTTCGAGGGGCGCGACGTCACCAACGTGCCGCAGCACCAGTTCGCCCATATGGGCGTCGCAAAATCGTTCCAGATCACCAACGTGTTCCCGCAACTGTCGACCCGCGAGAACGTGCGCGTCGCGCTGCAGGCGCTGGTGTCGCGCTACGACATCTGGCGGCCGCGGGCAAAGCTGCCGGGGCTGGCCGAGCGGGCGGACGCGCTGTTGAACCAGGTCGGCCTGTGGCATTGCCGCGACCGCATCGCCAAGACGCTGGCGCATGGCGAGCAGCGTGCGCTCGAGATCGGCATGGCGCTGGCCAGCAACCCGCGGCTTTTGTTGCTGGACGAGCCGACCGCCGGCATGAGCCCGGAGGAAACCCGCGCGATGATGGACCTGATCGTCAAGCTCGCAAAGGAGCGCACCGTCATCCTGGTCGAGCACAAGATGAAACTGGTGATGGGCATCAGCGACCGCGTGCTGGTGCTGCACCAGGGCGAGCTGCTGGCCGACGGCACACCCGCCGAGGTGCGGCAGGACCAGCAGGTCAAGCGCGTCTATCTCGGCCAGCGGCACTAGAGCATGATCTGATCCCGAAAAGTGGAAACCGGTTTTCGGACAAGATCATGCTCAAACAAAAAGATAACCGGCTTCTTCAATTCAACGTAATTGGATCGGACTCTAAGGAACACCAGGGGATGCTGAACGTCGCCAATCTCAATGCCTGGTATGGCGCGAGCCACGTCCTGCAGGACGTCGGGCTCGACGTCAACAAGGGCGAGATCGTCTGCCTGATCGGCCGCAACGGCGCCGGCAAGACCACCACCCTGAAATCGATCATCGGCCTGATCGACAAGACCAGCGGCACGGTCACCTTCAAGGGCGAGAACATGCTCGACCAGCCCGCGCATCGCCGCTTCGCGCGCGGGCTCGCCTATGTGCCGGAGGAGCGCCGCATCGTGCAGGGCCTGTCGGTGCGCGAGAACCTGCGGCTCGGCCTCGTCGCCTCGCCGCTGAAGGCCAGGGAGAGCGCGCTGATCGAGGAGATCGCCGCGATCTTTCCGCGGCTCGCCGAGCGTCTCGACCAGGAGGCCGTGACCATGTCCGGCGGCGAGCAGCAGATGCTCGCGATCGCGCGCGCGATGATCTCCAAGCCCGACCTGATCATGCTCGACGAGCCGTCGGAGGGCATCATGCCGGTGCTGGTGGACGAGATGTTCGAACTGTTCCGCACCATGAAGCAGCAGGGCACCACGATCCTGCTGGTGGAGCAGAACGTCGAGCTGGCGCTGGACATCGCCGATCGCGCCTATGTGCTCGATCAGGGCGCGGTCGTCCATCACGATACGGCCAAGGCGCTGCTCGCCGACGAGGACATCAAGGAGCGCTACTGCTCGGTTTGATCTCCGGACCGATATGTCGCATGATCGCGCCGAAATAATGATCGATCGATAAATAAATTCCGGATATGAGCATGACGTTCGTCGCAACCGCCACCGCGGCAGCGGGCGGACGCCGGCTCGCCGATCGGTCCTGAGGCTACCAAGTCACCGAGCGATCACGTAAACAGGCCATCAAGTAAAACGGAGTCCCGTCATGGCTAGATATCTCAAGCGCGGCCGCGACGCTGCCCAGCGCGCCGAAGACGACAGCAAGGTTCGCGTTGCGGTCGAGGCCATCCTCGCCGACATCGAAAAGCGCGGCGACGCCGCCGTGCGCGAATTGTCGCTGAAGTTCGACCAGTGGGACCGCAAGGACTACCGGCTGACCGACGCCGAGATCCGCGACTGCCTGTCGCAGCTCTCGCAGCGCAACCTCGACGACATCAAGTTCGCGCAGGCACAGGTGCGCAATTTCGCCCAGCATCAGCGCGACTCGATGAAGGATATCGAGGTCGAGACGCTGCCCGGCGTGGTGCTCGGCCACAAGCACCTGCCGGTCAATTCGGTCGGCAGCTATGTGCCCGGCGGCAAGTATCCGATGCTGGCCTCCGCCCACATGTCGGTGATCACCGCCAAGGTCGCCGGTGTGCAGCGCATCGTCACCTGTGCCCCGCCGTTTCAGGGCAAGCCGGCGCCGGCCATCGTCGCCGCCCAGCATCTCGGCGGCGCCGACGAGATCTACTGCCTCGGCGGCATTCAGGCGGTCGGCGCCATGGCGCTCGGCACCGAATCGATCGCGCCGGTGGACATGCTGGTTGGCCCGGGCAACGCCTTCGTCGCCGAGGCCAAGCGGCAGCTGTTCGGCCGCGTCGGCATCGATCTGTTCGCCGGCCCGACCGAGACGCTGGTGATCGCCGACGAGAGCGTCGATGGCGAGATGTGCGCCACCGACCTGCTCGGGCAGGCCGAGCACGGGCCGACCTCGCCGGCGGTGTTTTTGACCAATTCGGAGAAGCTGGCGCGCGAGACGATGGCCGAGGTCGATCGCCTGCTCAAGATTTTGCCGACCGGCGAGATCGCCGCAAAGGCATGGCAGGATTATGGTGAGGTGATCGTCTGCGACAGCGAGGAGGAAATGGTCAAGGAGGCCGATTTCATCGCCTCCGAGCACGTTCAGGTGATGACCCGCGACCCGGATTACTTCCTGAACCACATGACCAACTACGGCGCGCTGTTTCTTGGGGCCCGCACCAACGTCGCCTATGGCGACAAGGTGATCGGCACCAACCACACGCTGCCGACCAAGAAGGCCGCGCGCTATACCGGCGGGCTGTGGGTTGGAAAATTCCTCAAGACCGTGACCTACCAGCGCGTCCTGACCGATGAAGCTTCGGCCATGATCGGCGAATATTGCTCGCGGCTGTGCATGCTGGAAGGCTTTTCCGGCCATGCCGAGCAGGCCAATGTCCGCGTCCGTCGCTATGGCCGCCGCAACGTGCCTTACGCGAGCGCCGCCGAATGAGCGGCGAGGCGCTTGCCGAGACGCCGTCGTTCCGGCTCGATGGCCGCCGCGCGCTGGTCACCGGTGCCGGGCGCGGCATCGGCCGGGCCGCGGCGGCGGCGCTGGCCGAGGCCGGTGCGCATGTCACGCTGTGCGCGCGCAGCGCCAATGAGATCGGGGAGGCCGCCGCCGCCATCCGCGCGCGGGGCGGCGCGGCCGACACGCTCGCCCTCGACGTCACCGACGTCGCGGCGTTTGCCGCCGCGGTCGCCGCGCGCGAGCCCTACGCCATCTTCCTCAACAATGCGGGCACCAACCGGCCGAAGTCCGTCACCGAGGTGTCGGAGGACGACTTCGACGCGGTGATGAACCTCAACGTCCGCGCCGCCTATTTCGCCGCGCAGGCGGTGGCGCGGCGGCTGATCGCGGCCGGCAAGCCGGGGTCGATCATCAACATGTCGTCGCAGATGGGCCACGTCGGCGGCCCCAACCGCTCGCTCTACTGCGCCTCGAAATGGGCGATGGAGGGGTTTTCGAAGGCGATGGCGCTCGATCTTGCGAGCCACGGCATCCGCGTCAACACGCTGTGCCCGACCTTCATCGAAACGCCGATGACGCGGCCGTTTTTCGAGAATGCCGCGTTCAAGGCCAGCGTGCTGGCCAAGATCAAGCTCGGCCGGCTCGGCACGGTCGAGGACCTGATGGGCGCCATCGTGTTCCTGGCCGGCGATGCCTCGGCGCTGATGACCGGCTCCTCACTGGTGATCGACGGCGGCTGGACCGCCGAATAGACGGAATCATCGCGCGTCATGCCCGGACTTGATCCGGGCATCGCCCCCTCCCCTCCCTCCCCTCTCCCGCAAGCGGGGGAGGGTTAGGGTGGGGGATGGATTGCCGGGCCTTCGCCGCGCCGAAAGGGCTTCGGCCCCGCAGGCGGGTCAAAAGGGCGTTCACGCCCGTCTTCGACGGGCTATGCCCGGCAACGACGCCTCAAGCTGCTTCCGTCAAAAGCAGAAGGACTCTGGCGGTTACGGCTGCGCCAGCGTGCCGCGCACGAAGCGCCGCACGTGATCGGTGATCACCTGATCGAGGTCCGACGGCGCCGGCATGTCGTAGACGTAGCGGCGGATGGCGATATAGAAAATCTGGCCGTGCAGGCCCCACACCGCCTCCTCCTCGCGTTCGGAGATGCGCGGGCTGGGCGGCGCGATGCCGTAGCGCTTCTGCAGTTCCTCGCGCAATTCCTTGCACACCGGCAACACCAGCTTCTTGCGCACCATGGCCAGGTAGCGGCCGGTGATATTGTAGGAGCGGAAGCCGGAAAACACGAAGATGCGCACCCAGTTGTAGTCGAAGATGCGCGCGGCATATTCGAGATAGAACTGCACCAGCCGGTCTTCGAGCGGCCGCGACGGGTCGGTGACGAGTCCCGTCCATGCCGGGTTCCAGCGGCTGACATAGACGTGCTCGTAGACGCGTTCGATCAAGGCTTCCTTGCTCGGGAAATGCCGGTAGATGGCCGAGTGCGTGATGCCGATCCGTTTGGCGAGTTCGCGCGTCTGGCCCTCGAAGCCATGCTCGGCAAAGAACCGGATCGCGGTATCGAGGATGACCCGTTCGCGCTCCGCCGCCTTCATGTTCTTGCGGCCGGGCGTGACCGCGACCTGCTTCGCCGTTTGGCTTGTCGTCGGCTTGGCCTTCGCCGGCCGTGTTTTTGCGGGGTGGGTCTTTGCCGGTTTGGTTTTGGCCGGCTGTTGTGAAGAGCGCCTGAGCATCGCGGGGTGGTGACCTCTCGTTCTGGCGGGCGCGCCGGAATCGCCCGGTTTCGGCTTGAGAGTCAAAAGGATATTGCAGCGCAAGACAATATGTATGAGTGCATCGTCATATTTCGGTTGACAGCAGGATAGCTTACTCCGAAACTTGTGACCAGTTGGTCACAAATTCAATGCGACTGAATGGGAGGCTCGCGTGAAAGCGCCGGCGTTCGATTATGTGCAGGCTGCTTCCGTGAGGGAAGCGGTCGCGGCGTTTCGGGCCTGCGAGGGCGAGGCCCGCTATCTGGCTGGCGGGCAGAGCCTGCTGGCCGCGCTCAACCTGCGGCTCTCGGCCCCGAGCCTGTTGATCGATCTCGGGCGGATCGATGCGTTGCGCGGCATCGAGCTCAACGACGGCGCGGTGCGGATCGGCGCCTTGACGCGCCACGCCGAGGTGCTGGCGTCGGATGTCGTTGCCCGGCACGTGCCGTTGCTCAGCATGGCGGCGCCGTTCGTCGCGCACCCGGCGATCCGCAACAAGGGCACGCTCGGCGGCTCGCTGGCGCTGGCCGATCCGGCGTCGGAGTTTCCTGCCGTGGCGCTGGCGCTCGGCGCACGCATGGAGATCAGCGACGCCGAGACCACGCGGCTGGTCGATGCCGACGACTATTTTGTCGATCTGTACGAAACCGCGATCGTGCCGGGCGAGGTGCTGACGGCCGTGCATTTCCCGGTGGCGCGGCCGACGCAAGTCTTCGCCTTCGACGAACTGGCGCGCCGCCGCGGCGACTATGCGCTGATCGGCGTCGCCATCAGTGCCGACGGGCGGCGCGGCCATGTCGATGCCATCCGCATCGCATTCTGTGCCGCCGCCCCCACGCCGAAACGGGTGCCGACCGCCGAGGCCGAACTGATCGGGCGCGATCTCACCGACGAGACCATTGCGCGGGCCGTGGCCGCGTTGTCCGAAGACCTTGCCCCGGACGACGATGCGCACATGGCGGCGGCGACGCGCATGCACTTGGCGCGCGTGGTGCTGCGCCGCCAGCTTACGACACTCAAGGCCGCGCTGGCCGGCGACGAGGTGAACGGATCATGACGAAGGCGGTGCCTATCTCGGTCACGGTCAACGACGAAGAGGTCACGCTGCTGGTCGAGCCGCGGCTGTCGCTGATCGATATGCTGCGCCATCACCTGCATCTCACCGGCAGCCATGTCGGCTGCGAGATGGGCGCCTGCGGCGCCTGCCTCGTGCAGCTTGACGGCGATGTCGTCCACGCCTGCCTGACGCTGGCGGTCGAGGTCAACGGCCGCACCGTCAAGACCATCGAGGGGCTGTCGGACACCGGCGCCATCGCCGACCTGCAGGCGGCCTTCCACCGGCGCAATGCGCTGCAATGCGGCTACTGCACGCCGGGGGTTTTGATGACGGCGCAGGAACTGCTGAGCAAGGGCGGCGTGCCGTCGCGCGCCGACATCCGCGACGCGTTGTCGGGCAACTATTGCCGCTGCACCGGCTACGAGGCGATTGTCGATGCCATCGAGACCACGGCGCGGCAGCGCGCCGGCCTCGATACCGCGACGACGGAGACCGACCATGGATAATCCGCTGACGGCGCTCGACCGGCCGAACAGTTATATCGGCAAGGCGCTGCCGCGGCCCAACGCCAAGCGGCTGTTGGTCGGCCGTGGCCGCTTCGTCGACGACATTCATCTGCCGCGCATGTTGCATGCGGCCTTCGTGCGCAGCCCCCATGCCCACGCCCGCATCGTCGCGATCGATGTATCACGGGCGAAAACCATGCCGGGCGTGCGTCTCGTCGCCGAGGGCCGCGACGTCGCAAAAGTGTGCGAGCCGTGGGTCGGCACGCTGTTGCATTTCAAGGGCATGAAATCGCCGCCGCAGTATCCGCTGGCGATGGACAAGGTGACCTGGGTCGGCGAGCCGGTGGTGGCGATCGTCGCCGACAGCCGCGCGAAAGCCGAGGACGCCGCCGAGCAGGTCGAGGTGACGTACGAGGAGCTGGCGCCGCTGGTCGATATGGATGCCGCGCGGGCGCCGGATGCGCCGCGCCTGCACGAGGGCTTTGCCGACAACATCGCGTTTCATCTCGCGCTCGAGAACGGCGACGTCGATGCCGCTTTCGCCGAAGCCGCGGTGGTGGTCGAGGCCGACATGAGCTTCGGCCGCCACACGCCGGTGACGATGGAGGCGCGTGCCATCATCGCCGACTTCGATCCGGCCGAGCGCAGCCTGACGGTGCACCATTCGACCCAGACGCCGTATCAGTTTCAGGATATCTATGCCCGCCATTTCGGGCTGAACGAATCGCGGGTGCGGGTGATCGCGCCGGACATCGGCGGCTCGTTCGGCATGAAGCTGCACGTTTTTCCCGACGACATGACGGCGGTCGCGCTCAGCATCATGCTGGGCCGGCCGGTCAAGTACATCACCGACCGCAGCGAAGCGTTTCTCAACGACATCCATCTGCGCGACCATCGCGTCAGGGCGCAGCTCGCGGTGGCGAAGGACGGCACCTTCCTCGGCATGCGGGTCGAGGACGTGACCGGTATCGGCTCCTATTCGTCCTATCCGCGCACCAGCGCGGTCGAGGGCAATCAGGTGGTGCGGCTGATGGGCGCGCCCTACAAGCTTACCAACTATCGCGGCACCCTCGACGTCGTGTTCCAGAACAAGCCGCAGACCAGCCAGTACCGCGCCGTCGGCCACCCGATCGCGGTCGCGGCGACCGAGTATCTGGTCGAGGCCGCGGCGCGCAAGCTCGGCATCGATCCGCTCGAACTGCGCCGGCGCAACTACGTCACCGCCGATATGTATCCGCACACGACGGCGACCGGCTTCAAGTTCGAAAAGCTGTCGCTGGAGGAATGCCTCGCCAAGTTGCACGCCCTGATGGACTATCCGGCCGCGCGCGCCGAGCAGGCGCGGTTGCGCCGCGACGGCATCCATCGCGGCATCGGCTTCGCCACCTATGTCGAGATCACCAATCCGTCGCCGGCGTTCTACGGCGTCGGCGGCGCGCATATCTCGGCGCAGGACGGCTGCGTCTTGAAGATCACCCCGTCCGGCGAACTGCACTGCGCCATCAGCGTGTGCGAGCAGGGGCAGGGCACCGAAGCGATGGTCGGGCAGATCGTCGCCGACCAGTTCGGCGTCGATTGCGAGCAGGTGCGGGTACTGACCGGCGACACCGAGACGACGCCGCATGGCGGCGCCAACTGGGCCAGCCGCGGCACCGGCATCGGCGGCGAGGCGGCGCTGCGCGGCGCGCGCAAGCTCAAGGCCAACGTGCTGTCGGTGGCCGGCGCCATTTTGCAATGCGCGCCCGCCGATCTCGATATCGAGAACGGCCGGATCGTCGAGCAGGCTTCGCGCGCGGTGCGCATGCCGCTCGCCGATCTCGCCGCGCTCGTCTATTTCCGCTCCGACACCCTGCCGCCCGGCATCGAGGCCAGCTTCACCGTCGCCGAGCACTATGCGCCCAAGGGCTATCCCTTTGCCTTCACCAACGGCATCCACGGCAGCCTGGTCGAGGTCGATGTCGAGACCGGTTTCATCAAATTGCTGAAGCACTGGGTGGTGGAGGATTGCGGCCGCATCATCAATCCGCTGCTGGTCAACGAGCAGGTGCGCGGCGGCGCGGTGCAGGGGCTTGGCGCGGCGCTGTTCGAGGAATGCCTCTACAGCGACACCGGCCAGCTTCTGAACGGCTCGATGGCCGACTATCTGGTGCCGATGGCGTGCGAGATGCCGGATTTCGTCATCGCGCACGTCGAGACGCCGACGCTCGATACGCTGCTCGGCGCCAAGGGCGTCGGCGAGGCCGGCACGTCGGCGGCCTCGGGCGCGGTGCTCAACGCGGTCAACGACGCTATCGGCGTGTTCGGCAAGTCGATCACCCAGATTCCCATGACGCCCGAGCGTATGCTGCGGGCGCTCGGCACGGTGTGAGGCATGCTTCTTTCGAAAACGCTTTACACCCGCACCGGCATGCGCACGCGTCCGGCGTCGCCGAACACTTTCAGATAGCGCGCGATCTCGGCCGGGTCGCCGGTCGCCTTTTCCGGGTTGTCGGAGAGCTTGACCGCGGGGCGGCCGTTGACGTCGGTGATCTTGCACACCAGCGAGATCGGGTCGAGGTCGGCCGAGCCGTCGGGCAGGCAGCCGACGAAATCGTTGGTCAGGTTGGTGCCCCAGCCGAACGAGGTGCGCACCCGGCCCTTGAAATGATTGTGGGCCTCCTCGATGGAATCGGCGTCCATGGCGTCGGAGAACACCAGAAGCTTCCTGGTCGGATCGCGGCCCTTCTCCTTCCACCAGCGGATGATCTGTTCGCCGCCCTCGATGGGCGGCGCGCTGTCGGGGCGGAAGCCGGTCCAGTCGGCGACCCAGTCGGGCGCGTCGCGGAGGAACGCGGCGGTGCCGAAGGCGTCGGGCAGGGCGATCAGCAGGTTGCCGGCGTAGGTGTGGCGCCAGTCGTCGAGCACCTTGTAGGGCGCGCGGCGGAGCTCCTCGTCGCTGCCGGCGAGCGCCGCCAGCACCATCGGCAGTTCGTGGGCGTTGGTGCCGATCGCCTCGAGGTCGCTGTCCATCGCCAGCAACACGTTCGAGGTGCCGGTGAAGGCGCGCCCTAATCCTTCCTTGAGTGCCTCGACGCACCAGCGCTGCCACAGGAAGCCGTGCCGGCGCCGGGTGCCGAAGTCGGAGATCACCAGCCCGTCGAGCCGTTGCAGCCGCTCCACCTTGCTCCACAGCTTGGCCTTGGCGCGGGCGTAAAGCACGTCGAGCGCGAAGCGGCCGCGGCCGATCATCGCCGCGCGCGAGCGCAGCTCGTTGACGATGGCGAGCGCCGGGATCTCCCACATCGTGGTGTGGGTCCACGGCCCCCGGAAGTGCAGTTCGTACTGGCCATCCACCTTCTTCAGTTCGTAGTCGGGCAGGTGGAAGTCGGCGAGCCAGGCCATGAACTCCGGCGCGAACATCTGCGTCTTGCCGTAGAACGTGTTACCGGCGAGCCAGATCAGTTCCTTCTTGGTGAAACGCAGTGTGCGGGCGTGGTCGAGCTGGGCGCGCAACTCACCCTCGTCGATGATGTCGGCGAGACGGATGTGGCGGCTGCGGTTGATCACCGAGAAGGTCGCATGCACGCTCGGGGAGAGCGCATGGATCATCTGCAGCATCAGGAGCTTGTAGAAATCGGTATCGAGCAGGCTGCGGACGATCGGGTCGAGCCGCCAGCCGTGGTCGTAGGTGCGCGTCGCGATGTCGGTCACGGGCATGGCGAAACTATAATCTGGCGTCCCGGCGCGCGCCAAGGGGAGCGCCAAGGGGAGCACCAAGGGCGCTGCCGCCGCCGTACAGCGTCAGGGCCGCGGCCAGCAGCATGGACAGCGCAGCGGCGCCGAGCACCCAGCGCGGCATCGCCGCGTCCATGATCCAGCCGAATAGCGGCGGGCTGACGACGCAGCCGATGTTGAAGCCGGTCCAGACGATGCCGAACACCCGGCCGTTGGCGCCGGGCGGGGCGGCATTGCGGACCATGATGTCGCGCGACGGCGCGATGACGCCGCTGAAGAACCCGGCCAGCGTCAGCGCCGCGATCAGGATCTCGATGCCCGGCCGGCTCACGGCGACGGCGGCGAGGATCATGGCGCTGATGGCGAAGCAGGTCGCCGCCACCTGTTCGTGACGGTGGGTGCGGTCGGCGAGGAAGCCGCCGGCCAGCACGCCGGCGGCAGCCGCGCCGAGGAAGCATGTCAGCGCGATGTTGGCCAGCGTCAGCGGCTGGTCGTAGCCGTTCATCAGCGCCACCACGCCAAAATTGCTCATCGCCGTGGTCGACACGCCGAGCAGGATGAAGAACACGATCAGCACCAGCACCATCGGCGTCAGCATCCGGGCTTTTGCGTTGGCCGCGCCGGCGCTGCCGCCGTGGTGCGCGGCGCTGGCGTCGGGGACGCGCATCGCGATCAGCAACAGCCCGACGGCGATGCCGAGCGCGCCGGAGATCATCAGCGCGCCGCCACCGCCGACGGTGGTCAGCAGCATCGCGACGATGGCCGGCGCCACCGCCGCGCCGAGATAGCCGGCGAAGGTGTGCACCGAGAACGCCCGCCCCATGCGCGCTTCGGACGTGTGGGTGGCGAGCAGCGCGTAGTCGGCCGGGTGGTAGACGCTGTTGGCGAGCCCGAGCAGCGCGGCGCAGGCCAGGAACCAGCCGTAGCTCATGGTCAGCGCCAGCACGATCAGCGCCGCGCCGCCGAGGCCAAGCCCGAGCACCAGGATCTTGCGGGCGCCGACGCGATCCACCAGATAGCCGACCGGCGCCTGCGTCAGCCCGGTGACCGCCCCGAACAGGGTGAGCGCCAGGCCGAGGTCGAGGTAATCGACCTGGAGCGCGTCCTTGAGGAACGGAAACAGCATCGGCAGCACCAGCATGTGGTAGTGGCTGACGAAGTGTGCCGTCGAGATCGGGACGAGCGTGCGCAGGCCGCCGGCTGCGGCCGGGGCGTGGTCGCCGGCGGTGATGTCGATCATGCGGGGCTCCGCTGCGGGGCGAGAGGCCCCTTGGATGAGGGCGGCAGGCTAGCCAGCGATGCGCGCCCTGTCCATCGACGCTGCCGCATGGGACGATGCCAAAGTCCGCATTGGTGGCGTCCGCATTGGTGGCCGCATCGATCGAGGTTGCGTCAGGGCCTGTGCTGCGCCATAGAAACGCCGCGGCTCCGGCCGCGCCGGTCCAGTTTGCGAGGCGGCCATGGCCCACCCGATTCCCGACGTCATCGAGGCGTTTGCCGCCGGCGAGATCGTCGTCGTCACCGATGACGACGACCGCGAGGGCGAGGGCGATCTGATCGTCGCCGCGTCGCTGTGCACGCCGGAAAAGATGGCGTTCATCATCCGCCACACCTCCGGCATCGTCTGCGCGCCGATCACCGCCGCGGACGCCCAGCGGCTGCGGCTCGACCCGATGGTGGCGCACAACGATTCCGCCCACACCACCGCCTTCACCGTGTCGATCGACTACAAGCCCGGCGGCACCACCGGCATCTCCGCCGAGGAGCGCACCGCCTGCTGCCGCGCGCTCGCCAACCCCAATGCCGGCGCCGGCGATTTCACCCGTCCCGGCCATGTGTTTCCGCTGATCGCCCGCGACGGCGGGGTGCTTTTGCGCTCCGGCCATACCGAGGCCGCGGTCGATCTGTGCCGGCTCGCCGGATTGCCGCCGGTCGGCGTCATCAGCGAACTGATGAACGACGACGGCAGCGTGATGAAGGGCGAGCAGGTGGTGCGCTTCGCCGCGGCCCATGGGCTCAAGCACGTCACCATCGCCGACATGATCGCCTACCGTCAGGCGCGCGAGAAGCTGGTCGAGCGCGTGTCGAGCTTCACCACCGACAGTCCGATCGGGCCGTTGCAGGGATTTGCCTATCGCACGCCGTTCGATCCGGTCTATCACGCCGCGTTCGTCTATGGCGGCGTTGGCGACGGCCGCAACATCCTCACCCGCTTCCACAAGCCGAACATCGTCAAGGACGTGTTCCTCGGCCACGATCGCGTCAGCGCCGCGCTCGAACACTTCCGCAAGGAGGGGCGCGGCGTGCTGGTCTACCTGCGCGACGGCGCCGCCGGCGTGCCGGTCGAGCCGATCGACGCGCCGCATACCGCAGAGGACGACCGCAACCGGCAATGGCGCGAGATCGGCGTCGGCGCCCAGATTCTGCGCGATCTCGGCGTCACCTCGATCCGCAACCTGTCGATGTCGAGCCACGACTATATGGGGCTGTCGGGGTTCGGCATCGAGATCGTGGAAACCATCCAGCTTGAAGGCGACGGCGGCAGGACTTAACCTCCTTTAGCCATCGTCGCGGCCCGTCACAGGAGGTCAGTCGCCCATGAGCGCACATGCCCAGGCCAAGAGCCAGCCCGCCCCGGCCCGGTTCCGGTGGGACGACGCCTTTCTCATCGACGACCAGTTGACCGAGGACGAACGGCTGATCCGCGACACCGCGCGCGCCTATGCGCAGGACAGGCTGTTGCCGCGCGTGACGGAAGCCTATCTGAAGGAAAAGACCGACCGCGATATCTTCACCGAGATGGGCGAACTCGGCCTGATCGGCGTCACCATCCCCGAGGACTATGGCTGCGCCGGCGCCAGCTACGTCGCCTACGGCCTGGTGGCGCGCGAGATCGAGCGCGTGGATTCCGGCTACCGCTCGATGAACTCGGTGCAGTCCTCGCTGGTGATGTATCCGATCTATGCCTACGGCGATGAAACCCAGCGCAAAAAGTATCTGCCGAAGCTCGCGACCGGCGAGTGGGTCGGCTGCTTCGGCCTGACCGAGCCCGACGCCGGCTCCGATCCCGGCGGCATGAAAACCCGTGCGGAAAAAGTGGCCGACGGCTATCGCCTGACCGGCTCAAAAATGTGGATCTCCAACGCGCCGATCGCCGACGTGTTCGTGATCTGGGCCAAGTCGGCGGCGCACGACAACCAGATTCGCGGCTTCATCCTCGAAAAGGGCATGAAGGGGCTGTCGGCGCCAAAGATCGAGGGCAAGCTCTCATTGCGCGCTTCGATCACCGGCGAGGTGGTGATGGATGGCGTTGTGGTGCCGGAAAGCGCGCTGCTGCCCAATGTCGCCGGCCTCAAGGGACCGTTCGGCTGCCTCAATCGCGCCCGCTACGGCATTTCGTGGGGGGCGATGGGCGCGGCGGAAGATTGCTTCCATCGCGCGCGGCAGTACACGCTCGACCGCAAGCAGTTCAACCGGCCGCTGGCGGCGACGCAGCTGGTGCAGAAGAAACTCGCCGACATGCAGACCGAGATCGCCCTCGGCCTGCAAGGCTCGTTGCGCGTCGGCCGGCTGATGGACGAGGGCCGCATGGCGCCGGAGATGATCTCCATCGTCAAGCGCAACAACTGCGGCAAGGCGCTGGATATCGCGCGGATGGCACGCGACATGCACGGCGGCAACGGCATCTCCAGCGAGTTTCACGTGATGCGCCATGCCCAGAATCTGGAGACGGTCAACACCTACGAGGGCACGCACGACGTCCATGCCCTGATCCTAGGCCGCGCCATCACCGGCATCCAGGCGTTTTCGTGAAGCGTGTGTCCCGGACGCGGTGCGGCGTTCTTCATGCAGCGTCGCAGAGCCGGGACCGTTGAGGACGGCCGGTTCGAGGCGGTCCCGGATCAGCGGCGCGCCGCTTGCGCGCTGCGCGGTATCCGGGACAAGCTCTCGGCGAGCACGTGAGCCGGCATTTGACAGGAATTCGACGAGCAGTAAGTGAGGTCATGTCCGACAGCACCAACGACATTCCGTTCAATCGCGACTTTCCGCTGCCGCCCGGCGTCGTCGAGGAGGTGGTGCCCGGCGTGCGCCGCGTGCTCTGCGCCAATCCGAGCCCGCTCACCTTCACCGGCTCGGTGAGCTACATCATCGGGCAGGGCCAGGTCGCGATCGTCGATCCCGGTCCCGACGACGAAGCGCATGCGCAGGCGCTGCTCGATGCGGTGCGCGGCGAGACGGTGACGCATATCGTCGTCACCCATACCCATTGCGATCATTCGCCCAATGCCGCGCGCATCAAGGCGGCGACCGGCGCCACCGTCTACGCCGAGGGAGCGCACCGGGCCGCGCGGCCGCGCCACGCCGCCGAGCCGGCGACGGCGGACTCCGGCGCCGACCTCGACTTCCGGCCCGACGTGACGGTGCCCGACGGCGAGTCGATCGAGGGGCAAGGCTGGCGGCTCGAGGCCATCGCCACCCCCGGCCACACCGCCAACCACATGGCGTTCGCGCTGGCCGATCGCGATCTCATCCTGGTCGGCGACCACGTGATGGGCTGGTCCACCACCATCGTCGTGCCGCCGGACGGCTCGATGGTCGATTACATGGCCTCGCTGGAGCGGCTCGCGGCGCGCCCCGAGCAGCTCTATCTGTCCGGCCACGGCCCGGAGATTCCCGACGCGCCGCGCTATGTCCGCCAGCTCGCGCGCCATCGTCGCGCCCGCGAAGCCTCGATCCTGCACCGCCTGTCCAAGGGCGCGGCCGACATCCCGGCCATCGTGCGGGCGAGCTATATCGGCATCGATCCGCGGCTGGTGAATGCCGCGGGCTTTTCGGTGCTGGCGCATCTGGAGGACCTGGTGGCGCGCGGCGTGGTCGCAACCGACGGCGATCCGGTGATCGGCGGCGTCTACCGCTTGGCCGGCTGAGCCTTGTCCTTCGCGGCCTTGTCCTTGGCCGCCTTGTCCCGGCTGCCCTTGCCGGTCTTGCCTTTGTCCGTGGCGTGCGAACTTCTCGCCGGCAGCGTCGGTGCCTTCTCGGCGCGCGCCGCCTCGGCGGCTTCGACGGCGCGAGTGAGGTCCTCGGCGAATTTGAGGATGCGCGCGGCATTGGAGCCGAGATCGGATTCGAAGTAGCGCGACGAGGAGCGCATATCGATGCGCGTGCCGTCGGCGTCGGGCAGGACGCGGATGGCGATGTCCTCGCGCAAGCCGAGTAGCGGCGTGCGCGCCACCGCCTCGATGTGGCCGGCGCGCGCCGGCGCTTGCGGCGCCCGCGCATCGACCACCAGCCATTTGCGTTTGCCGATCAGCTTGAGCGCTGCGTCGTAGGCGCGCTGCGGGGTCGTTTCCAGCACCAGCGGCTCGATATCCGGATAGGCGCGGCGCTGCTGCTCGGCGGAATAGAGGCCGGCATAGACGGCGGGGTTGGCGCCGTCGCTGCTGCGCAGCCGCACCAGCACGTCGAAGCTGGGCGGATCGATCGGGTCGGTGGTGATGTCGTAGATTTTCGGCAGCTTGTGGTACTGCCAGCCGAGATAGGCGGGATAGGCGAGGATCGCGACGCTGATGGCGAGCGCGGCCGTGATGCGGCCGAGCCCGCGCGCGCCGCTCACCCAGATCGCGGCGAAGCCGGCAAAGGCGACGAGAATGGCGAGGCCGGCCAGTGCCAGTGCCCCGAAGAAGGTCATCAGGGCCGGGCGGTATTCGAGAAAGCCGAAGCGCACGACAATGACCGAGACCGTCACCGCGACCAGCGCGAACACCGCGATCCGCCGCGCCCAGGTGGCGAGCGCCGAAATCGGTTCCTGATGATGGGCGGCGGCGAGCCTGCGGGCCATGGTCGTGCGGTATCCGGATTGCGGCGGTCAAGCCGGGCGCATGCCTACCCCATTTTGCCTGTCGGTCAAATGTCCGGGGCGGGCGTCCGTCGTGCGCCGGTCTCCGTCAGTGCCGCGAACCCGGCGGCGAGGAAGTCGAGCAGCGCCCGCACCGACGGCAACAGGCCGCGCCGCGACGAGAACACCGCATGCACGATGCCCGCCCCCTCACTTTATCCCTCCCCCGCATGCGGGGGAGGGAAGGGTGGGGGAGGGAAGGGTGGGGGAGGGAAGGGTGGGGGGCGTGGCGGTTACGGCGTGGCGGTCACCACGGTGAGACCACGCCGACCGTTTTTCACTGACGGCGCGCCGTGAAGGCTGAAGCCGTCGCGGCCCTGCGCCTTCACGCTGTAAAGGGCGAGGTCGGCGCGGGCCAGCGTATCGCCCTCGATGGCGCCGGCGTGCCAGGCGGCGACACCGATGCTGGCGGTCATGGCGACGGCATCGCCCTGCCAGCGGAACGCGGCATGGCGCACGGCTTCGGTGATGCCGGCGGCCAGCGCCACCGCCAGCGCCCCGTCCGTCTCGGGCAGCACGATGCAGAACTCATCGCCGCCGAGCCGGGCGAACAGGTCGTTCCTGCGGATCTGCGCGCTCACCGTCCTGGCGAGGTGGCAGAGCGCGGCGTCGCCGGCGGCATGGCCGAGCGTATCGTTGAGCGTCTTGAAGTTGTCGAGGTCCATCATCAACAGCGCGAACGGTCGCCCGGTGCGTTGCGAGCGCGCCTCTTCCTCGGCGATCCGCCCCAGCAGGTAGCGCCGGTTCGGCAGCCCGGTCAGTTCGTCCTTGACGGCGAGCGCCTCGACCTCGCTGCGCAGGCGATCGATGGTCATCACGGCGAAGCCGAAGTTCCACAAGACGCCGCTGAAGATCACCACGAGCAGCGCGTAGTGGCGGTACTGCACCTCGGCGACCAGCCCTTCCGCCAGCGCGTAGTTGAAACCGATCTGGGCGGCATGGCCGAGAATGCCGATGATCATTGCAATCGCCGCGATCCAGCCTCCGAGCTGGCGCCGGCTCGGATGCAGCAGGAATGCGGCGCCGAGCGCCAGCGGGACCGACTGCGCCACGGCATAGACGAGGTTGCGGCCCCGGCTGTCGTCGATCACCAGCATCAGCGCGATCGTGCTCAGCACCGCGATCGCCACGCTCGCGGTTAGGCCGCCGGCGCGGCCGTGGAACCGGCGGATGCCGACCCAGAACAGGCAGAAGCCGTAGATGAGCAGGCTGTTGCCGATCATCGCCAGCGGCACCGACCAGGTGCCGTCGCCGCGCAGCGTCAGCACCGCGCCGCCGGTCATGGTCAGGACGCAGGCGGCCAGCCAGAAGCGGGCCGGCTTGAACGAGCGGTAGGTGTAAGTCACCGCGCCCCAGATCACCACCAGCGTCAGCGAGTTGAGCAGGATGACGAGATAAAGGGTCAGGAAGTCGAGGGACATTGCATTTTTGGGGCCGCCGCGGAATCGAGCCTAAGGTCAGCCCGCAGTAGTCGGTGCATGTCAATAGACGTTCAAGACGATCGTTCAAATTGTCGTGGCCGCCGCATTTGCGATGGCGTTTTGGCGCATGCCGTATTCATCCACAGTTCAGGGCGGATCGTAAGCCGCGCCGGCAAAGCAAAAGGGCAGCGCCGGGGCGCCGCCCTTTCGATCGGTCCGGCCTTTGGGGTTCAGGCGGCGGCGGTCGGCAGCGTGTGATCCTTGAACTGGTCGCGCAGCGCCGTCTTGAGGATTTTTCCGGTGGCGGTGTGGGGGATTGTGCTGACGAAGGCCACGTCGTCCGGCATCCACCACTTGGCGATCTTGCCGTCCATGAAGTTGAGGATCTCCTCGCGGGTGGCTTTCTCGCCTTCCTTGAGCTGAACGATCAGAAGCGGCCGCTCGTCCCATTTCGGATGACGGATGCCGATCACGGCGGCCTCCGCCACCTTGGGGTGGCCGACCGCGAGGTTCTCCAGGTCGATCGAGGAAATCCACTCGCCGCCCGACTTGATGACGTCCTTGGAGCGGTCGGTGATGCGCATATAGGCGAACTCGTCGATGGTGGCGACGTCGCCGGTGTCGAAGAAGCCTTCCTCGTCGAGGATCGGCTCATCGACGCGGTAGTAGGCGCGCGAGATCGCCGGTCCCCGCACCTTGAGGCGGCCGAAGGTGGTGCCGTCCCACGGCAGCCGCTTGCCGGCGTCGTCGGTGATCTTCATCTCGACCATGAACGGCGGATAGCCTTGCGTGGACAGCACCTTGATCTTGTCCTCGCCGGTCAGGTGGGCGAACTGCGGCTGCAGCGAGCCGACGGTGCCGAGCGGGCTCATCTCGGTCATGCCCCAGGCGTGGCGCACCTCGACGCCCATGTCGTCGAACGCCTTGATCATCGACGGCGGCATCGCCGAGCCGCCGCAGATCAGCACGCGCAGATGCGGCAGCTTGAGATTGTTGGCCGCCATGTATTGCAGCAGCATCAGCCACACCGTCGGCACGCCGGCGGTCATGGTGACCTTCTCGGTATCGAGCATCTCGTAGACCGAGGCGCCGTCCAGCTTGGCGCCGGGAAACACCAGTTTCGTGCCCTGGCTCGGCGCCGAGAAGGCGATGCCCCAGCTATTGGCATGGAACAACGGCACCACCGGAAGCATTGTATCCTTCGAGCGCGAGCCGAGCGCGTCCGGGTTGTTGGCCATCATGGCGTGGAGGACGTTGGAGCGGTGCGAATAAAGCACGCCCTTGGGATTGCCGGTGGTGCCGGAGGTGTAGCACATCGCCGCGGCGGTGTTCTCGTCGAACGTCTTCCAGGCGAAGTCGCCATCGACCTCGCCGATCCAGTCCTCGTAGGCGACCGCGTTCTTCAGCGTCGTCTGCGGCATGTGCGCCTTGTCGGTCAGCACGATGAAGCGCTCGACGCTCGGCAGCTTGTCGGCGAGCTTTTCCAGGAGCGGCACGAAGGTCAGGTCGGTGATCATCACGCGGTCTTCGGCGTGATTGACGATCCAGGCGATCTGGTCGGGGAACAGGCGCGGGTTGACGGTGTGGCAGATGGCACCGATGCCCATGATGCCGTACCAGCATTCGAGATGGCGCCAAGTGTTCCAGCCGATGGTGGCGACGCGGTCGCCGAGCTTGATGCCGTCGCGGTCGAGCCGCTGCGCCACTTTCAGCGCGCGGGCGCGGATGTCGCTGTAATTGGTGCGGTGGATCGGGCCTTCGACCGACCGGGTGACAACCTCGCGCTTGGGGTGGATGGTGGCGGCGTGATCGATGATCCGCTGACACAGCATGGGCCAATCTTGCATCAATCCACGCATTCGAACGTTCCTCCTGGTCCTTTTAATCCTGTGGTCCCTTCAAGGGATTACGGCGAAGTTTAGCGTGCCGGTGGACAAGCGCAAATGCCCCTGTGGTCGCATTGACGCTGCCTTGCGGGCGGTTATGGCATGGCTCGCAGCAACCGCCGTGCTGCTCGTCGCCGGCGCCGCGACTGCCGACGAAGTGCCGTTGCCGCGCCCGCGCCCACCGGTCCCTTCAGCCAAACCGGCCGCGCCGGCCCCGCCCGAGGCGGTGGCGCCGTCCGCGCCGTCGGCATGTCGCCTGGCGCTCGATGACACCATCGCCATCGCTCCGAGCGTTGCGCCGGTCACCGGCCCCGGCGAGTGCGGTGGCGACGATCTGGTGCGGCTCGACGCCATCGTGCTGCCGGACCGCCGCCGCGTCGCGCTACAGCCGGCGGCGACGCTGCGCTGTGACATGGCGGCGGAGGTGGCGGGCTGGGTGCGCGCCGACGTGGCGCCGCTGGTCGAGGCGGACGGCGCGCGGCTCGCCGCCATCGAGGTGGCGGATTCGTTCTCCTGTCGTGGCCGCAACCGCGTCAAGGGAGCAAAGCTGTCCGAGCATGGCCGCGCCAACGCGATCGACATCCGCGCGCTGCGGCTGGTGCGCGCCCCGGCGCTGACGCTGCCCGACCGCGCCACCCCGCGCGCGCTGCGCGTGCGCCTGATGGAAACCATGTGCGCGCGCTTTACGACCGTGCTCGGCCCCGGCTCCGACGGCTATCACGAGGACCATATCCATCTCGACCGCCGGCAGCGCGGCAACGGCTACCGCATCTGCCAGTGGACCATCGAGGACGAGGCGCCGCCGCCGTCGGCTCCAGCGACGGCGGAGGTTGCGGTTGCGAGCGCGCCGGCGCCCGAGCCGGACATCACGCCCGCAACGAAGCCCGAGTCCAAGTCCGAAACCAAGCCTGAGTCAAAGCCGGCGCCGGCGCCGGCGCAGGTCGCCGCGTTGTCCGCCGTGCCGCTGCCGCGTCCGCGCCCGGCCTCGGCGCCGGCTTCGGGAGAGGGGGTGGCCGCGCCCGCCGCCACGGCGAAGCTTGAGCGCAAGGCACGGCCGCGCCGCGCCGCCGCACGCCGATCGCCGGCGCTGCCGTGGCCGCTATCATTATTTCCGATGCGCTAAAGCGGTTCAGCTTTTGGCGGAAGCAGTTTGAGGTGTCATGGCCGGGCTTGTCCGGCCATCCACGTCTATACTTCTGGATCCGCGCCAAGACGTGGATGCCCGGGCATATAAAGCCGGGCATGACGCGGGAGAGAGTGGGCGCACCTCTGATTCAATCCAATCGAAACGCACTCCAGTAAAAAAGCGCCGGCGGAGCGGCGCTTTTTCGAAACCGGAGATGGCAGGGCGTGCCTCAGTAGGTGCCGCCACCACCACCGCCGCCCTGCAGGGCGAGCTTGGGATTGTAGGGCGAGTCGCCCTGCTTCGGCTCCAGCACCACCACCACGGCGCCGGGCTTGACGCGGCTGTAGAGGTCGATGACGTCCTCGTTCAGCATGCGGATGCAGCCCGAGGAGATCGAGGCGCCGATATATTCCGGCTGGTTGGTGCCGTGGATGCGGAACAGGGTGTCCTTGTTGCCCTGGTAGAGATAGAGCGCGCGGGCGCCGAGCGGGTTGTCCGGGCCGCCGGCGACGCGGGCCGGCAGGCCCTCGATGCGCTTGTGGATGTCGGCGGTCGGAATCCAGTCCGGCCATTCGCGCATGTTGCCGACGCGGGCGACGCCGGAGAACGCCAGCGCTTCCTCGCCGACGGTGACGCCGTAACGGATCGCCTTGCCGCCTTCGAGTACGTAGTAGAGGTAGTGGTTGTCGGAATCGACCAGGATCGAGCCCGGCGCTTCCTTGCGGTGATAGTTGACGATGGCGCGGCGGTAGGGCTGCGGGACCGGCGAGTTGACGTAGCGGATCTTCGCCATCAGGTTCTTGTCGCGCTGCGTCATGGCCGTCTGCGGCGCCGGCTCGAAGGTGGCGCTGGTGGAGACGGTCTGGCACCCTGCCAGCGCGATACCGGCAACGGTCAGGAGGCCAAGGCGAAAGAGAGGCAGGCGCATGGTTCCGGGTTCCTGCGTGGACCCGGCATGCCGAGGGATCGACAAGGATCACCAAGGCGCTGCCCGGTCGCGACCATATTGATTGCGCAAATTATCCCCGATTTCGCCGGTAATTCCAGCGACGAAACGGTGATCTCGCTTCGCAGCATCATTGCTGTGGCATTTTTGTCGCAAGATCTGCCGTAAAGGTTCATTCCTTTGGAACCGTTCCATGGCGTGCCGGCCACCGTCACCGGCGCGTCATGAAAAAAGCCGCACGATCCGTCCGCGAATCACGCCAAGCTGCCCCCGCGCGTCCGCCCTGTCACCGGAGTTGTCCTGATGCTGTCCGTCTTCGTCGCCGCGACCGGCGCGCTGCGCAAGGTCGATCCCGCAGGCGGCGCGCTGCCGCTGGAAGCGGTGTGGATCGACCTCAAGGCACCGACGCCGGCCGAGGAGCAACTGGTCGAGGACCTGATCGGCATCGAGGTGCCGACCCGCGAGGACATGCAGGAGATCGAGATTTCCAGCCGGCTCTATTCGGAGAGCGGTGCCCGCTACATGACCGCGACGCTGATGTGCGGCGCCGATACCGCCTCGCCCCGCATCACGCCGGTGTCGTTCATCCTGGCGGCGCATCGGCTGGTGACCGTGCGCTACGACGAGCCGAAGGCGTTTCCGCTGGTGGCGGCCAAGCTCGGCCGCGCCTGCCCGCAGGCGCTGTCCGGCGACATGGTGATGCTCGACCTGCTCGATACCGTGATCGACCGCTGCGCCGACGTGCTGGAGCGCGCCGGCGCCGACGTCGATACCGTCAGCACGCAGGTGTTCGAGAGTTCGGCGGAACGCGGCCATGCCCACACCTATTCGCAGATCCTGCGCACCATCGGCCGCAAGGGCGACCTGACCTCGAAGGTGCGCGAGAGCCTGGTGTCGATCGGCCGGCTGATCTCGTTCGTCACCGTCGAGAACGAGGGCACGCGCTGGAGCAAGGAGCAGAAGGCGCAGCTCAAGACCCTGCAGCGCGACGTGCAGTCGCTGACCGACCATGCCTCCTACCTGTCGAACAAGATCACCTTCGTGCTCGACGCCATGCTCGGCGTCGTCAACCTCGAGCAGAACAACATCATCAAGCTGTTCTCGGTGATGGCGGTGGTCTTGATGCCGCCGACGCTGATCGCCTCGATCTACGGCATGAACTTCAGGTACATGCCCGAGCTTGAGTGGACCTATGCCTATCCGGCCGCGCTCGGGGCCATGCTGCTCGCGGCGATCGGGCCGTACATGTTCTTCAAATGGAAGAAGTGGCTTTAGGGAGCAGGGCTCCCTGACCGCGCTTGCGTCATGGCCGGGCTTGTCCCGGCCATCCCGATTCATCATCCTCTGCTTATGCGGGATGCTTATCTCTATATCCTCGCCAGTCGCCCCGGTGGCGCACTGTACATTGGCGTAACCAATAATCTGGTCCGGCGGATTGCCGAACACAGAGCGAAGCTGATCGACGGCCATACGAAGCGCTACAACATCACGCGGCTGGTTTATTTCGAGGTTCACGCCACGATGCGCGACGCGATTCAGCGCGAAAAGAATCTCAAACGCTGGCCGCGTGTGTGGAAGACGCGACTGATCGCGCAAGACAACGCGGCATGGCGTGATCTCTACGAGGATATCGCGACGTAGCGCTAGTTTTAGGGCGATTTGTCTGCCCGGATCGTCGGGATGGCCGGGACAAGCCCGGCCATGACGATCCAGAGAGGTTTGTATTTCCAAAGTCGTCAGCGTTGGAATGCGGCGGCTTCGTTTCGGAGTTGTGCGAAGTGAAACGAGAGCGCTTGTTTCCCGTCTTGCGTCATGGCCGGGCTTGTCCCGGCCATCCCGATAATTGGGGCATTCGTGAAGCGTCGTGAGGACATCCACCGTGCCGGGCAGGGCTGCGGCAGGTCTTGACAGATTTGCTATGTAGGTTTATATTCCTATTCATCCCGTCCCACGCGAGGGGCGCAATCGCGATCGTCACGAGCGCGGGGCGGGACGCGGTGGCCGCGCGCGGCGTTCGATGCGCGGCGGGATCAACGGGGCGAGGCTGTTGCCGTCGCACCGGCCATCCCGCCCCGCTGACGACGGCGCCGCCCGCGGACGGCCCAAGTCGCGATATCCCGGCGCATCGTCCTTGCGCCATGGGGCAGCAGCAAAGCCCGCCCCGCTCCGCGCGGTCCGGGCGGCGAGGCGGTAAGTCCCCTGGAGCGGTGGTCAATTCAGGACCGGCCACCGGGGGTTTTCGCGGAGCGAGCCGTTCAAACCATTGCGCGCGGAACGCCGGACGCTCCGGCAAATCCGTGGTGACTAACTCGTGTGCTTGTTTCATTCGCACGCGAGGCTGCGGATGCGTCAGGCATCCGGCGTTCCGCGCGCCCTCGGCTTTGAGGGCGGGGCGTGTCAGCACCCTCCGGGCGCAATCGCGTCGCGGCAATGCTGCCGTGCGCCTGCTGTTTGACAATTTGAATCGGAACGACGATCGAATCGGAACGGGCGTGTCCCGGACGCATCGCATCCGGGGCGCGACCTCAGCCCAGATCGCTGCGCGGATTGTAGGGCTTGGTCTCGCGCCACTTCGTCATCAGCGCTTCGAGGTCGGCGTCGTGGCCGTCGGGCAGCACGATGCGGGTGGTGACGAACAGGTCGCCCGGCGCCCCGCGCGCGGGGAATCCCTTGCCCTTGAGGCGGAAGGTGCGACCGCCCGAGGTGTTTTTCGGAATCGAAAGCTGGACCGCGCCGGTCAGCGTCGGCACCCGCACCTTGGCCCCGAGCACCGCCTCGTCGAGCGTGATCGGCAACTCCAGCCGCAGATCGTTGCCCTCCATCTTAAAGTGCGGATGGGGCGCGATCGTCACGGTGATCAGCACGTCGCCGGGCGGATGGCCGGGCGCGCTGTCGCCCTGGCCCTTGAGGCGGATCTGCTGGCCGGAGGCGAGCCCGGCCGGAATCTTGATCTCCAGCTCCTTGCCGGTCGGCAGCCGCACGCGCTTGGCGGCGCCGTTCGCGGCCTCCTCCAGCGACACCGTCATCGCCGCGGCAATGTCGAGGTCGGGAACGGTGAACGGGTTGGCCTCGGCCTCGAAGCGCGTGCCGCCGCGGCCGGCCCTCGCACCGCGCATGCCCGCCGCCGCCGCGCCGCCGAACATCGAGTTGAGGATGTCCTCGAAATTGCCGCCGGCAAATCCGCCCTGCGGGCCGCCGCTCGAATAGCTGTACTCGAAGCCGCCGCCCGGCGTGGCGCGCGCGCGCCCGCCGCCGAAGCCGCCCTGCGGCCCGCCGCCCGGAAAACCCTGGAAGCGCGGCTTGCCCTCGGCGTCGATCTCGCCGGCGTCGAACTGCTTGCGCTTGTCGGCGTCACCAAGAATCTCGTTGGCGGCGTTGACCTCGGCAAAGCGCGCCGCCGCCTTGGGATCGTTCTTGTTGGCGTCGGGGTGGTGCTTCTTGGCGAGCTTGCGAAACGCGCTCTTGATCGCCGCGGCGCTGGCGTTCCGCGGCACCCCCAGAACCTCGTAGGGGTCGCGCATCCGTGGTCTCTCCTTGCGTGCTCCGTGAATGGCTGCGGCCGGCCGGCCGCGTCGTCACGTCATCTGGGGTCTTCGTGGCATTTTTGCAACGGCGTTGGAAGCCGCTGTCGGGATTCTAGCTTCGCCGCCAGGCGCTCATGTCGCGGATTTCCCAGGCGCCCTTGGCGGACTTGCAGGCGGCGCCCTGCATCCAGGCTTCCTCGGCGCCGCGGACGTAGCTGGCGAGGAAATCGCGGCAGATGCGGCCATCGGCGGAATAGGCATTGGCGAGCGGCGTCACCGAGCCGCGTGCGCCGGTCGTGGGATTCTCCCAGGCCTGGCTCGCATCCTTGCCGCCGCGGGCAAGCACGTCGGCGGCGGCGACACGGGCAAAGGCAAGGTCGGCCTCGGTCGGCCCGGCGGTGCCGATCGAGCCGGTGGTCTCGGTCAGCGAGGCGGGGTTTGCCGAGAACGTATCGAGGTGGGACGACAGGCTGCAGCCGCCGGCACCGAGCGCCAGCGCGATGGCAGCCGCGAGCCCCGGAAGGCGAAAGAGATTCCGGTGCGCGGCGGATAGGTCTTTGGCCCTCTGTGCCCTATATAGGGGCCGCGTCCCCCGCTGAACCATCGAACGCCGCAACTGGAAGCTCCGCGAATGACCGATACAGGCTCCATCAAACACCAGGGAGAGTTAACGTCTGGTGATTTTACCACGGCCACCGAGCCGTTTGCCCTGTTTGCGGAATGGCTTGCGGAAGCCGAGCGGAGCGAGCCGAACGACCCCAACGCGATGGCGGTGGCGACCGTCGATGCCGACGGCCTGCCCGACGTGCGCATGGTGCTGCTCAAAGGTTACGACGCCGAGGGGTTTGTGTTCTACACCCATCTCGCCAGCCAGAAGGGGCAGGAGATCACCGCCAACCCCAAGGCGGCACTGCTGTTTCACTGGAAGTCGCTGCGCCGGCAGATCAGGGTCCGCGGCACCGTGAGCCGGGTCAGCGACGCCGAGGCCGACGCTTACTTCGCCACCCGCCCGAAGCAGGCGCAGATCGGCGCCTGGGCCAGCAAGCAGTCGCAAGCGTTGGAGAGCCGCTTCGCCTTCGAGCAGGCGATTGCCAGGGTGGCGGCGAAGTATGCGCTTGGGGCCGTGCCGCGCCCGCCCGGCTGGGTCGGTTTCCGCATCACACCGCTGTCGTTCGAATTCTGGCATGATCGGCCGTTCCGGCTGCATGATCGCATCGTCTTTGCGCACACGGCGGACGGCTGGCACAAGACGCGACTTTACCCGTAACTCCGACTGGGGATGCAAGGCGACCGACGCATGGCGACACCTCCCGCGAACACCCCGCGACGCACGCTGCTGCTCACCGGCGCCAGCCGCGGCATCGGGCATGCCACCGTGATCCGCTTTTCCAGCGCCGGCTGGCGCGTCATCACCTGCTCGCGGCATCCGTTCCCCGAGCAGTGCCCCTGGGGCGCCGGCCCCGAAGACCATATCCAGGTCGATCTCGCCGACCATGCCGACACCGCGCGTGCCATTCAGGAAATCCGCTCGCGGCTGGAGGGCGGCGCGCTGCACGCGCTGGTCAACAATGCGGCGATCTCGCCCAAGGGGCCGGCCGGCCGGCGGCTTGGTTCGATCGACACCGAACTCGATACCTGGACTCACGTGTTTCGCGTCAACTTTTTCGCGCCGATCATGATGGCGCGCGGCCTGATCGAGGAATTGAAGGCGGCGAAAGGCTCGGTGGTGAATGTCACCTCGATCGCCGGCTCGCGCGTGCATCCATTTGCGGGTGCGGCCTATGCCACCTCGAAGGCGGCGCTCGCCGCGCTGACGCGGGAGATGGCGTCGGATTTCGGCCAGATCGGCGTGCGGGTCAATGCCATCGCCCCGGGCGAGATCGATACCTCGATCCTGTCGCCGGGCACCGAGAAGATCGTCGAGCAGCAGATTCCGATGCGCCGGCTCGGCACCCCGGACGAGGTCGCCAAGATCATCTATGTGCTGTGCACGGAGACGTCGTCTTACGTGAACGGCGCCGAAATCCACATCAACGGCGGCCAGCACGTCTAGTTGCGCAGCCTTCATTCTCCGTCATGGCCGGACTTGATTCCGGCCATCCACGTCTTGCCCGACTGAATCTTTATCAAGTCGCGGATACCCGCGACAAGCGCGGGCATGACGGCAGAGGGGACGGGAACGCCTCGGGAATTGCGGACGAGGCTAGCTGCGCGTGCCGGATGTCTCGTAGGCGCGGAAGACGCTGGAGCAGTCATCCTCGGACTCATCGTCGGCAAGCCACGCCCCGCAATGCCGGCACGTGCGCGGCACGGCCGTCGTGGCGGCGTGGCGGGCGCGCAAGGGTTTGCGTCGATAGGAGCGGAGATCGACAACGTTGCGGCGGGTTTCTGCGGTCTTCTGCACCATAGCGTCCTCGTATTGACGACGCCTTATCGCAGAAATCCCTCGCGCAATCGTTCAGGGGAATCGTCCAATTTTACAGGTGACGCGCGACCATCCGGAACAGCCCTCTGGCAAGTCCCGTCGTCCGCAACCGGCGATGGCAAAGCAGGCTTGATGGCTTTTCGCAGGCGTGCGAAGAGGGGCCGAAACGGCGGGGGGACCGCCGCGGCCGTGGCCAGGGGCCCGCCGGGCCCGACGGGGGGGGAAAAAAAAGGGTGAGACGGCGGGGCTTGTGGGGGGGGAGGGGGGCAGC
>Ga0182792_1000271_pt1 | contig 50881 bp, 45 predicted proteins | sample Passage237B_FD_130497 | JGI IMG/M metagenome (GOLD analysis project Ga0182792, IMG submission 130497) | Cellulose adapted compost microbial communities from Newby Island Compost Facility, Milpitas, CA, USA - Passage2 37B (version 2) (version 2) ...
CAATGGGAGGTAAAGACATGAATGGATTGACTCCCCGCGCCGCCCCGGGCGCGGCCGCCGGCATGGCCGTCGCCCCGGCGGCGCGGGCACAGGCCTTCCCGACCAAGCCCATCCGCTTCCTGGTGCCGTATCCCGTGGGCGGCATCGTCGACATCGTGACGCGCGCCGTGGCGGAGCCCATGCAGGTCGAGCTCGGCCAGCCCGTGGTGGTCGAGCCCAAGCCGGGCGGCAACTCGACCTTGGCGACGGCGATGATCCCGCAGGCGCCGGCCGACGGCTACACCTGGCTGATGGCGACCCTCAGCCACGTCGTCGTGCCGCACCTGCAGCCCGTGCCGTACAACGCCCTCACGGACTTCCAGCCGGTGGCGATGGTCGCCGTGGCGACGGCGGTGGCGGTGGTCAATCCCGCAATACCGGTGAAGACGCTCAAGGAGCTGGTCGCCTACGGCAAGGCCAATCCGGGCAAGCTGAACTACCTCAATCCCGGCAACGGTTCCTCGCTCCACCTGTCGTGCGAGCTGCTGAAGAGCCAGTACAAGTTCGACATGACCTCGGTGCCGTATCGCGGCGTGCCGCCGGGAATTCCCGATCTCATCGAGGGCCGCCTGCAGGTCGGCTTCCTGCCGACGCCGCTGGCGGTTCAACACGTGAAGAGCGGGAAACTCCGGGCGCTCGCCGTGATCGCCGAGAAGCGGCTGCCCGACCTGCCCGACGTCCCGACTTTCGCGCAGACCGGCTTCGCCGACGCCCAGGTGATGAGCTGGTACGTGCTCACGGTCCGCGGCGGCACGCCCGCCGCCATCGTCGAGCGGCTGCACGGCTCGGCCATGAAGGCCCTGACGTTGCCCGAAACCCGCGACCGGCTCACCAAGGCCGGCTGCGAGGTGCCGCCGCCGAAGTCGCCCGCCGAACTGGTGGCGATGTGGAAGGCCGATTACGACCGCTACGGCAAGCTCGTGAAGGAAGCCGGCATCTCCGGCTGAAAGCTGACAGCGAAGTAACCCCGCGGCCATAGTGCGGCCCAACTCGGCCGCGCTATATAGGCAACGAAGAGGCTGGCCCGGGAGCGCAACGCATGGCGATCAGACGACGCAGCGTACTGTTGGGCGGCGCGGGCCTGTGTGTGGCCGCGCCGGCGATCCTGCAGGCCCCGATCGTGCGGGCCCAGACGGCGGTGCCAGCCGCCGCCGGGGCGCAGAAGGTCACGCTCAGCCATGGCTTCGCCATGCACGGCGCGCCGAAATATCCGGCGGATGCGGGTCCCCCCGACTACGTCAATCCGGCCGCTCCCAAGGGCGGCACGGTGCGGCTGGGCGCGCGCGGCACCTTCGACTCGCTGCATCCCTTCATCGTCAAGAGCGTACCGGCCGCCGGCATCACGTCGGTCTGGGACACGCTGTGCTGGAGCTCCCGCGACGAGGCCTCGACCGAGTACGGCCTGGTCGCCGAGACCGTCGAATGGCCGGAGGACCGGTCCTGGGTCGCCTTCACGCTGCGGCCGCAGGCGCGCTTCCATGACGGCACGCCGATCACCGTCGAGGACGTGATCTTCACCTTCGACACGCTGAAGGCCAAGGGCGCGCCCAACTACGCCTTCTACTATCACGACGTGCTGAAGGCGGAGAAAGTGGGCGAGCGCAAGGTGCTGTTCACCTTCCGCGACAACACCAACAAGGAGCTGCCGCTGATCGTGGGCCAGCTCCCGGTCCTGCCTTCCAAGTGGTGGGCCACGCGCGACTTCGAGAAGGTGTCGCTCGAGATCCCGCTGGGCAGCGGCCCCTACAAGGTCGATTCGTTCGACGTCGGGCGCTCCATCAGCTATCGCCGCGTCGACGACTGGTGGGCCAAGGACCTCTGGATGAACCGCGGCCGCAACAACTTCGAGGTCATCCGCTACGAGTACTATCGCGACGCGACGGTGCAGTTCGAGGCCTTCAAGGCAGGCGACATCGACCTCCGCCAGGAATACGTCGCGCGCAACTGGGCGACCGCCTACGACATCCCGGCCGTGCGCGACGGGCGCATCAAGCGCGACGAGATCAAGCACGAGCTGCCGACCGGCATGCAGTGCTTCGCCTTCAACACCCGCCGCGACATCTTCAGGGACCGGCGCGTGCGCGAGGCGATCGGCGCGATGTTCGACTTCGCCTGGACCAACAAGAACCTCTTCTACGGGATGTACAAGCGCAACATCTCGTTCTTCGGCAACTCCGAGCTCGCCTCCTCCGGCCTGCCGACGCCGGCCGAGCTGAAGTATCTCGAACCGCTGCGCGGCAAGATCCCCGACGAGGTCTTCAGCAAGGAATTCAAGCTTCCGGAGACCGACGGCACGGGCAACGTGCGATCGCTGGCGCGCCAGGCGCTCGGCCTCTTGAAGGAGGCGGGCTGGGAGGTCAAGGACGGCAAGATGACGGACGCGAAGACCGGCCGGAAGCTCGCCTTCGAGATGCTGCTGAGCGATTCCAGCTTCGAGCGCGTCGTGCTGCCCTACAAGCAGAACCTCGAACGGATCGGCGTCGACATGGGCGTGCGCACGGTCGACACCGCCCAGTTCAAGCGCCGCGTCGACGAGTTCGACTTCGACATGATCGTCGAGGGGTTCGGGCAGTCGCTGTCGCCCGGCAACGAGCAGCGCGACTTCTGGGGCAGCAAGGCCGCCGAGACGCCGGGCAGCCGCAACACGATCGGCATCCGCAACGAGGCGATCGACCGTCTGATCGAGACGCTGATCGCCGCCCCCGACCGCGAGAGCCTGATCAGCGTGACCCGCGCGCTCGACCGCGTGCTGCTGTGGAGCCACTTCGTGGTGCCGAACTGGCACAGCAACACGGCCTACGTCGCCTACTGGAACCGCTTCGCGCGCCCCGCCAAGAGCGCCCGCTACGCGCCGGTGGCCTTCGATACCTGGTGGATCGACGAGTCCAAGGACCGCACCTTGCAGCGCGAGGAGAAGAAGTGATCTCTCCGTCGCCCCGAGCGAAGCCGAGGGGCCTTCTCTCCGCGACTCCCACCGGGCTGGTTGACGCAAGGTCCCTCCACTCGGGCTTTCAGCCCTCGGTCGGGACGACGGACTAGCAGTGCTCGCCTACATCCTGCGACGCCTGATGCTGGTGGTGCCGACCCTGCTCGGCATCATGGTCATCAACTTCTTCATCATCCAGGCGGCCCCCGGCGGGCCCGTCGAGCAGATGCTGGCCCAGATCCAGGGGACGGCGGTCAGCGCCACCGAGCGCTTCGCCGGCAGCTCGAGCGGCGGCGAGACGGTGAGCCGCGGCGACAGCTCGGGCGGCGAGAGCGCCTATCGCGGTGCGCGCGGCCTGCCGAAGGAGCTCATCCAGCGCATCGAGAAGATGTACGGCTTCGACAAGCCGCCCGTCGAACGCTTCTTTTTGATGATGAAGAACTATCTCGTCTTCGACTTCGGCGAGAGCTTCTTCCGCAACCGGCGCGTCGTCGATCTCGTGCTGGACAAGATGCCAGTGTCCATCTCGCTCGGCCTGTGGACGACGCTGCTGGTCTACCTGATCTCGATTCCGCTCGGCATCGCGAAGGCGGTGCGCGACGGCTCGCGCTTCGACGTCTCGACCTCGACCGTGCTGGTGGTGCTGAACGCCATTCCCGGATTCCTGTTCGCCCTGCTCCTCGTCGTGCTGTTCGCGGGCGGCAGCTACTTCAAATGGTTCCCGCTGCGCGGCCTCGTCTCGGACGACTGGAGCGAGCTCGATCTGGTGGGCAAGGTCCTCGACTATCTCTGGCATATCGTGCTGCCGGTCGGCGCCATGGTGATCGGCGGCTTCGCGACGCTGACCTTCCTCACCAAGAACTCCTTCGTCGAGGAGATCCACAAGCAGTACGTCCTGACCGCTCGCGCCAAGGGCCTGGTCGAGCGCCGCGTGCTGTATGGCCACGTCTTCCGCAACGCCATGCTGATCGTCATCGCCGGCTTCCCGGCGGCCTTCATCGGCGTGCTGTTCACCGGCTCGATGCTGATCGAGGTGATCTTCTCGCTCGACGGGCTGGGCTTGCTGGGCTTCGAGGCCGCGCTGAACCGCGACTATCCGGTGATGTTCGGCACACTCTACTTCTTCGGCCTGATCGGGCTGCTCATGGGCATCCTGGGCGACCTGATGTACACCTTCGTCGACCCGCGCATCGACTTCGAGGCGCGCGGCTGATGACTCCCCTGAACCGGCGCCGCCTCGCGGCCTTCCGCGCCAGCAAGCGGGGGACCTGGTCCTTCGCGCTCTTCGCCGTGCTGTTCTTCGTCTCGCTGTTCGCGGAGTTCCTGGCCAACGACCGGCCGGTCCTGATCTACTACGACGGCTCGTTCTACTCGCCGCTCGTGCGGGACTACCCCGAGACGACCTTCGGCGGCGATTTCCCGACCAATACCGTCTATACCGACGTGGAGGTCCAGAAGCTGATCGACGCCAAGGGCTGGATGCTGTGGCCGCCCATCCCCTACCGCTACGACACGGTCGCGCGCGGCGAGAGCCGGCAGGCGCTGCAGCCGCCTTCGTGGCAACACCTCCTGGGCACCGACGACCAGGCGCGCGACGTGCTGGCCCGCCTGATCTACGGCTTTCGCATCTCCGTGCTGTTTGGCCTGGTGCTGACCCTGGCGAGCTCGGTCATCGGCGTCGCGGCGGGTGCCCTGCAGGGCTATTTCGGCGGCCTGGTCGATCTCGTCTTCCAGCGCTTCCTGGAGATCTGGTCGAGCATGCCCACCCTCTACATCCTGATCATCCTGGCAAGCTTCATCCAGCCGGGCTTCTGGGTGCTGCTGGGCATCATGCTGCTGTTCAGCTGGATGGCGCTGGTCGGGCTGGTGCGGGCCGAGTTCCTGCGCGGCCGCAATTTCGACTACGTGCGGGCGGCGCGGGCACTGGGCATGATGGACGCGCGCATCATGTTCCGGCACATCCTTCCCAATGCCATGACCGGAGCCCTGACCTTCCTGCCCTTCATCCTCGCCGGTTCGGTGGTGACCCTGACGTCGCTCGACTTCCTGGGGTTCGGACTGCCGCCGGGCTCGCCGTCGCTCGGCGAGCTGCTGCTGCAGGGCAAGAACAACCTCAACGCCCCGTGGCTGGCCTTCACCGGCTTCGCCGTGCTGGCCATCCTGATGTCGCTGCTGGTCTTCGTCGGCGAGGCCGTGCGCGACGCCTTCAACCCGCGCAAGGTGATGGCATGAACGACACACGGCAGCCGCCCGCCGGCGCCCTGCTGGAGGTGCGCGACCTCTCGGTCGATTTCGGCACCGGCGACAAGGCCGTGCACGCCGTGCGCAACGTCAGTTTCAGCATCAGCCGCGGCGAGACGCTGGCGCTGGTCGGCGAATCGGGATCTGGGAAATCGGTGACGGCGCTGTCGGTGCTGCAGCTGCTGGCCTATCCGATGGCCAGCCATCCCTCCGGCAGCATCCGCTTCCAGGGCCGCGAACTGGTCGGCGCACCGCAGCGCGAATTGCTGGCCGTGCGCGGCGACCGGATCTCGATGATCTTCCAGGAGCCGATGACCTCGCTGAACCCGCTGCACACGATCGAGCGGCAGGTCAACGAGGTGCTGATCCTGCACAAGGGGCTGACGCGGACCGCCGCGCGCCGGCGCACCCTCGAACTGCTGGAGCAGGTGGGCATCCCCGACGCGGCCAACCGGCTGGACGCCTATCCGCACCAGCTCTCGGGCGGCCAGCGCCAGCGCGTCATGATCGCCATGGCGCTGGCCAACGAGCCCGACCTGCTGATCGCCGACGAGCCGACCACCGCGCTCGACGTCACGATCCAGGCGCAGATCCTGAAGCTGCTGAAGGCCCTGCAGGCACGCTACGGCATGGCGCTGCTGTTCATCACCCACGACCTCGGCATCGTGCGCAAGATGGCCGACCGGGTCTGCGTGATGACGCAGGGCCGCATCGTCGAGGAAGGCCCGGTCGCGCGCGTGTTCGACGACCCGCAGCATTCCTATACGCAGCACCTGCTGTCGGCCGAGCCCAAGGGCCGACCAGCGGCCGCCGATGCTTCAGCGCCCGAGATTCTGAGGCTCGACGACCTGAAGGTGCACTTCCCCATCAAGCGCGGCGTCCTGAGGCGCACGGTAGGGCACGTGAAGGCGGTCGACGGCGTCAGCCTCTCGCTGAAGGAAGGTCATACGATCGGCCTGGTGGGCGAATCGGGCTCGGGCAAGACGACCCTCGGCCTGGCGCTGCTGCGGCTGGAAGGCAGCCGCGGCGGCATCCATTTCGACCGGCAGGACCTGCAGGCGCTCAGCCAGCGCCAGCTGCGGCCGCTGCGGCGGCAGATGCAGATCGTGTTCCAGGATCCCTTCAGCTCGCTCAGCCCGCGCATGTCAGTCGGCGAGATCGTCGGCGAAGGGCTCGAGGTCCACCGCATCGGCAGCGAGGCCGAACGGGCGAAGATGATCGAGCAGGCGCTGGTCGAAGTGGGCCTCGATCCGGCGGCGCGCGACCGCTATCCGCACGAGTTCTCGGGCGGCCAGCGCCAGCGCATCTCGATCGCCCGCGCCCTGGTGCTGAAGCCGCGCCTGATCGTGCTCGATGAGCCGACCTCGGCCCTCGACATGAGCGTGCAGGCCCAGATCGTCGACCTGCTGCGCGACCTGCAGGCGCGGCACAGGATCGCCTATCTGTTCATCAGCCACGATCTCAAGGTGGTGCGGGCGCTGGCCGACGAGGTGCTGGTGCTGCGCCATGGCAAGGTGGTCGAGCGCGGCCCGTCGCGCCAGATCTTCGAGCGGCCGCAGACGCCCTACACGCAGGCGCTGATCGCGGCGGCCTTCAATCTCGAGGCGATCGGCGCCGACAAGGATGCTGTCGCGACCTGACGCCTCGCAGGACGGCAGCAAGCTCGACCCGGCGCCGGCGCCGAAGTAGTCTCCGCCGCGTGACTCAGACCATCGCCTACATCAGCCGCGACACCGACGGCCTTCATTGGAAGAAGGTGCTGGAGGCCGCCCTTGGCCCCATCGACTTCCGCACCCTGGAAACCCTCGGGAACGTCGACGCGATCGAGATCGCGCTCGCCTGGAAGCCGCCGCGCGGCCTGCTCGCCTCGTTCCGCAATCTCAAGCTGATCGTCTCCCTCGGCATGGGCGTCGACCATCTGCTGGCGGACGATGCGCTGCCGGCCGGCGTGCCCATCGTGCGCATCATGGATGACGGGCTGATCGGCCAGATGAGCGAGTACGCCATCTACTGGGCGCTGCGCCATCACCGCGACATCGACAAGTATGCCGAACTGCAGCGGGCACGGCAGTGGAGGCCGCTCGACTTCGTCGACACGCTGCACCGCCGCGTCGGCGTGATGGGACTGGGCAGCATCGGCCAGGACACGGCGCGCAAGTTCGCGATGCTGGGCTTTCCCACCGCCGGCTGGAGCCGCACGAAGAAGGACCTGCCCGGCATCGAGACCTTCCATGGCCGCGACGGGCTGGCGAAGTTCCTGGCGCGCAGCGATATCCTGGTCGACGTGCTGCCGCTGACGCGCGACACGCAGGGCCTGCTGGACGCAGATGCCTTCGCGCAACTGCCGAAGGGCGCCTACTTCATCAACATGGCGCGTGGCGGCCATGTCGTCGACGAGGCGCTGCTGGCGGCGCTGGACTCCGGCCATCTCGCCGGGGCGGCGCTCGACGTGTTCAACCAGGAGCCGCTGCCGGCGGATCACCCGTACTGGACGCATCCGAAGGTGCATGTGACGCCGCATATCGCTGGCGCCACCAATCCGCGCACCGCCTCGCCCGGCATCATCGAGAACATCCGGCGCCTGCGCGCGGGCCAGCCGCTGATCAACACGGTGGATCCCAAGACGGGGTATTAAAGCATGTTCCGTTCGGCTGGAATCAGCCGAACGGAACATGCCTTGTGAAACTTCGATCACCCGTACGCGCGTTTCTCGATGGCGGCGAAGATGGCGCGGGCGGCCTGCGCCTCGCCGCCTTCCGGACGGCCGGGACGGCTGCTGTTGTTCCAGGCCATCATGTCGAGGTGCGCCCACGGCACGTCGTCGGGCACGAACTCCTTGAGGTAGAGCGCCGCCGTGATGGCGCCGCCGAACGCCACGCCGGGCGCGTTGTTGATGTCGGCCACCTTGCTGTCGAGCAGCCGGCGGTAGCCGGCGAACAGCGGCAGGCGCCACATCGGATCCGTCACGGCCTTGCCGGATGCGAGCAGGTCATCGGCAAGGTCGTCGTCGTTGCAGAACAGCGCCGGCAGGTCGGTGCCCAGCGCCACGCGTGCCGCACCGGTGAGCGTCGCGCAGTCGACCATCATCGCCGGCTTCTCGGAGGCGCCTTCATGAAGCGCATCGCAGAGGATCAGGCGGCCCTCGGCGTCCGTGTTGCCGATCTCCACCATGATGCCCTTGCGCGTGGGCACGACGTCCATCGGCCGGAAGGCGTTGCCGGAGACGCTGTTCTCGACGGCAGGGATGAGCAGCCGCAGCCGCACCCGCAGCCTCGCCGCCATCACCATCGAGGCCACGGCCATCATGGTCGCCGCACCGCCCATGTCCTTCTTCATCATCAGCATGCCGCTTGCCGGCTTCAGGTCGAGGCCGCCGGTATCGAAGCACACGCCCTTGCCGACCAGCGTGATCTTGGGATCACCGCTCCTGCCCCAGACCAGGTCGATCAGCCGCGGCGCGCGCGCGCTGGCACGGCCCACGGCATGGATCATCGGGTAGTTGCGCTTCAGCAGATCGTCGCCGACGATCACCTTGATCTTCGCGTCGTGCGTTTTCGCAAGCTTCCGCGCCGCGTCGGCCAGTTCGCCCGGTCCCATGTCCGAGGACGGCGTGGTGATCAGATCTCGCGCCATCGAGATCGCATCGATCATCGCCTTGGCGCGCCCCTTGTCGGCGCCTTCCGGCCACAGGAACCTGGCACCCGGCCTGGCCTTCTTCGAGCGGTAGCGCTCGAACTTCCAGGCGCCGAGTCCGATGGCGACCGCGACATCCGTGGCCGGCACCGGCCCGGCGCTGCCGGCGAGACGCCAGATGCCTTCCGGAAGCCGGTCGGCCAGCGCCCCGAAGTCCCACAGGCTGGGCTTGTCCGATATCACAAGGACTGCATCGGCCGCCTTGCCATCGCTGCCGGGCAGGACCGCGACGTCACCCGGCTTGCCTTCGATGCCGGTCGATTCCAGCCATCCGCGCCGCGACGCCGCCTGTCGCTTCAGCCAGCTCTGCCACGACGATTGTCCGACAATATGAACGGGGAGTGAAGAAGATGACCGGTCGACGAACGGCAATGCCATGGACATGCTCACGAATCTGTAGTGCAACGGTTAACATTGCCGGCGAAACTACGGCACTGGCAAGGAGGGCGTATGGCCGACTTCACTCTCGTGATCGGCAACAAGAACTATTCGTCATGGTCGCTGCGCGGCTGGCTGATGGCCAGGATCGCCGGCATCGAGTTCGAGGAGGTCGTGGTGCCGCTGGACCTGCCGGAAACGCAGCCCACGATCCGCAAGTACTCGCCGTCGGGCCGCGTGCCGGTGTTGATGCATCGTGGCCTGGCGGTGTGGGAATCGCTGGCGATCGGCGAATATCTCAACGACATCAAGCCCGAGGCGGGACTTTGGCCATCCTCCGTGGCGGCGCGCGCGCATGCACGCTCGATCTCGACCGAGATGCATGCCGGCTTCGCCGAGCTGCGCGACAAGATGCCGATGAACATCCGCGCGTCGTACCCGGCCAAGGCGCGGACCTCGACCGTACGCGGCGAGATCGAGCGCATCACCTCGATCTGGCGCGACTGCCGCAAGCGCTTTTCCGGTGCGAGCCCGAAGGATGACGGATTCCTGTTCGGCCAGATCAGCGCCGCCGATGCCATGTTCGCGCCCGTCGTGACGCGGCTGAAGACCTATTCCGTGCCCCTCGATTCGGACACCGACGCCTACTGCAAGGCGGTGCTCGCCTATCCTGCCATGAAGGAATGGATGGACGCGGCCAAGAACGAGCCCTGGCTGATCGCGGCCTACGAACAGCAATAGGCGGCCGGGAGAAACAGGCGCGCCACGGCCGTCGTCATGCTCTTCACGGCCTTCGAGTTCGTCTTCCTCTTCCTGCCCGCGACGTTCCTGGGCTTCATGCTGCTGCGGCGCGTCGGCGACATCGCCGGTGCGCTCTGGCTCATCGCGGCATCGCTGTTCTTCTATGCCTTCTGGAACGCGGCCTATCTCTGGCTGCTGGTGCCGTCGATCCTGGTCAACTATGCGCTGGGCCGTGCGCTCGCCCGGCAAACGGCCGGAACGGCGAAGAAGCTGCTGCTGGCCGCAGGCGTCGCGACCAATCTCGGGGTGCTGGCCTGGTTCAAATATGCGGGCTTCCTGGCCGCCAACCTCGGCCTGCTGACGGGGTGGGACCTCGCACTCGGGACCATCGTCCTGCCGCTCGGGATCTCCTTCATCACCTTCCAGAAGATCGCCTATCTCGTCGACGCCTATCGCGGCCATGCGCGCGACCCCAGCTTCGTGCGCTTCGCCCTGTTCGTGAGCTTCTTCCCGCAGCTCGTCGCCGGTCCCATCGTGCACCACGCCGAGATCATGCCGCAGCTCCAGCCCGGCCGCTGGAAGCGCGCGACGGCGACCGCGGCCGCGACGGGGCTGAGCCTGTTCGCCATCGGCATGTTCAAGAAGGTCGTGCTGGCCGACGGCGTGGCGCCCATCGCCAATCTCGCCTTCGGCGAGGCCGCCCAGGGCCTCGCCCCCGCTCCGGCGGCAGCCTGGGCCGGCGCACTCGCCTACACCCTGCAGCTCTATTTCGACTTCTCGGGCTACTCCGACATGGCCTGCGGGCTGGCGCTGCTGTTCGGCATCCGCCTGCCCGGCAACTTCTACTCGCCGTACAAGGCAGCCAGCATCATCGACTTCTGGCGGCGCTGGCACATCACCCTGTCGCGCTTCCTGCGCGACTATCTCTACATCCCGCTGGGCGGCAACCGCCGTGGCGCCGCCCGGCGCTATGCCAACCTGCTGATCACCATGACGCTGGGCGGCCTGTGGCACGGCGCAGGCTGGACCTTCGTGCTGTGGGGGGTCTTCCATGGCAGCCTGCTGCTGCTGAACCATGCCTGGCGCGGCTGGACAGGCGGACGGTGGCGGCTGCCGGCGCCTTTGTCGATCGCCCTGACCTTCCTTGTCGTCCTGTTCGGCTGGGTGCTGTTCCGTGCGGAGAGCTTCGCCGCTGCCCTGCTGATGATCGAAGCATTGCTGGGCCTCGACGGAAGTGCAGCCGGCGGCACCTACGCGCCCGCGGCACCGGAATGGCTGCGCATCGCCACGCTGCTGGCTGCCGTCTGGGCTCTGCCGAATACCGTTCAGCTCATGCGCCGTGCCTTCCTGCTGTCCAACGACACGATACGCCGGCATCTCGCCGAGGAGGGCGTGCGGCCGAGCGGGCTCGACCGTATCGGCCGGCGCCTCACCTGGCGCCCGACGATCGCCTGGGCAGCCCTCGCAGCGCTCTGCTTCGGCCTGGGGCTGATGCCGACACGGCCGCGCATCGAATTCCTCTACTTCCAGTTCTGAGCCGTGCGCCTCTCCGCCCCGCGCTACCTGATGCTGCTGGCGATGCTGTTCCCGCTGTTCTGGCTGGCGGCCAGCGCGGCGAGCTACTTCCTGGCAGTCACGAAGTGCGACGGCCGCCAGGGCGCGGCCGACGCCTACATCGCCTACTGCCAGGATCGCGCCTACGGCGACTTCGAGCACGCGGCCTTCTTCTTCGGACTCGAGCGCGTTCCGGCGGCACTGGCGGAAACGAAGGTGCTGTTCCTCGGGAACTCCAAGCTGCAATACGCCTTCTCGCGCGACAACGTCGCGCCGTTCTTCGCCGAGCGCGGCGTGCCGTTCTTCGTCATGGGCTTCGGCCACGGCGAACAGTCGCGCTTTCCGCAGCTCGTCCTGGAGCGCCATCCAGCGCAGCCCGTGCTGGCCGTCATAAACGTCGATCCCTTCTTCACCGACGGTATCACGCAGCCGGCGGCCTTCCCGCTGCAGCATCCGGTGGCCGGCCGCATCGACGCGACCTTCAAGTCGCTGATGCAGCGGCCGCGTGCCTGGCTGTGCCGGCGCGACCCGACGCTCGGCCTGTGCGCCGGGGAGCCCGCCCTGATGCGCTCGCGAGCGACCGGACAGTGGCATGTCTCTGCCTTCCGCCAGGGCGCCGAACCAACCCTGCCGCTGCCGCCGCCGGCGACCGTGGACGACGATGAGATCGACCGATGGTTCACGCGGGCGCTCGAGATCGCGCCGGCTTTCCTTGAAACCTTGCATGCACGCTGCGTGGTCCTCACCGCCGTACCGTCGGCGGCGGGCGATCGCGCTGCGCGCCGGCTCGCGAACCACCTGGGAGTGCCCTTCATCGCGCCGGAGATCGACGGACTTGCCACCATCGACGGTGTCCATCTCGACGCGCGGAGCGGCATCGCCTGGTCGGATGCCTTCCTGCGGGCGCTCGACCCGGTCGGTCGGGAATGCGGGGCGTGGTAGTCAGCGCCGGCCGTCGAACGCCAGCCGGACGGCGAGGCCCAGTCTAGAATGCCTTGTCGCTCAGGAACTTGAGGAAGGTTGTGAGATCGGGCTTTGCCTCGGTCTTCTCGCAATAAGCCGTGAACTCGGCCGGCGTGACGTCGACCATCTTCACGGCATGGCGCCGCGCCTTCCAGTCGGCCATCTTCTTGGCCTCGCGGAAGTGCCATTCCTCGTAGCTGCAGGATGGATAGTGCCTGACGATGCGCTGGAAGGCCGCATGGTCCTCGGCCGATTTCACTCCGGCGAAATACTGAATCGACATCGTTCCTTCAACTCGGTTTGTGGAGAGGGACGGCGGTCGCGGGGCGACACCTTCTGCCCGCTGTCGCCGGCAAAGTCGAGTCGATGGGCCGGCGAAAGTGCGCCGCCCGTGCGGCGGATCAGTTCAGGCCGTACAGCCGCGCAACGTTGTCGTGGACGATCTTCTTCTGCACGCTCTCCGAGAAGCCGGCGAGGTTCTGGTGCAGCGTCTCGCGCGAGTTGGGCCAGATGCAATCGGGATGCGGGTAGTCGGCGCCCCAGATGATGTTGTCCTCGCCGATCAACGGCACGATCGGTTCGAGGTACTTGTCCTGTTGGTAGGTGACGTAGCCCTGGCGACGGAAATAGTCAGACGGCTTCATCTTGAAGCCGAGCGCGCGGGCGCGGTCGTGATACTCGGTATCGAGCCGGTCGAACACGTAGGGCAGCCAGGTCACGCCCGACTCGCCCAGCACGAAGTTGAAATCGGGATACTTCTCGCAGGCGCCCGAGGCCAGCAGCGAGACCAGGACCTCCATCGTGTCGAGCTGGAACAGCGCCGAGCGGACGAGCCGGTGCTGCACGAAGTATTCCTTCTCCATCTCCGGCGTGTCGGGCGCGCGCACCGCCTTGAACCCGGTCGAGTGGAAGGAGATCGGGAACCGGCACTCGGCGGCTGCCTCCCACAGCTCGTACCAGCCGTGATGGTAGAGCGGCAGGCTCATGCGCTTGAAGGCGAGGTCGCCGCCCTTCAGCCCCATCTTGGCGCAGCGCCGCACCTCGTCGGCCGCCGCCTTCGGGTCGGTGTTGGGGATGATGGCCAGGGGGAAGACACGGTTGGGATCGGCGCGGCGGGCGAAGTCGGCCGCCCAGTCATTGTAGCGCGCATTGGCCCAGACGCGCAGCTCGGGATCGTCGATCAGGTCGTTGATCATCAGGCAGCCGTAGATGATCTCCTTGTCGAGGCCGTCGCGGTCGAGGTCGGCGATGCGCAGCTCCGGGGTCGTCGGCCGGGGCCGGGCGCCGGGATGGCTGTCCCACTCGAAGCCTGCTTCCTTCATTTCGTCGACATGGCCGAACGAGCCCTTGGTATAGGGCAGGAAGCCCGGCCCGACGCCGTTCCACATGCCGCGGTCCTTGTCGTCGACGAACCAGTGCTGGCCGTCGTTGCGCATCTCCACGCGCGGCGCGTCCTTCTTCCACTTGGCCGGCGCCTGCGACGACCACAGGTCGGGCGGGCAGTAGGTGAGGTCGATGTGATTGTCGCCGGAAATCAGCTTGTGGTGCATGGCGCGCCTCCGTGGGACCAAAGACGATTTGGGCTTGCACTGACTGACGCCATGGTACGGTTGGGCGTACGGGGGCCGCCACGCCGATTTTCCGCTGCGCGGATGGCGGATCTCTCAACACGGAGTACGGAGATAGGTATCGTGACCCTGCCACTGGAAGGCATTCGTGTGATCGAAGTGGGCCAAGCCCTGGCGGGCCCGCTGGCCGGCGTGCTGCTGGCCGACATGGGGGCCGACGTGATCAAGATCGAGAAGCCCGACGGCGGCGACGACGCGCGGATCTGGGGCCCTCCCTATGGGCCGGACGGCGTGACCTCGCTCTACTTCTACAGCCAGAACCGCAACAAGCGCTCGGTGTCGCTCGACCTCAAGTCGGCGGCGGACGTCGATAAGCTGCACAGGCTTTGCGAGACGGCCGACATCCTGATCCAGAACCTGCGGCCGGGCGTGGTCGACGAGATCGGCATCGGGCCCGAGGCGATGCTGGAGCGCCATCCGCGGCTGATCTACTGCTCGATCTGGGCGTTCGGCTACCAAGGCCCGCTCAAGATGAAGCCGGGCTTCGATCCGCTGCTGCAGGCCTACGGCGGCATGATGTCGGTGACAGGCCGGCCGGAAGATCCGCCGACCTTCTGCGGCGCCTCGATCAACGACAAGGCGACCGGCATGTTCTGCACGATCGGCGCGCTGGCCGCCCTGCGCCTGCGCGACAGGACGGGCAAGGGCTGCCTGGTCGACACCTCGCTGTTCGACTCCGCCGTCCACTGGGTCGAGGGACAGGTCAACACCTACCTCGCCAACGGCGACATCGCGAAGCGGCACGGCACCGGCGGTTCGGTGATCGTGCCCTACCAGACCTTCGACACTGCCGACCGTCCGCTCTGCCTCGCCCCGGGGAATGACCGGTTGTGGGCGCGCGCGGCCAAGGTGCTGGGCCATCCCGAATGGGCTACCGATCCGCGTTACGCCAGGAGTGCGGCGCGCGTGCAGAACAAGGCCGAGCTGCTGCCCATGATCGCCGACGTGATGCGCACGCGCAGCCGCAGCGAATGGATCGAGGCGTTCGAGGAAGCCGGCGTGCCCTGCGCCCCGGTCAACGACATCGGCGAGCTGGCCAGCACCGAGCAGTTCGCGGCCTCCGAGATCGTTCAGGAGCTGCCGGGCGGCGGCCCCAAGGTGGTGGGCCTCCCGATCACCTTCGACCGCAAGCGGCTGCGCTCGGCGCGCCCCTCGCCGGCGCTCGGCGAGCACACCGAGGAAGTGCTGGGCGGACTGAAGTAGTCAGGCCGCCATCACGGGCTCGCGTCCGACGATCGTGGTGCGATGCATGACGCGGCGCTCGGCGGGATCATGCGGCGTCACGGCGTGCACGGTGCAGCGATTGTCCCACATCAGCACGTCGTGCGGTTCCCAGACGTGCCGGTACATGTATTTGGGCTGTGCCGCGAAGTCCGAGAGCTCCTCGATCAGGTGGCGGGCGGCGCCCTCCTCCATGCCTTCGACGGCGTCGTTGTAGATCGAGCTGATGAACAGCGACTTGCGGCCCGTCACGGGATGGCGGCGCACCATAGGATGCCAGACCGGCGGCATCGCCGCGCGCTCCTCGCTGCTGGGCGGCGGCGATCCGACCAGCCGGCTCAGCATCGCGAAATCATGGCGCGCCCGGCGGCCCTCGACCTCGCGCCGCAGCGTCTCGGGGAGATCGTCATAGACCCTGTACATGTTGATGAACTGCGTGATGCCACCGGTGCGGCTGATCTCGATGCCGTGCAGCAGCGAGCCCATGCTGGGCATCGGCCGGTAGCTCGAATCGGTGTGCCACTGGCGCGAGGACGAAAGCTGCTTCTGCGACGGCTCGGCAGGCGTCAGCAGCTTGCCATTCTCATCGACGTTGGAGACCAGGAAGATCTCCTTCACCCGATCCGAGCGCAGATGAAGCGAGGTCTGGTGGAAGATCTCCGGCTCGCCGAAATGGCGCGTGAAGTCGACATGTTGGGCGTCGGTGATGTCCTGGTCCGGGAACACCACCACGAGGTGCTTCATCCAGGCATCGTGGACCGCCTGCCGCGTCTCCCCATCGAGCGGCCGTCGCATGTCCACACCGAGGATTTCCGCGCCGAGAGCGGGGTGTCGCGGCCTGACCGTGATCGTCATGGCGTTCCTCCAGCATTGTTCTCTTTGACGGAACGATACGGTCCCCCGCGGCCCATGATCAACCGTTGCGGATGTCGTAGCGCAGCCAGACCGCGCCGTCCTCCAGCACCTGGCAGTCCTTGAGGGTCATGGCGGCGACTGGCGCCGTCGGCCCGGCCATCTCGGTTTCGGAATCGAACACCATTGGCGCGCCCTTCGCGCCATCGACCGCCGGCACGACCGCCAAGCTGAGTTCGTCGATCAGGCCCGAGCGCAGGAAGGAGCCGTTGGCCTTGCCGCCGCCCTCGATCAGCAGGCGCTCGATGCCGAGCTCCCGGTTCAGGGTCTCCAGCAGCAGCGCCAGGTCGAGTTCCTGCTTGCCGGCAAAGAGATAGCCGACGCCATCGGCGCGCAGCGCCTCGAGATGGGCGTCGGGAACCTGCTCGGTCAGGGCCACGACGATGGGATCGCCGCCGATGTCGGTGCGGCCCCAGGCGATCTTGCCCTGCGCGTCCAGTACGATGCCGTAGGCTGCGGCATCGCGCCGGGGAAGCCAGGGTGCGCGCGGATAGCGCTGATCGGCTTCCCTGGCCGGGTAGGCGTCCCTTTTGGCGAATTCCCGGCCCGTGACGCGGCCCACCAGCCAAGCGTCGCCTTCGAGCTTCTCGTGCAGGACCTCGAACAGGTTTCCGGATTTCTCGCGCGCCGGGCGCTGGCGGCTTTGCCAGGTGCGCCCGTCGACGCTCGCCACCATGTGGCAGATGACGTGCGGCTTCATGCCCGCACAGTCTGACGCTTCTCAGCCCAGGACAAGTCAGTCCAGCACAAGCGGCTGGCGACGATACGGTCCGTGGCGGTCGCCCAGCGGCAGCGCGTCGGCCGGACTGGGTGCCGGCGGCGGCAAACCCTTGGCGACGATCCTGTCCAGCAGCGCGCGGCCGTCGCGCGCCAGCCGGTAGAGGATCTCGGCCTCGCTGGCGCCGGACGCCATGATGCCGGGGAGGTCGGGCACCCAGCCCACGAAGTCGCCTTCGGGCGTGCGGCGGATCAGGGAAACGTAGGAGGCTTCCATCATTCAAGCACTGGGAGCGTGCGGACTGCTGTCCTTGATGCAGATCAAACCGAAAAATGAACGATGCGTCATCATTTGGTTTCCAAAGAGGGAACGCCGATGACCACGCAAAAACTCTACCAACTGCCCGTCGACATCACGGACTGGCACTTCGACGGCCAGACCGAGGTCCTGTTCAACTGGGAATACGACGACGGATCGGCGGACCTGCTGAAGCTCTACGAGAAGGGCAAGCAGCAGCAGTGGGACTCCTCGACGCGGATCGACTGGACGCAGGAGCTGTTCGAGGACAACCCGATGGGCCTCGCCGACGAGTCGATCCCGATCTACGGCTCGCCGATCTGGTCGAAGCTGAGCGACAAGGAGACGCGGTGGCTGCGCTTCAACCTGCAGTGCCACACGATCTGCCAGTTCATGCATGGTGAACAGGGTGCGCTGATCGCGACCGCCAAGATCGTCAGCACCGTGCCGGACATGAACGCCAAGTTCTATGCCGCGACCCAGGTCATGGACGAGGCCCGCCACATCGAGGCCTACAAGCGCCTGATCCACGAGAAGTTCCAGTGCGCCTATCCCATCACGCCATCGCTGCGCAACCTGCTGGAGCAGACGCTGAGCGACCGGCGCTGGGACTTCACCTATCTCGGCATGCAGGTCCTGATCGAAGGCCTGGCACTGGCCGCCTTCCAGCGGATCCGCGACAGCGCCAGGAACAACCTCGCCGCCTCCATCAACGCGTATGTCATGCAGGACGAGGCGCGGCACGTCACTTTCGGCCGCATGGCGCTGCGCGACTACTATCCGCAGCTCTCCGACGCCGAGCGCGCCGAACGCGAGGAATTCGCCGTCGAGGCGCTGTACTTCATGCGCGACCGCTTCAACCAGGCCGAGGTCTGGGAGCGTTCCGGCCTGCCGGTCGACGAGCTGGTCAAGTACGCCTACGAGTCCGGCGCCATGCAGGCGTTCCGCAGCCGCCTGTTCACGCGCATCGTGCCGATCCTGAAGGAGATCGGCCTGTTCGGACCCAAGGTCCAGAAGGCGCTGGGCGACATGGGCGTGATGGAATACGCCCGGATCGACGTCGAGAAGCTGATCGGCAACGACATGAAGGTCGCCGAGGACTTCGACGCCCGGAAGTTCGTGGAGGACACCATCGCGGCCAGCTGAACTTGGGGGCCCGCCGAGCGGCGTGGCCCGCTACCGTGTCGCTGTCTTGACCAGGGGGCACTCGCTCTCGCTGAGCGGGCGGACGACGTCCTTGCCCGCATTGGTCTTGATGAACTTGTAGATATCCCAGCCGCCCTTCGATTCCGAAGCATCCTTGGCCTGGAAGACATGCATGTCGCGTTCGAGGCGGCCGTCGACGCGCAGCATGGCCGACCTCGTCATGAAGTCCTCGACCGGCATGGCGTGCATCTTGGCCATAACCGGCCGAGCCTCCTTGCTGCCCGCGGCCTGCACGGCCTTCAGGTACTGCAACACGGCCGAGGCGTTTCCAGCCTGGGTCATGGTCGGCAGCTTGCCGGTGCGCTCCTGGAACCGTTTCGACCAGGCGCGCGTCTTGTCGTCGAGATCCCAGTAGAACGGCGAGGAGAAGACCATCCCGCCGGCCGCCTTGGGTCCGATGCTGTAGATGTCGTGCTCCGTGACAACCGATGCGATGAACTTCTGCTTGGGCGTGATACCGAACTCTGCCCCCTGCTTCACGGCGCGCACGAGATCGGCACCGGCCACCGCAACACCGATCAGGTCTGCGCCCGACGACTGGGCCTGCAGCAGGAACGACGAGAAATCGTTGGTGCCCAGCGGCACGGCCACCCGGCCCACCACCTTGCCGCCGGTCGGCTCGATGACGCTGCGGGCATCCTTCTCCAGCGACTGGCCGAAGGCGAAGTCGCCGGTCAGGAAGAACCAGCGCTTGGGACCGTACAGGTCGTTCGTCGCCTTGACGGTCGACCGCGCGAGGGCGGCCGTGTCGTAGAGCGTCTGGACGGTGTTGGCCGAGCAGAACTTTCCGGTCAGGCTGGAACTGCCCGCTCCCACGAACATGGCCAGTTTCTGCTTCTGTTCGACGAGGTTGCGAACAGCGATGGCTACCGCAGAATTGTTGACGTCGACGATGACATCCACGCCTTCCTGGTCGAGCCAGCGACGCGCGATGCTGGCGCCGACATCGGGCTTGTTCATGTGATCGGCGCTCACGACCTCCACCGGCTGGCCGAGAAGCTGGCCGCCGAACTCGTCGACGGTCATGCGGATGGCCTCCAGCGATCCCTTGCCGCTCGAATCGGCATAGACCGACGAGAAATCCGACAGCAAGCCGATCTTGACGGGCGCCGAAGCCGCTCCGGCGCGCCACGGAGCCAGTGATGCGGCAGCGATGGCCGCCGTCCCGAACGATCGGCGATTCATAAGCTTGGTCATGGCTTCATCCTCCCATCTCTCCGCTTTCTTCCGGTCAAGCCGGCATGTTTCCGCTTCTTCACGACGGCGGCAGTCCCTTGCTGTCCAGCAGATCCAGCCAATGGATTTCCGGCGGCTCGGCCATCAGCGGCTTGATCGCCGCCAGGACCGAATCGTGCGTAGCGCTCGTGCGATGCACCTCGAACGCCGCGGCATCGGCATAGCGTTCGTAGAACCAGACGGCATCGGGCTCGTTCTGCGACACGTGCATCAGATAGAGCAGCGTACCGGGTTCCTTCTTCACCTCATCGAACATTGGCCGCAGCGCGTCGATGAGCGCCTCCCGCCTGCCGGGCCTGGCCTTGAACCGAACGACATGTCCATGCGTCGCCATCTTCTCCTCCTGTCGCGGTCAGTCCGCGGCCGCCGTCTTGTCCGTGGCGGCCAGCAGCGCGCGGACATCCCCGGGTGCCAGCGAGCCCGGCGACATCCCCTGCTGCGCCATGCGCCGGGCAAGCGATTGCAGCATCTCGTTGGCAGGCGTCGGAACGCCATGCAGTCGACCCAGCAGCACGACTTCGCCATTCAGGAAGTCGGTCTCCATGTTGCCGGTGCCGCGCGCGAGGCTCTGCCAGGAGGAACCTCCCGGGAACGGTGCACCATCGATCGTCTGCAGCGGCTGAAGAGCAGCGATGCGCCGCGTCCGCTCGTCCGCCGTCGCATAGGGGATGCCGGCGGCACGAAAGCAGGCTTCGCCTTCCAGCCGGGCCTGATCGAGGACATCGGCAACGGGTGCATCCGGGCCGCAGGCGGCATGCAGGACATTGGCAAGATTGGCCAGCAGCTTGCCGTGCTTCCAGCGCATGATGTCGCGACGGGCGATACAGTCGAAGCCGGCGGCAACGAGATGCCCTGCCGTACGATGCGCCATCTCATCGATGCCGCCGGGACAGCGGCCGAGATCGACCACGCCGAAACTCGGCGCCGTGTAGCACTGCACCACGGCCGGCGAGAGATGCAGGCCGAAGACGTAGACGAACATGCCGTAGACGTTGCGGAAGCAGCGCAGGGCCAGCCGCTCGTTGGCAACGCCGTTCTGGGCGCAGAACACCACGACATCGGCCGGCGCGCAGCCGGCGAGCGCGGTGATAGCGCCCGGCGCGTCCTGGCTCTTGGTCGCCATGATGACGACGTCGTCCGCCGCGATACCGACTGCAGCGGGGTCCTCGACCGCATCGACTGCGACCGTATGGTCCGCGCCTGGGCTGCGCAGACGCAGGCCATCCCGCCGCAGCACCTCTAGCGTGTTTCCTCGGGCGATAAAGACGACCCGATGGCCGGCGGCCAGGAGACGTGCGCCCAGGATGCCGCCGATCGCGCCGGTACCGTAGATGACGTAGCGCATCCGGCGCTCAACGCACGCGGTACTTCTTCACGGCCTCGGGATCGAGCTCGAGGCCATGGCCGGGCCGCTCGCTGAGCACGAGCTTGCCGTCGACAAGTTCCGGCAGGTTTCGGAACAATCCTTGCGTCCACGGCATGCCTTCGACGATCAAGCCGTTGGGGATGGCCGCGATGCAGTGGCAGAACACCTCGGGGATAAGGTGGCTCGCGACCGGCACGCCGAACGCCTCGGCCATCGCGGCGACCTTACGGAACTGCGTGATGCCGCCCATGCGCATCATGTCGACCATCAGGTAGTCGACGGCCCGGGCTTCCAGCAGCTTGAGCAGCTGCGGCATGTCGTAGTGATACTCGCCGGAGCAGACCGGGACGTCGAGCGCGCGCGCGATCGCAGCCTGCCCCTCGATATCATGCATCAGGGTCGGATCCTCGAGCCAGAACAGCTCGAATTCCTCCAGCGCGCGACCGACGCGGATCGCTCGCGACGGTGTCCAGGTCTGGTTTACGTCATAGAGAAGATCGACGTCGTAGCCGATGACGTCACGGATGGCCCGCACGCGCGTCACGGCCTCCTGGACGCGGCCGTGACGGTCGGGACCAGGTCGCATCTTCATGGCGCGATAGCCAGCCTTGAGAGCCTGTTCGGCGCCACGCTGCAGGGTGTCGACATCGACACCGATCAGCATCCCGCTTTCGTAGACGCGGATGCGGTCGTTGGCCCCACCCAACAGGCGCCACAGGGGCTGGCCGAGATCCTTGCCGACAATATCCCAGAGCGCGATATCGATGGCGCAGGCGGCGATGTTCAGGAGACCACCTGGCCCGACCCAATTGGCGGGATACAGCATCTTTGCCAGACACTGCTCGGTACGCCTCGGATCGAGGCCGATCATCAACTCGCCCAGTTCGCCGACCATGGTGGCAAGGGAGAGTGTGAATTCGTGGTTCAAGGTGATGGTATGGCCGATACCTTCGATGCCGGTATCGGTATGCAGCCGGGCGACGACCGTCGGCAGTTCCTCCCAGCGGCGGTTCTCGTAGCCGCGCGGCACGACTCGCGGCATCATGGCGGTCATGACTTCGACGCCGGTGATCTTCATGGTGTCACCGCCGGGATGATCTGCGACGTCGTCGCCGTGCCCGGCTGGAAGAAGTGCAGCAGCGCACGGGCCGTCGGCCCGGCATGCTCATCCTTCAGGTCGATGATCAGCTCGCGCAGAGTCCGCGTCGGCGAGACGTTGCGCGCGACCTCCGGCTGCTCGCTGCGGGGGATGTAGAGGACCTGATGGTCCGGGATCTCGAGCCGGGCCGTGCTGCCGTCGGCCCGTCGCCCCTCGATCGAGGCGCCATCGATCACGACCAGAAGGTGATCGTATTCATGGACGTGCCAGTTGCACGTCTCGCCGGGCTTCATGATGAGTTCCCAGATGCGGATCCTGTCGTTCTCGAACAGCAGGGTACCGGGCTCTCCAAGCCTGTCGGGGCTCGTTCCTTGTCGTTGCATCATCGTCCAGTCCAAAGCTTGAGGCGGCGGCAGGAAGCCGGCTAGGCGACGAGGCCAAGGCGGGCTGCGGTCGGGGCGATGCGCTCGAACAAGGCGCCGAAGTCGCGTTTCGCCGCCGGAAAGGCTCGATGCAGGTCCTCGCCTAGATATTTGCGCATGGCCTGCTCGGGCAGACCGTCCACCAGGATACGCAGCTGTTCCATGCCGGACGGCCAGGTGCCTTCGCCGTGGCCGACATCTGCCCCCCAGATGACATTGGGCACCGACGCGAAGCGGTCGCCTTCAAGATCCTCGCGACTGACCAGGCCGGAATAGGCGACGAAGCATTGTCGCCGGAAGTATGCTGTCGGCGTCATCGACAGCTTGTACTTGCAGGTCGAGTCGGCCATGACGGACTTGTCGGTGACGGTGTAGCGATCGAGCAAGTCGAGCACGGGATTGACCCACTGCGTGCCGAACTCGGTAAACACCAGCCGCAGACGTGGAAAGCGCTCCAGCACGCCGCCCACGGTCAGGCACCATAGCGGACGCTGCGCGAACCAGCGCGCTTCGATGCTCCAGATGCGCGAGATCACCCACGGCTCGTTGCCAACCCACTGCGGCCCGCCCTTGGAGATGTGGCAGACGACGCTGAGATCGAGGTCCTGCAGCACCTCCCACAGCGGATCGTAGCGGGGATGATGGTAGAGCGGCAGGTAGTACTCGAGTGGCAGGAGCACACCCGTCCGCAGTCCGGAGTCGTAGGCACGGATGACCTCGCGCACCGCCCAATCGATGTCGTCGAGGCTACCGAGGATGGTGAGACCGAGGAGCCGTGCCGGATCCGTCGAGCAGAAGTCGGCCAGCCAGCGATTGTAGGCCCGCGCGCCGATGCGCTGCCATTCCGGCGGATAGTACTCGTCGCTGCTGCCAGCAACGGCCCCTGTGGCCAGCCCGGATCCGAACGGAGGATCGTTGCTGTTCTGGTCGTCGGGCACGAGGATCTCCGCGACGATGCCGTCGCGGTCGTACTCCTTCAGCCGGTAGGCCGGATCCCACACGATCGGCGATCCACGCTTGGGATCGTACTCCTGGGTCGTGCGCATGCGGTCATGCAGATGCGGCGACAGCAGCGTTTCCTGGTGCGTCGGCGACCATAGCCACTGGTGTCGGGCGAGGTACTCGTCGAATGCCTGATGATGGCGCTTCTCGAGATACTGCTTGTACGCTTCGGTGGGCGCGCCGACATGGCCGTCCGCCGATGCGAGAAGAACCTTGTCCGTCCTGTACATTGGCTCCATCCCGGCTTTCTCGTTCTTGCCCGTCGGCCCCGCGAAACCGCAGCCCGACGTCGGTTGGTCACCTCATAAGGTCGCGACCCACCCTTGCGGAAGTGCAGGATGTGCACGATTGTCGATATGATTCAGCATGAATACCACGCACGCGAGGGAGGCGGGTAGTGTCGATGGAGTTCCCGGACCTGTTTGTCGCCATCGCCGAAACCGGAAGCCTCGCGGCCGCAGCGCGGCGCGGCAACATATCGCCGTCGCTTGCGAGTCGCCGGCTGGCGCAACTCGAGGCCGGCCTGGGAATCCGGCTGGTCAATCGAACCACCCGCGCGCTCGCCTTGACTGAAGCCGGACGGCTCTACCTGCGCTGGTGCCAGGACGCTCTGCGGCGCGCGGCGGAACTGCGCAACGGCCTCGATGCGCTGCGCGCGGCGCCGCGCGGCCGGGTACGCGTTGCCATGGATGCATGGGTCGCCTCGTCCTATCTGCCGGACGTGCTCAAGCGCTTCTCCGCGGAGAATCCCGAGATCACGCTCGCGGTCTTCACGAGCGACTACCCGCCGGGCGAGCTCGACGGCGATTGCGATCTTGCGGTCCATGCCGGCCTGACGCCACGCGATGATCTCGTCGGCCAGCGTGCCTACGACTACCGGCGGTTCCTTTGCGCTGCCCCGTCATACATCCAGCGCCGGGGAGCGCCGCGGACTCCGGCCGAACTTCAGGGACATGCCTGCCTGGTTCACCGAACGGCAGTGGAATCGGTCTGGCGCTTCCGGTCGAAATCCGGTGCCGAAACCGAGTTCACGCCGGAGCCCTATGTCCAGACCAACAGCTGGCTATTGCTGCGGACGATGGCGATCGAAGGGCTGGGTGTCGCCCATCTGGGCGGGCCACTCCCGACGGCCGATATCGAGAGCGGCCTGCTCGTCCGGCTGCTTCCCGAGTTCGAGAGCATACCGATCGGTGGTCATCGGCTTGGAGTCTGGGTGATCCATGCCGATTCTCGCCCGCCCCGTCGTGTCGAGCTGTTCGCGCGATTCATCACCCGGTACCTTCGCGCAACGGTCTCCTCGCACGAACCGATCACCAAGGAAAAATTCGACAGGCTCGCGCGCCGCGCGAGCCGGACTTCTCGCCGAGGCCGCACCAAGCCTGTCCGGCGATGACTGTCTGGCCGGTTCCGGCGGGGCAGTGATGCTCCGTCAGCCCTTCTCGACCTGTCCGCCGGCATCGACCCAGCCCTGGAAGCCGCCAAGGTTGAGCACCCTCTCGTAGCCCATGTCCTTCAGCGTCTTGCCGACCAGCGCCGAGCGGCCGCCGGAAGCGCAGTAGGCGACGACGGTCTTGGCGCGGTCGAAGGCCTTGTCGTGCATGGGCGAGGTGGCATCGGCACGGAACTCCACGAGGCCGCGCGGCACGGCGACGGCGCCCGGCACCTTGCCCGAGGCGGCGACCTCGGGCGGCTCGCGCACGTCGAGGAACAGCACGTCGGCCTTGCCGACCAGCTTCTTGGCCTCGTCGGGACTGATCCGCGGCACCGCCGCGTTGGCTTCCTCGAGCATCGACTGGACCGTCTTCATCGGCTTCTCCTTCAGTGCGCCAGCAGCAGCGGGACCGGGCAGGACGTTACCACCTTGGCGGTGGCGCCGCCCAGCCCGAGGAAATTCGATAGCTCCCCGTGACCGTAGGCGCCCATGACCAGGAGGTCGGCCCCCTTGTCCATCGTGCGGGCCAGCAGGGCACGGCCACGGCCGCGTCCTGTCAGCGTGCCGAACGTCACGGCATCGACAGTCGCCGCGATGCCATGCCGCTCCAGGGTGCGCATCAGGAAGGGCGTGCCGATCTCCTCGGGCGCCGCATCGGCGACGAGAACGGTCACCGTCCGTGCCTTCCGGAGAAAGGGCAGGGCCGCGCCGACGGCACGCGCCGCCTGCGCGCTGCCGTTCCAGGCGAGCACCACGGAGGATATCGGGCCGCGCGCCAGATTGGGAGGAGCGATGGCGACGGGACGCGCCGACTCGTAGATCGCCGCCTTCACCGTCTCGGGAGAGATGTTCTCCTCGTCGGCACCGGGCCGCCCGATCACCACGAGATTGGCAAACCGGCCCCTGTGCACCAGCGCCTCGCGCGTCATGGGCTCGTCGCCGGTGAAGGTCGCCTCCCTGATCGGCTCCAGCAGGGTGCGGAACTGCCGGTGCGACTCCTCCAGCCGCGCCTTCAGCCGCTCGTCCGACAGGCGCTTGAGGAACGGCATCGACTGGCTGGCAATATCGGCATCGTGCGGCAGGTGCTCGGAGAAATGCACCGCATCGACAGCGCCGTCGAACAGCACGGCGATATTCGCGGCCAGGCGAAACGACATCTCGGCATCCGGACCGCCTTCCGATACCGCCAGAATCGACTTGTACATCCCCGCGCCTCTCCCCTTGCCGGACTGGCACCTAGCACATCCGGCGCGGAGGCGCGCGCTCGCCGTCGGCGCCTTCGCTCACCATTGTCCGAAGAAGATCCCGTGCTTCTTGTGAGTCGCGGTGCGGGCCTCGATATAGGCGTCGTCGACCGTGACGCGCGTCTTGCGGGCCTTCAGCCAGGCGGCGAGCCGTTCCTCCATCTCGCGGCGCACTGCGCCGTGGCCCGCATCGGCGCCGAGGTCGTGCAACTCGCGCGGATCGTTGACGAGATCGTAGAGCATGGGCCTGAAGCCATCCCACCAGACGTACTTCCATCGATCGGTGCGGACCATCATGGCGCGGCAGTCGCGCGGCCCGCGCTGCAGGATCCTGCGCGCCTCGCGGAAGGAATAGTCGAGCTCCGAGAACACGGCATCGCGCCAGGAGTCGGTCGAACCTCCGCGCAGCAGCGGCAACAGCGAGCACCCTTCGACGAGGTGCTCATGGGTCGGCTGGCCCAAGGCGGCGAGACAGGTCGGCACCACGTCGACCGCCTCGACGAAGCGCGTATCGACCGTACCGCGCGTGGCATCGGCCGCGGGATCCGGATCGTAGACAATGAAGGGGACCCGCTGCGCCTCCTCGAAGAACATCTCCTTCTCGCCCAGCCAGTGATCGCCCAGGAAGTCGCCGTGGTCGGCGGTGAACAGGATCAGCGTGTCGTCGAAACGGCCGAGTTTCTGCAGGTGATCGAACAGGCGGCCAAGCCAGTCATCGAGCTGGCGGATCAGACCCATGTAGGCCGGCCGCACGATGCCCGGCGCGTCGGACCGCTGGAAGGACTGCGATTCCTCGTGCCGGCGATAGGCCGCCAGCACGGGATGCTGGTCGGCGAGTTCGCTTTCCTCGCGATTCAGCGGCAGGCAATCCTCGGCCCCGTACATGTCGTGGTACGGCGACGGCGCCATGTAGGGCCAGTGCGGCTTGACGTAGCTGAGATGCAGGAACCATGGCTTGTCACCCATGTCCGACACGAAGCGCATGGCTTTCCGCGTCATGTAAGCGGTCTCGGAATGCGTTTCGGCGACCCGGGCCGGCAGGTGCACGTTGCGCATGTGCCAGCCCGACAGCTTTTCGCCGTCCGGGCCGTCCGCCGAGATCACATATTCGCTCCACGGATCGTCCGCATTGTAGCCTTGCGCCCGCAGATAGGCGGCGTAGCCGCTCTCCTCGCCCGGCGGCGAGTGGCCGTCGTACCGGTCGATCTCCTCGAAGCCGCCGTTGCGCAGCAGCGCGGCCAATGCCGAGCCGCCTTCGATGCCGTAGCGCGCCAGGCCGTCGAGATCGGGCAGCACGTGCGTCTTGCCGGCCAGCGCGACCCGCAGGCCGGCGGGCCGCAGATAGTCGCCGATCGTCTTCTCGCGCACCGACAGCGGCACGCGGTTCCAGGTCGCGCCATGGCTGAAAACGTAGCGCCCGGTGTAGTAGCTCATGCGCGACGGCCCGCAGACGCCCGACTGCACATAGGCGCGCGGGAACAGGACGCCGAGCGCCGCAAGGGAATCGATCGCCGGCGTCTGCAGATGCGGATGGCCGGCGCACGACAGGTGATCGGCGCGCAACTGGTCGCACATGATGAACAGGACATTGCGGACTTTGGCCACGGACGCTCCCTCCCGTCTTGTCGTGCCTCCCGCAGGATGACACGGCATTCCCAGCCTTTACACTGCGCCGTGATGACCCCTCCTCCACTTCTTGCCAACAGCTTCTCCGAACGGGAGATCGTCGAAGAGATCATGCGCTGGGCTGCCGTCGAGAGTCCCTCGGTGACACCGGAAGCCGTGGCGCGCATGTTCGATCTGGCAGAGGCGGACTTCCGCGCCGCGGGAGCCGCCATCGAGCGCACGGCCGCGCCGTCCGGTGCGCCCGTTATGCGTGCTCGGTTCGAGGGCCGTGAAGACGCACCCGGCGTCCTCGTGCTGGGCCATCTCGATACCGTTCATCCGGTCGGCACGCTCGAGAGCGATCTCGCCCTGCGCATCGAGGGCAATCGTCTCTACGGCCCGGGTGTGCTCGACATGAAGGGCGGCATCTGCCTTGCGCTCTACGCCTTCAGGCGGCTGCGCGCCGAGACCGGCGGCACGGCGCTGCCTGTGACCTTCCTGATGATCCCCGACGAGGAGCTGGGCAGCCCGGCCACGCGCGCGCTCATCGAAGCCGAGGCGCGGCGGCATCGCTGCGTGCTGGTGCCTGAACCAGCACGCCAGGGCAAGGTGATCACCGGCCGGCACGCCTTCGCGCGCTATCGGCTCACCACGCGCGGCCAGCCGGCGCATGCCGGGGCCGACAACCGCGCCGGACGCAGCGCCATCCGGGCCATGGCGCGCCTGATCGAGACGGTCGAGAGTGCAACCGACATGGAGCGGCTGGTGTCGTTCAGCGTCGGCGTCGTGCAGGGCGGCCTGTTCGTGAACGTGATCCCGACGACATGCACGGCGGAAGTCCTGTGCGTGGCCTCGTCGCCGGAGAACCTCCGGTATGTGCATGACTTCATGGCCAACCTGCACTCGCCTATGGAAGGAGTCACGCTCGAGGTCGAGCGCGGCCCGGAGCGGCCGCTGTTCGCGCCGTCGGAAGGGACCATGCGCCTGTTCGAACAGGCCGCTGCGACCGCGGCCGAGGTCGGCATCGCACTCGAGCATGGGACCTTCGGCGGCGGCAGCGACGGCAACTTCACGGGCGCGCTGGGCATTCCCACGCTCGACGGCCTGGGCGTGGTCGGCGCCGGGCCCCATACGCTGGGCGAGCACCTGCTGATTTCGGAGCTGGTGCCGCGCGCGCGGCTCTTCGCCGGGTTGCTCGCCGAACTGGCCGCCGGAGACGCGTCGTGACCACGACGTCCCTCATTCGCGACATTCTCGATTTCTGGTTCCTGCCGCTGGAGCATCCCGACCACGGCAAGCCGCGCGAGATCTGGTGGGCCGGTCCGCCCGAATTCGATGCCGAAATCCGTGACCGCTTCACGGGGGTCTTCGATCAGGCCGTTACCGGCGACCTGAACCATTGGCGCCGGTCGCCCGAGGGGGCGCTGGCGCTGATCCTGTTGTGCGACCAGTTCCCGCGCAACATGCATCGGCGCTCGGTGCGCGCCTTCGCCGGCGACGCCACAGCGATCGAAACGGCCCGCTTCGCGCTGGCGCGCTTCTACCCGGCGGCCTTCCATCCGACGATGCGGATGTTCTTCTTCATGCCCTTCCAGCACAGCGAGGCGCTGTCGGACCAGGAGCTGTGCTGCTCGCTGTTCGCGACCTTCGAGGACGAGGAGCTGATGAAGTACGCCCTCGAACATCGCGACGTCGTCGCCCGGTTCGGCCGCTTTCCGCATCGCAACGACGTGCTGGGCAGGCCCTGCACCGACGAGGAGCTCGCCTACCTGAAGACCGCTAACCGGTTCGGCCAGTAGCGCCACCCGCTGCGCGCTTCGGACGGCGAACGGCCCTTACCTTGCCGCTGGTGCCGCCGCCGCAGTAGAGGCGATCGCCGCCGTCGGATTCGAGTCCCGACACGCCGGCGCCCGGTGGCATGTCCAGCGCCTCGAGGGCCTCGCCCGTCTGCGGATCGATCCGGCGCAGCTGGCTTTCCTCGCCCTCCCAGACACCGTGCCAGAGCTCGCCGTCGACCCAGGTGACGCCCGTCACGAAGCGATTGGACTGGATGGTGCGCAGGACGCGGCCCGTCTCGGGATCGACCTGATGGATCCTGCGCTCCCGGTATTCGCCGACCCAGAGCGTCCCCTCGGCCCAGGCCATGCCCGAATCCTTGCCGCCGGTCGGCGACGGGATGGTCGCGATCACGCGGCCGCTCTCGGGATCAATCTTCTGAATCCGATCTTCGGAGATCTGGAACAGGTGGCGGCCATCGAATGCCGTCCCCGCATGTGCGGCGGCCGCGATCGACCGCTTGATGAGGCCGCTTTCCGGATCGAGGGCGTTGATCCGGTCGCCGCTGGCGAACCAAACCTGCCGGCCGTCGAAGCTCACGCCGTGCACGGCATCGATGCCCGGGAAGGGACCATACTCGTGGATGATTTCGGCTGCTGCTGTTTTCATGTCGCGATCCTAGTCGGCAGGCAGGGAGGCCGGGAGTAACAAGGCCGTCGTGATTCCCGGCACCGGCGGCGTCGTCCATCGACGCGCCCGGCCCTGCCCGAACGACTGGACCTTGCCCGACGCCGCCAGCGCATCGAGGCCGCGCTGCACCGTGCGCTGGCTGGCGCCCAGCGCCAGGGCCAAAGCGGAGCTCGACCACGCTTCGCCATCGGCCAGCAGGGCGAGCACCGCCGCATGCTCCTCGTCGACCGGCAGCCCCAGCACGACGACGTCGCACGCCGCCCGCGGCGACAGGACGAACCCCTGCTTCGTCGCCTGCACATCGGCCAGCCCCCTTAGCGCTACGCGCAGCCGGCCGATCTCGACGCGCAATCGGGCCCGATGCGATTCATCCGTGAAGCGCGCGCGGAAGGCGCGGGCCAGGAGCGTCGCTCGCGGCAGGTCATGAGGCCATGCCTCGGCCAATGCCCGGGCAAGCGCGAAGAGGATGGGCCGGCGGGCGAGAGACGCCACCCTTCGCGCATCGCGTACAGCGTGCCGACAGGCATCGACGACCAGCGCTCCCGACGCCAGCAGCGCTTCGACCTCGTCGAGGCGGACCGGCCGCTCCTCGCCGCGGGAGATCAGCCGGGCCGCGGGCATGGCCAGGGTTCGGAGCGCCCCTTCGATCTCGGCCGCCAGGGCCGAGATGCCGGCCTGCCGCGCCGCCCGCCCGGCACGGGACAGCGCGGCACGTGCCGCCGCCGTTTGCAGCCTTCGCATGGCGATGCCGGCCACGACCAGCTCGAGGACCGCCCGCAGGGCCGGGGGCAGCGGTGCCGGATCGAGCACGGCGAGCATGCGCTCTGCGGCGTTCAGGCGACCGATCAGCAGGAGACGCCGGATCTCGAGCAGCCGGGCATGCGCCACGTTCGCCCGATCGCCATGGCCTTCGAGCGTCGAGCGCGCCGTCTCCAGCGCTTGCGCCGGCCAGGCCAGGTCACGGGCGGCGAGTGCCACCTCGGCCTCGGCCAGAACGCACCGGGCGCGCGCCACGGCCTCCCGCGGCCCGAACGCGCGAGCGGCCCGGCGCAGCAGCTCCCGCGCGCGGGCGAGGTCCCCGAGCTGCGCCATCGCGACGCCCCGCAGCGCCAGCGCCGGCGCATCGTCGCGCAGGGCGACGCGGTTCAGCGCACCCAGCGGATCACCCGCAGCCAGGGCGCGTGCCGCCGCCGTGATCAGCGAGTCCATGCGAATCCCGTCACACTTGTCACTCCGCGTCGTGGCGCGACGACTGTACGACGAGTCCAGCCGAAGGAGAGAGCGATGAGCACGTCCACGATCGCCGTCTGCGCCGCTGGGCCGGGAACGAGACCACCCTGCCGCGCCTTCCTCGGCACCGTGCTGCTCCTGTTCGTCGTCAGCGCCGCCGTGACGGCAGCCTGGGGCCTATCGATGTCGCACATGGCCGGTCTTCCGATGCCGGGCGGCTGGACGATGTCCATGGCCTGGACGCCCATGTGCGGACAGACGTGGCTCGGCGCCGGTCTGTCGTTCCTCGGCATGTGGGCCGTCATGATGATAGCGATGATGCTGCCGGTCCTGACGCCGATGCTGTGGCGCTATCGGCAGTCCATCTCCAACGCCGTTTCCGGTCAGCGTCTCGACACGCTGACCGCGCTCGCGGGCCTGGCCTATCTCCTCGTCTGGGTTCTGCTCGGCGCCGTTCTCTTTCCGTTGGGGGCTGGGCTGAGAGAAGTGGGCCTGCTGTTGCCGGGAATCTCCCGCGCCGTTCCCCTGGTTGCCGGTGCGGCCGTCCTGTTCGCCGGCGGACTCCAGTTCACCGGCTGGAAATCGCGCTGTCTCTCCAGGTGTCGGCATCCCTCGATCTGCTGCGGCCGGGTGCGGCCTCGGGAAACGCCCGGCGCAGCGTGGCGACACGGCCTGCACCTGGCCAACCATTGCGGCCGCTGCTGCGGCAACCTGATGGTGGTCCTCCTCGTCCTCGGCGCCATGGACCTCGCCGCCATGGCGTTCGTCACGGCGGCGATCGCCGCCGAACGGTTCGACCCTAGCGGCGATCGCGTGGCGCGCGCCGTGGGCATCATCGTCATGGCCGTCGGCCTGGTGCTGACCGCGCAGGCGGTCAGCACCCTGTGAGTCACGCGCCGAGAACGTCCCGGTAGAGGGCTTCCATGTCGGCGCCGAAGCAGCAGAAGATCACATGCCGGTCCCCGGCGGCGCCCTTCACCTCGCGCACGGCGATCTCGGTCGCCTGGTCCTTGGGGTAGCCGAAGATGCCGGTCGAGATCGCCGGAAAGGCGATGCTCGTCAGGCCGTGCGCGGCGGCGAGTGCCAGACTGTTGCGATAGCAGCGCGCCAGCAGTTCCGGCTCGCCGACGGCACCGCCGCGCCATACCGGTCCCACCGTATGGATCACGTGCCGTGCCTTCAGGCGATAGCCTCTGGTGATCCTGGCCTCGCCGGTGGGGCAACCGCCCAGCGTGCGGCATTCTGCCAGTAGCTCGGGTCCCGCGGCGCGATGGATGGCGCCGTCCACGCCGCCGCCACCGAGCAGCGTCTCGTTGGCGGCATTGACGATGGCATCGACGTCGAGACGCGTGATGTCGCCCTCGACCACCTCGATGCGGATCATGGCGCTACCAGTAGCGGACGGGGCCCGTGTCGAGATGGACGAAACCCGAGCGCGGATAGAAGCCGACGCCGCCCATGTTCAGCGACCGCGCCGCTTGCCGGATCTTGAACACCGGCACGCCCGGGAAGCGGATGTCCATGGCGTTGCCGTTCATGTGCTGGCTGTCCCGCGCCACGCCGCGGCTGACGCTGGCCAGCCAGGCATTGGTGGTCGGCGAGCGGTAGGCCGAGAGCACCTCGATGGTGCCGCCGTAGCCCACGATGCGCGTGGTGTGCCAGAGCACGTCGAACAGGAGCGGATCCATCTCCGTCTCTGCGTTCTCACGGGTATCACGCAGGAAGTGGTTCAGCTTGTTCAGCGCATCCCGATGATAGGCACCGTTCGACCAATAGGTGACGCTGAGCACTTCCTTCGTGTTGAAATTCACCAGGCTGAGCGTCCGCGGGCTGGTCAGGTCGAGAGTCGGTGGCGGCGGGACCGGCGCCGGAGCGAAGCCGCCATAGCGGGACGCCCGCAGATCCTGCGGGCTCGTCCGGCGCTTCTGATTGGCCGACTGACGGGTATTCGCACGGCGGGTGTTCGTCTGGGCCGAGACCGAGCGGACGACCGACTTCTTCTGGACGGAGCGCTGGCTCGAGCGGCTTACGGAGGGCCGCTTGACGGATGACTTGACCACCTTGGTCGATTTCTTTGCACTGGTGGTGCTGGTTCCCCGCACGACATCGGGGGTGCCGGCGGTGGCGGAATTCCCTAGGGCGAAACAAGATACGAAGAGAGCCAGTGTGACGGTCCACCCGAACACAATGCTGCGCATCTCTCGCCTCACTTGTTGCATTTTTGCCACAAGTCTCCATATCAGAGACCGATTCTCAACTCAAAGTGAAATTCACCGAGCCGAGGTCCTGCCGCTGCAGAGGCGCTGGAAGCGGCCCCGGAGGACGTGTCCGGCCCTGCAAGCCCGATCGATGGAACCGCGGGCGGTCCCATCCGATCGGCGCCCATCCCGGCGGATGATGGTGGCCTTGATGGCGGTCTGCTGGCTCCACACCGTGACCAGCGGATCACCCGGCTTGATCGACGCCAGCGCGGCGCGCCCCCAGGATCTTGAGCGTCGTACGACGATTTGCCGAACATGACTGCTGTCCTTCGGGATTGTTGTCGAAAGCGCCGAGGTCTCGCCGCGGCGTCGTTCACGGTGCGGCGAGGCATCGACGCACCGTGGTCTACGGGGCGTCTGTATCCTGCCCGTGTTGCAGTCGGATCGAATGGTATTGTGGGTGTCGCGCTGCCTGGCGGGAGTCAGTGGCCCAGACCGGCCGTCTCGGCCTCATGGACCTCGGGATCGCGCGCCAGCGCGAGGCCGATCACCTCGCCGATCATGCAGAGGGTCGGACCGTGCAGGCGTGCCTCCATTGCCTGGCGCTCGATGGTCGCAAGGGTGGCGACCACGCGCCGTTCGCGGCTGGTCGTGCCATTCTCGATCAGGGCCACCGGCGTGGTGGCAGGCAGGCCGTGCTCCATCAGGCGCGCGGCGATGATGGGCAGCGTGCCGGCGCCCATGTAGATCACCACGGTCTGCCGCGGCCGCGCCAGCATCCGCCAATCGAGCGCGACCGTGCCGTCGCGCAGTTGGCCAGTGGCGAAAACGCAGGACTGCGCATGGTCGCGATGGGTGAGCGGCACGGCGGTGCTCGCCGCGCAGCCCAGCGCCGCGGTGATGCCCGGCACGACCTCGACGGGAACGCCCGCCCGCACCAGCGCCTCGATCTCCTCGCCACCGCGGCCGAACACCAGCGGATCGCCGCCTTTCAGGCGCACCACGCTGTTGCCGTCGCGCGCCAGGGCGACGAGGCGTGCATTGATCTCTTCCTGCGACAGGCCGGGCTCGCCGCGGCGCTTGCCCACGCACACCCGCTCGGCGTCGCGCCGCGCCATCGCCAGGATCTCGGGCGAGACCAGCCGGTCGTGGACGATGACGTCAGCGCTCTGCAGCAGGCGGTACGCCTTCATGGTCAGCAGGTCCGGATCGCCCGGACCGGCGCCGACCAGATGCACCATGCCCATCGATGCTGGTTCGTTGCGCGTGGTGTCGAGCAGGCGGATCAGCTCGCGCCGGGCAGCGATCTCATCGCCGGCCAAGGCCAACTCGCCGACGCGGCCGGCGAAGACGCGGTCCCAGAAGCGACGGCGGTCGCGCGGCCGCTCGATCGTACGGCCCACTTGGCCGCGGAAGATCTCGGCGAAGCGCGCGAGCCGACCGATGGCGGACGGCATGGCACGTTCGATCTCGGCGCGCAGACGCCGGGCCAGCGCGGGTGCAGCGCCGCCCGTCGAGATGGCGATGGTGACCGGCGAACGATCGACGATCGCCGGCATGATGAAGCTGGACAGGGCCGGACGGTCCACGACATTGACCGGCAGCCCGCGCTGGCGCGCGGCATGCGACACGCGCGCCTGCAGCGCCTCGTCGTCGCTGGCCACGACCGCCAGCACCATGCCGGCGAGATCGTCGTCGTCGAAGCCACGGCCCGTCCAGGCGATGCGGGCGTCCGCGATGAGCTGCGCGATCTCGCCGATCACCGTGTCGGCGATCAGGTTGATGCGCGCACCCGCCGCCAGCAGCAGCCCGATCTTGCGGGCGGCCGCCTCGCCGCCGCCGACGACCAGCACTGGCCGATCCTGCAGCGAGAGGAAGATGGGGAAGCCCTGCATGGCCCAGCCCTCACGCCACCTGCCGCGGCCGTGCGGCGCGCAGCAAGGCGCGGATCTCGGGCCGGCAGGAGCCGCAGTTCGTGCCGGCGCGGGTGACCGCCCCGATCGCCCCGAGCGTCGTGGCGCCGTCTGCCGCCGCCGCCTGCAACGCCGCCACGGATACGCCGAAGCAGGCGCAGATCTCGCCGCCGCGTGCCGTGCCCGCCTCGTCGGCATCGCTCCCGGTCAGCAGGCGGCGGCGCTGCTCGGCATTCAGGCGTGGCAGCGCCATGAAGGCGGCCAGCCGATCACGCGCGGCCTCGTCGCGCGTTTCGCCCAGCACGAACGCCCCCTCGAGGCGGCCATCGCTCACGACCGCGCCCAGTCCCTGCTCGCCTTCCAGCCACGGGCCGGGGTTGGCGGCCCGCAGGGCGGCCGCCAGCGAGCGCCGTGCCTCAGCCAAAGGTTGAGTCCCTGCAAGGACATAGGCGACATGGCCGGGGCCGCGAATCCGCGCCCAATAGGTCATCTCGGGCAGCATCAGCGGCCTACGAGCGAGAATCGTGCCATGCCATCGCACGTCCGCACGCCGGACATCGACCGGCGTATGCTTGAGCTCCGGCTGGCCGGAGATCGGGTCCACCGCCGGATTCACGGCGGCGTTGATTCGGCCTGCCCGCGACAGTTGTGCCGTCCAGTGCATGGGCGCGAAGACCTCGCCCGGACGCAGGGCATCCGAAAGCTGCACCCGCAGCACGGCACGTCCCCAGGCGCTCACGACTTCGGCAATGTCACCGTCCTGCAACAAGCGACTGCGGGCGTCCGCAAGACCGATCTCGAGGGTCGGTTCGGGCCGATGGCCGGACAATCGCGATGAACGGCCGGTACGGGTCATGGTGTGCCATTGGTCGCGCACCCGGCCGGTATTCAGCCGCAACGGCCAGTCGCTGCCCGGCAAGTAGGCAGGTCCCCGCTGTCCGACGGCAACAATGCGGGCGCGGCCATCCGGATGGAAGAAGCGCCCGTCGGCGAAGAGCCGCCCGGCATCTGCTGTCTCACCGGAAGGGGCGGGCCAGACGAAAGGGGCCAGGTCCCGGTAGCTTTCGTCATCGATGTTCGCGTGGGCGCCGATATCAAAGGCGCGCCGACCGTCATTCTCAAAGGCCGACAGCGCCGCATGCTCGCGGAAGATGGCGGCGGGACCCGTCCAGGCAAAGGCATCGCGGTGGCCCAGCCGGTGCGCCACCGCGGCGACGATGCGCCAGTCCTGCCAGGCCTCGCCCGGCGGTGGCAGGAAGGAACGCTGGCGGGAGACGCCGCGCTCGGAATTCGTGACGGTGCCGTCCTTCTCCGCCCAGGCCAGCGCCGGAAGCCGGATGCGGCAGGCGTCGACCGTGTCGGTGGCCCGCACCGCTTCCGAAACGATCGTCAGCGGGCAGGCTTGCAGCGCGGCGCGCACGGCGTCGGCATCGGGCAGGCTGTCGACGGGGTTGGTCGCCATGATCCACACGGCCCTGACGCGCCCGTCCCGCACCGCGTCGAACAGCTCGACGGCCTTCAGACCCGGCCGGGTGGCCATGCGGGACGCCCGCCAGAAGCGTCCGACGCGGTCGACATCCTCCGGCGTGAACTCCATGTGGGCGGCGAGCGTGTTGGCGAGTGCCCCCACCTCGCGGCCGCCCATGGCATTCGGCTGCCCGGTGATGGAGAACGGGCCCATGCCCGGCCGGCCGATACGCCCCGTCGCGAGATGGCAGTTGATGATGGCATTGACCTTGTCGACGCCCGCGCTCGACTGGTTCACGCCCTGCGAATAGAGGGTGACGGTCTTCTCGGTGCGGACGAACCAGTCGAAGAACTGATCGAGCTGGCGTCGCGGCAGATCGCAGTCGACGACATCGCTCCCGCGTGCCGCGGCCAGCGCCTCCCCGAGGCCGGTCGTATGACGCTCGACGAAACGCATCGCGAGCGCACCGTGCCGTTGCAACTCGGCCAAAAGCGCATTGAACAGAGCCACGTCGCTGCCCGGCCGCAGCGCCAGATGGAGGTCGGCGAGGTCGCAGCTCTCGGTGCGGCGCGGATCGACGACGACGACACGCATCGATGGCCGCGCGCGCCTCGCCGCCTCCAGGCGCTGGAACAGCACAGGATGGCACCAGGCGAGGTTGCTGCCCACCAGGACGACGAGATCGGCCTGCTCGAAATCGGCATACAAGCCCGGCACCGTGTCGCTGCCGAAGGCGCGCTTGTGGCCGGCGACGGACGAGGCCATGCACAGGCGCGAGTTGGTGTCGATATTCGCCGTGCCGAGGAAGCCCTTGATCAGCTTGTTGGCCGCATAATAGTCCTCGGTCAGGAGCTGGCCCGAGACATAGAAGGCGACGGCGTCGGGTCCATGGCGGTCGATGACGTCGCGCAGCCCGCCGGCGACGGCATCGAGCGCGGTGTCCCACGACACGCGGCGCCCGTCGATCTCGGGATGCAGCAGCCGATCTTCGAGCGACAGCGTCTCGCCCAGCGCCGCGCCCTTCGAGCAGAGTCGTCCCTGGTTGGCCGGATGCTGGCGATCACCGACGATGGTGGCGCCGCCGCTTCCATCGGGGGTCGCCGCGACGCCACAGCCCACGCCGCAATAGGGGCACGTCGTGCGGATCATGGCTGGCGACGCGCTTCAGTAGACATCGCGCTGATAGCGGCCGGCCCGGACGAGATCGCCCAGCCACGCCTTGGCCTGCTCGGGGCTTCGCCCTCCCTGCTCGGCCGCGATCTGCAGCAATGCATCCTCGACGTCCTTCGCCATGCGCTTGGCATCGCCGCAGACGTAGAAGTGCGCCCCCTGCTCCAGCCACCGCCAGAGCTCCGCGGCGGCCTCCCGCATGCGATGCTGCACGTAGATCTTGTCGGCCTGGTCGCGCGAGAAGGCCAGGTCGAGGCGATGCAGGACGCCACGGCGCTGCCAGTCGAGGATCTGGTCCTCGTACAGGAAGTCGGTGCCGCGCCGCTGGTCGCCGAAGAAGAGCCAGTTGCGACCGGTGGCCTGCCGCGCCTCGCGCTCCTCGAGAAAGGCGCGGAACGGCGCGATGCCGGTGCCCGGCCCGACCATGATGGCTGCCGCGGCATCGTCGGCCGGCGGCGCGAAGCCGTGGCTCTTCTGCACGAAGACAGGAATGACGTCGCCGGGCTTCGCGAAGTCGGCGAGATAGCACGAGCCGATTCCATGCCGGCGCCGCTCGTTGCTGTCCCAGCGCACCGCCGACACCGTGAGATGCACCTCGCGCGGATGCGCCTTGGACGACGAGGCGATCGAATAGAGGCGCGGTTGCAGCCGGTCGAGCGAGGCCAGCAGCCCCGGCAGCGATGGCATGACGGAGGGAAAGGCCATCAGCAGGTCGAGCAGGTCGGCGTCCGCCAGTTCGGGCCGGCCCTCGCCCCGCGACAGGGCCTGCAGCGCCAGCGCTTCCTCGCCGTCGAAGGCACGTTCGGCCAGGAACAGCATGCATTCGTCGCTGGGACGCGCGATGTCGACCTTGCCCAGCAGCACCTGGCGCAGCGGCAGGGCCTCGCCGTCGAACGCCACCATCTCCTCGCCGGTGGCGCCCAGCCGGTCGAGCACCGCCTGCACGAGCTGCGGGGCCTTGCGCGCGAACACACCCAGGCTGTCCCCGGCCTCGTACGTCAGGTCGGTGGCCGACAGGTCCAGCACGACGTGGCGCACGTCCTTCTGCGATCCGGCGCGGCTCAGCGGATAGGCGTCGATCAGCGTGGCCAGCGCCGGCCGGTCGCGCGAGCCCAGCGGACTGGCCGACTTCACCGCAGGCGTCGCAATCGTGCCGCCGTCGCGCAGCGGCTCCAGGGCCGCCATCAGCTCCTTGAGCTTGCGCTGCGTCTCCTTGCCGCCAGGCACGCAGCGGCCGAGATCGGACTCCGCACCCGACCACATCGCCTCGGCATAGGTCTGGCAGAGATAGCCGCACTGGCCGCAATCGAGCTGCGCCGTCGCCGCCATCAGCTGCCGTGACGGCTTGCGGCCCTCGGCCAAGCCGAGACGCTCGGCCATGGCCAGCGCCGGGTCATGCCAGGGGAAGTCCTCGTCCGGCTCGGCCTCGGTCGCGGCGTCGCCGCCACCCGCCGGCGCGGCTTCGCCGTCGATGCCGAGATAGGCCGCGAAGAAGCCGTTCAGCCAGGCGCGCTGTTCGCTGGAGAACGGCGCCGTCTCGGGAACCAGCGACGGGATGGAGGTGACGGCGTTCATGCCGCGATCCGGCAGAGAGGCGCCTGGTCGGCCAGGAGGCGCAACGTCGCGACGTCGTGTCGGCGGCAGAAAGCAAAGAACGTCTCGTCCGAATCGCGCCGATGCGCCAGGTAGGCCGCCAGCAGCCGCTCGATCATCGCCGGCAGATCATCGAAGGCGACGGACGGTGCATATTCGCGCGCCATCGCCTGTTCGGCGGTCGAGGCGGCACCGCCGCCGATGAAGACATGATAGCCCTCGACCTCCTCCTCGCCGCGGTCGACTTTGCAGGCCAGCAGGCCGATGTCGCCGACATAGTGCTGGGCGCAGGAATGGTGGCAGCCGGTGAGGTGGATGTTGACCGGCGTGTCGACCGGCACACGCGGCTCGAGATGGTCCGCGAGACGCAGCGCATGGCCCTTGGTGTTGGAGGCGGCGAACTTGCAGCCGGCATTCCCGGTGCAGGCGACCAGCCCGCGACGGATCGCACTCGCCTCGACGCCTAGCCCCAGCGCGTTGACGGCGGCGATGCAGATGCCGACGTCGCGGTCCGCCACGTCCGAGATCAGCAGGTTCTGCCACACCGTGAGCCTGAACGTGCCGCTGCCGAAGCGCTCGGCGATCTCGGCGAGCCCGCGCATCTGCTCCGAGGTCAGCCGCCCGACCGGCAGCACCAGCCCGAGATAGTTCAGGCCCGGCTGCTTCTGCCGATGCACGCCGACATGGCCGTGCTTGTCGGCAAGCGGTCGCGCCTCGATCACGGCGCCCGTCGCCCGCCGCAGCGGCCGGCCGTATTCCCGCTCGACCTCGGCGACGAAGGCGTCCCGGCCCATGCGGTCGAGCACGTACTTCAGGCGCGCCTTCTGCCGGTTGGTGCGGTCGCCATGGCCGATGAAGGCGCGCACGACCGCGGCCGCCACCCTCACGCACTCCGCGGGCTCGACCAGGATGCCGGTCTCGAAGGCGAAATCGTGATGGCCGGTGATGCCGCCGAGCTGCAGATGGAAATGGATTCCGGGCTCCACGCTGCCGCCGGTGACGCGGCAGGCGACGAAGCCGACATCGTTGGTGTCCTCCAGCACAGGCACGCGGCCGCCACCGTCGAAGGCGATGTTGAACTTGCGCGGCAGGCCGTACATCTCGCGGTGATTGAGGATGTAGTGATGCATGTCGCGGCACAGCGGCCGCGTGTCGATCAGCTCCTGCGGATCGATGCCGGCGGTCGGGCTGCCGGTGATGTTGCGGATGTTGTCGGCCCCCGAACCGCGCGAGGTCAGGCCCAGCGCCTGCACCGCCAGCAGCAGGTCGACGGCCTGCCGCGCCGGGATCTCCCGGATCTGCAGGTTGGCCCGCGTGGTCACATCGGCATAGCCGCCGCCATGGGTATCGGCGGCATCGGCCAGCCCGCGCATCTGCCAGGCATTGAGGATGCCGTTGGGGATGCGCAGCCGGCACATGAAGGAATCCTGCGCCGGCGCGACGTAGAACAGCCCCTGGTACTTGGTCAGGAAGACGTCGACGCCCTTGGGGAATTGCCCGGCCTCGGCACGGTCGACGACCTCGTCCCAGCGATCGAGCGGATGGCGCGTCCGCTTGGCGACCTCCTCGGTGACCAGCTTGCCGCCCGCCGCGATCGTGCGGTCCTGCGCGGCATGCTGCAGGGCATCGGGCCCGGTCGGTGCCGCCGCTGCGGCCGGCGTCCGGCCGGCCAGGCGGTCCGCCGCCTTGCGGGCCTCGATGCCGCTGACGAAGCCCTGCAGCCACTGCTTCTGCTGGTCGTCGAACCCCGTCATGCCGCCGCCTTCGCCGGACCCGCGGCCGGCTTCGGCTTCGCGCCGTGCTCGTAGTCCTCCAGGAAGGTCAGCACCTCGCGGCGATAGCGATAATAGTCGGGGTGCTCGAGCAGCGTGCCGCGCGTGCGCGGCCGCGGCAGCGGCACGTCGAGGATCTTGCCGATGGTGGCGTTCGGACCGTTGGTCATCATGACGATGCGGTCGGCCAGGAGGATCGCCTCGTCGACGTCGTGCGTGACGCAGATCGCCGTGACCTGCGTGCGCTTCCACACATCCATCAGGACTTCCTGCAGCTCCCAGCGCGTCAGGCTGTCCAGCATCCCGAACGGCTCGTCGAGCAGCAGCAGCTTGGGCGACAGCGCGAAGGCGCGGGCGATGCCGACGCGCTGCTTCATGCCGTTGGACAGCTCGGCCGCCGGCTTGTGCATGGAGTCCGCCAGGCCGACGCGCGCGAGGTAGTATTCGACGATCTCGCGGCGCTCGGCCGGCGTGGCGTGCGGATAGACCTTGTCGACGCCCAGCGCCACGTTCTCGCGCGCCGTCAACCACGGCATCAGGGAGGGTGCCTGGAAGACGACGGCCCGGTCGGGGCCGGCCGCATCGACCTCGCGGCCGTCGAGCACGATGCCGCCCTTCGAGATTTCCGTCAGCCCCGCTACCATCGACAGCACCGTCGACTTGCCGCAGCCGGAGTGGCCGATCAGGGAGACGAATTCGCCCTTCTTCATCAGGAGCTGGAAGTTCTCGACCACGGTCAGCGGTCCTTTCGGCGTCGGATAGACCTTGCCGACATCGAAGAACTCGACGTAGCGATCAAGGATGGCGGAGCGGCCGGCCTTGCGGACCGCCTCCGGCGGCGGCTGCAGCTGCACGACGGACTGCACGTCCGGCAGCGTCCGCTCCTCGCCCTGCACGCCGCTTTCGACGCCGAGATCCATCAGATAGCGGGTCACGTCGGCGCGCAGGCGCTTGAAGGCGGGATCGTCGTTGAGCTGCATGCGCTGGCGCGGACGCGGGATCGTCACCGCGAAGGAAGGCCCCAGGGTCGCCCTCGGCCCGGGCTTGAGCGGCACGATGCGGTCGGCCAGCAGGATCGCCTCGTCGACGTCGTTCGTGATCAGCACGATGGTCTTGCCCTCGCGCGCCCGGATCTCCTCGAACTCGTCCTGCAGCTTGGCGCGCGTGAGCGCATCGAGCGCGGAGAGCGGTTCGTCGAGCAGCAGGATGTCGGGATCGGTGGCCAGCGCCCGCGCGACGGCGACGCGCTGGCGCATGCCGCCCGACAGCTCGGCCGGCCGCCTGTCGGCCGCGTGGCCAAGCCCGACCATGTCGACATAGCGCAGCACGCGTGCCTCGCGCTCGGCCCGTGGCACCCCCTTGAAGACAGCATCGACCGCCAGGGCGACGTTGGCCGTCACCGTGAGCCATGGCATCAGCGAATAGGATTGGAAGACGACGCCGCGATCTGGCCCGGCGCCTTCGACCTTGCGGCCGCGGATGGTGATCTCGCCGCGATCGGGCGCGATCAGCCCGGCCATCAGCGAGATGAGCGTCGTCTTGCCCGATCCCGAGAAGCCGACGATTGCCACGACCTCGCCTTCCTCGACGGCGAGGTCGACCTCGTGCAGCACCTCCGTGCGCGCGGCGGCATCGCCGTAGCCCTTGCCGACGCCCTTCAGTTCGAGGAGTGCCATGGCCCGTTCTCCGCGTTAGCGCTTCATGCCGTGGGTGAAGGCGGCTTGCAGGGCGAACATCAGCCGGTCGAGCAGGAAGCCGATGAGGCCGATGGTCAGGACCGCCACGATGATCTTGGCCAGCGATGAGGAAGAGCCGTTCTGGAATTCGTCCCAGACGAACTTCCCGAGGCCGGGATTCTGGGCCAGCATCTCGGCGGCGATCAGCACCATCCAGCCCACGCCCAGCGACAGCCTGAGCCCGGTGAAGATCAGCGGCAGCGCCGACGGCAGGACCAGCTTGCGGACGGTCGTCGCAGTCGAGAGCTGCAGCACCTTCCCGACATTCACCAGGTCCTTGTCGATCGTGGACACGCCCAGCGCCGTGTTTATGAGCGTCGGCCACAACGAACACAGCGTCACCGTGATCGCCGAGATCACCAGCGACTTGGGCAGCCAATCGAAGGGATCGAGATAGAGCGCCGAGACGACCATGGTGACGATGGGCAGCCAGGCGAGCGGCGATACCGGCTTGAAGATCTGGATCAGCGGGTTCAGGCCGCCATTCACCGTGCGCGACAGGCCGCACATGATGCCGAGCGGCACGGCGATCAACGTGGCGACCAGAAAGCCCAGGGCAACCGTCTTCAGGCTGGTCAGGATCTGGTCGAGATAGGTCGGCTTGCCGGTGTAGGCGCGCCACTTCACCCGGTCGGCCTTGCCGTCGGCCTCGAGACGGCGGTTGCGTTCGTCCTGCCGCGCGTAGAACGCCTCTTCCTTGGCGCGCTCCGCCCGGTGGTCGTCATAGAGGTTGGCCACCTGCTCCCAGACCTGCGCCGGGCCCGGAACGGCGCCCAGCGAGGTCTTCACCTGCGGCGCGAGCGCGGCCCACAGCAGCAGGAAGGCGATGATGCCGGCCAGCGGCACGAGCAGCACCTGGCGCAGCTCGCCCAGCTGATGGCGCGGACTGTCGCCGGCCGCGATGCGCAGCAGCGGCACGAGCCAGCCGAAGCCCGCGACATCGAGATAGGCGGAGGCCCGGGTGATGCGGCCGAACAGCCGCTCTCGGCGCTCGGCGGCGGCGGCCGGGATGGCCGGATCGGAAGCGACGCTCATGGTCAGCCGCCGACGATGTCGTTGCCTTCGACGGTCTGCTTGCCTTTGAGGCCGATCGACAGGCTGTCGATATAGGCGTTGGGCTTGCGGCCGTCATAGGCGATGCCGTCGATGTTCTCCGCGGTCGGCGCGCGATAGCCGTCGGCCGACCACGGGAAGTCGTCCTTCTTCGCCTTGCCCTCGTCGACCAGCATCTTGCCCGCCTTGAGATAGAGGTCGGGGCGGTAGACCTGCTTGGCGACCTCGGCGTACCACGCGTCGGGCTTCTGTTCGGCGATCTGGCCCCACCGCCGCATCTGCGTGAGGTACCAGACGGCGTCCGAGTAGTACGGGTAGGTCGCGTTGTAACGGAAGAAGACGTTGAAGTCGGGAACGGCGCGCTTGTCGCCCTTCTCGTACTCGAAGGTGCCGGTCATCGAGTTGGCGATGACCTCGTAGTCGGCGCCGACATATTCCGGCTTGGAGATGATCCTGGCGGCCTCGGCGCGATGGGCGTCGCCGTCGGCATCGAGCCACATGGCGGCGCGGATCAGCGCCTTGGTGATGGCCAGCACGGTATTGGGGTTCTTGGCGGCGAACCCGGCGGTGAGGCCGAACACCTTCTCCGGGTTGTTCTTCCAGATTTCGTAGTCGGTGATCACCGGCACGCCGATGCCCTTGAACACCGCCTGCTGGTTCCACGGCTCGCCGACGCAGTAGCCGTTGATGGTGCCCGCCTGCAGCGTCGCCGGCATCTGCGGCGGCGGCGTGACCGACAGCAGCGCATCCGCCCTGATCTGGCCGCTGACGTCGGTCCTGGAATAGAAGCCGGGATGGATACCGCCCGAGGCGAGCCAGTAGCGCAGCTCGTAATTGTGCGTCGAGACCGGGAAGACCATGCCCATCTTGAAGGGCTTGCCCTCGGCCTTCATCTTGTCGATCACCGGCTTGAGCGCGCTCGCCTTGATGGGGTGGACCGGCTTGCCGTCGGGACCGGACGGCACGTTCTTCTTCATCTCGGCCCACACTTCGTTGGACACGGTGATGCCGTTGCCGTTGAGATCCATCGAGAAGGGCGTGATGACATGCGCCTTGGTGCCGAAGCCGATCGTCGCCGCGATCGGTTGGCCGGCCAGCATGTGGGCGCCGTCGAGCTCGCCGGTGATCACGCGGTCGAGCAGCACCTTCCAGTTGGCCTGCGGCTCGAGGGTGACGAACAGCCCCTCGTCCTCGAAGTAGCCCTTCTCCTTGGCGATGGCGAGCGGCACCATGTCGGTGAGCTTGATGAAGCCGAACTTCAGCTCGTCCTTTTCGACCTTGAGGGCGTCGGCACGTGCGAGCCGCGGCGCGAGGCCCTGCGCCGCGGCTGCGGCGCCGCCGACGAGAACGGCCCTGCGGCCGACGGCGATCGACTTGGCGATGGTCATGTGAGCTTCCCTGATGTGGCTTTCTGGTTGTCGACGGAAGACGCCCGCACCGGCCGGTTGGCCGCCGGCGACACCTCGGGCTCGCCATGCTCGCCAGGAGCCAGCCGGTCCGCGATCGGGCAGGCGATGTCCGCTCGGGCTGCCGCCGCGCGATAGAGATCCGGGCGGAAGACGCGGTCGGCGACGGCCGTGAAATCGGCGTCGGCGCTCGCCTGTCCCCAGCGCGCCATCTGCGCCAGGAACCAGTCGGCATGGCTGCGCCAGGGGAAGTTCGCGTCGTCGCGATGGAAGATGTGGAAGCCCGGCATCGACAGCGAGCGCGCGATGATCTCGGCCGGCGCATTGACGTAGCGCGGGCTGGCCAGCACGCCGGCCGCCTCGGCGCGATTGGCCGGCTCGTCGAGCCACTGGCAGGCCTCTACCAGGGCCCTCACGATCGCCGAAAGCGTCTCCGGATGGCGCCCGGCCCACCCCTCGGTCGTCCCCAGCACCTTCTCGGGCATCGCCCTCCAGAGCCTATGGCAGCTCACGGCGATGCGGCCGATGCCGAGCGACACGGCCTGCTGGTTCCAGGGCTCGCCCACGCAATAGCCGTCGATCACGCCGCCCGAGAGATGCGCGATCATGTGCGGCGGCGGCACGACGCCCAGGCGCACATCGCGATCGGGATCGATGCCGCCGGAGGCGAGCCACTGCCGCAACAGATAGTTGTGCGAGGAGAAGGGAAAAACCGACGCGAGGGACAGCACGGGCCGACCGGCCGACGCGCGGCGGCGCACCACGGCCGCGAGCGCACGCGCATCGAGCAGCGCGCCATCCGCCTCGCCGGCGAGCGCCAGTGCGGCGAGCTCCGGCGCCGCCTCCTCGATCTCGCGCCACAGCGGCTGCGACAGGGTGATGGCATTGCCGTTCAGGTCGAGCGTCATGGCGGCGACCATCGGCATGGTGACGCTGTCGATGCCGAGGGTCGTGGCCAGCGGCATCGGCGCCAGCATCTGTGCAGCATCGAGCGCACCCAGCGCCACCTTGTCCCGGATCGTCGCCCACGATGCTTCGCGGCGGATCTCGACCTGAAGGCCCTGGCGTTCGAAGGCGCCCAGCTCCTCCGCCAGGACGATGGGCGCGCAGTCGACCAGCGGGATGATTCCCAACGTCACCGACCGCCGTTCCAGATCCGCCATCGCAACCGTACTCCAAACAAAAAGGCGCCCCGCTCGATCGACAGGATGTCGACCGCTCAGGACGCCGTTGTCCGATCCGGCGGACCGTCTTTGGCCCGCGCTTTCGTTTGAGGAGGGAACCCGCCGTTGGGCTCGCCGCGATTATGGGAGCAGGAAGCGTGCCAAGCGCCGCATCGGACGCAACGCCTTGAGAGGCAACGGCTCGGGCTCCGCCACACCGCCGAACATCCCACGGCGATGATGCGGGCCTGTGCAGCGTGACCGCTCTGCGGGCAGCATGAGGCTCAGCCCTTCAGGATCCTGGCGTAGGTGACGATCTCGCGCGCCACGTCGCCGATGCGCTTGTTCTGGTCCATCGCGAGCTTGCGCAGCAGCCGGTACGCCGCGTCCTCGCCCAGCCCCTTCTGCTCCATCAGCAGGCCCTTGGCCCGCTCGACGGTCTTGCGCTCCAGCAGCGACAGTCGCGCGCGGTCGAGCTCCTCGCGCATGGCGTGGTAGCGGTTGAAGTGTGCGACAGCGACGTCGACGACGGGCCGCACGCGATCCTGCGCAAGGCCCTTGACGACGTAGGCCGAGACTCCCGCCTCCATCGCATCGGCGATGGTCGCCGGATCGGAATGGTCGACGAACAGCGCGATCGGCCGCGGCATGACGTTGGTCGTGCGCCGCATGTCCTCGATCGTGTCGCGGCCCGGGCTGTCGATGCTGACGACCACGACGTCCGGCTCGAGCGCGCGCACGCGCCCGATCAGATCCTGCGTGCTTTCCAGGCGCGCCAGCAGTCGATAGCCGGCGGCCGCCAGTCCCGCCTCCACGATCTCGGCGCGGGCGGGATTGTCGTCGATCAGGAGCACGGAAAGCGTCTTGTTCACGGCGGCGGCTTGTTGCGGCGCCCTGGCCGCAACAACCATGCCACGTCCTTCACGGAGCCGTTTCCACCAGCTTTCCGTCCTGCCAGCGTCCCGACGTCACCTTGCCGTCGGCGTCGGTGAGCTGGCCATAGCCGTTGCGCCGGCCCGCACGGAAGGTGCCCTCGTAGCGCTGTCCCTTCACCGTCTCGACACCGGGTCCGTCGAGCTGATCGCCGCGGAAGTCGCCGGACTGGACGGTGGCGGGCTCGCCGAGCGCGCGACGAACGCCTGGCCCTTCGAGCCTGCCTGCGACGAAAGTCCCCTCGGCGCGCTCGACGCCGGGCTTCTCGCGCATGCCCAGCCCCGTCGACTGGCCGTCCCGCCACTGGCCCGCGTAGCGCGTGTCATCGGCCAGGCGCACCGTGCCCAGGCCGTTGAGGCGATCGGCGCTCCAGTCTCCCGCCTGACGCTCGCCGTTGGCGAACTCGGCGACGCCGAGACCCTGCCGCTTGCCGTCGGCCACCTGTCCGACATAGTTCGCGCCGCCCTCATAGGAGAGACGGGAAGCATCGGCGAGGTCGGGACTTCCCGCACGCGCCGCGACGATGCGCGCCTCGCCGGCCATGGCGCGCGCCGCCCGTGCCGCCTCCTCGGCCTTCTCCAGCACGGCGCGCGCCGACAAGGCGGCGCGTTCCGACTGGTCGACCAGCGACGCGGTCGCGCGCGGCGGCTGAGGTGCCGGCGGAGCGGCGGGCTGCGCCGCCGTGGGGGCGGGCTGCTGTGCCGGCGGCACCGGCTGTTGCGGTTGCGCCGGTGGCGCGGCGGAGTCCTGAGGGGCGGGCGCCTCGACGGGCGTCGTGGACACCTCGGTGGGCGCTTCGGGCTGCGGGCGGAACCAGAGGGCGGCGCCCGCGAGGACGATCACGATGGCAGCGGTCGCCAACGCAACCGGGCGCCGGCGGCCAGATGTCCGCGATGGCGGCGGCGCGGTCGCCGCCTCCTCGCTGGGACGGGTGGCGCCGCCGAGGCGCAGCGCCTGGCTCGTCAGCCGATGGGTCGGTGCGTCCTGCACCCGCGACAGCGTGACGCCGAACAGTCCCGCCCACTCGCCGACAGTCTGCGGCCGGTCGGTCGGCGCGAAGGCCAGGGCGCGATCGACGGCCTCGAGGAAGGCAGGCTCGAAGCGGTCGGCATAGGCCGCCGCCAGCGGACGATACGTGTCGGAGCCGGCGCGCGCCGCAGCATCCGGCGGCGGCCGGCCGGCAATGGCGTGGTGGAGCACGGCGGCGGCGGCATAGATGTCGCTCCATGGTCCCTGGCGACCATCGAGGGCATATTGCTCGATCGGTGCGTATTGCGGCGTGATGATGCCGGTCAGCGTCCGCGTCCGCTCGCCCATCGCCTGGCGTGCCGCGCCGAAATCGATCAGCACGGGCACGCCGTCGCGGCGCACGATGATGTTCGACGGCTTGATGTCGCGATGCAGGAAGCCTTGCGCGTGGACGGCGCCCAGCCCCTCCAGCAGGCCGGTGGCGAGCCGCCGCACCTCGTCCGGCGCCATGCCGCGGCCGTCGCGCAGCAGGTCGCCGACGCTGCGGCCGTCCTCGAACTCCATGACCGTGTAGGCCGTGCCATGCGCCTCGAAGTAGCGCAGCACGGGCACGATGTGCGGGTGCCGGAAACGCGCCAGCGCCCGCGCCTCGTCGAGGAAGCGCTCGCGGCCCCAGGCGAAGTCCTCGCCATACCGCGCGCCGCGCGCCTTCACCTCGCCGTCGGCCGAGCGCAGGGCGAATTCGACCGGCAGGTACTCCTTGATGGCGACGATCTTCGCGAGCTGCGTATCGAAGGCGCGATAGGTTATGCCGAAGCCACCGTGCCCGATCACTGCATCGAGCCGGTAGTCGCCCAGCCGCGTGCCGGGAGGAAGAGCCTGGACGTTGTCGGAGGACATGGGCACGCGCAACCTCCCCTCTAGATGCGCGTTCCGGCGCGGCGGCACAAGCGCCGCGTTCGCCCTCGTTGCGGATCGGCTATTGGAGGCTGGCGGAGGTCGTCGTCGCCGTGCCCACAGCTGGCGACCGCAACGGACCGCCGTTCCGGAACTCCGGCACGAGATGCAGGATCATGATGAAGACACAGAGGCCGATGGCCGTCAGCATGGTCGCAGGCCGCGTGCGCAGAATGGGCGCGGGGCTTCGCACCCGCAGGTCGTCCGACATCGACGGACCTCCAAATGAACAACTCAAAATCCGGCCCGCATGACCCTGAATGGTGGGTCGAGCCAGCAACGACCTTACGCCACAGTACCGCCGCAATCAACAAAATATGCCTCAATTACAATATGTTAAGTGGAAATACCTCATATGTCGCATGAGACTACCAGAGATCGTGGCGCTGTCCTTGCCACGACACCTCTTATTGTCCCGGCGGGCATTGCCAATATCTGTCGCGCCAATGCCGCAGGAGCGGAGTAGGATCACGCCATGACAGCCGCCCCCCTTCACGACAATGTCCGTACGCTGGTGCTCACCGGCGCCAGCCGCGGCATCGGTCACGCCACGGTCAAGAAATTCAGCGCCACCGGCTGGCGCGTGATCACCGTGTCGCGCCAGCCCTTCAGCGCGCTGTGCCCGTGGCCGAGCGGCGGCGAGAACCATGTGCAGCTCGATCTCGCCGACCCGGTCGATATCGGACGTGGCATCGAGCAGATCCGTGCGCGGCTGGCCGGCGGCCGGCTCGACGCGCTGGTCAACAATGCCGCGATCTCGCCCAAGAAGCCCAACGGCGACAGGTTGGGCGCCATGGACACGCCGTTCGACCTGTGGCGGCAGGTCTTCAACGTGAACTTCTTCGCACCGGTGGCCCTGGCACGCGGCCTCGTCGAGGAGCTGTCGGCCGCGCAGGGCGCCGTCGTCAACGTCACCTCGATCGCGGGC
>Ga0182792_1000275_pt1 | contig 50461 bp, 33 predicted proteins | sample Passage237B_FD_130497 | JGI IMG/M metagenome (GOLD analysis project Ga0182792, IMG submission 130497) | Cellulose adapted compost microbial communities from Newby Island Compost Facility, Milpitas, CA, USA - Passage2 37B (version 2) (version 2) ...
GGGGGCCCCGGGGGCTTGCGGGCACGGGACGGCTGCACGGGCGGCGGCTCGCCGGGCATCTTCGGGTCCTCCGGCGGGTACGGCAGGTCGCCGTGGCCCTCGTCGCGCTCCTGCCGGTCCGCGAGCTCGAGCAGCGACTCGATCGAGAACCGCCCGGGGGCGTGCGCGGCGAGCGGCGCGAACAGGTCCCCGACCTGCGCGAACCGCGCCGGCATCGTCGTGACGTCGAAGTCGTCGGGGTGGACGTCCGCGACCTCGTCCCAGGTCAGCGGCGCGGAGACCGTCGCGCGCGGGTTGGCGCGCACCGAGTACGCGGACGCGATGGTGCGGTCGCGGGCCATCTGGTTGTAGTCGACGAAGATCTTCGACCCGCGCTCCTCCTTCCACCACTTCATCGTGACCTCGTCGGGCAGGCGCCGCTCCAGCTCGCGGCCGAACGCGATGGTCGCCCGCCGCGCGTCGACGAACGTCCAGCGCGGCTCGATCGGCACGAACACGTGGATGCCGCGCCCGCCGGACGTCTTGGGCCAGCCCTCGAGCCCGTGCTCGGCGAGCAGCTCGCGCACGTGCGGCGCGACGCGGGCCGCGTCGGCGAAGTCCGTCCCGGGCTGCGGGTCGAGGTCGATGCGCAGCTGGTCGGGACGCTCGACGTCGTCGGACGTCACCGGCCACGGGTGGAACGTCAGGGTGCCGAGGTTCGCCGCCCACGCGACGACCGCGAGCTCGCTCGGCGCGACCTCGTCGGCCGTGCGCCCGGACGGGAACGCGATGCGCGCCGTGCGCACGTAGTCCGGCGCGCCCGCGGGGACGCGCTTCTGGTAGAACGCGTCGCCCCGGTTGTCCGCCCGCGTCGACAGGCGCGCGCCCTCGAAGACGCCCTTCGGCCAGCGCTCGAGCGTCGTGGGGCGGTCGAGCAGCGCGGCGAGGATCCCGTCGCCCACGGACAGGACGTACTGCACCACGTCGAGCTTCGTCAGCCCGCGCTCGGGGAAGTAGACCTTGTCGGGGTTCGAGACGCGCACGGCACGCCCCCGGACGTCGATCTCGGTCGCGGGCGTCGAAGGCGGCATGTCCACAACCTAGGCAGTACCGGTGACGTCCGTCACTCGGTGGTGGCACGATGCCCGCGTGCCCACGACCGAGACCCCCGCCGCCGGGACGCCGCGTGTTCGTCACGAACCGGGCATTCGTCCGGCGCGGACGCCGATCGTCAGGCACCCTGAGGGCGTGGGCGAGGTCAGGGACATCAGGAGCGCGGCGAGCGTGCGGCTGCGCGCGCCCGAGGTCACCGACGAGCTCGTGGTCACGGCGGCGCCCACGGCGCCGCGCACGGCCCGCCGGTGGGTCATGCAGGTCGCCGCGGCGGCCGGCATCGGCGGCGCCGCGAACCAGGTCGCCGAGCTCCTGACCGGCGAGGTCGTCGCGAACACCGTCGTGCACGGCCCGCACGACGCGCAGGTCGTCGTCCGCCTCGCCGTCACGGGCCACACGCTGCGCGTCGAGGTCGAGGACAGCGGCGGCGGCCACCCGGAGCTGCGGCGCACCGAGCCGACCGCGCCGAACGGCCGCGGGCTCGCGATCGTCGACGCGCTCTCCTCCGCGTGGGGCTCGACGAACGAGCCCGGGCGCACCGTCGTCTGGTTCGAGGTCGAGGACGTCTGAGACCCCACCCGGCGGGTGCCGCGGGCCGCGGCGTGGGAGGATCGGGGCATCCCCCGCAGGTCGCGACCGGTTTTCGCCTGCCCTGGAACGCGCGCGCAACCGGACATTCGCGTAGTTTCGCCCACGGGGGGCCGACGAGGGAGGACCACCGATGAGCGACACCGACAGCACGACGCGGACCGCGCGCCTGCCGCAGGTCACCGCGGAGGTGCGCGACGACGGCACGGGGCAGATCTCGGTCGACGGGGTGATCGAGCGCATCCGCATGGCGAACCTCCAGGAGGCGGGTGCCGCCATCACCGAGCGCATCGCCGCGATCGCGGGCGAGGTCGGCGCACCCGTGCCGGTGCAGGTGCGCGACCCCGACGGCATGTGGTCGCTGCTGATCCACCCCGACGGGCTCGTGGACGAGGCGCCCGCCGACCTCGCGGCCGTGGCCGCGACGGACGAGGCGGGTGCCGTGGCCGAGGCCGCGATCGCGGCGGTCGACGACCCGACGGTCGTGCCAGGTGCGGCGTCCGGCGCGTCCGGCACCGCGGGGCCGGGCGTCGAGGGCGGGCCGGTGACGCCCGCGAGCCCCCTGGGGACCGGACCGGCCGGCGGCCCGGGCGTGGCCGACGCGCCCTTCGGCGTCGCCGGGACGGCCGGGACGGCGGGTTACCCCGGCGTCACGTCGCCGACGAGCGCCGTGTCGCCCGCGGGCACGCTGTCGGGCGGCTCGGCGGCGGGCACCCTGTCGGGAGGCGCGTCGCCCGCGGGCGCCGCGACGCCGCCGGGTTCCGCGAGCGGGGCGTCCTCGTCCGGTACCGCGAGCGCGGGCGCGCCGGGCGCACCGGCCGGCTCCGCCGCCCCGACCGGGGCGGACCAGGCCGACGCCGAGCGCACGTCCACGACGCTGCCCACGCTCGACGACCTGCTCGCCAAGCGGCACGCGGCCGCGACGGGCCCCGCCGAGCACGGCTGGCGCGGGGGAGTGCGCCGCGTGACGTTCGGCGCCGTGAAGCTCGGACCGGGCCGCGCGGAGCGGCAGCGCCGCGTGCACACCGCCGCGGTGCGCCGCACGTTCGACGGTCCGCGCACGGTCGTCGTGCTCAACCCCAAGGGCGGCGCGCACAAGACGACCGCGACGATGCTCCTCGCCGCGACGTTCGGCCTGCAGCGCGGCGGGTACACGCTCGCGTGGGACAACAACGAGACGCGCGGCACGCTCGGCTGGCGCTCGTCGCACACCGACCACCAGCACACCGCGGTCGACCTGCTCAAGGCGCTGCCGTCGCTCGGCGGCGCGGCGACCGTGCGCGTCGGGGACCTCGACGGGTTCATCCGCACGCAGGTCGACGAGCAGTTCGACGTGCTCGCGTCCGACGAGAGCGCCGCGTCGGTGTCGTCGATGGACGCGGCGTCGTTCGCGGCGCTGCACAAGGTGCTGCAGCGCTTCTACCGCGTGCTCGTCATCGACACCGGCAACAACATGCGTGCCTCGAACTGGCAGGCGGCGATCGACGCGGCCGACCAGGTCGTCGTCGTGTCGACCATCCGCGAGGACACGGCGCAGTCGGCGGCGTGGGCGCTCGACGCGCTGCGCGCCACGGGCCACGACGACGCGGTGCGCCGCGCGGTGACGATCCTGTCCGCGCCCGACCGGCGCGTCGACAAGGACCTGCGCAAGCGGCTGCGCACGCACTTCGGGGCGCTGACCCGCGCGGTCGTGGAGGTGCCGTACGACCCGTCGCTCGTCTCCGGCGGCCCGATCACGTACGAGTCGCTGCGTCCCGCGACGCGTGACGCGTGGCTGCGGGCCACCGCGATCGTCGCGGACGGCCTCTGAGCACGTCCTGACGGTCGTCGGGCCGCGCCGGCGCCGGCGCGGCCCGAGCGGTCGCGCGCGCGGCCACACGTCCGGGTGACCTGCGAAAACAGGTCGCAGGTCGGTGCAAGACGCGGGCACCCTGCGACATGGGCCGGGTGCAGGGTGCGCCGTCGCGTGCCCTGGACGTGGAGGAGACGAGGTACCCGTGCCGCGTGACGTGCCGCCCGCCGACGCCGACGTGATCCCGACGGGGGACGTGCTGACGCTGCACGACCGCCGCGCGGCCGACGACACGGACGGACGCTCCGACGACGTCCCGGGTGCGTCGCTCGGGCCGGACGACGAGCCGCAGGGCATGATGCTCGACGAGACGGTCGCCGCGTGCGCGACCGCCACCATCGCCGACGCGCCCGCCGACGAGACCGCCCTCGAGACCGGGAGCGGGACCGACGCCGAGGCCGCCGACGACGAGGGGACGGTGACGATGGCGCTGGACGAGCCGGAGCAGGCCGGCGAGCCGACCGGGACCCCCGCCCCGCGCCCGACGACCCCCCGCGACGCGCGGTGGTACACCGACCTCGTGCGCACGCACCAGCACGACGTGCACCGCTACCTCGTGCGGCGTGCCGGCCAGGACGCCGACGACCTCACCGCCGACGTCCTGACGATCGCGTGGCGTCGCCGCGACGACGTGCCCGAGGGCGCCGAGCTGCCGTGGCTCTACCGCACCGCCGGGTTCGTGCTCGCGAACCACCGGCGCAAGGGCCGGCCCGTGCCGGTCGAGCACCTGCCGGAGATCGTCGACGACGACGACCCCGCGCTGCGCGCCGTGCACGACGAGCGCGTGCGCACCGCGCTCGCGGCGCTCAGCCCGCGCGACCGCAAGATCGTCCTGCTCAACGCGTGGGAGGGCCTGACGGGCCAGGCGCTCGCGGACGTCCTCGGCATCGGCCGGGGCGGCGCGGACGCCGCGCTGAGCCGCGCCCGCGCGCGCCTCGCGGCGGCGTGGACGGCGGCGTCGGACTGACCTCGCAGGCGGGCCTCCGGGAGCGTGGCTGAGCCGACGGACCGTGAGCCGACGGACCGCGAGCCGCCGGACCGTGAGCCGACGGACCGCGAGCCGACGGACCGCGAGCCGACGGACCGCGACCCGCGATCGCGAGCTGCCCGACCGCTCGTGGACCGTCCGCGCGACGACCCGGGCCCCACGGCCGATCGGGTGACCCGCGGGCCCCGGCCGAGCCCGGCGCGCTCGTCGTGCAAGACCCCCGGGGCCCCGCACACACAGAGGGCAGGAAGCGCGTCCGGCAGGGCGCGCCGGACTCCCTGGAGGAACCGGTGAGCACGCACGACGACGACCGTCCGGTCGACCCCGCGCTCGTCGACGAGGCCCTGCGCCGCGTCGCGGCCGCGGACCCCGCGGCGACCGCGCAGCTCGACACCGAGCGCCTGCACGCGACGCTCGCCGCCGCCACGGGCGTGACCTTCCCCGCGGACGAGCTCGCCGCGGCCCGCGCCCGGCGCCTGCGCCGCACGCGCTGGCTGAGCGCCGCCGCGGCCGTGGTCGCGCTCGGCGTCACGGCCGGCGGCGGGTACGCGGTCGGCGCGGCCGGGGGCGGCTCGTCCTCGGTGGCCGCGCCGATCTCCCTCGACCGCGACGCCGCGGGTGGCGCCGGTGACGTCGAGTCGGGCGACATGGGTGTCATGGGGCAGGAGGAGAGCCTCGACGGCGGGGCCGGGGCGTTCGCGCCCGAGCGCCTCGCGGGCGACTCGATCATGCCCGCGTGGGGCTTCGGCGGACGCCAGGTGTTCCACGCCGAGGGGCTGTCCGACGAGGGCGGCGAGCAGGCCGCGTGGGCGTTCGACGCCCAGGGCGTGTACTCCGAGGCGACGCTGCGCGAGGTCGCGGAGGTCTTCGGCGTCACGGGCGCGCTGTCCGACGAGTACGGGCTGACGCTCGGCTCCGTCGACGGCACGGGCCCGAGCGTCACGCTCAGCCCCGACGGCCAGGCGAGCGTCGCCTACCACGACCCGACGCGCGACCCGTGGGCGTGCGAGACGCGCTCCGCGCTGGACCAGCCGATGTCCGGCGAGGGCGTCGACGGGACCGCGGGCGAGGTCGTCGAGCCCGACCGCGGGGTCGTCGGCACCGACTGCGACGCCGACGCGCCGTCCGAGAAGAAGGCGGTCGACACCGCCAGGGACACGCTCGAGGCCCTCGGCCTCGACGCCGGCGACTTCACGTACGAGGCGACCACCGACTCCGGCCGCGGCACCAACGTCCTCGCCACGCTCGTCGTCGACGGGCAGGCCACCGAGGCCGTGTGGAACCTGCACGTCATGAGCGACGGCGTGCAGTCCGCGTACGGCCCGCTCGCCCCGGTCGTCGCGCTCGGCGACTACGACGTGGTCAGCCCGCGCGAGGCCGTCGACCGGCTCAACGACCCGCGGTTCGGCGCGACCGCGACCGGCATCTGGCCGCTCGCCGGCGCACGCGCGGTCGACGGCCTGCCGAGCAAGGTCGCCGACCAGCCGACCGTGCCGCCCACGCCGCGCGGCGGCGCGCCGATCGTCTGGCCCGTCACGCAGGTCGCGATCACCGACGCCCGGCTGGGGGTCGCGGTGCAGCACCTCGAGGACGGCGCCGTCGTCCTGGTGCCGGCGTACGAGCTGTCGGACGACACGGGCACCACGTGGAGCGTCATCGCGGTCGTGGAGGACCAGCTCGACCTCACGCGCTGAGGACGTCGAGAGCGGGAAGGACGTCCGGGCCGGGTGGGTTCGACCCCGGGCCGGGCAGGGACGGCAGGCCGGTCGGTGCGGAGGGGCACCGGCCGGCCTCTCGTCGTGCCGGGCGAGGGGCCCGGGGCTAGCGTGGGCTCGTGACCACGGCGCTGGTGGTGCTGATCGTCGGCGTGCTGCTGTGCTTCTACGGCATCCGCTCCGTGAACCTCGCCCTCGTGGCGGCGGGCATCGCGCTCGGGTTCCTCGTCGCCGACGCGTTCGACGCCGACCCGTGGACCGAGCTGTGGGTCGGGCTCGGCACGGGCGTGCTCGTCTGGCTGACCGTCTCGCTCGTGTTCCGGTTCGCGACGTTCGTCGTCGGCCTCGTGACCGGCGCGGTCGTCGGCGCCAAGCTGTGGTCCGCGCTGAGCGACCCCGGCACGAGCGCCCTGCTCGGCATCGTCCTCGTCGCCGTCACCGCGTACGTCGGCGCGCTGCTCGCCGAGAAGTACGCGCGCCGTGCGCTGCTGTGGTTCACCGCGCTCGGCGGGGCGTCGGTGATCCTGTCCGGCATGGCCGGGCTGTGGCCGGACGGGTTCGGCTTCCTCGCGCACCCCGACGCCGGGTGGCAGCAGACGGTCATGCTCGTGCTGTGGCTCGCGGTCGCCGGGACCGGCTGGTACGTGCAGCGGCAGCTGTTCCGCGAGCGCCTCGGCCTGCCGCCCCGCCCCGCGCCCGCCGCGGGCACCTGAGCGCGTCGGCGCCCTCCTCTACGGTGAGCGCATGACCGACGGCCGGCTCCTGCTGCTCGACACCGCCTCGCTGTACTTCCGGGCCTACTTCGGGGTGCCGGAGTCCGTGGGGCGCGCGCCCGACGGCACGCCCGTCAACGCGGTGCGCGGGCTGCTCGACATGATCGCGCGGCTCGTCGTCGACCGGCGGCCCACCCGGCTCGTCGCGTGCTGGGACGACGACTGGCGCCCCGCGTTCCGGGTCGCGGCCATCCCGTCGTACAAGGCGCACCGCGTCGCCGCCGAGGTCCCCGCGGGGGACGGGGCGACGACGAGCGTCGAGGAGGTCCCCGACACGCTCGCGCCGCAGGTGCCCGTCATCGTCGACGTCCTCGCGGCGCTCGGCATCGCGCGCCTCGGGGCACCCGGCTACGAGGCCGACGACGTGATCGGCACGCTCGTCGCCCGGGAGCGCGCCAAGCCCGCCGACCGGCGCGACCCCGTCGACGTCGTCACCGGGGACCGGGACCTGTTCCAGCTCGTCGACGACGAGGCGCGCGTGCGGGTCCTCTACACCGTCAAGGGCATCAAGGACCTCGAGGTCGTCGACCTCGCGCGGCTGCAGGAGCGCTACGACGTGCCGTCCGGCGCGGCGTACGCCGACATGGCCGCGCTGCGCGGCGACCCGTCCGACGGCCTGCCCGGCGTGCCCGGCATCGGGGAGAAGACCGCGGCCGCGCTCGTGCGCCGCTACGGCTCGCTCGACGCGGTGCTCGCCGCGCGCGACGCCGGCGACAAGGGCCTCACCGCCACGCAGCACCGGCGCCTCACCGAGGCCGCCGACTACCTGCGCGTCGCGCCCGGCGTCGTGCGGGTCGCGCCCGACGCGCCCGTGGCCGACGTCGACGACCGGCTGCCCGTCACCCCGGCCGACCCCGACGCGCTCGTCGCGCTGTCGGAGCGGTGGGGGATCGCGTCGTCGGTGACGCGCGTCGTCACGGCCCTGGCGGGCTGACCGGCCGCACGGGCACGCCGGAGGATCCCGGCGCCCTGCGTCAGTCGCGCACCCAGAGGTTCGGCGCGAGGCGCGTCCAGCCCTCGTCCGTCGGGGCGGCGTCGGTCGCCGCGAGACGCACCACGTCGCGGCCGTCGACGTCCGACGTCGTCAGCGCGAGGTGCGTGCTCGCCGCCGCGCACGACTGGCCCGGCAGGTCGCCCTCGACCACCGTCACCAGGCACACCGAGCCGCTCGACAGCGCCGCGTAGTGCGTGCCCCACGGCGACGTGGCCAGCAGGCGGGTGCTCGCCGCGTCGACGGGGAGCGCCGCGACGGTCAGCGCCTCCAGGTCGGCGGCCGGGATGCGGTCGGCCGCGGACTGCGCGGCGCCCAGCGCCGGCACGACGGCCGCCGGCTCCACCGGGACCTGCGTGGGGGTGTCCCGGGCGGCGTTCACCCAGGCGACACCTCCCGCGAGCAGGCCGGCGGCGAGTGCGAAAGCGGCGGCCCCCCAGGCGCGCGACAGGCGGCGGGGCTCGGTGGCCGCGTCGCCGAAGTCGCCGAAAGCCTCGCCGAGGTCCAGGTCCTCGAACGTGGTCATGCGTGCCTATCGGCACCGGCGGCGCGGGACATGAGTCCGAGTTGTCCCGCGCTGCGTGCCGTGTCACCCGTGCGGGGCCACCGCACGCTCGTCGGACCGGTGCCGACGCGGTCGTCGGACGCGCGGACACGCTCGTCGGACGACCCGGGGCGCGCTCGTCGGACGCCGACGCGCGCGTCGGACGACCCCGGACGCGCCGGCGGGGGGGGGGGCGCCCGCGCGGGCCCGGGGCGGGCCCCCCCCCCCGCGGAGACATGTCGCGCGTCAGGTCACTTCTTGACCGTTAGCGTGGCCGACTTCCACGAGCTCGCCGTGTAGGCCGAGCCCGCGTACGAGGCCGTCAGGGAGTGCTTGCCCACCGAGAGGTTCTTCGGGAGCACGATCGTCGCCTTGCCGGTGTTGCCGGTGACCTTGAGGGTCCCCGTGGCGATGACCTTGCCGTTCTCCTTGATCTGGACCTTGCCGGTCGGCGGCTTCGACGTGCCCTTGACCGTGACGACGGCCCGGGCGGCCGAGCCCTTCTTCACGGTCGTCGGCGACAGCGTCAGCGAGGTCGTGGTCGCGGACTTCGTGACCTTGACCTGCGCCGAGCTCGACGTCGCGTAGGCCGTCGCGGTCGTCGGCGTGAACACCGCACGGTGGGTGTGCGAGCCGACGCCGACCGTGACCTGCTTCGTCGCCTTGCCCTTCGACACGGTGACCGTGCCGAGGGACTTCGAGCCGTCGAAGAACTGGACCGTGCCCGCCGCCGCCGTGGGCGACACCGTGGCCGTCAGCGTCGCCTTGTCGGCGTGCGTCTTGCCCGGCGTGAACGTCAGCTTCGTCGTGGTCTTCACCGGGACGGTGACGTCCACGACCTGCGCCCGCGCGGCACCCGTGTTGTGGTGCTGCAGGACGAGCAGGCTGCCCGACTTCGCCGTGGCCGAGCGGTGCACCGGGATGGCGGCGCCCTCGTAGCCGGACGTGTTGACGAAGTAGCCCGTCTCGAACCAGAACGGCGCGTCGTACGGGGACACCGTGAACGGCGCGACCTCGTCGACGACCTCGTCGCGGGCGTACGGCGAGTACGTCCAGACGGAGACGGTCGGCGTGGCGCCCGCCGGGATGCCCGCGTACTCCAGGCCGATCGGCGCGACCAGCACGTTGCTGTCGAACAGCCCCGAGTCGGCACCCAGCGTGTCGTTCACGACCTGGACGTCGACCGGACCGTCGGACGGGTCGCCGTGCAGGTCGTACGTGAGGACGACCGTGACGTCGATCTCCGGGTCGTACTTCGTGACGATCGACTGCAGGTCGTACTCGCCGTCGCCGTCGATGTCGGTGTCGATGACCGGGATCACCGCGTTGCCGATCGACGCCCAGTCGCCGTCCACCGCGATGCCGATGTTCAGCGTCGCGTAGTCCGACGGGATGTCGAGCGCCTCGAGGTACTGCGCGTTCGACGACCAGCCGACGTAGCGGAGGTCACCCGAGGCGATCGCCGACGCCGACGTCTCGAGCGAGGCGTCCCGCTCGAGGCGCGGGCTCGTCGCCGCCAGGATCAGCGGGGACGTGAGCGACTCCCAGCCGCCCTGGTCGACGCCGCGCCCGCCGAGGACGAGGGAGGCCTCGTCGCCCGTGAACGCCACGTCGTTCGCGACCAGGTCGGAGACCAGGCGCGGAGCGGCCTGCACCGGCACGCGCAGCTCGGTCGCGGCGTCGGTGAGGACCACACGGCCGGACAGCGTCGTGACGTACTCGCGCGGGAGGCCGTACTGGTCGGCCTCCTGCGTCGGGTCGATCTCACGCTCCAGCGTCTCCGGGTCGAGCGTGAGGGTCAGGGTGACCGTCGCCTCCTTGCCGTTCGCCGGGACCGTGACCTGCGACGGGGACACCGTGATGGACGCGCCGCCCGCCGTGGAGGACGCGACGAACGCCGTGTCGAACGTACGGGCCGTGGCGCCGAAGTTCTTCACCTTGAGCGTGGCCTTGCGGGTCACGACCTCGTCCGCGACGTCGACCACGCCGAACGCGACCGACACCTGCGCGTCGTCGAGCGCGTTGTACGCGATGACCTCGGTGCTGACCGCGGCGAGCGCGTCGACCCGGCCCGACCCCACGCGCTCGGGGCCGTAGGCCAGCCCCTCGTCGCCCGGCGCCGTGCGGATGTCGTGCGTCGCCGTGTTCATGACCGCGGCCTTGACCTGCTCCGCCGACCAGCCCGGGTGCGCCGAGCGCACCAGCGCCGTGATGCCCGCGACGTGCGGGGTCGCCATCGACGTGCCCGAGAGCACGTGCCCGGCCGCGCCGCCGCCCGAGGCGGCGGACAGGATGCTCGTGCCGGGCGCCGCGACGTCCGGCTTCACGATGCCGAGCGAGCCGTGCACACCGCGCGACGAGCTCGAGTTCAGCAGGTCGGCCGCGCCGTCCTGCGAACCGCGCATCGCCAGGCCCGGGCCGATCGTCAGGACGAGCTCACCGCCCTCGATCTCCGGGAGCAGCGCCTCGGTCGACGACTTCGTCAGCTGGATGCCGGGGATCTCGGCGTTGCCCGCGATGCCCGCGGAGAACACCGCGACGTCCGTCGGCAGCAGCACGCCGGCCGCGCCCGCGTCCGCCGCGTTGTTGAACCGTGCCGCCGAGCCGCACTCACGCGCCGGGGTCTCGTCCCACCACAGGTACGCGATCTTGCCCTCGACCGCCTCCGCCTCCTGCGACGTGAACGTCGAGCAGCCGTCGAACGAGTCGCCGAGGAACACGACCGGCGCCGTGACGTCGTCGCCCGCGTACGCGACCGAGTTCTGGCCGGCGAATGTGCGGCCGACCAGCGACTCGTCGGACGCGGCCTCGACGCGCGTGGCGTCGAGCACCGGGGCGCCCACCGAGTTCGCGACCGTCAGCGCGCTCGCCGCGTTGCCCGGCGCACCACCGATGTCCGTGATGTCGCCCGCGTTGCCGGACGCCACCGCGACGACGACGCCGAGCTTGGTGAGCTCGTCGACGAGGCGGTTGTCCGGGTCGTCGGCCGGCGAGCCGTCCGAGCCCAGCGACATGTTCACGACGTCGACGTGGTCGGAGAAGTCGCCGTCACCGTTCGGGTCCGCCGCACGGTCGAGCGCGAGGGCCGTGACGTCCGTCGAGCCGCCGATGTCGCCGAAGACCTTGAACGCCCAGACCGTCGCCTCGGGCGCGGAGCCCGGGCCGACCGTCCAGTCGGAGACGTCCGTGAGGTCCGCGTAGTCGCCGTCGTACGTGTCGCCCTCGGCGTCCACGCCGTAGCCCGCGGCCGTGCCGGCGACGTGCGTGCCGTGGCCCGAGTTCGGGGACGTGAACAGGGAGTCGATCGGGTTCTCGTCGGGCGTCGGGACGTCCGTGGAGCCCGGCTCCTCGAGGCTCGCGTCGTACAGCGGGCCGGCGAAGTCGTAGCCGCCCGCGTACTTCGCGCCGTCGAACCACGCCGGGTCGACGGGCTGCGTGCCGTCCTCGCCGTACGCCTCCTCGTACGCCTCGACCGTGCCGAGGCCGCCGAACGTCGCGTGCGTGTAGTCGACACCCGTGTCGATGATCGCGATGCTGACGCCCTCACCGGTCGTGCCCGTGGACTGCCACGTCGCGATCGCGTTGGTCAGCGCGTCCGTGCCCGAGTTCATCGGCTTCTTCGTCGCGACCCGGTAGATCTTCTCGACCTTGGCCGACTTGGTGAGCTCCGCGATCTTCGCGGCGTCACCCGTGACGAGCGTGCCCGCCATGAGGTTCGTGACCGTGCCGAGGCGCTTCGGGGTGGCCGAGCCCGCGTTCGTCGGGGACAGCTCCGCGGGGACGACCTCCGCGGCGAGCTTCTCGGTCGCCTCGGCCGCGTCGAGGACCGCGTCCGCGCCCTCGTCGGCGACGTCGACGCCCGCGTCCGTGGCGAGCTCGACGAGCGCCGTGATCCGGCCGTCGTCCTTGGTGAAGCCGATGGCCTTGCGGGCCTCGGCGAGCGTGGTGGAGACGAGCGACGGGTCCGGGCGCTCGGCCACCGTGGGCTTCGAGTCGGACGGCGCCGCCGTGGCTGACGTGGCGAGCAGTGCGCTGGAGAGCGCGACCGACACCGCCGTGGCTGAGGCGAGGACGGATCGCCGGACTGGTCGTGACATGCGTGTCCCTTCGTGGATCTCGCGGGACGTCCCGCACGGGCCGCGGCGGCCGTCATGGACGTCGCGGAGCGGGGCGTGCGGGGCACGTTACTGACCAGTACAGGTTTTCGGGCGCGTCTTAACACAATCGAAACACCCGGTCGTGGGACTCCCGTCGCGGTCCGTGCGCACCCGGCGTGCTCACCGGCCCGCCCCATCGCTTGCCCGGGGTGATCGGCGGTCGCCCGTGCACCGTCGTCCGCGGCCCCGCTACCTGCGTCGACACCGGCCGACGACGTCATCGACCCACCGTCGCACAGGTCCGCACCTACCCCCACCGCCGCCTCGGCGCAGCCCCTCGTCGTGCCCGTGCCGTCGCCTCGTCGGCGCGGTGTCCAGCCCGTGGTCGTCCACCCCTTGACCCTCCCCTCACCCGCGTTTGCCCCACCCCGGACCCGCTCCACCCCGGAGGCGCCCCGCCCCCGGCCCTGTTCCACGCCTGGACCCGCCCCACCCCGGACCCGCTCCACAACGGATGCCCGCCACCCGCGACCGCACCGCGCCTCGTTCCCCCGTGCTCCCGCCGCGCCGAGGCGCGCTCTCGGGCCGTCCTCACCCGCGTCTCGAGGCGCCGCGACCGCCGCCGACCTCGCTGCGGGGGTGGATGCAGGGAAGCCTGCACATCCGGCCGCCTCCGAGCGGCGTCGGATGCGTTCATCGCTGCAACGACAGGCGGTCGCCGGTGGGGTGGCGGGGTGGGCGTGGAGGGGGGCGGGGCGTGGAGGGGGCGGGGTGTGGAGGGGGCGGGGTGTGGAGGGGGCGGGGTGTGGTGCTCGGTCGGGGAGAATGGCTCGTGATGATCACCGTGAGCACCGACGGCTCCTGCCTGCGCAACCCCGGCGGCGCGATCGGCTGGGCGTGGGCCAACCACGACGGCACCAGCGCGAGCGGGGGAGCGGCGTCCGGCACCAACCAGGTCGCCGAGCTCACCGCCGTGCTCGAGGCCGTGCTCGCGCACCCCGGCCCGGAGCCGTTGCGCATCGAGGCCGACTCGCAGTACGCGATCAAGTGCGCGTCGGAGTGGGTGCACGCCTGGCGTCGCCGCGGCTGGCGCACCGCGTCCGGCGGGCCGGTCCAGAACCTGGGGCTCGTGCAGGCCATCGACCGCGCGATCACCGAGCGCACCGGCCCCGTCACGTTCACGTGGGTCCGCGGCCACCGCGGCGACCGCTTCAACGAGCGCGCCGACGAGCTCGCGGGCATCGCCGCCCGCGCCGCCCGCGCCGGCACCCTCCCCCCGAGCCCGAGCCCGAGCCCGAGCCCGACGCCTCCGGCCCCCTCGTCGTCCCCGACGGCCGCCCCTGTGGACGTCGACCCCGCGATCGCTCCGGCTCCGACCGTCGATACCCGGAGCAACCCCGGGGTCGTGGTGGACACGCTGTTCTGACGGCGGGACGGCCGCAAGCAGGGGACGACCCCGGGGCGGGCCGGCGAACCGGGGCCCCGGGGTCGTCGTGGGAGGCGCTGGTGGCGCCTCCGGTGACCGCGCCGTCCGTCCAGGTGGGTGACGTCGGGCTCGGTGTGGCGGTCGGTGGTCGGCGCTGCCCATGGTCGGCGCGGCCGGTGGTCGGCGGGGTCGCCGGTCGGCGCGGCCGGTGGTCGGCGGGGTCGCCGGTCGGCGCGAGCCGACCGCGGGTCAGCGGCGGATCGTGACGGTGACCGTCGCCTTCGACGCGGCGGTGGTCGCGCTGCCCGGGTAGATGGCGGTCAGCGTGTGCTTGCCGGGCGCGAGGCCGCGCAGCGCGACCGTCGCGGTCCCGGTCAGGCGCTTCACCGCGAGCTTCGCGGTGCCGACCTTCGTCCCGTCGGCCGTGAGCGTCACCGTGCCGGACGGGGCGGCGGTCGCCCCGACGACGGTGACGACGGCGCTGGGCGCGGCCGGCGGCTTCGGCCCACCGGGCCCGCCGGACCCGCCGGGCCCGCCGGGCCCGCCCGCCGGGTCGGCCGCGGAGCGACCCGACCCGGCGCCCTGGACCTTCACGCTCGTCGTCGTCGCCGACTTCCCGACCGTCACCGTGACGGCCTTCGAGGTCGAGCCGAGGTACGACGAGCCGCGGTCGGGCACGAACGACGCGGTGAGCGTGTGCTTCCCGACCCCGAGCCGCACGGTCGTGGTGGCCTTGCCGCGGTGCACCTTCTCCGCGGCGAGCAGCTTCGTCCCGTCCCGGAACGCGACGGTGCCCTTCGCGGACGCCGGCGCGACGGTCGCGGTGAGCCGGGCCCTGCTGCCCGCCGACGTGCCGCCGGCGACCGCGAGGGTCGTCGTCGTGCTCGTCGGGACCGTGACGTCGACGACCTGCGCGCGCTTGCCGTCGCGGTCGTGGTGCTGCAGGACGAGCAGCTTGCCGCTGGTCGCGTCGGCGGAGCGGTGCACCGGGATGGTGACGCCGCCGTCGCCGTTCGTGGAGACGAGCGAGTCGCGGTCGTTCTCGAACCAGTACGACGGGTCGTACGGGTCGACGGTGAACGCGTCGGCCTCGTCGACGACGCCGTCGCGCCCGTACGGCGAGCTGGTCCACACCGCCAGGCTCGGGGTGTCGCCGGGGTCGATGCCGACGGCCCCGAGCGAGATGGGTGCGACGAGGACGTTCGAGTCGAAGACGCCGGTGTCGACGTCGCCAAACTCGGAGTTCACCGGCTGGATGTCCACCGGCCCCGCGGTGGCGGGCGCGTGCAGGTCGTACGTCGACACGACCGTCACGTCGACGGACGCGGCGAGCTTCCACACGACGGACTGCAGGTCGGGCTCGCCGTCGCCGTCCACGTCGATGTCGATCACCGGGACGACGACCCGCCCGAGCGACGCCCAGCTCCCTTCGACCGCGACGCCCACGTTGAGCAGGCCGTCGTCGACGGGGTCGCCGCCGAGCGCCTCGACCTCCGGTGCGGTGCTGGACCAGCCGACGTACCGGATGTCGCCGGACCGGACCGCCGACCGGGACGTCTCGAGCGTGGCGTCCTTCGGCAGGCGGGGGCTGGTGGTCCCCAGCACGAGCGGCGTGGTGAGCGACTGCCACCCGCCGGACGCGACCCCGCGGCCGTGCAGGCGCATGCCCGCGGTGTCCGACGACCCCGTGAACGTCACGGGCTTGGCCTTCAGGTCGCTGACGAGGCGCGGCGCGGCCTGGACGGGCACGCGCAGCTCGTCGTCGCCGGACGTCAGGACGAGGCGGCCGGTGAGGGCCGCGACGTACTCGCGCGGGATGCCGGACTGCACCGACTCGGACGTCGGGTCGATGTCGCGCTCGAGCGTCGCCGGGTCCACGGTCAGCCGGAGCGTGACCGTCGCCTTCTTCCCGGCGGGGACCTTCACGCGCGACGGGCTGACGGTGACCGTCGCGCCGCCGGTGGTGGACGCCGCGGCGAACGACGCGTCGTAGGTCGCGGCGGTCCGGCCGAGGTTGCGGACGGTGACCTTGGCTGTGCGGGTCACGGTCGTCGCCCCGACGTCGACGACCCCGAACGTGACCGACGTGAGCGCCGGGTGCTTCGCGTTGTACGCGACGACGTCGGTGGTGACCGCGGCGAGCGCGTCCACCCGCCCGGCGCCGACCCGCTCGGGCCCGAACGCCAGCCCCGCGCCGTCGGGCTCGGTGGTGACGTCGTGCGTCGCGGTGTTGACGATCGCGGCCTTGACCTCGGTGGGCGACCAGCGCGGGTGCGCGGCGCGGACGAGCGCGGCGATGCCCGCGACGTGCGGCGCGGCCATCGACGTGCCGGACAGGACGTGCCCGGCCGCGCCCGCACCGGACGCCGCCGACAGGATGCCGGTGCCCGGCGCGGCGACGTCGGGCTTCACGACGCCCAGCGACCCGTGCACGCCGCGCGACGAGCCCGGGTTGAGCAGGTCGCCGGCGCCGCCGAGGCGCGCCTGCGACGCGTAGCCGGGGCCGATCGCGAGCGCCAGGGTGCCGGCCTCGATCTCGGGGAGCAGCGCGTCGGTCGACTGCTTCGTGAGCTGCGCACCGGGGATCGTGTCGTTGCCCGCGATGCCCGCGGAGAACACCGGTTCCTCGGTGGGCAGCAGCACGCCGACCGCGCCGGCAGCCGTCGCGTTGTCGAACCGCGCCGCCGAGCCGCACCGCCGGGTGGCGTCGTCGTCGTCCCACCACAGGTACGCGATCTTCCCCGCGACCGCCGCGGCCTGCGCCGCGGTGAACGCGGTGCAGCCGTCGAACGTGGCACCCACGTACGCGACGGGCGCCTCGACGTCCGGGCCGGAGTACGCGACGGAGTTCTGCGCCGGGAGGCGGTCGCCGACGAGCGCGTCGTCGGACGCGGCCGTGACCTCGACCGCGTCGAGGACCGGGGCCGCCACGGAGTTGGCGACGGTCAGCGCGCTCGCGGAGTTGCCGGGCGCGCCGCCGATGTCGGTGATGTCACCGGCGTTCCCGGCGGAGTTCGTCACGACGACGCCGAGCTTCGTCAGCTCGTTCACGAGCAGCGCGTCGGGGTCGTCCGCGGGGGCGCCGTTGGAGCCGAGGGACATGTTCACCACGTCGACGCGGTCGGACAGGTCGCCGTCGCCGTCCGGGTCGGCGGCCCGGTCGAGCGCGAGGCTCGTGAGGTCCGTGGACCCGCCGACGTCGCCGAACACCTTGAACGACCAGAGCGTCGCGCGCGGCGCCGACCCCGGGCCGACCTGCCAGTCGGACACGTCCGTGAGGGACGCGTAGTCGCCGTCGAACGTCTCGCCGTCCGCCGTCACGCCGTAGCCGGCGGCCGTGCCGGCGACGTGCGTGCCGTGCCCGGACGTCGACGACGTCGCGCGCGAGTCGATCGGGTTCTCGTCGGGCGACGGGACGTCCGTCGAACCCGGCGCGTCGAGGCTCGCGTCGTACAGCGGCCCGGCGAAGTCGTGGCCGCCGGCGAACTTCGCCGCGTCGAACCACGCCGGGTCGACCGGCAGCGTGCCGTCCTCCGCCGAGGCCTCCTCGTACGCCTCGACGGTCCCGGGACCGCCGAACGTCGCGTGCGTGTAGTCGAGGCCCGTGTCGATCACGGCGATCGTCACGCCCTCACCGGTCTGGCCCGTGTCCTGCCACGCCTGCAGCGCGCGCGTGAACGCCACGGTCGCCGCGTTCGTCGGGACCTTCTCGACGACGCGGCGGATCGCGGTGACCCGGTCCGACGAGGCGAGCGCCCGGATCTTCGCCGCGTCGCCCGTGACGAGCGCCCCCGAGACGAGGTTGGTGAGCGTGCCGAGCCGCTTCGGGGCGGCGGTGCGGGCGTTGCGGGACGTGACCTCGGCGGGCACGACGGACGCGGCGACCTGCTCGGTGCGCCGGACCGCGGCCCGCACCGCGGCGGCGCCGTCGTCGGCGACGTCGACCGCTGCGGGGGTGTCGAGCTCGACGAGCGCCGTGACCTGGCCCTCGACGCCCGCCAGGCCGAGGGCCTTGCGGGCCTGCGCGAGCGACAGCTCGGCGAGCGCGGGGTCGACGCGGTGCTCGGACCGGTGGTCGGCGTGGTCGGAGCGGTCCGGCGCCGAGCCCGGCGCGGCGGTCGCGGGGACCGTCAGCAGCGCGGAGCCGAGGACGACGCAGGCGGCGGTGGTCGCGGCGATCATGGGACGACGTGCTGGTGGACGTGACATGGGCACCCCTGGATGTCGTGGATCCTCACGGTGCGTGGCGTGATCGTCGGCCGGCGACGTCGTCGTGCCCCCTCGGCGGTCATGCTGCACGCTCCGTCGCACGGTACTGACCGGTACGTCCCACGGCATCCGGTACGTCCCGAGACGTCCGCACCGTGGGCGGGGGAGCGCCGAACCACGGACGCCGCCGCGGGTGCGTCGCGCGCCCGTCGGCTCGGGGGGCCGGGCTCAGCGCAGGGGCACGAACGCGTACGAGCCGTGCGTCGACACCCGCACGCCGTGCGCCTTACGCACGACGAGGTGCATCGTCGACCGCACCGGGACCACGAGCCGCCCGCCCACGGCGAGCATCCCGACGAGCGCGTCGGGCAGCTCGCGCGCCGCCGCCGACACCAGCACGCGGTCCCACCCGCCCTCGCGTGGCCGCCCCACCGTCCCCGGCTCCGCGACCTCCAACCGCGCCCGCCCGACCGCGCCGGGGTGCGCCGCGACGTACCGGGCCAGGTTGTCCGCGCCCCACGCCGCGACGTCCGGCTCCAGCTCGAGCCCCAGCACCTCACCGGCCGGTCCGACGAGCCGCGCGAGCAGCGCCGTCGTCCAGCCCGACCCCGCGCCCACGTCGAGCACGGCGTCGCCCGGGTGCACGTCGAGCAGGCGCAGCATCGCGGCGACCGTGCTCGGCTGCGACGCGGTCGAGCCGTGCCACAGCGGCAGCGCGCGGTCCTCGTCGGCGTGCCGCCGCTGCGCCGCGGGCAGGAACTCCACGCGCGGCACCGCCCGCACCGCCGCCGCGACCCGCCCGGCGGTGTCCGTGTCGGCCTGCTCGTCGTCGCCCATGACTGCCTCCCGACCGCGGGCTCGTCGGCGGCCCGTCCTCCTGGCCGCGCCCTCGGTGCGCACGCCCGGCCGTCCCGTGGGCCGGTCGTCCGGAGCCGTCGGGCCGGTGCGGGCGCCCGGTCGACGGCGCGTCACCCGCCCCACCTCGACCTGGACGCACCGACGCGCCGCACCGGGCGGTGGCGGCGGACCGTGCCCTCACCACCGACACTAGGCGCGTGACCGCCTCCCGGCCCGCGACGCCGCCGTCGCCCGACGCCCACGCGCCCGCGTCCGCGTCCGACACGGCTCCCGGCACGGACGTCGACACGGCCCCCGGCACGGACGTCGGCTCGGATGTCGGCACCGATGTCGGTTCGGACGTCGGCACGGACGTCGGCTCGGAACTCGGCTCGGACGTCGGCTCGGACGTCGGCTCGGACGTCGGCTCGGATCTCGGCTCGGATCTCGGCTCCGACGCGCGCCCCGGCTCGCACCCCGACGACGCGCCCCTCGACGACGCGCCCCTCGACGACGCGGCCCTCGACGACGCGCCCCTCGACGCGGACGTGGTCGTCGTCGGCTCCGGGTTCGGCGGGTCCGTCGCCGCGCTGCGGCTCACGGAGAAGGGCTACCGCGTTCTCGTCGTCGAGGCGGGCCGGCGGTTCACCGACGACACGCTGCCGCGCACGTCGTGGGACGTGCGGCGGTTCCTGTGGGCGCCGCGGCTCGGGTGCACCGGCATCCAGCGCATCCACGTGCTGCCCGACGTGGTGGTCCTCGCCGGCGCGGGCGTCGGCGGCGGCTCGCTCGTGTACGCGAACACGCTCTACGAGCCCGAGCGCGACGAGTTCTGGGACGACCCGCAGTGGGCGCACGTGACCGACTGGCGCGCGGAGCTCGCGCGCCACTACGACCAGGCGCGCCGCATGCTCGGTGTCGTCGAGAACCCGACCCTCACCCCGGCCGACGAGGTGGTGCGCGGCGCGGCGCAGGACCTCGGCGTCGGCGGGACGTTCCGGCTCGCGCCCGTGGGCGTGGTGTTCGGGCGCGACGGTCGGCTCGAGCCGGGCGAGCGCGTGCCGGACCCGTTCTTCGGCGGCGTCGGGCCCGAGCGGCGCGGGTGCACGCAGTGCGGGGCGTGCATGACGGGCTGCCGGTTCGGCGCCAAGAACACGCTCACGACGAACTACCTCGCGCTGGCCGAGCGCGCGGGCGCGCAGGTCCTGCCGCTCACCACCGTGACCTCGGTGCGGCCGACCGCCGACGGGACGTGGGAGGTCGACGTCGCCGCGACCGGTCGGCCCCGCCGCGGGCGGCGGACCCTGCGCGCCGGGCAGGTGGTGCTCGCCGCCGGGGCGTGGGGCACGCAGGACCTGCTGCACCGCCTCAAGGCCGACGGGGTGCTGCCCGAGCTGTCCGACCGGCTCGGGCACCTGACCCGCACCAACTCCGAGGCGCTCGGCGGGGCGATGGCCCGCTGGCGCGACCGGCGCACCGCGCCCGACCTCACGCGGGGGGTGGCGATCACGTCCTCGGTGTGGCTCGACGAGCGCACCCACCTCGAGCCCGTGCGCTACGGGCGCGGGTCGAACCTCATGGGCCTGCTCTCGACGGTCCTGACCGCGGGCTCCTCGCGGCGGGACCGACCCGACGCGGAGGGCCGGGACGACGGCCGCCGAGGCGACGGGGGTCGGGGCGACACGGACCGGGCCACGACGGCGGGGAGTGACGCGGGCCGGGCCCCGACGGCGGGGAGCGACGCGGTGCGGGCCGGCGCGGCGCGGGGCGCGGGGGTGCGGCTCGGGCGGGCCGGGCGGTGGGTCCGCAACGTCGCGCGACACCCGGGGCAGGTCGCGTCGATCCTGCTCGGCATCGGGTCCTGGTCGCAGCGCACCGTCATCGGGCTCGTCATGCAGACCGGTGACGCGTCGATCGTCGTGCGCCCCCGCCGCACGTGGCGCGGCCGGGTCCGCCTCACGTCCGCGCCCGGAGTGGGGGAGCCGAACCCGACCTGGGTCCCGCAGGCTCACACCGCGTACCGGGCGATGGCGCGCCGGCTCGGCGGGTTCCCCGCGGGCAGCCTCGCCGAGGTGGTCGACGTGCCGATGACGGCGCACTTCATCGGCGGCTGCACGATCGGACTCACGCGCGACGAGGGGGTCGTCGACCCGTACCACCGCGTCCACGGCTACCCGGGGCTGCACGTGCTCGACGGCTCGACGGTCTCGGCGAACCTCGGCGTGAACCCGTCGCTCACGATCACCGCGCAGGCCGAGCGTGCGTGCGCGCTGTGGCCGAACCGCGGCGAGCCGGACCCGCGTCCCGCACCGGGGGAGCCGTACGTGCGGCTGTCGCCCGTCCTCCCCGCCCGACCGGTCGTCCCCGCGCACGCCCCCGCGGCGCTGCGTCCGCTGTAGCGCCTGGCCTGCCCGGAGCCGTGCGCCCGTGCGCCCGCCTCGGGGTCGGGTGGGCGTCGGCGCCCCGGCGCTCGCGGGTGTGGGGGCCGGGTGACGGTGGGTGGGTGATCCGGTGGACCGTCAGGGCCGGCGACGCCGACGGGACGGATGTCCATTTCGCCCCGACCTGTGCGCGTTCGCGCTGGCAGCGGTACGCGGCCGCAGGGCGTGAGGGCCGCGGTATGACCGCGGCGACACCGCCGCCGCGAGTCGCCCCACGTGTGAAGGAGGTGTGAGCGCGACGCCGACGTCGGGCCATGGGTGGGGTTGTCCGGATGCGAGAGGTTCGCGTCCCGACGAGCCCTGCCGCGCCGCGGACGGCTGACCAGCCGGGACAGCGCGGTCCGGTGCCGTCGGGCCAGATCGGCGCCCCGGCACGGCACGACGCGGACGTGTCCGACATGTGCGACGAGAGCGCGGAACCCTTCGCAGAACCTTGACGGCACGTCACACGGAGCGTCATCAGGGCGTTCCTAGCGTGGAGAGCGATGAGTGACGAGCCGCAGCGCCGGCGTACGTCCGGCGGCGGCCGCCACACGGCTGCTCCGGCCCGCCCGCGCCTTTTCCGTGTGACCCCTGGCCGAGTGGCGAAGGGGTTCGTCGTCGTCGCCCTCACGGGCACGCTCGGTGCGTTCGTCGCACAGAGCACGGCGGTGGCGAGCTCCGAGCGGACCGCGATGCGCGAGGCCCGCGCCGCCGTCGCCGACGCCGCCTTCGACGCCATGCAGACCGCGCAGCTCGCCGAGGCCGCCGCGCAGGACGTGACCCTCGACGACGCGAGCGTCGAGGCCCTGGAGGCCGCGACCTCCGAGCTCGAGGCGCTCCTCGACGAGGCCGGTGCCGCCGAGCTGCTCGCCGGGTCCGGCGTCGCCGACCTGCGCGGCGCGCCGACCGTGTCGCGCTCGGGGTCCCGCGCCGCCGACGACCGCGCGTCGTCCGGTGCCGCCGGTGCCGACGCCACGAGTGCCGACGCCACGGGCACGACGAGCGAGCGCGCCGGCTCCGGCGCGCCGCAGGACGCGGCGCCCGCCGACGCCACGCCGACCGCCGGGGCTTCTGCCCCTGCGGAGGACGGCGGGGACGGCGGGGACGCCGGGAAGTCGGCCGTCGGGCCGTCGGTCGCGCCCTCGCCCGGCCCGCTGCTCAGCGCGTCGGACGACCTGCTCTCGCAGGTGACGGAGCCCGGTCTCACCTCCGCGACGACGCCCCCCGCCGGGTCGGCGCCGACGGCCGACGCCGCGCCCGCCGGCCCCGCTGCGCCCGCGGACGACACGGCCGACGCCGCCTCCGGCACGGCAGCCTCGTCGGACGCAGCCTCGTCGGACGCAGGTTCGTCGGACGCAGCCTCGTCGGACGCAGGTTCGTCGGACGCGACGGCCGCCGAGGACGCCCCGGCGGACGCCGACGCCGAGGCGAGGACCACTGCCCCCGCGGTCGAGGTGCCGCCCGTTGCGGGCCCCGAGGACGCCACGACCCAGAAGCTCCGTCGCGCCCTCGCGCGCGTCGTCGCGCTGAGCGGCGAGGTCTTCGAGACCGCCGAGGAGGAGCGCGCCCGCATCGCCGCCGAGGAGGAGGCCGCGCGGATCAAGGCCGAGCAGGAGGCCGCCGCCGCTGCCGCAGCCGCCGCCGCGGAGAAGAAGGCGCAGGAGGAGGCGGCCGCGAAGGCCGCCGCCGAGGCCGCCGCGGCCGAGCGCGCCGCGTGGAAGAAGTCGCTGCTCGGCTACGCGAACGGGCGCATCCCGGCGTCCGCGCTGTGCGCGCTGACGTTCGAGCCCGGCCACATGCTGCGCTGCGACGCCGCCGAGGACCTCGAGGCGCTCGACGCCGCGTACCTCGCGGACTTCGGCCGGCACCTCGACATCTCCGACTCCTACCGCTCCTACGGTGCGCAGGTCACCTGCCGCGCCACCAAGGGCTGGCTGTGCGCGCAGCCCGGCACGTCCAACCACGGGACGGGCATCGCGGTCGACCTGGGCGGCGGCATCCAGTCGTTCGGGACCGCGCAGCACCGGTGGATGCAGGAGCACGCCGACGAGTTCGGCTGGACGCACCCCGCGTGGGCGCGCGCGGGCGGCAGCAAGCCCGAGGCGTGGCACTGGGAGTACACCCGCTGACGCCGGACGCTCTGGATGCTCTCGACGCGCTGGACGCGTGACGCGCTGGGCGTGTGACGCGCCTGACGTGCGAAGCGCTGGACGTGCGACGCGCCTGACGCGTGACGCGCCTGGAGGACGGCACGTCGGCAGGTCGCCCCGTGTGGCATGCGCCGGCCGCGCCACCACCCGCCCGGGTGTCGGCCCGCCCGAGTGGTCCTGTCCCGGCCGGTGGGGCCGCCCCTAGCATCGGTGCCATGCCTGCTCCGGGTCGCGCCTGGCCGCTCGTCGGGCGCGCCGCCGAGCTCGACGACCTCGAGGTCCAGCTCACCGAGGCCACCGACGGCCCGGGCGGCGCCGTGCTCCTCGAGGGCGAGGCGGGCGTCGGGCGCACGAGCCTCGTCGAGGCCCTGGAGTCCTGCGCCCGGCTCCTGGGGATCCGGGTGTGCGGCGGCCGCGGTGCGCTCGCCGAGCTCGACGGCACCCTCGACGACGCGCGGCTCGTCGTCTGCGAGGACGTCCACGCGTGGGACGAGGGCGAGCTCGCGGTGCTCGCGGAGGCCGCAGGCGACGGCGTGCCCGCCCGCACGCTCGTCGTGCTGACCCTGCGGCCCGTGCCGCACCGCGAGGCGGTCACGCGCGTCGTCAGCCGCTGGACCCGCGCAGGCGCCCGGTACCTGGAGCTGCGCCCCCTGCCGACGACCGCGGCGGTCGAGCTCGCGGAGACGATCGTCGGCGCGAGTCTCGGACCCGCCCTGCGCGGCGCCGTCGCGACCGCCGGGGGCAACCCGCAGCTCGTCGTCGACGTCGTCACCACGGCCCACGACACGGGCGCGCTCGGCGCCGTCGAGGGCGGCATCGACGCCGTCACGCCCGGGTGGCGCGGCGAGGTCGAGCGCGTCGTGCGGGACCGCGTCGCGTACCTGGGGCGCGAGGTGCTCGCACTGCTCGCGTCCGCGTCCGTGCTCGGGGTGTCGTTCGTGGTCGTGGACCTCGCGGCGCTCGCGGACCGGCCCGTCGACGACGTGTGGCGCACCCTGCGGCACGCGCTCGCGGCCGGCGTCGTGCAGGCGCGCGGGGACCGGCTCGTGTTCCGGCACGACGTCGTGCGCGCCGCGCTGTACGGGGGACTGTCCGACGAACGTCGGCGCGCGCTGCACGGTCGCGCCGCGGTCGCGCTGCGCGACGCCGGTGCGCCCCGCGCGGTCGTCACCGCGCACCTGGAACGCGCGCGCTGACCCGTCGGGTCGGCCTCGCGCTCGCGACGTCAGTCCGCCCGCCGCGGCGAGCTGTCCGGTTGGTGGCACTCGTGCTGCGTCCGACACCGCCCCCGCCTAGCGTGGACGGACCGGGCCCCGCGAGGCCGCGAGCAGCGCGGACGCGGCGGCCAGCACGGCCGACGCCCGGCACGTCCACCCACGACGAAGGAGCGGTCCATGCCCACGCGCAGCGCACACACCTCTTGGCAGGGGACTCTCGCCGACGGCAGCGGCCGGGTCGAGCTCGCGAGCTCCGGCGCCGGCGCCTACGACGTCTCGTTCCCGCGTCGCGCGGCCGACGAGGCCGGCGGCGTCACCAGCCCGGAGGAGCTGATCGCGGCGGCGCACTCGTCCTGCTACGCGATGCAGCTCTCGGCGCTCATCGGCGAGGCCGGCGGGACGCCCGTCGCGCTCGACGTGAAGGCCGACGTCACCCTGCGGCCCGACCCCGCGGGCGGGTTCCGCATCTCCGGCATCGCGCTGACCGTGCGCGGGCAGGTCGAGGGGCTCGACGCCGACGGCTTCCTGGCCGCGGCCGAGAGCGCCAAGGCGGGCTGCCCCGTGAGCAAGGCGCTCACGGGCACCGAGATCACGCTCGACGCCGCGCTGGCCTGAGCGCCCGGGTCGGGCGCGCGGAGGCGCGCTGAGCGGACGCACCGCACGGACGCACCGCGCGGACGCACCGCACGGACCTGCCGCGCGGACGCACCGCACGGACCTGCCGCGCGGACGCACCGCGCGGTCCCGTAGCGGGACTCCGGTGCGCCCGACCCGGCGTCCGTCCATCCGCCCGCCCGACCGGGACGCTCGCTCGACCGTCGGCACCCGCCCGGCGACCCCTCGGCGGTCTGCCTGAGGACCTCCGGCCCAGGTCAGAGACGGTGTCGGGCCCCTAGCGTCGACGACGTGCAGCTGCCGGAGGCGGTACCGGGCGACGTGGCCCGGGGCGTGCGCATCGACCTCGACCTGGAGATGCGCCGGCGCTTCCGTGTGCTCGGGTTGCCGCCGGGCTGCCCCGCGCACGTGACGCACCGCGGCGGGCTCGGGGGACGCGCTCCGGGGCTCGGTGCGGACCGCTTCGCGCTGGGTGCGTTCGCGTGTGTGCGCCACTACGTCTCCCCGGTCGACGCGTCGGGCCCCGAGCCGACCTGATCCGCGGGGCTCGAGTCCGGCGCGGTACGTCTGCGTCGTGCTCGCCGGCGGTTCCGGTGGCCGCCCCGATCCACCGTCTCCTGCCCCGGCGGAGCCGCGGGAGGGCGCGTCCGCTCCGCGACTGGTCCCAGGCCCCTGTGCGGCACTGGTGCGAAGATGCCCCCCGTGACTGCTGTGGCCGACGGGAAGCGCGTGGGGTCCGACGACGTCCGGGCGCTCGTCTCCGAGCTCCGGTCCGCGGTGCGCGGCACGGTCGACGACTCGTCCCGCCGCCGCGCCGAGTACTCGACCGACGCGTCGAACTACCGGGTCGTCCCGCAGGTCGTCGTCTTCCCGCTCGACACCGACGACGTCGAGGCGGCCCTCGCGGTCGCGCGCGAGGCGGGCGCACCGATCACGGCGCGCGGGGCGGGCACGTCGGTCGCCGGCAACTCCGTCGGCCCCGGTGTCGTCCTCGACTTCTCGCGGCACGTGAACCGGATCCTCGAGGTGGACCCCGAGGAGCGCACGGCACGCGTCCAGCCGGGCGTCATCATGGCCGCGCTGCAGAAGGCGGCCGCCCCGCACGGGCTGCGGTTCGGGCCCGACCCGTCGACGTGGACCCGCGCGACCCTCGGCGGGATGATCGGCAACAACGCGTGCGGCCCGCGCGCCGTCGCATACGGGCGCACCGCCGACAACGTCCTCGCGCTCGACCTCGTCGACGGCACGGGCCGCCGCATCGAGGCACGCGCCGGCGCCGGCGCGCTCGACGTCGTGCCCGGCCTCGACGCCCTGGTGCGCGGCAACCTCGACCTCCTGCGCACGGAGCTCGGCCGGTTCGGCCGCCAGGTCTCCGGGTACTCGCTCGAGCACCTGCTGCCCGAGAACGGCACGGACCTGGCGAAGGCGCTCGTCGGCACCGAGGGCACCGTCGGCACGCTCCTGGAGGCGAAGCTGCGCCTCGTGCCCATCGCGTCGGCGCCCGTGCTCGTCGTGCTCGGCTACCCGGACATGCCCGCCGCCGCCGACGCGGTCCCCGCGCTCCTCGCGCACCGGCCCATCGCGATCGAGGGCATGGACGCGCGCCTCGTCGACGTGGTCCGACGTGTGCGCGGCGCGGCCGCGGTGCCCGACCTGCCGCCCGGTGCCGGGTGGCTCATGTGCGAGGTCGGCGGCGACCCCCTCGACGAGGCGATGGAGCGCGCCCGCGCGCTCGCCGCGGACTCCGGGACCACGGCCGTCGGCCTGTTCCCGCCAGGGCCCGAGGCGACCGCCATGTGGCGCATCCGTGAGGACGGCGCCGGCCTCGGCGGCCGCACCCCGTCCGGCGAGCAGGCGTGGCCCGGGTTCGAGGACTCCGCCGTCCCGCCCGAGCGGCTCGGGGCGTACCTGCGCGAGCTCGAGGCCCTCATGGCCCGGCACCGCGTGGACGGTCTCGCGTACGGGCACTTCGGAGACGGGTGCGTGCACCTGCGCATCGACATCCCGCTCGAGCGCTCCGGCGACCCGCTGCGGTCGTTCATGCAGGACGCCGCGGAGCTCGTCGCCGCGCACGGCGGCTCCCTGTCCGGGGAGCACGGCGACGGTCGCGCGCGGTCCGAGCTGCTGCCCGTCATGTACTCGCCGCGCGCCATCGAGGTGTTCGGGCAGTTCAAGGCGCTGTTCGACCCGAACGACCTGCTCAACCCCGGCGTGCTGGTGCGCCCCGCGGCGATCGACGCCGACCTGCGCCGCCCGTCCGCGCGGCCGCTGCTCGCGAGCACCGGGTTCTCCTTCGCGCACGACGCGGGCGACATGACGACCGCCGTTCACCGGTGCGTCGGCGTCGGCAAGTGCCGCGCGGACTCCACCGCCGCGGGCGGGTTCATGTGCCCCTCGTACCTCGCGACGAAGGACGAGAAGGACTCGACGCGCGGTCGCGCGCGCGTGCTGCAGGAGATGGCCAACGGCTCGCTCGTGTCGCGCGGCTGGTCGTCGCCCGAGGTGCACGAGGCCCTCGACCTGTGCCTGAGCTGCAAGGCGTGCTCGTCGGACTGCCCCGCAGGCGTCGACATGGCGCAGTACAAGTCCGAGGTGCTGCACCGTACGTACCGCCGGCGGCTGCGCCCCGTGAACCACTACGCGCTCGGCTGGCTGCCGCGGTGGGCGCGGCTCATCACCGGTCTGCCCGGCGTCGCGCCCCTGGTCAACGCCGTCCTCGGGGTGCGGCCGATCGCGAAGCTCGTCCTCGCCGCGGGCGGCATGGACACGCGCCGGAAGATGGTCTCGTTCGCCGACGAGCCGTTCCGGCGCTGGGTGCGTCGCGAGGGCGCCGACCAGGTCACGCGCACACCCGCGGCCGCCGCAGCGACCGTCGCGCCCGCGTCGTCGTCGGCCACGACCTCGACGACGGCCACGACTTCGACGACGGCCACGACGCAGGAGGCGGCGGCCGTGACTCCGGTCCACCCCGCCCGCGCGACCGCCTCGGCCGCGCGGGACGGCGCCGGCCCGGACGCGGCTCGGGGGGTCACCGCGTCGGGCGGCGGCCGTGATGCCACCGACGGCGGTGCCCGGCCCCCGGTGCTGCTGTGGACCGACTCGTTCAGCGACGCGCTCGCACCGTCGGTCGCGAAGGCCGCGGTCACGGTCCTGCGCGACGCCGGGTACGAGGTCCTCGTGCCCGACCACCAGGCGTGCTGCGGGCTGACCTGGATCAGCACCGGGCAGCTCGAGGGTGCTCGGCACCAGCTCGAGCACCTGCTCGAGGTCCTCGGTCCGTTCGCGGTGAACGGCATCCCGATCGTCGGCCTCGAGCCGTCCTGCACGGCCGTGCTGCGGTCCGACCTGCGTGACCTGCTGCCCGACGACCCGCGTGCCGTCGCCGTCGCCCGCGAGACCCGCACTCTCGCCGAGCTGCTCACCGCGCCCGCACCGATCGGCCCCGGCGACCGCTGGCGGGTCCCCGACCTGTCCGACGTCACCGCGGTCGTCCAGCCCCACTGCCACCACTACTCGGTGATGACCTGGACCCCCGACCGCCGCCTCCTCACCGAGGCCGGCGCCACGTTCTCCGCGATGGCCGGCTGCTGTGGGCTCGCGGGGAACTTCGGGATGGAGAAGGGGCACTACGACGTGTCGGTCGCGGTCGCCGAGAACTCCCTGCTCCCGGCGCTGCGCGACGCCGCCCCCGGCGACGTCTACCTCGCCGACGGCTACTCGTGCCGCACCCAGGCCGACCAGCTCGCCGGCGTCCAGGGCATGCACCTCGCCGAGCTCCTCGCCTCCCGCATCACCTCCCGCACCCCCACCGCCTGACGCTCTCCGCCCCGCCCGGTCGTGCGACGCCTGCCGGGTTGTGCGACGCCTGCCGGGTTGTGCGACGCCTGCCGGGTTGTGCGACGCCTGCCGGGTTGTGCGACGCCTGGCGGGTTGTGCGACGCCTGGCGGGTTGTGCGACGCCTGGCGGGTTGTGCGACGCCTGGCGGGTTGTGCGACGCCTCCCGGGTTGTGCGACGCCTCCCGGTTGTGCGATGCCTCACGGTCGCGCGACGCCCTTCCGATCGTGCGACGCCTGTCCGGTCGTGCGACGCCCGCCCGTTCGTGCGACACCCGTCGCTGAAGTCGGTCGCGTGGGGTGCCGGCCCGGTCCTGACGGCCGTGTGGATCGCGTCCTGCTCGCGCGGTGCTCACTGACGGCTGACGTCGGTGCGTTCGCGCAGGTCGCGCTCATCGGGGCCGTGTGCGACGTCGTCTCGGGCCAGGGTCTGGTGGGCTGGGCCCCGGCTCACCGGGACGACCCGGACTGCGTGGACGGCCCTTCTCATGGCTCGTCACCGCGGCCGTGCTGTTGCTCCGGACGACACGGTGCCCGATCTTCAGTCCTCGTCGTCCCTCGTGCCCGCGATGCTCACGTCGCGCCGCGTGGCCGGCGGGGCGGGGCCGGTGCCCGTGGCCATGCGCTCTCGCGGGGCGGAGCCGGCAATGCGCCTGGCAGCCGGGCGGGGTGCCGCGTCCGTGAAGGTGGCCCGGGGTGCCGCGTCCGTGAAGGTGGCCCGGGGTGCTGCCGGTGCGTTGTGCATGCGCCCCGAGCGGGCACGGAACACGTAGCGCATGCCGGCAGCACGCAGGTCGTCGGTCGTCGGCGCGCCCGTGCTGCCGGCGTCGTAGACCTCCCGGGACGTCGGGCTGGTCGGCAGGCTTGCCGGGCTCACCGGGCTCGTAGGGCTGACGCCCAGCGGGCTCCGGAGGGAGGGCGTGCCGGCGCCGAGCCGGACTCGACGGGAAGGCGGAAACGGATCGATGCGCTCGACGTCGAGATCGAGGCGGTGGACCTCGTGGTGGTGGAAGCTGCACAACAGCACGGCGTTGACGAGGTCCGAGGTCCCGCCGTCGCGGTGCCACCAGGCGATGTGGTGGACCTCGCAGTAGGCGGGCGGCACCGAGCACCCGTTCCAGGCGCACATCCGGTCCCGCGCGACCACCGCGAGGCGCTGCGCCGGGGTGAAGGCGCGGCGGGTCCGGCCGACGTCGAGCGGGCGTCCCGCCGCGTCCATCACCACGCGGGTCATCGCGCAGTCGCAGAGCGCGGCGGCGAGCTCGTGCCCGGACAGCACGACCCCGTCCTCCGTCACCGCAGGCTGCTGCACGGTGGTCGCGCGGACTGCGCCACCCCGCTGTGCTCCCGCCGTGCCGCTCACGCGGTCGTCGTCCGATCCACGTGGCGCGCCGATGCCGTCGGACGTGCCGATCGCGCGAGGTTGCCCCACCGCGTCGTGGCGCGTGGTGGCTGCGCGCCCGTCGACGTCGCCGACCCGTCCCGCCGCCTCGTCCGCTCCGACCGCGACGGGCTGTGCCGCGGCGGTGGTCGGCGGTGGGACCGTCTCGGCGTCGAGCCTCTGGCTCATGCGCGGCAAGGGCGACGACCCCGGTGCGGGAGGCGCTGCCCGGCGTGCTCGTCGCCGTGCGGCGCGGGCGCGGACGGCGACCCACGTCTCCGCGGGTACGAGGAGCGACACGTGCGGTACCGCGCGGGTCGTCGCCTTGCCGTCCGGGACGTCGGCATCCTCGCTCGCCGCTCCCGGCGTCGCCGGGCCGTCGTGGATGGTCGGCAGGCGGTCGACGGCAGCCGGGGCGGTCGGTGGAGAGTCGCCGGGGGTCGGGGTGGTCGGCGCGCCGTTGACGGCAGCGGCGGTGGTCGGCCGAGAGTCGCACGGGGTTGGTGTGGCCGACAGAGCGGCGACGAGAACCGGGGCCGCCGCGAGGACCGGGCTGTCGGCGAGTGCGGTGAGGGCGTCCGCCGCGGCTTGCTCGCGGGTGCGGTCCGTGTCCGCGCGGTGGCCGGTCGCGTCGAGCGCGCGTTGCAGGGCCCGCCCCGCGACCGGGTCGAGCCGCCCGCGCAGGAACGTGCCCTCGCTCGCGTGCGTCAGGACGAGGAACCGCGCCCGTCGCTGCGCCTCGCGCCGGGACTCGTGGTGGTCGACGTCCTGCGCGGCGACCCACGCGTCGAGGCTGCGGCCGAACTCGCGGGCGTCGACGCCTCGCGCGAGCTCGACCACCGCGGCCTGGCCCTGCGGCGTGGCGAGCACCTCGGCGACCGCGGCGGGCGCCTGCTCGACGGTCCGCGCGAGGACGTCCACGTGGCCGTCGCGAACGACGCCGTCGGTCATCGCCGCCCGCACGCCACCCAGGCGCCCGAGCGTCTCCGCCGTCCGGACCTGGGCGGCGACCTGGCCGCGTGTCGTGCCCGTCAGCCGGGCGCGGGTGTCGGTGAACGCGCGCTCGGCGCCGACCTCCACGGCAGCGGCCTGCTGCGCCGCGAGCACGGGGGCGCGCACGACGGTCACGAGCGAGGCGATCCGGTCGAGTACCGCGACGGCACGCGCCCGGTCGGCGCCCGTCCAGGTGCGGGCGTGCGCGGTGACGTCGGCCAGCGCGGACAGGGTGTCGCGGACGCCCTCCAGCGAGGACAGGGTGCGGGCGCTCTCGGGCGCGCCGAGCGTCCCGGCCGCCTCGGCGTGTGCGCCGCTCGAGGGCGTGCCGGTGGCCGTGGCCGCTGCACCGGCGGCACCCTCGGGCGGGCGCGACCCGTTCCCTGTCGACTCGAACATGTGTACGATCCTAGACAAGTCGCCCGGTGGGCAGGGGGAACCGGACGGCGTTGTGGAAAACCGGGCGACACGTCGGCTGCGATGCAGGAGGGGCTCGGCGCCGACGTGTCGCCCGGCTGTCGCGGAGGCGGTTGCGCTGCTCTGGGCACGGTCGCCGGGTCTGTCGCGGAGGTGGTCGCCGACCTGGTCGGTCGGCGACGTGCAGCGAGTGGCCACGTAGCCGCGCGCGCCGGGCCTCGGGTGCGGTCTGCCGGTTCGCGAGGTATGTCGGAGGTCGGCGGTTCCATGGAGGGATGACGGACGGAGGGGTGGCAGGGGTGGTCGGACGAGTGCGGTGGGTGGACGTGCGCCGTGAGGTCCCCGAGCTCGCGGCCGTGGTCGAGACGGTCTTCGGGTCCGGCACCAACAAGACGCTCGCGACGCTGCGGGCGGACGGCTCACCGCGGATCTCGGGCACGGAGCTGGAGATCGGCGACGACGTGACGCTCGGCATGATGCCGGGCTCGCTCAAGCTGAAGGACGTGCAGCGGGACCCACGGGTCGCGCTGCACTCGCCGACACTGGAGCCGCCGAAGGAGGTCACGCAGTGGGTCGGCGACGCGAAGCTCGCCGGGCGCCTGGTCGAGATCCCGCAGCCGTCGGGCGCGCTGCCGGGCGCGTACTTCGCGCTGGACATCGCCGAGGTGGTGCACACGCGCGTCGACGAGACGGGCGAGCGACTCGTCGTGACGTCCTGGCACCCGGGTCGAGGGCTGCGGACGGTCTCCCGCGCGTGAGCGCGGCTCGCGGTGTGCGTGCCGCGGTGTGCGCGCCGCGGCGTGGCGTTGCGGTGCGGCGGCCTTGCGGTGCGGCGGCCTTGCGGTGCGGCGGCGTTGCGGTGCGGAGGTGTTGCGGTGCGGCGGCGTTGCGGTGCGGCGACGTGGCGGTGCGGCGGCGTTGCGGTGCGGCGGGTGGCGGTGTCTCGTTGTGGCGGCGTGGCGGTGCCGCGGTCTGGCTGCGTTGCGGTGAGGCGGTCCGGGAGGCAGGGTCGGGGGCATGCTGGTCGCCTTCTCCGTCTCCCCGCTCGGTGCGGGGGAGTCCGTCTCGGCTGCCGTCGCGGACGCGGTCCGCGTGGTGCGCGAGTCGGGCCTGCCGCACCGCACCGACGCCATGTTCACCACGATCGAGGGGGAGTGGGACGAGGTGATGGACGTCGTGCGGCGCGCGACCGAGGCGGTCGGCCGGCACGGCGACCGGGTGAGCCTGGTCCTCAAGGCCGACATCCGTCGGGGGCGTACCGGCGAGCTGTCGGGCAAGGTCGAGCGCCTCGAACGGGCGCTCGCGGAGAACGCGTCGACCGACGCCTGACGGCGGCGCGGACAAGCCGACAAGCCGCCTCGGCATGCTGCGCGAGGCGACGCCCGCCCGCCGCGCGGAATGGCGGGCTCCGCACGGTGCGCGGCGAGGTCTCACCCCGGCGCGGACGGCCGTCGCCGTGCGCTCCGCGCCGTGTGGTCGGCACCTCGGGGCGCCCGCGCAGGTCGTCGGACGACTCGCCGCGGCGTGGGCGTGGACAAAGCGTGACACAAGCCCCGGACCAGGCCAGGATGTCGGCTGGGAACGGTCCGAGGGCCGGCGTCGTCGCACGTCACCCGCTCGGCCGGCCCGTCCGGGTGAACTCGACCCGTCCGGCGGACAGACCGGACATTCGGGGACATGCCAGAGTTAGCAGGCGACGAGCCCGACGCGCCGTCGGGACGGGGGACCGGCCGGACGGCCGGGCCGTCGACTCCGGCTCGCGGCCGTCGCCACCCAGCACGCACGCGCGACCCAGGAAGGCCGGCGAGACGGATGCCTCTGTTCGAGCTCGACGAGGGCCGGCCGCGCCTCGTCCAGCCGATGCAGCCGCTCCCGGCCTCGTTCGCGCAGGACGTCGCGGCGCTCCTGCAGCACCATCTCGCGGCGATCGCGGGTGAGCCGCTGTTCCCGGTCCGGTACCGGACGAGCGCGCCCGACCACGCCGACCTGCCGGAGCTGCTGGCGCTGGACTCGACGGGCCGCGCGGTCGTCGTCGAGGCCGTGCAGGTGCTGGACGACGACGCGGTGGTCGCGGCGCTGCGGCACGCGGGCGCGGCGTCGCGGATGACGCAGACGGACCTGGCGCGGGTGTACCACGCGGACCCGGAGCGGTTCGCGCAGGACTTCGCGGCGTTCCGCGAGCAGGTGGCGTTCGGGATGTCGTCGAGCCGCCGCGAGGGTGTGCGGTTGCTGCTGGTGTGCTCGGAGGTCGCGGCGGAGGCGGGCGACACCGTCGGGTACCTGCGCGGTCCGGGCCGGCACGTGGACGTCCTGCAGCTGGGGGTCGTGCGGGGCGTGGACGACCGTCGGCTCCTCGACGTGTCCCCGCTGGCGCGGCACGAGAGCGCGCGGCGCCCGGTCGAGCCGACGGCGCTGCGGCTGGTGCGGTCGAGCGAGGCGTCGTTCGCGACGGCCATGGCGTACGAGGACGGGCGGCGTCGGCCCCCGTCGCCGGTGGGCGCGGGTCAGGGCTCGCGGGGCGCTGGCGCGCCGGAGCTCCCGCGCACGTCGGCGTTCCCGGGCGGCGGTGCGTCGAGCACGCGGCCGGTGTCGGCGGCACTTCCGGCGGTACCGCCGCCTCCGCCGCCGAGCCCGGCGAGCGCGTCGGCGCGGGCGGACGGGACGACGAGCGCCTCCGAGGCCTCGGGTACGACGAGCGGCGCGGGCACGACGACGAGCCGGTCGGGCGGTCGTGCGCGCACGCGCCGGTCGACGGGCGTGGTGTCGTCGACGGCGCTGCCGGTGGCCGGTGCGCCGAGCGCTCAGGTGGGCGCGGAGACGCGCGCGGTCCGGGCGGTCATGCCGCCCGCTGCGTCGTCGGTCCGGCCGTCGACCTCGGCACCCGCTCCGGAGCACGGGCCGGTCCCCGGCGCGGGCGTGACCTCTGACCTCGTCCCGGGCGCGGCTGCCGGTGACTCCGACGCCTCGGCACCCGCCGCGTCCTCGACCACGACGCCCGCGTCGACCACGACGCCCCCGTCGACCGCGACGCCCGCCGCGTCGGCCGTGCCCGCACCTCCGCCGCCGCCCGGCCGCCGGTCCGTGACGGGGCGCGTGTCGGGCCGCGGCCACGCGCGTACGCACGCGTCGGGCCGGGCGTCGGAGCCGGGCGTGACCCACGCCCCGCACTCGGCGTCCTCCCGACCGGCGTCCTCGGCGGGCGTGTCCTCCGCGGGCGCCGTGTCCCAGGGCGCGGTGTCGTCCCAGGGCGTGGTGTCGTCCGAGGGTGGGGTGTCGTCCGCGGGTGCGGCGGCGTCGGCGGGCGACCGGGCGTCGGGCGGCGCGGCGGCGGCCTCGGCGTCGGCGCCCGCCTCGTTCACGCCGCGGTCGTACTCGCCGCCGGCGAACCGCCCGGCCTCGTCGTACCCGCCCGCGAACCAGGCGCCGACGAGCACGGTCCCGCCGAACCAGGCGCCGTCGAAGCCCGCGTCGTCGTTCGGTGCGCTCGTCGGCACGGGGCCGCTGCCGACGGTCCCTGCGAGCGTGCGGGGCACGAGCACGGTCCCGACGCCGTCGCAGTCGGGCTTCACGTCGCCGCTGTTCGACTCGCTCGCCGAGGTCCTGTCGGTCCCGGGCGCGCTCGCGGGCCCGCCGGGGCGGGCGTTCGAGGAGCGCGACGGCACGGAGGGCTTCGACGACGCCTCGGTCCTGGACGCGCCGCCGGTCGCCCCCAGCCCGGCGACGCCGCACGGCTCGTCGCCGGTACACGACCTGGTGCTCGACGCGCCTCCGCGGCCCGCGGGAGTCGCGCCGGACGTGCGGCCGAGCCTGACCGCGGCGTTCGACGCGGCGCTGCCCTCGCCGGATCTCGGCGCGCACGACGACCCTGCGGCCGACGACGCGCGGGACGCGCGCGACGACCTCGCGGGGTTCGGTGAGCGGGGCTCGCGGGCCGACCTCGCCGGGCCCGACGCGCGGGGCACGCGCAGCGACCTCGCCGGGCCCGACGCGCGGGGCGCGCGCAGCGACCTCGCGGGGTTCGGCGTGCGGGACGTGCGCGACGGTCTCGCCGGATACGACGCGCAGGTCGGGGCGGACGGGCTCGCGGGTGACGACGGTGCGTCCGGGGCGAGCGGGTCCGCCGTGCAGGGCCTCGACGTGACGAGCCGCGACGCGCGCCGCGACGTGCAGAGCCACGACCCCGCGCCCGGGGCCGCTGCGACCGCCCCGCTCGACGCCGCTGCGACCGCCCCGCTCGACGCCGACCCCGCGCCCGGGGCCGCCCCCGCCGAGCCGCCGCGCCGCGACCCGTACCTGCCGTACGCGGAGCTGGCGATGCTCGCGAAGCGCCGCCGGGCGCTGACGACGCTCGTGTGGCTGCGGGAGCGCCGCGGCCAGCGGCTCCTCGCGGAGCTGCAGCCGGACGGCACGATCCTCATGCCGGACGGCGCGGTGTTCGTCGAGCCGGGCGAGGCGGCGGCGTACGCGGCGGGCTCGACGGTCGAGGTGGACGGCTGGCGGTCGTGGCGGCTGGGCGACGGCGGTCCGACCCTCGCGGAGGCGACGGGCCGCACGGACCTCTGACCCGCGGCGCGCCACCGGGCGCGGGCGAGAGAAGGACGCTGATCGCCGAGTCCGCGACGGTCGTCGCGAGCCGTCGCGAGCCGTCGGAGGTGTCGCGGCGGCGTGGCCGGTGTCAGGCCCAGCCGTACCCGGCGGACCAGCGGTCGAGCTCGGCGTAGACGCGCGCCCGGACGGGCGGCGCGGACAGGACGAGGTCGTGCAGCCCGCCGGGGATCCGCACGACGGTCACGCAGGACCCGAGCTGCACGGCCCGTCGGGCGAGCAGCTCGACGTCGAGCACGATGTCGGACTCCCGCATGGCCTCGCTCCATCGTGGGGAGATGAGTGTCCGGGCGGACGCCATCATGAGGACCGGGACCTCGATGGTCAGGCCGCGCGCGACGATGGTGTGCCCGGTCATGACGGCGGCGAGCCAGCCGGCGCGCACGGGGAACGCGGGGGTGGGCCGCCACCGCTCGTCGAACGTCCACTCGCCGCCCGTGGCCGCGGCGAGGGTGCGGTTGTAGAACCCGGGGTCGATGTTCGGCAGCGGTGCCTTGGGCTGGAAGCGGGCGAGCTGGGCGACGGCGGGGCTCGACAGGTGGCGCAGCAGCCCGGAGCCCTGGAGCTCGAGCCAGGGCGAGTTGAGGACGAGCCCGGCGACGCGGCCGGGGTGGCGGTGCGCCCAGAGGCACGCGACGAGCCCGCCGGTGGAGTGGCCCATGAGGAGGACGCGGGCGTGGGCGCCGAGCTCCTCGTGGACGAGGGCGAGCGCGGCGTGGATCTCCTCGTCGTACGTGTCGAGGTCGTCGACGTACCCGGGGGTCTGGTGGGCGCGCAGGCTGCGGCCGTACTTGCGCAGGTCGAGCGCGTAGAACGCGACGCCGCGGGTGGTCCAGTGCTCGGCGAGCCCGGTCTGGAAGAAGTAGTCGGACCAGCCGTGCAGGTAGAGGACGGCGCGGGCGGGGCGCACGGTCGGGTCGGGCCGGTGGCGGACGACGGTCGCGACGACGGGGCCCTCGTCGTCGGGGCGCAGCCGCAGGGTCTGGGCCTCGTACCCGGGTCCGAGCACGTCGGGCACCCACTGCCCGGGCGGGGACTCGACGGTGGGGACGTCCTCGTCGGGCACGTCCTGCGCGGGCACGTCGACGGGCTCGACGCGCTCGTCGAGCGGCTCGGGCGTCCCGGGCGGCGGGGTCGGGTCGCTGCGCGCCACGTCCACCGCCTCCTGCTCGTCGGGGGTCACACCGTGAGGACGATCTTGCCGAACTGCTCGCCGGACGCGAGCCGCCGCATCGCGTCGCGGGCCTGCGCGAGGGGGTAGGTGGTGTCGACGACCGGCCGCACCCCGGTGCGGGCGAGGAACGCGAGCAGGTGCTGCAGGTCGTCGCGGGACCCCATGGTGACGCCGGCGACGGTGATCTCCTGGAAGAACAGGCGGGTGAGCTCGGCGGCGGTCGGGTCGCCGGAGGTCGCGCCGGCGACGACGACGGTCCCGCCGGGCCGCACGGAGCGCATGGTGTGGGACCAGGTGGCGCGGCCGACGGTCTCGAGCACGAGGTCGACGCGCGGGACGCGGGCCCCGGTCTCGACGGCGGCGGCCGCGCCGAGCTCGAGGGCGCGGGCCCGGCGCTCGTCGGACCGGCTGGTGACGAGCACCTCGAGGCCGGCCGCGGCGCCCAGGAGGATCGCGGCGGTGGCGACGCCGCCGCCGGCTCCCTGGACGAGGACGCGCTGCCCGGGGGTGGCGCGGCCGGTGGTGAACAGCATGCGGTAGGCGGTGAGCCAGGCGGTGGGCAGGCACGCGGCCTCGACGAACGACAGCTCGGCGGGCTTGTCGACGAGGTTGTACGTGGGGACGGCGACGCGTTCGGCGAGGGTGCCGGGGTACCGCTCGGAGAGCAGGGAGCGGGGCTCGTCGGGTCCGACGCCGTGTCCGGACGCGCCTCCGACGACGCCGTGGACGACGACCTCGCGCCCGTCGACGACGCCGGCGGCGTCGGTGCCGAGGATCATCGGGAGCTGCTCGGCGCGCAGGCCGACGCCGCGCAGCGACCACACGTCGTGGTGGTTGAGGGCGGCGGCCCGCACGTCGACCACGGACCAGTGCTCGCGCGGCTCGGGGTCGGGCCGGTCGCCGACCTCGAGGCCGGCGGCGGGGTCGTCGGGGGAGAGGGCACGTGCGTAGGCCGCGATCACACCTCCACGTTACCGACGGGTAGTGCCCGCGGACGTGCGGACGTGGTGACGTCGTCCGGACGCGCGGCCGACGAGCGCGCCGGTACGACGAGCGCGGCGGCACGACGAGCGCGGCGGCACGATCCCCGCGCCGGCACGACGAGCGCGGCGGCACGATCCCCGCGCCGGCACGACGAGCGCGGCGGCAGGACCCGAGGACGGGCCCGAGGGACCGGGCTCAGCCGTCCGGCCGGTCCAGCGGGTCGGGGAACACCGTGAGCAGCTGGCGCCCGACGAGCCCGACGGTGCGCGCGAGCGCGTCGCGTGCGGCCCGCGCGACGAACCCGACCCGCCGCACCTGCCACAGCGTGAGGGCGTTCGCCCACGCCGCGTCGCGTGCCTTGTCGATCGAGAAGCCCGACACGAGGTCGGCGACGGGGGAGAGCCGCCCGCCCGCGGCGACGACCCGGGCGTCGAGGAACGACTGCCGGATCGGCCGCACCACCTCGGCGAGCACGTCGTTGACCTTCTCGTAGTCGGCGCGCAGCCCGGGCCGGGTCGGCGCGACGCCCCGCGCCTCGCAGGTCGCGACGACGGCGAGCGCGAGGTCGTGGTTGATGTGCGCGTTCATCCCGGCGAGCGCGAACTGCACCGGCCACACCTGCCGGTGGGCGCGGCGCTCGACGAGCGGCGCCCACGCGTGGCCCGGTGCGCGGCCGGCGGCGAGCGCGCGCGGCACGTCGAGGTAGAGGCGCGCGAACCGCACGTCGAGGTCCTCGACGAACGCGGGGTCGGCGAACGTCCCGTCGGTCACGCGGACCGCGACGAGCGCGGTGACCTCGCGGTACACGTCGGCGAAGACGCCGAGCCCGTCGCCGCGCGGCCACGGCGCCCGGACCGTGTCCATCTCGTCGAGCACCCGGCGGATCGCCGCTGACCCCGCGCCGTCGGTCCCGCTCCCGACCGTCCCGTCGTCCACCCCCATGTCCCCACTGTCCCGCCGGGGAGGAGGCGTGCCCAGGATGAAGACCGCCGCGGTCCCGCGTCAGAGGACGGGCAGCATCCGTCCCAGGTCGGGCACGGAGTCCCCGGTGAACCGGGGCCGGATCGCGGCGGCGAGGACGTCCACGTCGTAGGGCGTGCGCCCGGCGGCGAGCCGCACCCAGGCGCGGGGGTCGACGACCTCGAGGTCCCACCCGCCGCGCGCGACGACGATGGCGAGCAGCTCGTCGGCCACGAGCCGCAGCGCGCCGGGCTCGACGGGGTCGGGGCCCGCGCCGGCGCCGGGTGCGCGCTGCACGGAGACGTACAGGTCGTCGGCGTGCACGACGAGCTCGATGACCCGGGACACGGTCATCGCGGACAGCCGCACGGGGCCGCGCCGGGCCTGCACCACGGGGTCGTCCCCCGGGGAGGCGAGCACCGCGAACGCGGCGGCGGCGCGCGCGTCGATCCAGGCGACGGGGTCGTCGGACACCTGCGCGGCGAGCGTGCGGGTGGTCTCGGCGATGTCGGCGGCCCGCTCGGCGTACGTGCCGAGGTACTCGGCGAGCGTGAGCGGCACGGTGCCGTCGGGCACGGGCGTGCACGCGGCGAGCGCGTCCATGGCGCGGCCGACGTGCGCGACGAGCTCGGCGACGGTCCAGCCCGGCAGGACGGACGGGACGTCGCCCACGGTGTCGTCGACGACGTCGACGACCCAGGTGCGCAGGCGGTCCCACTGGGCGTGGAGGGCGTCGGTGGCCTCGGTGAGCGTCGCGGTCATGCGGCCATCCTGCCGTGCGGCGGTGTCCTCAGGGGCGGGTGCGGGCGTGCTCGGCGAGGAAGTCCGCGACGTGCGCGCCGACCTGGTCCTCCTCGATGAGGAACCCGTCGTGCCCGAAGTCGGAGTGCACGAGCCGCACGGGGCCGGCGCCGGGGACGCGGGCGGCGATCCGCTCGGACTGCGCGACGGGGAAGATCCGGTCGGAGTCGACGGCGACGACGAGCCCGCGTGCGGTGATCTGCGCGAGCGCGTTGTCGACGCCTCCGCGGTCGCGGCCGAGGTCGTGCGTGAGCATGGTGCGCGTCAGCGTGACGTAGGTGTTGGCGTCGAACCGCCGCGCGAGCTTGTCACCGTGGTGCTCGAGGTAGGACTGCACGGCGAACCGCCCGCCCTCGAGCGGGTCCTCGGCGCCCTGCGGGATGCGCCCGAACCGCTCGTCGAGCTCGTACGCGGACCGGTAGGAGCGGTGCGCGATCTGCCGCGCGAGCCCGAGGCCGCGGTGCGGGCCCTCGCCGGGCGCGGCGTCGTAGTAGTCGCCGCCGCGGTAGCCGGGGTCCTGCTGGATGGCGACGAGCTGGGTGTGGAAGTCGGCGATCTGGTCGCCGGAGGTCTGCGCGGTGGTGGCGATGGCGGCGAACGCCTCGACGCGCTCGGGCACGGACGCGGCCCACTCGAGCACGCGCTGCCCGCCCATGGACGCGCCGATGACGAGCGCCCAGCGCCGGATGCCGAGCAGGTCGGCGAGCCGCACCTCGGCGGCGACCTGGTCGCGCACGGACAGCACGGGGAAGCGCGAGCCCCAGGGCCGCCCGTCGGGCGCGGGGGAGGACGGGCCGGTGGACCCCTGGCAGCCGCCGAGGACGTTGGGGGCGACGACGAACCAGCGGTCGGTGTCGATGGGGGCGCCCGGTCCGACCATCGACTGCCACCAGCCGGGCGTGGGGTGCCCGGGGCCGGCGGCGCCGGTGACGTGCGAGTCGCCCGTGAGGGCGTGCAGGACGAGCACCGCGTTGGAGCCGTCCTCGGCGAGCGTGCCCCACGTCTCGTACGCGAGCCGGACGGCGGGCAGGCGGCCGCCGGACTCCAGCGCGAACGGCCCGAGGTCCGCGAAGCGGCGGTTGCCGACGGGGTCGCCGTCGCGCCACGCGGCGGACGCGGGCACGGGGGCGCGCTCCGCGACGGGCACCCGGCTGGCTCGGGTGGTGGCCTGGGCGCCGGCGGGCGGGTGGCTCACGGCGGGGGCCGTGGCGTTCTCGTCGGACACGGGCAGCCAATCTACGCAGGGGGAGGGGGTCCCGCCCGGGGGACCGCTGGGTGGACGGACCGGACGGGTCGGTCACCGCGCGGTGGCGGGGGTGGCCGGGCCGGGCGGGTGCGTGGGCGGCACCCGCCCGGCCGGGCGGTCGGGGGTCAGGCGCCCTTGGCGGCGCGGAAGCCGGCCTCGAGGTCGGCGAGGATGTCGTCGACGTGCTCGATGCCGACGGCGAGGCGCACGAGGCCGGGCGTGACGCCGGACAGCGCCTGCTCCTCGGGGGTGAGCTGGCTGTGCGTGGTCGACGCCGGGTGGATGACGAGCGAGCGCACGTCGCCGATGTTCGCGACGTTGGAGTGCAGCTCGAGCGCGGAGACGAACGCCTGGCCGGCCGCGGAGCCGCCCTCGATCTCGAACGCGAGGACGGCGCCGCCGCCGCGCGGCGCGTACTTGAGCTGGTTGGCGTGCCACGGGCTGGACTCGAGCCCGGAGTAGTGGACGGTGCGCACGTCGTCGCGCGCCTCGAGCCAGCGGGCGACCTTGGTGGCGTTCTCGACGTGCCGCTCGACGCGCAGCGAGAGGGTCTCGATGCCCTGCGAGATGAGGAACGCGTTGAACGGGGAAATCGCGGAGCCGAGGTCGCGCAGGAGCTGGATGCGCGCCTTGAGGATGTAGGAGAGGTTCGCGCCGAACGCGGAGCCGACGCCGAGCGCCTCGGCGATCTTGAGGCCGTGGTACGACGGGTCGGGCTCGTTGAAGCCGGGGAAGCGGTCCGGGTACTGCGCGTAGTCGAACGTGCCGCCGTCGACGATGACGCCGCCGATCGCGGAGCCGTGCCCGCCGAGGTACTTGGTGGCGGAGTGCACGACGACGTCGGCGCCCCACTTCAGCGGGTTGATGAGGTAGGGCGTGGCGACGGTGTTGTCGACGATGAGCGGCACGCCGTACTCGTGCGCGACGCCGGCGACGAGCTCGATGTCGAGCACGTCCGACTTCGGGTTGGGGATGGTCTCCGCGAAGAACGCCTTGGTGTTGGGGCGGATCGCGGCGCGCCACGCCTCGGCGTCGTGCGGGTCGGTGACGAACGTCGTCTCGACGCCCAGCTTGGGCAGCGTGTAGTGCAGCAGGTTGTAGGTGCCGCCGTAGAGCGAGGGGCTCGCGACGACGTGGTCGCCGGCCTCGGCGACGTTGAGGATCGCGAACGTCTCGGCCGCCTGGCCGGACGCGACGAGGAGCGCGCCGACGCCGCCCTCGAGGGAGGCGATGCGGTTCTCGACGACCTCCTGCGTGGGGTTGCCGATGCGCGTGTAGATGGGGCCGAGGTCCTGCAGCGCGAAGCGCGCGGCGGCGGTGCCGGCGTCCGGGAAGACGTAGGACGTCGTCTGGTAGATCGGCAGGGCGCGGGCGCCGGTGGCGGCGTCGGGGGCCTGGCCCGCGTGGATCTGGCGGGTCTCGAAGTTCCAGTTCTCGTTGCTCACTGCTGGCTCCTTGCTGCGGGTGGGGGTCCGCGGGGAGCTCGGGCAGCCGACGTCCGTCCCGCGGAGAAGGGGGAGTGACGCACGGTCGAGATGGATGGCGCGGGGTGTCGCGGCGGGTGCCGACGACCTGCCCGCAGGCATGCCGAACGTGCGCTGGTCAGCGACACATTCGACGAAGCATGGGGCGAGGCTACGGTCTGCGTCCGCGGGGCAAAACGGCCGTCTTGGCATGTGGGACGGCTGTCTCATCCCGACGGTGCGGTCGCCGAGCGAGGTCCCCGACGGCCGCGCGTCTCACATCCCGGACACAGGCTGTCCTATCCGTCCGGTTGCTCCCGGATGGGGCTGGTGTGAAAGGAGTGACTCTTGTGACTGGAGTTCACTTCTGTGGCACCCGCAGGTAGCGTCCCGAAGGCGCGTCCCCCTCGACCGCCCCCGCGGCCGCCGGGCCGGCGCGCGGACCGGGCCACCGCACCCCACGCGTGCCCGTCCCCCTGACATCGGCACGACGAAGGGCCAGCACGAGGTGGAGCGACGAGGACGACGGGCCCGCGGTGCGGGCGCGCTCACGATCGCGACGGTCGCCGCGCTGCTCGTCGGCGCGCCCGCCCTCGCCGACCCGACCCCGCCCAGCGACCAGGACGTACGCGACGCACGCGCCGCGGTCGGCCGCGCCGAGCGGTCCGTCGCCGAGATGGAGGTCCGCCTCGCGCAGCTCGCGACCGAGGCCGACACCGCCACGCTCGGCGTCCAGCAGGCCGGCGAGGCCTACACCCAGGCCCTGAGCGACGCGGAGTCCGCGCGCGCCGCGGCCGACGACGCCCGGGCCCGCGCCGACGAGGCCGCCGAGCAGGCCGAGCAGGCGCGCCGCGAGCTGCTCGCCATCGCCCGGCAGGTCGCCCGCTCCGGCGGGTCCGCCGACCTGGTCGAGGCCCTGCTGTCCGCCGAGGGGTTCGCCGACGTCGCTCGTCGGACCTCCGCGATGGACCAGATCACCCGCAAGGCCGACTCCGCCGTCCAGGGCTACCAGGCCGCCAAGCTCGTCTCCGGCACGCTGGCCGCGACCGCGAGCGACGCCGCCGCCACTGCGACCCGCGCGCAGACCCAGGCGCAGGACGCGCTCGAGCGGGCGCAGGCCGCCGCCGACGAGGCCGACGCCGCGCAGGCCGCCGCGCAGGCCGAGCGCGAGTCCCTGCTCGCCGAGCTCGCCGCCGCGCGCTCCACGAGCGTCGAGGTCGAGCGCGCCCGCCAGGAGGCCGTCGAGGCCGAGCGCCGCGCCCGCGAGGAGGAGCAGGAGCGCCGCCGCCGCGAGGAGCAGCAGCCCGCGCCGCCGGCGAACCCCGCGCCCCCGGCGAACCCGACGCCGCCGACGGCCCCCGACCCGGTCCGCACGCCGGACCCGGCGCCGACCACGCCGCAGCCGACGACCCCGGCCCCGCGCCCGACCACCCCGGCGCCGCGTCCCACGACGCCCGCGCCGCAGCCGACGACCCCGGCCCCGCGTCCCACGACGCCCGCGCCGCAGCCGACCACGCCCGCCCCGCGCCCGACGACCCCCGCGCCCACCCCGACCGACCGCTACGGCCTCGGCACCGGGATCTCGCGCGGCTCCGCGGCCCAGGGCCAGAAGGCGGTCGCCATCGCGAAGACACGCCTCGGCGCGCCCTACGTGTGGGGCGGGACGGGCCCGGGCTACGACTGCTCGGGGCTCACCATGACGTCCTGGAGCGGCGCGGGCGTCTCGCTGTACCGGACCTCGCGCGACCAGTACAAGCAGGTCCTCAAGATCCGGTACGCCGACATGCGCCCCGGTGACCTGGTCTTCTGGGGCACCAACCCGAACAACCCCGACTCGATCTACCACGTCGCCATGTACATCGGCGGCGGCCAGATCATCGAGGCCCCGCGGCCCGGCCTGACCGTGCGCATCACGTCGATGCGCTACTCCGGCTCCATGCCGTACGCCGGCCGTCCCTGACGGGCGGCCCGCCCGAGCGACGCACGAAGGCCCGGCCCCGCGAGGGGACCGGGCCTTCGTCGTACGCAGGACGCCGCCGGCGCGGGTCAGTGGTGGTCGTACCCCGCGTCGATGGCCCGCTGGCGCGAGCGCTGGATCTCGGCCTCCGCCTCGGCGCGCCCCACCCAGTGGGCGCCCTCGACGGATTTGCCGGGCTCGAGGTCCTTGTAGACCTCGAAGAAGTGCTGGATCTCCAGGCGGTGGAAGTCGGACACGTCGTCGATGTCCTGCCGCCACGCGGCGCGCTGGTCGCCCGTGGGGACGCACAGCACCTTGTCGTCACCGCCGGCCTCGTCGCGCATGCGGAACATGCCCAGGGCGCGGCAGCGGATGAGGCAGCCCGGGAACGTGGGCTCCTCGAGCAGGACGAGCGCGTCGAGCGGGTCGCCGTCCTCGCCCAGCGTGCCCTCGATGAACCCGTAGTCGTCCGGGTAGCGCGTCGAGGTGAAGAGCATGCGGTCGAGCCGGATCCGCCCCGTCGCGTGATCCACCTCGTACTTGTTGCGCTGACCCTTGGGGATCTCGATCGTGACGTCGAACTCCACAGCACTCCTGTCGGCTCGCCAGCGCAGGGCCCACCGGTGGGAGGCGCGCACGCTCGCGGCGTGGTTCGGTGACCGGCGCGCCGGAGGTACGGGCGCACCGACTGTTGCGTCATAGTCTGACGCACCGGTGGGCCGACCGTCCCATCGAGCCCCACCAGGACCCCGGAGCGGAGCGTGACGATGGCCACAGGAGCACGTGTCGTCGGCACGACGCTGCTGGTCCTCCTGCTGGGCGCGGGCGGGTACCTCGCGGCCGACGCGTACGACGTCGTGCCCGGGTACGTGACCCTCGAGCCGGTCCCGCCGGACCCCGCGCCGTTCCCCGAGCCCCCCGCGGCGGTCGCCCCGGCGGAGGTCGTGCCCGCGCTCGGACCGGTCGCGGACGACGCGCCCCTGCCGCAGCGCAAGCCGGTCGAGGCGCTCGTGCAGGACCTGGTGAAGGACGAGCGGCTCGGCAAGAAGGCCAAGGTCGGCGTGGTCGTCGCCGACCAGCTCACCGGCGGGGTCGTCGCCTCGTACCGGGCCGACGTCGCGATGGAGCCCGCGTCGACCGCGAAGGTCGTCACGGCCGTCGCCGCGCTCGGCACGCTCGACCCGGCGAGCACGTTCACGACGAGCGTCGTGCGCGGCACCGGCGACCAGGTCGTGCTCGTCGGCGGCGGCGACATGATGCTCGCGGCCGACGCGGGCGACGCGACCGTCGTCAACGGCCGCGCGGGCCTGGGCGACCTGGCGCGCGCCGCGGCCAAGCAGCTCAAGCTCGTCGGGCTCACCGAGGTCACGCTGCGCGTCGACGACACCCTCTACACCGGCCCGCGGGTCAGCCCCGGGTGGGACGAGGGCGACCTGACCATGGGCTACGCCGCGCCCGTCGCGCCGCTCGCGGTGAAGATCGCCGCGACGAAGGAGGGTGTGGCGTACCCGCCGCGCTCGTCCGACCCGGCGCTCGCGGCCGCGAAGGTCTTCGCGACCCGGCTCACGGAGGCGGGCATCACCGTCAAGGGCGACGTGGCGCGCGCCGCCGCGCCGTCCGGCGCGACCGTCCTCGCGACCGTGGAGTCCGCGCCGCTGCACGACGTCGTGCACTTCTTCCTCGAGTCGTCGGACAACACCATCACCGAGGTCGTGTCGCGCGCCGTCGCGATCGACCAGAAGCTGCCCGCGAGCTTCGACGGCGGCACCCAGGCCGTGCTGCGCGCCGTGACGATGCTCGGCGTGGACACCAAGGGCGCGGTCCTCGCGGACGCGTCCGGCCTCGCCGAGGGGTCGCTCCTCACGCCGACGACGCTGCTCGGCCTCATCCAGCTCGTCTCCGACCCCGAGCACCCCGAGCTGCGCTCGATCGCCGTGGGCATGCCCGTCGGCGGGCTCACGGGCACCCTGTCGGACCGGTACCTGTCGTCCGACGCCCGCGGCCTCGTGCGCGCCAAGACCGGCAGCCTGTCCGGGGTCAAGGGCCTCGCCGGGACCGTGCTCGACTCCGACGGCCGCCAGCTCGACTTCGCGGTCCTCGTCGCGCACGACAAGAAGACGGGCCCGTGGGGCCCGCGCCAGGCGATCGACACGTTCGTCACGGCCCTGCACGGCTGCGGCTGTCGCGGCTGACGCGCTCCGCGCGGATCGCAGGCCGTCGCGCGGCTACGGTGAGCGGCATGACCGCCACGAGCAGCGCCGCCGGCCCGGTCGACTGGGACGTCGCCGCCCGGCTGGCCGCGCGCGCCGTACGGCCCGGCCCCACCGGCCCGCGCGCCGAGCTCGAGGACCTCGTCGCGGGGCTGCGCGCCGCCGCCGGACCGGCCGCCGAGCACGCCGCACGCGTCACGGGCCTCGCCGCGCTCGACGGGCGCGACCCCGCGGAGGTGTCGCGCGTGCTCGTCGTCGACCGGTCCGGCTGGGCCCGCGCGAACGTGCGGATGTTCGAGGTCATGACCGCCCCGCTCGCCGCCCCGCGGCCCGACGGCTCCCCGCCGCGCGGCTCGTCGCGGCCCGCCCGGCTCGCCGGCGCCGCGCAGGTCGGCGCGGTCCTCGGCGTGCTGTCCGGCAAGGTCCTCGGCCAGTTCGACCCGTACACCCCGCCCGCGGGCGCGGCCGACGACGCGCGCGGCGAGGGACGCCTGCTGCTCGTCGCGCCGAACGTGCTGCACCTCGAGCGCAAGCTCGGCGTCGACCCCGGCGACTTCCGCCTGTGGGTGTCGCTGCACGAGCAGACGCACGCGCTGCAGTTCGCCGCCGCGCCGTGGCTCGCCGACCACCTGCGCGAGCGGTCGGCGGCGCTGCTCGGCGACGTCGCCGGGCAGGGGGAGGAGACGTTCGCGCGCATGCTCTCCACGCTCGGCCGGGTCCTCGCCGACGACGAGGCGAGCATCCTCGACGCCCTCACGCCCGAGCAGCGCGCCGTCGTCGACGAGGTCGGCGCCGTCATGTCGCTGCTCGAGGGGCACGCCGACGTCGCGATGGACGCCGTCGGGCGCACCGTCGTGCCGTCCGTGCGGGAGATCCGCCGCAAGTTCGAGGCGCGGCGCGACGCGCAGGCCCGCTCCCGCGGTCCGGAGTCCGTGCTGCGGCGCCTGCTCGGCATGGACGCGAAGCTCGCGCAGTACCGCGACGGCGCCGTGTTCGTCCGCGCCGTGCGTTCGCGCGTCGGGCTCACCGGGCTCAACGCCGTGTTCGCGGACCGCGCGCACCTGCCGACCGCCGCCGAGATCGCCGACCCCGGCGCGTGGGTGCGCCGCGTGCACGGCTGATGCCCGCCCGGGGCGTGGGGCGCTGATGGTCGGCCCCGACCCGCGCGTCGCCGCCGTCCGGCGCGCCGTGACCGCCGCCGTCGCGGACCTGCCCGACGACGCGCTCGTCCTCGTCGCGTGCTCCGGCGGGCCCGACTCGCTCGCGCTCGCCGCGGGGGCGGCGTTCGCGGTGCCGCGCTCGGGCCGGCACGGAGGGTCGCGTCCGGGTTCGCGTCCGGGGCCGCGTGCGGGGCGGGGGTCCGGGTCCGACGACGAGCCGCGCCGCCGGGCCGGTGCGGTCGTCGTGGACCACGGCCTCGTACCCGGCTCCGCGCAGGTCGCGCAGCGGGCCGCCGAGCAGTGCCGCGCGCTCGGGCTCGACCCCGTGCTCGTCGTGCCCGTCGACGTCACGGGACCCGGCGGCCCCGAGGCCGCCGCCCGCGCCGCCCGCTACGCCGCCCTCGAACGCGCGGCGCGGGACCTGGGCGCGGCCGCCGTGCTGCTCGGCCACACCCTCGACGACCAGGCCGAGACCGTGCTGCTCGGCCTCGCGCGCGGGTCCGGCGCCCGGTCGCTCGCCGGGATGCCCGCCGCGCGCGGGCTGCTGCGGCGCCCGCTGCTCGAGGTGCGCCGCGCCGACACGCTCGCGGTCTGCGAGGTCCTCGGCCTCGACCCGTGGCACGACCCGACGAACGCCGGCCGGCCCGGCGACCCGCTGCGCTCGCGCGTGCGCAGCCACGTGCTGCCCGTGCTCGAGCGCGAGCTCGGCCCCGGCGTGGCCGCCGCGCTCGCCCGCACCGCCGTGCACCTCCGCGAGGACGCCGCCGCGCTCGACGCGCAGGCCGCCGCGCTGCTCGCCACCGCGCGGGTCGACGAGCCCGGCGAGTCCGAGGACGACGCCCCGTCGCGGGGGCCCGAGGTGCCCGGCGCGCTCGTCGTGCTCGACGTCGACGCCCTGGCCGCCGCGCCCGACGCCGTGCGCCGCCGGACCCTGCGCGCCGCGCTCGTCGCGGCCGGGTCGCCCGCCGGGTCCGTGCACCGCGTCCACGTGCTCGACGTCGACGCGCTCGTCGTCGGATGGCACGGCCAGGGACCCCTCACGCTGCCCGGACGGGTGGTCGCGGCCCGCCGCTGTGGCAGGCTTGTCGTCGGACCGGCCACCACCGTGGCGCGTCCCGGGACGAACCGCCCGAGCGACACCGAGAGCACCTGAACAGGAGCAGCTGTGGACCCTGCGGACATGGGAGACGACCTCGAGAAGGTCCTGCTCACGCAGGAGCAGCTGCACGCGCGGCTCGACGAGATCGCGGCGCAGGTCGACGCCGACTACGCGGGCAAGGACCTGCTGCTCGTCGGCGTCCTCAAGGGCGCCGTCATGGTCATGGCGGACCTCGCGCGCCGGCTGCACACGCCGATCGCGATGGACTGGATGGCGGTCTCGTCGTACGGCTCGGGCACCAAGTCCTCCGGCGTCGTGCGGATCCTCAAGGACCTCGACACCGACCTCACCGGCAAGCACGTCCTGATCGTCGAGGACATCATCGACTCCGGCCTCACGCTGTCGTGGCTCCTGTCGAACCTGCGCAGCCGCGGCCCCGCGAGGGGCGAGAGGGGGACGATGCGGCGCAAGCCGGACGCGGCCAAGGTCGAGGTCGACGTCCGGTACATCGGCTTCGACATCCCGTCGGAGTTCGTCGTCGGCTACGGGCTCGACTACGCCGAGAAGTACCGCAACCTGCCGTTCGTCGGCACGCTCGCCCCCCACGTGTACGGCGCCTGACGCGCCGCACCGGCCCGCCGGCGGCGCACCACGCGACC